>LAZR01000017.1_pt1 | contig 319546 bp, 299 predicted proteins | sample 329461 | NCBI WGS metagenome assembly LAZR01 (sample SAMN03002196, study PRJNA259156) | marine sediment metagenome | biome: sea floor; feature: Hydrothermal impacted sediments; material: marine sediment; isolation source: Loki non-amplified sample from Loki's castle hydrothermal vent sediment ... | reverse complement strand
GCGCGGGATAACAGTTTGATAAATCAACCTGTTTCCTAAATTATTAAAGAAAAAACTTGTTTTTTAACACAGTACCTTGGGGGAGCTACGCTAAGTTAAATAAGTATTGTCTAAAATGGCGTATTTTCTTCTTCTTTTGTAAGATAAAAATGTAGTGTAAGAAGCACACTTAACAAGTATGCATTAGAGAGTTACGTTTTTAAAAGTTCTATACACCTGCTTTACACTCAGAATATGATATAAATGATACTTTTAAAATTACTATAATTTTGTTCAATTATTAAATAGAAACGTTCTCAGATAATAATTGATTTAGTTGTTTTCCAAAGTAAAGCATAGCTTTAATTTCCTTAACACTTAGTAAGCGTTCCTTTTTAAGAACTAGTATAGAATTACCATTGGTTTCTATGTGGTAGTAAGGGTTACTTTCCAAAAAGAGAATTAACTCGTCTGTAAATAGGTCTTGTATATTTGTTTTATGCTCACCGCTTAAGAAAAAACGCTTATTAAAATCTGGGTGGTCTTCTAGTTCTATATCTTCAAACCCTGCCATTCCATATACAAAATCTAGAAGACCCTCTTTGTCTAGTGAAAACACTGGTATTGTTTGCTTTAATTTAATATGTAAGATGGTAGTCTTAACAATTTCTTTAGCAATAAACTCACCTTCATTGAACTCCACATCGAACAAATGAAATGTTTTAGAATCATCATAAAAACTATTGTAGAAATAGGGAACTCTTCTGTTTTTAAAGAATATGAATTTATTTAGAAACTTAGTTTTATCTGACCTGTTTGGCTCATAAGACCATTTGTATTCTTTGGCCAATGTTTTTAATAATCGTTGTCTTTTCGTAAAGTATTTTTCAATTGAACCAAGTTTACTAAACGGCAATAATTTACGAATAGCAAAGGGGTGTTTAGAATCTGCACCATGTTTATCAAGTCCAATAATTTCAATGCTGCCTTCTTTTTTACTAAATGTATCTACGTAGTTTTCTAACCCTTCCATAACCGTATGATCTACAAAACTACAAAGCGAAAAATCTAAGATTACATTTTCGTTCTCAGGGATAATGTCAAGCTTGTTTTTTAATTTATAGAAATTAAGAAAAGTAGCAAAATATTTAACGCTAATATAGTAGTTGCCGGCGTCCTTTTCTTTGAACATTAATATGTTTGGTTTAGCCAAATGATTTATAAAAAGGGAGATACTTCTATTTAATACCACATGTATAATAAACGTAACCAAAATACCTATTGCAATTCCCGTAATTAAGTTGGTAAACAGCGTTGTCAGTAGTGTAGCTAAAAATATAATAATCTGCTCTTTACCAATAAGAGCTATTTTTTGTAGGTTTTTGGGTGTAGCAAGTTTATAACCGGTATATACTAATATCGCTGCCAAGGCAGCCAATGGTATACGTCTTAATTGATCTTGAAAAAGCAACACGAAAATGACTAAGAAAAGCGCATGAAAAATATTGGCAGACCTGTTGGTAGCACCATTATTTACATTTACCGAGCTTCTAGCAATAACAGTAACTACATTTAAACCTCCTACCATACCACTAAGAGAGGTAGCTAAGCCAAGAGCTTTAAGGTCTTTATTTACATTAGATCGTCTTCTTTCTGGATCTAGTTTATCAACTGCTTTTATACTTAATAAAGACTCTATACTGGCAATAAGGGTAATTGCAAAAACAGTCATTATAAAATCAATTTCCAGTGCTTTTGAAAAATCTGGAAAAGCCAAGTTAGATAATACGTTATCTGGTATATTAACCAAAAACTTATCTTCTAATGGATAGGGTAAGTCTAACGACACAAAAATATAACTAAAACTTACCGACAAGATTAAAATCCACATGGGTGCAGGAATCAAGTGTAGATACTTATTTCTAATTTTAGAATAATTTGCCATAATCAAAAGTGCAATTACACCAATAATTGCAGCTATAAATTCTTCTAAATGAAAGTTCTGATAGAGGTCTAATAATCCTTCGGGAATCTGTAATAAAAGGTGAACAATACTGCCGTGTTCATTATTATGCCCAATCATTATGTGAAACTGTTTTGCCAATATGCCCAAGCCAATTGCGGCTAGCATTCCTTCAATAGCAGATGCCGGAAAAAAATCTGCTAATCGCCCCATTTTAAGAAACCCTAAAATAAGCATCAGAATTCCCGAGAAAACAATGGCGGCAAGTGTAAAAAGGTATCCAGCATAGAGGTCTCCACCACCTAGCGTTGTAATAGCTCCTAGTAGAACAATTACCAAACCATTTCCTGGTCCGGTAATAGTAACGTTAGAACCTCCTAACAGCGCAACGACCACTCCACCAACTACAGCGGCTATTATACCCGAAATAGGAGGAGCCTCGCTCGCTAGTGCCAGTCCTAAACCTAAAGGGAGGGCAATTAGTGAAACAACGAAACCAGAAAATATATTCTTAGGAAGCGTTGAAATAAAACTTGATTTTTTCTTTTTTTTAGCGATCAAATCTATTTTCTAACAATTAATAAATCGGTTGGTAAATCAGAAAGAATATATTCGATGTCATGGGGAAAAATACGATCCCAAATACTGGTTTTTATCGGGGCGTTCATAACTAATAAATCGGCTCTGACCACTTCTGCATAGTGCCCTATAGAGTAACCTCTTTTACCAAAAATACTTTGTGTTTTTACTTTAATGCCTTTTGTAATATTTTCTGGTAATGCACATACTATATTATTTACTCTAGAATCTTCTCTATGTCTTAAGCGCTGTTTTATAATGTTTGCTTTTTTCAATGAGCGATCATCCTCAACATCAACATGAATCTCTTTTGTTAAAATTTCTTCCACAATGGTAATTTGCTGTGCCCCCAATAGGTTAGAAACATAAAAGGCATGTTCAATAGCCATTGGTGTTTCAGGTGCATCTAATCCGTTTACCACTACATGTTTACAGGGTACTCTTTTTTCAGCAGGTTTTATTAGTAATAGTACAGAGCAGTTTACTTTTCGAGTAAGTTTTCTAGCAATTGAACCTACATAAAATTGAAACATATTTTCATGTTGCAGGGCTCCTAAAATCAATAAATCAATCTTAAGATCTATACAAGCTTCTGTTATTACAGTCTCAGGGCTACCTTCTTTCCATATTACTTCAATAGAACTATCACTATGTTCTGTTTCAGAAATAATCTTGTCGATTTTGGCAGATTTCTCAGCGGTTTTTTCACCTACATGAAGTAAAATAAGCTTGCAGTTTAAGTAATATGCAATACGTGTAGATTCTAATATATTTACCTTAAGAGAAGGGGAAAAAGCAAAGCCGAATAAAATGGAGTTATATAACTTGATAAGTGAATAGTTATTAGGTTGTGTCTTCCAAGGTAAGGCTAATTAATAAGAAGTAGGACCGACCCTTTAAATCAAGCAATTAAAATTGCTATTCATAGCTTTGGTTTTTATGATATATAATGCTGTTTAATTGTTATTTTTATCCAAAACTAATTAAATGATAGAGCTTGCTGGAATTATCATTTTGGGTATACTTGCTCAATGGGTTGCATGGCGATTAAAACTGCCGGCTATTTTACCTTTAATTCTTATAGGATTAATTGTTGGTCCATTGTCAACGTTATATACCGAAGATGGATCTAAACTTATAGAACCAATTTGGAACGGAAATAAAGGGCTGTTTCCTGGCGAAAGTTTATACTACTTTGTGTCGTTGGCCATAAGTATTATTTTATTTGAAGGAGGTCTAACCCTAAAACGTTCAGAGATACGCAATATTGGTCCGGTTATAACCAAGCTAATTACTCTTGGTAGCTTAACCACATTTTTTGGAGCCTCTTTGGCCGCATATTTTTTATTCGGACTCTCATGGCAACTTTGTTTCTTGTTTTCAGCTTTGATAATTGTAACTGGACCAACCGTTATTACTCCTATTTTAAGAAACATTCCACTTAAAAAGGATGTATCGGCAATTTTAAAGTGGGAAGGTATTTTAATTGATCCCATAGGTGCGTTAGCTGCGGTATTGGTGTATGAGTTTATAAGTGTTGGCGAAGGTCAAGCGTATACGCTTACGGCATTGATAGAATTTGGCAAAATTCTATTGTTTGGTTTTACCTTCGGATTTACTTTTGCCCACGCGCTTACTTTCTTAATTAAGAAGAGCTTCATTCCGCATTATTTATTAAATGTGGTATCTCTTTCTGTTGTATTGGGCGTTTTCGTAATGTCTGATGCTTTTGCACATGAATCAGGTCTATTGGCCGTTGTTGTTATGGGTATGGTAATGGGGAATACAAATCTGCCTAACATTAAAGAGTTGCTTTATTTTAAAGAATCATTAAGTATTCTTCTAATATCAATATTATTCATATTGTTGGCGGCTAACATCAACATAGCAGATTTAGAATTAATATACACTTGGAAAACAATAGCATTGTTTTTGGCCATCGTATTAATAATTAGACCATTAGGGGTGTTTTTAAGTTCTATAGGCTCTAATTTAAAATTAAATGAGAAACTGTTTATTAGTTGGGTGGGTCCAAGAGGTATAGTGGCGGCAGGTATTGCATCGCTATTTGGATCAAAGCTACTATCTAAAGGAGAAGCTGGTGCAGAATATATTACTCCTTTAGTATTTATGATTGTTTTAGGTACAGTATTATTAAATGCCACTACCGCTAGAATTTTTGCTAAACTAGTTGGTGTTTTTCTTAATAAGTCTGAAGGAATATTGATTTTAGGGGCTTCTAAAGTATCTCGATTAATTGGAGATTATTTACATAAAAATGATAGACATGTAGTGCTTATCGATAACAATCAATCTAATATAGATAAGGCAAATAAATTAGGATTAGAAGCGATTTCTGCCAACATATATTCTGATAATTTAACCGATAATATAGAACTTAATGATATAGGTTATTTGATGGCTTTGACCGCAAATTCTGATATAAATAGATATGCAATAGATAAGTTTCAAAATGTATTTGGTGAGAATGGTTCTTTTAGATTAGTTGATACTGATGAAATGGGAGACCCAGAGAACAACCCTAAAGAAGGATTGTTTTCGCACACCGACGACTTTATTAAATTGACAGAAGCGGCAAGAAAATATCCTTCAATACACGAAATTGAGCTTCATGATACAGAGCATTACGAGGGCTTAATAGAAATAACAAAGGCTGATGCCGATATTGTACCGTTGTTTCTAATTGACCCAGATGGGGATATTCAAATTATCACAGCCTTCAGTAAAGATTTTACCGACATTCAAGAAGGGTACAAACTGGCATACCTGGGTAAAATGTTCCCTATGGAAGATCCAGATAAAGAAGAGGTCAACGACAATATATAATAACAATATTTTATCTCCTTATATAACACCATAGAATGATTTCTATGGTGTTTTTATATCTGCTTATTTTAAGGTTATGAGCAGGCTTCCACTTATACTACAAGAGCTAACTAAAGGAAAACCAGTATAAATAAATACAAAAATCAGGGTATTGTACTACAGACCTTTCAACATTAGTTTTATCTCCTAAAATGAAACTAACCTTTAAAGTGTTGAAAATGAAAAACCTTAAAAAAATAGTATTCTCCATAGTTCTTATTATTGCTGCCACATCATGTAATAAAAGTGATGCAAACAAATGTGTAGCATGTAATATAGAAGGAGTAGAAATATGTGAGGAAGAAGCCGGTAAAATTAGAATTTATAGTGACGGCGAGCCTATTGGAGATTTACTCACATTACGAAGTGACCTAGAATTTAATGATGCAGCAGAACAGCTATGCGCTGAATTTGAAAGAGAATTTGGGACTAGTAACTGTTATGAATGCTCAGGACCCAATGTTGAGGAATTTCCCGTATGCCAAGACGGAGATGAAATTACTGTAAACGGAGCAATCATAGATGGCTTCGAAGGACAATCTCTAGAAACCGTAGTATCACTGTTAGAGCAAAACTCAACAGATGAAGAGGTCTTTAGAGAATTGACCTGCCAAAGAAACTAAATTATATAACGGGTGTGCTAGTCGTTTAATTTTAGAACAGCCATAAACGCCTCTTGTGGCACTTCTACATTACCTACTTGACGCATCCGTTTCTTACCTTTCTTTTGCTTTTCAAGAAGTTTACGTTTACGAGAAATATCACCACCATAACATTTGGCAGTTACATCCTTACGTAAGGCTTTCGTAGTTTCTCTTGAGATAATTTTTGCGCCAATAGCCGCTTGAATTGGAATATCAAATTGTTGTCTTGGTATCAGTTCTTTTAGTTTGGCACAAATTTTCTTACCAATAAGTACAGCATTGTCAGCATGTAGTAAAGCTGAAAGAGCATCTACAGGCTGTGCGTTTAGTAAAATATCAACACGAACTAATTTAGAAGGGCGCATGCCTATTGGGGTGTAATCGAATGAGGCATACCCTTTAGAAACTGTCTTTAAACGGTCGTAAAAGTCAAATACTATCTCTGCCAATGGCATGTCGAAATTAAGTTCAACACGTTCGGTGGTCAAATATGTTTGATTAGTAATTACACCTCGCTTTTCTATACACAAAGACATAACGTTACCAACGAAATCAGCTTTCGTAATAATGGTAGCTTTTATATAAGGTTCTTCAACATGATCAATACTTGACGGGTCAGGTAAATCAGTTGGGTTGTTTACAATAATAGGGGTATCAGGTTCTTTACGTGTAAATGCGTGGTAACTAACATTGGGTACTGTGGTAATTACCGTCATATTGAACTCTCGCTCTAAACGCTCTTGAATAATTTCCATGTGTAGCATTCCTAAGAAACCACATCTAAATCCGAATCCAAGTGCTGCACTACTTTCTGGTGCAAAAACAAGAGAGGCATCATTCAGTTGTAATTTTTCCATTGAAGAACGTAATTCTTCAAACTCATCAGTATCCACAGGGTAAATACCTGCAAATACCATTGGTTTTACATCTTCAAAACCACCTATTGGGTTTTTAGTTGGGTTAGCGGCATCAGTTATTGTATCACCTACTTTAACTTCACGTGCGTCTTTTATACCTGTTATTAAATAACCAACATCACCAGCTTTTACACTCTTTTTAATTTCTTGAGTCAACTTCAAAGTACCTACTTCATCAGCGTAATAGTCCTTGTCTGTTGCAACAAATTTTATTTTTTGCCCCTTTTTAATTTCGCCGTTTATAACTCTAAAATAGGTTTCAACACCTCTAAAAGGGTTATAAACAGAATCAAACACAAGTGCTTGTAACGCCTCATCTGGGTTGCCTTTTGGTGCAGGAATTTTTTCAATGATAGCGCTTAGTATTTCTTCAATACCAATACCGGTTTTTGCAGATGCAGGTATAACATCTTCGGCCTTACAGCCTAAAAGGTCAACAATATCATCAGTTACCTCTTCTGGGTTGGCACTAGGTAAATCTACCTTGTTTAAAACAGGTATAATTTCTAGGTCGTTTTCTAGTGCTAAATATAGGTTAGAAATTGTTTGTGCTTGAATACTCTGTGCCGCATCTACTACCAACAGTGCACCTTCGCACGCTGCTATAGATCTAGAAACTTCATATGAGAAATCTACGTGACCAGGAGTATCAATTAAATTAAGAATATATTGTTCACCCTTGTAAGTATATTCCATTTGTATGGCATGACTTTTAATGGTGATACCACGTTCTCTCTCAAGATCCATACTGTCTAGTAATTGCTCCTTTTTCTCTCGATCGGTAACAGAACCAGTAAACTCTAAAAGTCTGTCTGCCAAGGTGCTTTTACCATGGTCAATATGTGCAATAATGCAGAAATTTCTAATGTTTTTCATAGCGGTAATAGTAATAGTAATGCCGATTTTTATTAGAAATAATGCCCGGCACTAAAGAGCAATTGCAAATATAATCTAATTTATAGCGCTAAGCTTTAGTGTGGTTGTCTATTTATTGTTGTCTCAATTACTATGGATTACATATCTTGTAAAGGATTACAACGTTTTTTTAATTAGATTTGATTATCAACCCCAAATTGCCATTGAAACTACTAATTACTATTTTATTCTTTACCGTAGGGTTATCTCATTATGGGTATAGCCAAGTCTTTGAACTTAAAGGTGAGGTTAAAGACCAATATCAAGAACCCGTTGCGTTTGCATCTGTTTTTCTACTTACAGTAACAGATTCTGTGTTGGTAAAAGGTACTTCTGCCGATGAAAATGGCGCTTTCTTATTTTCAGATATTGCTGAAGGTCTATATCTTTTAAAAGCATCTTACGTTGGTCAAATGTCAGATAACTTAGCTATAGAGATTTTAAAAGACACTAAAATTGGAGCCTTAATTCTAGAACAACATACAGAAGAGCTTAATGAAGTAACCGTTGTAAGCAATAAGCCTGTGGTTGAGCGCAAGGTAGATCGTATAGTTTTTAATGTGGAAAACACGGTGCTTTCTCAGAATAGTTCTTGGGATATCTTAAGCCAAACACCAGGCGTTATTGTTATGAACGGTGACCTTAAGGTTAGAAACCAAGCTACTACAGTATATATTAATAACCGAAAAGTTCAATTGTCTTCTGATGAGGTTAGAAGTCTTTTAGAAAATTACCAAGGAGAAAACATAAAATCTGTTGAGGTTATTTACAACCCACCTGCAAGTTATGACGCTGAAGGAGGATCCATTTTAAATATTGTTACCAGTAAAAATTTATCAATAGGTTATAAGGGTAATGTTAGTGCAGGGTATACACAAGGCGTGTTTCCTAAATATAATTTTGGAACTTCTCATTTTTATAAGACTAAAAAATTAAACTTAAATGCCAGCTATAATTACGCTCCAAAAAAAGAGTATAAGAACACTATAAACAACACCAATTTTATGGATGAGGGCGGTATAGTTTCGATTTGGGATACTGATTTTGACCAAGTCATTAGAAGTAACAACCATAGCGCTGGTCTTGTTGTTGATTATGAATTTAATGATAAGAACACTCTTAGCCTAACGAGTAATGCACAATTTCAGCCAAAACGAGATGCCAATTTTTTTCAAGAAACAACTATTAAAAATGGGGAGGGAGTTTTAGATTCTATTTTCAACACCAACAGTTTTTTTAATGAAAAAAAGAATAACATTTCGGGAGACCTTGTTTTTAAGCATCAATTTAAAGACCAGGGAAATATAACTGCAAATGCACACTATACATATTTCGACTTAGACCGTAACCAAAATGTAAATTCCAATTACTTTCTACCTAGTGGTTCGTTTATTCGTGATTTCAATTTCTCTACCGTTGCAAATCAGCAAATAGCGATTACAACTGCTCAAATAGATTATAATGATTATTTAGGCAGTGTGTTTTTTGAAACAGGTGTAAAAAGTTCGTTTATAGACTCAGAAAGTAAATTAGATTATTTTCTACAGAATAATGGTACAGAGTTTATATCTAATTTATCTGATGATTATACCTATGATGAAAGCGTGTATGCTGGTTATTTTAGCTTATCAAAAGATTGGGACAAATGGAGTTTAAAAACAGGTCTTAGGGCAGAGCAGACAGAAAGTTCGGGGTTATCGGTAAATGTTGCTAATATAAATAAGTTAAGTTATTTTGAACTTTTCCCGTCATTATATGTTCTCCATAATATCAATGAACACCATAGCTTATCTTTTGATTATGCTAGAAAAGTACAACGCCCAAGATATGAAGATTTAAATCCTTTTAGAACATATATAAACGAACGAACTTTTGAAGAAGGCAACCCTAACTTAACACCTAGTTTTAGCCACAATTTTAACTTAAACTACACCCTTAATCAAGAATACTTTTTTGACTTCTATTATCGAGACAATGGAATGTATATATCTACGCTAACTTTTCAGGACAATGATAATTTTGTTTTACGAGACATTACTCAAAACGTTCTAGAAAGCACATCGTATGGTTTTGATTTTACATACGGTAAATCGATAACAAACAATTGGTATTTGTATAGCTATATCTCCATTTTTCATGAAGATGAATCCTTTATTGCTCTACAAAGTGATGAATATTCTTATAAGAATGATTTTAATGGAGCTTACGTTGATCTTACTAATTACATTACACTTTCTAAAGACAGTAGTTTTAAAGGAGAATTGGGGCTTACTTATCTCTCTGGGTTTTTGCAGGGCTCATTTATACAAGAAGAATCTACCAACTTAACGGTAGGTCTTAGAAAATCTTTTTTAAAAAATAGGGCAGTACTTAGTGTCAGTGCCAATGACCTTATGGGTAAAAGCAATGCGTTTGTTTCTTCTAAATATTTAAATCAAGACAATAGTTATTTGTCAGCTCCAGAAACGCAGTATGTAAAGTTCGGTTTCACGTATAACTTTGGTAATTTCCGCTTAGAAGACAACCAACGTAATATTGAAAAAATTGAGCGTGAACGCCTTGAATAGAGTTAAACTATTCGTAGTCAGTGTCTTATTTCTTCGCTAAGAAAAATTTAAGAACACCGTAAGATAATTCAATATTACTTTCCTACATTTAAATACAATTTACACACTTAATGACTAGGGATACTTATATAACATTACTGTTTTGTCTTACGTTTACCTTGGCGTTTTCTCAAGATTTTGTTATAAATGGTTTGGTCATAGATGACAATAAAGAGCCCGTTATTCTTGCGAATGTAATTTTACTAAGTGAAGATGGTGAATTTATAAAGGGTACCGTTACAAATGATCAAGGTCGTTATGAATTTAAAGCCATATCGCCCAGTAGTTATCGTGTTCTCGCTAGTTATATTGCTAATACGGTAGAGAGTTCATTAACTGCCATTACGGAGAGTATAGAAATATTACCTCTTATTCTTCAGAGCTCACAAGAATTAGATGAGGTGGTAGTAACTCAAAAAAAACCAAAACTAGAACAATTAGCTGATCGCCATATTTTTAATATAGAAAATACGGCACTTTCTGATAGTGATATTTGGGATGTTCTAAAACGTACGCCAGGAGTAATGGTGATGAATAATCGTTTGTATGTAAATGGTAGTTCTAAGGTGAATATTATGATCAACGGCAAACGAGTTAATTTGCCCGAAGATGATATTATTAATTTACTTACGGGCAGTTCTGCAAGTAATGTAGAATCGATAGAAGTAATTACGAGTCCACCAGCTAAATACAGTGCAGAAGGCGGTTTGTTAATCGATATTAAAATGAAAAAAAATCTGGTTGCCGGGTATAATGGAGCCGTTTTTAATAGATACACACAAGGAGTATTACCTAAACATACATTGGGGATGGATCATTTTTTTAAAGGTAAAAAAATAGATTTTTCAACCAATTACAGCTTTAGTCATGATAGAGATTGGACCAGATATTCTGACATTACCACATATTTTGAAAACGGACAAGAAAGTGAAGTTTGGACAGCCGAACAGAAATCTATAAGCAATAAAAAAAGTCATAATCTAAACCTTTTCCTAGATGTTCAATTAGACGATAAAAATGCAATTAGCCTGTCTTCAACATCTAGCTTTTCACCTAACGGAGGAACAAAATTCTCATCAATAACCGATATAGTAAGCACCACGGGAGATCTCTCAGCGCGTTTAGACGGACTTAATATTCTGAATTCAGACAAATTCAACTCGTCTAACTATTTAGATTGGATTCATAAGCTGAATGATAAGGGAGCAGAGCTATCCACTAATGCACACTTTACCTACTATGATTCTAAACTAAACCAAGAAGTAAATAATGATATTGTGGAAGGTTTTACAGAAAACACTTCCGAGAACACCTTGAATGTAGATTCTGACCAAATCATTAATCTTTTTAGCGCCCAAACGGATCTTACGCTACCGTTATCTGAACATTCCATAATGGAAACAGGTTTAAGAATTGCAACGATAAATTCAGAGGCAAGTATTTTACAATCCGGGTTTGACGATACTTTAGAAGGTATAAACCCTACAGGATCGGGTATATTTGATTACGACGAACAAATTTACGCAGGCTATGCTAGTGTAAATAGCAGCTGGAATAAATGGAAATTAAACCTAGGTTTACGAACGGAGTATACAGATACAAAAGGAGAATTAGACAATCTTTCATTACAAAACACCAGTTCTTATTTTAACCTGTTCCCAAATATGTCGATGTCTTATACGAAGGAGAAAAATGCTTTTTACTTTAAGTACTATAGACGTATTACCAGACCAAGATATAGTAGTATAAATCCGTTTCAATTTTACTTATCAGCAAATTCTATTTCTGAAGGGAATCCTAGTTTAAAACCTGCCTACAGTGACTATGTCCAGTTTGACTATGTTTATGACCGAGATTTTAAAGTGTTAGTATTTGCCAATAAAAAATCGAACGAACAAGTGCAACAAATTTTTCAGGACAATGCCACCAATATCCTTAGGGCTCAATATATAAATTTAGAAACCAATTATTTTTACGGTATAGATGCGAGTGTTTCTAAAGATTTAACTTCATTTTGGTATTTGTATTTTCTTGTAAGCCACTATCATGATAAGGATAGTTTTATAGATGTAGTAACAAACGCTACCATAGAAAATTCTATTTGGACCACTCATCTACGCGCTAACAATTACTTTACGCTTTTAAAGGATAAATCGCTCTTTGCAGATGTAACATTTACTTATTTGTCTCCATCTATTCAAGGGAACGCTACTTATGAATCGTATAGTAAATTAGGGTTGAATTTTAGAAAAACTTTCTGGAACAAAGATGCCAGCATCTCTATAGGTGTTGAGGATATTTTTAATAAAGGAAATACGCTTTCCACTAGAGATTATCTGGACCAAAATAACATTACAAGTACTAGACAAGAGACCCGATTGTTTGTATTTGGCTTTAGATACAAGTTCGGAAATACCAAAATACGCGATAACTACAAACGAAAGAATACCGAAGAAGGCAAACGTCTATAACATGTTTATGCCATCATTGTACCACAGACCCCCAAGCTAATTAGGCAGTATACACCTGCTAGTATCATAAAAACCTTACCGGCTTTTTTCTTTTGTTTAGAAAACAGAATTCCTCCTATTATTAGAAATAAAAGAGCAGGACCAAACATTATTAAGAAGATAAGAACAACCAGTCCGTCAAGATTACCAACCTCTAGTATCATAGCATTTCGTTTTGTAGTTCTTTTAATCGTTCAATCTTATCATCCCTATAAAAAAGGTTCATTGTTTCAAACGGAATAATTTTATAATCTTTGTTTACAATGTGCACACATGATTTTTTTATGGCACGTACATCAAAGTTATGAGCGTCTATAAATTGCATAATGATGATTCTAAATAGATTGTCATAACCCAGTTCTGGGGCATCAATTTCTGGTAGACAGCACATAATACTTTTAAGATTTTCAGAAGCTTTTTCAACAGAATTCCCTGTACTAAAAAGCTCAATCATTTTACCATGCAACTGCTCATCTTGTTCGTAAATAATAGTGTTTTTACCTTCATTTAATAAATCATCCGGGTTTATAAAACGTGTTAACGGATTCACTTCATCGCCCAATTTTAATGCGTAAGCCATTACTAGGGCATCTGGGTTACAAGGTACAGGTATTAAATCATCAGATTCAAAAATGGGAGATTGCTCTAATATTTTTCGTCGTACTTCGGTCAACGTAATACGGTTTTCGTCAACTTCAAAATTCTCTAATCGCCCAGCTATTTGCGTGGGTTGGAACGTAACACCACGAACGCATTTCTGTTTTAAAGCAAAGTCGATAGTGCTGCCCATTTCATGATCGTTGAGTCCTTTTTGTAAAACAACTACAAGGGTGGTAGAAAGGTTTAATTTATTAAGATGATCAAGAGCTTGTAAACGAATATCTGCTAGGTCTGCACCTCTTAATGTTTTTAATACTTGATTATCTAGTGAATCGAACTGTAGGTACACTTCAAAATCTGGGGCATAAGTGGCTAAACGTTTTGCGAATTCAAAATCCTTTGCAATTTTAATTCCGTTGGTATTCAACATCAAATGCCGAATAGGAAGTGATTTTGCATAATCAAGTATTTCAAAAAACTCTGGGTGAATTGTTGGCTCTCCACCACTAAGTTGAACCACATCTGGCTCACCTTCATTTTTTACGATGACATCGAGCATCTTTTTAATTTCCTCTAAGGTTCTGTGTCTGCCATAAGTGGGCGAAGATCCTGCATAACATGTTGGGCATGTAAGGTTGCAGCGGTCTGTAAGTTCAATTACGGTTAAACAAGAATGTTGCTCGTGATCAGGGCAAAGCCCGCAATCGTAAGGACAACCATAGTGTGTTTCTGTATTAAAGGTTTTTGGGTACTCAGAAGCTTTGTTATAGTTTCTTATGTTCTTATAATATTCAATATCGTCAGCAATTAAAACTTTAGACCTACCATGTTCTTTGCAGTTTTTAAGCATATACACGTTCTCGTTTTCAAAAACGATTTTAGCATCTACCCTTCTAAGACATTCTGGGCAAAGGCTTAGTGTAAAATCATAATACGTATAGTTTTTTTCGGACATAAGATATTCCCTCAAAGATGAATTTATAGTAGTAAACCAAACAAATTAAACATAATAATTGAATGCTGCTGAGACCTAGCACATAAAAACTATTTGGTTTTAGAAATTCTATATAGAAACGTAATGAGAAATAACTGACCATAAAAAGTTTAAAGTAATCACCATTTACAAAAGAAGTAGATGATTTTTGGAACTTTTTAATGATTATAAAAAGTAGCATTAGAAATACCACTTCATAAAGTGCTATTGGGTGCCTGGTAATTCCATCACCTAAATCCATGCCCATGAAAATAGAAGTTTCTTTGCCATAGGTAAACTCTTTTATGCCAGCTAGAAAACAGCCTAAGCGACCAATGGAAATACCAAGAATTATAGGTAACGTAAAAAGGTCTCCAGAAGAATGTTTTTCACCAATTAATTTTTTGGCAAGCTCTACCCCTAGCAACCCACCAAAGAGTCCGCCCATTATGGTTTTGTTGTTGAGATTAAAGATCCAAACCTCATTCACGTGAGCTATAGGGTTTTCAAAAAAGGCAATGATTCTAGAAAGAAGCAAAGCCCCAAAAACAGCACCTATTATAATTGATAGGCGATTATTAGAAGAAATTACATCGGTACTTTTTTTACGTAAGAAAACGTAATACCTAAATCCAATAAAAAATGCTAGGTATTCAAGAATAAGATGCATATTCAATTTGACACCAAAAACGATAGGTTCATAAGGAAGGGAGACAATAAGCATAGAACTATTCATTAAGTCATTATCTATAATTCTAAAACTGATTATTCTAAGTTGCACGTATAATTGTAGTCAAAGACTAGTAACGGGTACTAATTTACATTCTTTCTAGAAACAACTATTTAAACATCTACAATGGGGTTCATAACCATCAAGTTTATCAAAATTATGGCGAATTGACCTTCTAGTATTTTTATATAACTTTGCACCCGAAAATTAGAATACGCCAGTGCCTAAAATAGGAGACATACAATTACCAGATTTTCCTTTGTTGTTAGCACCAATGGAAGATGTTAGCGACCCACCTTTTCGTGCCCTTTGTAAAGAGCAAGGAGCCGATGTGGTTTATACCGAATTTATATCATCGGAAGGATTGATCCGTGATGCTGCAAAGAGCGTTATGAAGCTCGATATTTATGAAAAAGAACGCCCTGTAGGTATTCAAATTTTTGGTGCTAATTTAGAAAGTATGTTACAATCTGTAGAGATTGTAGAGAAATCAAGACCAGATATTATTGATATTAATTTTGGTTGCCCAGTAAAAAAAGTAGTTTCTAGAGGAGCCGGTGCCGGAATATTAAAAGATATAGACCTAATGGTTTCTTTGACCAAAGCGATGGTAGAGCATAGCAACTTGCCTATTACCGTTAAAACTAGATTGGGTTGGGATGATGATTCTATTAAAATTGTTGAGGTTGCAGAACGATTACAAGATGTAGGTTGCGCAGCAATTTCAATTCATGGCAGAACCCGTGCACAAATGTATAAGGGAAATGCAGATTGGAACCCGATTAGAGAGGTTAAGAACAACCCAAGAATGCATATACCTGTATTTGGTAACGGTGATGTAGATTCGCCAGAAGCAGCCATGAAAATGCGTGATGAATACGGCTTGGATGGAGCAATGATCGGTCGTGCCAGTATTGGTTACCCTTGGATATTTAGAGAGGTAAAACACTTTTTTGAAACAGGTACTCATTTAGCTCCACCAACTATGGAAGAACGTGTAGATGCCGCTCGTCGTCATTTACAAATGTCCATTGACTGGAAGGGAGAAATACTAGGTGTTTTTGAGACACGTAGGCATTATACCAACTATTTCAAGGGAATTCCTAATTTTAAGGAGTATCGTATGAAAATGGTGACTAGCGATGATTCTGCCTCAGTTTTTGCTGCCTTTGATGAGGTGATGCATAAATTTGGAGATCATGAATTTGTGAATCCGTAACCTCCATAAGATTATAATACTCTTATTATTTTTGCCGAAGTACTAACTTCATAGCCTTTGGAATATTTTCTTTCTCCAGTTGCTTCGTTATAGTTTAACATGTAATCGGAGTATAGCTTGCCTAAATCTTTTTGTGATTGTTTTACCGCGTTAGATTTTACATCTAGTTCAGAGGCTTGGTTTAAATAAGTATTTGCATTCTTAAAATCTTCTACCATTAACGATAACTGTGATAGGTTCATAAGAACCCCCCATCTAATTTTAGCTATTTTTTTGTCACTAGTATCTTCATAATTTGGTAACAAATTCTTCCAATAGGTAATGTGTGCGTCTATCTCTTTCTTGTTTTCTCTTACCGCATTCAAATTAGATAAACTAGCTTTAGAAAGTTCTGACATCTCAGTAAGTTTGTCTTTGGTTTCATCTGCCAATGCTTTGTTTTTCTTGTCTTTAACAAAGTAAAAATTGGTATAAATCTCAACCATATTATTGTCGTAGATATCCTGAATAGTGTTTATGATTTTCGAGAGAAAAGACTCTCCAAGTTTTTTATCCAAATACATTTCTACCATATACGGACTTATATCTGGTACCGCCCGCCCGCTTTCTAACATTAGATACTTTTCCTTTTCATCTTCAGGAAAGTTGATGGTGATCGGAATTTTATTTCCTTGTACGTCTACTTTTGGCAATAGGGGTATTTGCCATAATTGTGTCAATTCCTCTTTATAGTAGAAAAGTAGCTTTACGCTTTTATTGTCTTTTGGAGAAATATTAATACTGTAGGTATCACCAGCTATAGGTGCAATAGTACCCGTAACTTCTAGGTCATCTACCGATATACCGTTAATTGCAAAAAACATATCTGGAGATTGTTCACCTGTTATTTCTTTGAAATCCTCCAGCTGAAGACCTTTTTGAAATTCATCTTTTGTAAAGTTTAATACCTCTTCTGGACCTAATACGACTTCTGCCCAATAGGTTTCGCTTTGTCTTGGCGCCAATTGTTCTGCGTAGTTGGGTATGTAAACCCTAAAACCTTTAGATTTTAAAGATTGAGCTTGTAGCTGTAAATTAAAGAGTACAATAAATAGTAATGGAATAATTTCATTGATCATTGGTTAGATGTTTTATGGTACTTCATGTACTAGAAATGAAATACTGTTTATAGATAAATTAATGGTTATTTACCTTGATATCGTGTATTATATCTATCGCTATATTCGGGTTTAACGCTGTTTTCTCCATCGAGAAACAACGTTTCTTTGCGTTCCATTCTAAATTCGGCTTTGTGCTTACCATCATTTAGGTAAGAACTTAAACCGCCACGAGAGCTATGAGACGCCCCTAAATCATATTGAGCTATTGCTGCGTCATAATCCTCTAGAAGAGAATATAAAGAACCTAAATTACCGTGTACAAAAACTTTGTAGTCATCGTGTGTCTTGTAATCTTCAGAATCCACTAAGGCAGTCATTTTTTCAATTAACCGTTGTACTTCTTCGTTTCTTGTATTTCTAGTTTTAAGACCTGTATCAATGGCTTGCAAGTTTTTAATAGCTTCCGTAAGCTGGTTTACGTCATCTTCAGAAGCAAGTTTCTTTGTTTTCTTAAGCTTAATAAAAGCCATATTGTTTTTGCCATAAGACATTTGAGCTCTTCGTACAAAACCTTGATAAGCATTATGTACGGTTACAAGAATATGGTCATTTGCGTCGTAGGCAACATTTTTACTTTTGTTGACAGCTACAATAGCAAAGTCCTTGCCTTTGAGCTTACTAATAATTTCACCTACTTTATCTTTAAATATTAAAGAGTCTTCAGCTATAATTTTGCCATGATATTTGGCAGTGTATTTAGCTTTAAAATTGGCGAACACATCATAAATAGTATCGCTTTCTCCTTTTTTGTAATACAATTCAATATCACTACTGTTTAAGTTGTAATAAATGGTATTGGTTTTATTGCTTTTTAAGTCATCATGCGTTTGAAGCACACTAAGCGGATTCGTATAATTTCGATAGTCAGGATGATAAGTCGGGCGCTTATGATTAAAGTTGTCAATGGTAACAATTTCACCACGGTAGTCTTTCATGGTAATACTACCAGACTTTAAATTATGGTCTATTTTATAATAGACTACACCAGCAGGAGCAGGGGAATATGGGAAACTAAACTCATGTAGCTTTTCGTAAAATCCACCAGCCTTTTGTGCGTTTGTGGTGAAAAGGGAACAGATAATAAATACTATTACTAAAAGTGTAGGGGAGTGTACTTTTGAAATCTTCATGCCTTTGTCAATGGTTAATTGTATTATAAGATAACAAAAACTAAAGTGGGATATTGTATTGGGCAGATAATGAGGACCTTCTAGAGGTCTACCAATTTTTTATTGATACGGCTACTAGCTATTTTAGAAGCAATTACACCAAGTACAATAATTGTTGCCAAAACAATGGTAATATTAATGAACTCAAATTTTACAGGATAGGCTAGTGATGGGGTAATTTTCAGCCAACTAAATGCTAGTTGCGACCATACAATTAACACACCTATTAGCACGCCTATTAATCCTCCAAAACCTGTTACGAGAATTCCCTGAACAAAGTAAATACGTCTTAACTCCTTAATTGTTGTACCAAGACTGTATAGTGTTTTTGAATTCTGTTGCTTGTCTAGTATCATCATAATTATGGCACCAACAACATTGAAAAGGGCGATAATAAGTACCAAGGTGAAAATAAGATATGTAGCTACATTTTCGGTATTCAACATTTTATAGAGGGTACTGTTTAGCTGTTGTCTATTTTTCAATTGCACACCAGAACCTAAAATAGATTGAATTTCTGAGCGTACAGAGCTAGGTTCAACACCATCATCCATTTTAAAATTAATACCAGAAATCTGTAGAGAATCTTTTTCTAATAAAGCCTGGGTTAATCTTAAATCGGCAAATACATATTTATTATCTAAGTCTGCCTCTACCGCATATACACCACCAATAACCATTGGTAGTTGATTGTAGAGCGATGAAATGCTTTGTTGCGATATAGAACCTTTACCGGGTTTAAAAGCATAGATCTGCATAGGGCTACGAAACTGATTTATGGTTACCCCAAGAATATTGGCAATACCCAAACCCGATACAACTTGAGTGTCGTTAATAGTCCAATCTCCAATATAGAGAGTGCTGTCTACACCAGTAACCTTGGTGTAGTTGCTATCGACGCCTTTTATGTATGCAATATGGTTTTTGCCTCGGTGCTCAAGGGATACTTTCTCTTCTAATTCTTTGGAGTAAAATGCGAGTCCGTCTACAGATTGTAAACGCTTTTCTTGCTCTGGGGATAAGGTAAAAATCTTTCCAGTTGCTGGCAGTGCTTTTAATTGTGGATCAAAAGACTCGGTAAATGAAAGGCTAAAGGTTTTTAATCCGGCGAAAGCCGAAAGCACAATAAACAGTGCGGCAGAACCAATAACTATAACTAAAAAGGTAATAAAATTAATGATGTTAACCGCGTTCTGGGTACTTTTTGAACGTACATACCTTTTGGCGATATAGAGCGGAAAATTCAACCGATTAAGACTTTTTACGCTTAGGTAATAAATCTCTGTTCTCGATAGGGTTTTCTTCTCTTTTCAAAGACTTCTCAATATTCTCGATATAATCTAACGAATCGTCTAAATAGAATAATAATTCTGGCACCCTACGCAGTTGGTTTCTGGTACGTTGAGAAAGTTCGTGTTTAATTAATGGTTGGTTAGATTTAATACCTTCCATTAATTCACCTGCTTTATCATTCGGAAAAATACTTAGGTAAATTTTCGCGATAGATAAATCTGTGGTCACTGCAACTTTAGACACAGATATAAGGGTATTACGAAGTCCGCCATCAATGGCAGCTTTTTGTAGAATATCTACAATATCTTTTTGAATGACCCCAGCTATTTTACGTTGTCTTTGCGTTTCCATACTGCAAAAATACATATTAAAATGTATCTTAACCCCTATGTGATGCACTCTGAAGCAAATTTAGACATGAAAAAGATAGAACATTTAGGTATAGCGGTGAAAAACATGGAAGATTCCAATGCACTTTTCGAGAAATTATTGGGTGTAGCACCTTATAAACAGGAAGAAGTAGCTTCTGAAGGGGTGAATACTTCTTTCTTTAAAAACGGACCTAATAAAATAGAACTACTGGCATCTACGGACCCAAGCGGGCCAATAGCCAAGTTTTTAGAGAAAAAAGGCGAAGGCATTCATCATGTTGCATTTGAAGTAGGAGATATCGTGGCAGAAATGGCTAGATTAAAGTCGGAAGGATTTACATTGCTGAATGAAAAACCCAAAAAAGGAGCTGATAATAAGTTAGTTGCTTTCGTTCACCCAAAAACTGCAAATGGGGTATTGGTTGAGCTGTGTCAAGAAATTAGGGAGTAAGCATTATTTTGTTTGTGTCAGTTAAAAATAAGTAGTAATATTGCATCCGCAATTCGCGAGTTCTGTAATTGCTGGTTTGAGCACCAGTCTTTATCGATTTTAATCGAAAAAAGAGTTTACAGAGCAACATATAGAATTGTAACCGGTCCTATAGCTCAGCTGGTTAGAGCACCTGACTCATAATCAGGTGGTCCCTGGTTCGAGTCCAGGTGGGACCACTAGTAAAATCAAGGCTTTCAAGATTTATTTCTTGGAAGCTTTTTTTGTTTGCACATAATTTGCACATATAATTTAATTTTTATTTTCAAACATTAATTTAACTTCATTTGATATTAAATGATATCATTTTGTAGCTAATTGTCCCCAAATCTTACCATAACTTACCTGCGCACGGATCCTGTTTCGATTTTATAGTGTTCTGGTAGATAAGCGTAAAGTAAAATCGAAATAGGGCGCACACTACTTTTGATTTGGAACACTATCTTTTTCTTTAATCCATTTTTTATAGGCTTGAAACTGCTCGGGATTGTTTTCAAAATATGCTTTGAGATTTAAGACTGCTTGCCGCTCACCTTCAGCGAATGCCCGTTCCCGAATATCAGGTGTTTGAGATACCTTAAAAGCTAGATAGCCGATGATGATAAATGTAACCAACCAAATCGAATAATGCAGCCATAGCTGAACTTTTGGAACCAGTCTTGCTTTTGCAATCCGTTTCTTTATATGATAAACAGATTCTTCGAGTTTCAAATTATTCTGTTTCTCTAATTCTAAGTGCTCAAGGAGCATTCTCTCGATTTCAGAAGTATCGGGTTGTATTTTGATGTTTTCGACATTTTGAGCTAACCGTTCCAATCTGTTTATTGATGTATTGAAACCGTCCAGTTCGTCGGTGAGCAGTTCCATTACCTCGTCCAGTTTTTTATATCCCATAGCTTTTTATTTTAGAACCCGATTCCCGTTTCGATGGCTTTTCTGATTGTTTTTTTGATGATGTTCTTGGCGATACTGGTAGCCAGATTGGTACTCAGTTCCAAAGTCTTCCCCAACAGCTGAGCTGACTTTCCTACCTCCAATGGTTTTGCAATGCCCCTATTTTGTGAAAGCTGCGCCATAATCCTTCCTCCGGACATGGAACGGTGTACTTCGCTCGCCTTGAAATTCTGTCCTTTGTATTCGAATCGAAACCCTTGTAACTTGTTCGCCTTGTTGATACATGGTATGACTTCCACCTTCTGTGCCTTCATCGTCTTGATATAAACATCCAAGGTTTTTGGCCTTTCGTTCACCATAATTTTCTGATGAATATGCTTGATTTCAAGACGTATTCTTATCGTATCCATCTCCTTTTCTAGTTGCACTTCCTTGACGGTAGTAAGCCCCATATCATAGGCTACGTTCTCGGCGGCCAATTGGCTCCGTTTACCTATAAAACTGTCATTGTAGGCCTTGCCGTCGAAACCGATTCGGTTCACGTAAAGATGGACATGGGTATGTGCCTTATCGCGATGAACGAAGGCCACTGCCTGATTTTCCTTCAATCCCATTTCTTTTACAAACTTTTGGGTCAGTTCCCCTAACCGTTCTTTGGTAAGGTTTTTACCGTCTTCTCGGGTAGGGCTTAGAATAAAGCTCAGGCTGTTCTTTTGGCATCTTGTATTCTGTTCCTGTATCAGCCTGAACTCCTCTGTTATCTGTTGGGCATTATCTCCCGCAAGATGTTGGCTAAAGACAATTTCGGCATCCTTCTCCTTGTCCAGACCGTAATCGATGTTGGCTCTGGTGTTCCCGACTGCCTTTCCCTTGCCTATCATTTTTTTATGCTCTTGAAATTATAGAGATGAGTTCGGATTTCCTCCGCCAAATTCTCGACCTCGCTGGCCAGTTTCGGGTTATGTCTCTTGAACATATTCCCGATACGGGTAAAATTCCCTTTGTACTTTACCAGTATTTTATAATGCGTTAACTGCTCTTCCGTTAAACGTTCGATTACAGAATTTCCGAAGGCGGAACTACGGCAGTACTCCGAAAGGGAAATACCGGCCCGCTCCGCTCTTTTCTTGAGTAGCTTTTTCTCGTAAATGGAACACCTGAATTTGATGTAGGTCTTTTTCATTTGTTTTTTTCTTTGCGACCGCCGGGAGTAAAGCAAGTTTGTTTTTGTGGCAACAAAAACACATCTTGCGCCTTCTGCCCAACTCCATTAATAGAACTACCTCTCAGCCATTCGTTCATATCCTTGAATCCTGAATAATGTTTCGATTTGTCCTTACAGCTTTTAGAGTGCGCCATCAATTTTTCGGTTGTTCGTTTTCCATTGCTATCGTTGTCCAAATAGAGTTCGATGCTAGAATAACCCTCTAATGTTCGCATCACCTTTTGAACGAATGCCGTTGAGTTCAATACCAGAAAATCATAATCCGATTCCAAGTTTTTATGGTACTCTAAAATCGATAACAGGTCGAACATGCCTTCGGTAATAATGAGTTTATCGTATCCGTTTTTGATGTGGGTGATATCCTTGGGCGAACTTGAATTTTTATAATATTTGTTCCGTAGTTCCCAGCCACCGGAATCGTTTTTAAGACCAGTGGCGAAGTATTTCCTTCCCCTGAACATATAATGGACTTCCGAGCAATACTTTGATGCTGTTGCCATTGAAATGTTACGTTCATGCAAATACTTCATCAATCCCAGATGCTGAATAGGTTTGGCGTACATGATTGTGATTGTATGCTCTCGCTGCTTTTCCAAAAATGGTTGCTTTTGAAAAGAAAAAGAAAGTTCATCCTGTCCTATTATTTCTAATGCTTCCTTGACCGTACCTTTTGTAATCAAACAGATAAGGCCGATAACATTCCCTCCTTTTCCTTCTCCATGGTCGTACCATCTATTGAGCTTCTTGGACACCTTGAAAGAGGCTTGGGTTTCCGGGCGGATAGGGCTCAGGAACCAAGCTTCTTTCTCGTTCGTTCTGGTCGGAAAGTGCCCTAGTTTTGCCAGCGCTTTTTCGATGGGAAAAGCTCGGGCTCTTTCACACGATAATCCGTTTGTTCTTTCTTTTTTCATAAGCCAATTCGTTTTACTTGTTTTTTTGATGATATGATGACAGCACCCTTTAAAGCCCCTATGGTATTGGATTTAACGTGTCATCGTTTCATCATCGTGTCATCATTCTCTGCTTTTATACGACGTTTTCTGTCATCATTATTTTTTTTGATGACAGAATGATGACAGTTTGATGACAGCTTTAGCCTTTATAGACATTGGCCTCGGACTATTCCGTCATCGTATCATCGAAATTTTTGGTCAAAAAGTCTTTTTCGACCGTAAAGTAGCGTCCTTTTGCATCGGCCAAATGGATATCGCCATCGCTCCAAATGACGATTTTTTGGTATTTGTTCGAGTTGTCCTGATTGGTCAGTTTCCAGTCGTTCTTCAGCAGTTTCCGCAGCTGTGTCAAATCTGTTTTCACCCTGGTCTTATTAAGCAAATGCAGGGCATCGATGGGACATAGATTTATACTGTCCAGTTCAAACTTTTCCATCACGCTGAACAGGATACTTGCCAGCTCCTTTTCGACCCTATTCCTATTGTTCTGTACCAGCCTTGCCAAGGCAGGGGTTCTAATCTGTTTTGGGGTAAACCACATTCTGGTAGTATGCTCCGTGTATAGCTTTCGTTGTTGTAGATAGAACAGGAAAGCCGGTATCTCCGATATCAATTGATGGAGAAAATTTGTTTCCTCTTTATTAAGTACAGGTATCTTCAGTACCCAGAAACGAGTCTCGTTTCCATCTATCTTGATAAAGTTGTCCTCGTTGTTACTGCACAGTATGAACTTACCGAAGAACTCCACCTCCCGTTTGTCCTTTCCCTTGGCCTCCAATTTATTGATGTTGGTCGTACTCAGGTATTTGATACGCTCTGTCAGCTCTTCTTTATTGAACAGTACCTCGTCGATACAGATGAGCAATTTATTTGCCCAGTCCGCATTGAACTGGCTGCTGAAACTATCGTTGGTCAAATAGGTCATATTGTTGTCGAACAGGGCCTTCATCCATTTCAGGAAGGTGCTTTTGCCCGTGGAACGTTCTTTGGAGACCAAACACAGAATAGGCAGTACCTGTACCGGTTTGGTGTAGAGCAATTGCAGGTAGTCCAGCCCCAGTTCATAATGTTTGCCGAAAATATGTTTCACAAAATCCAACGAGGTCGTACATTCTCCTTCTTTTGGGATTGTCGGCAAAGGGGAATAGGTGTTATAGAACCCTTTATATTCCTGTTTGAAATCAATATGGCTGGGTATGCAGGTAAACCCATCGTACTTTGGAACCTTGCTCAGGTAATCCTTACCATGGTCTTGGCGGATGGTCTCGATGTTCCAATGCACCAGTATTTCATTGAAATGCCCTGCGATGGTCGGTGCCTGTACCAGTTTATAGTACGAGGTTCCTACCCGTAAGTACGGTATGGTTTTCATAAGAATTGTTTTGACCGCCAAGGACATTCCCTTGGCGATATGATGATTGGATAGAATATTAGATTTCCTGAACGTAGTCCCTTTCGTTCTGGAGCAACCACCTGACGATTTTCTTTCGTTCGAAAAATATCAGTTTCCCATTGGGTTTGGAGTGAGGTATATTGCCAGCCGCAGTAAGCTTGTAAAGATAGCTTCGAGAAATTCCCGTATAATCACAGGTTTCCTCAAAGGTCAGTACCTTTTTATTCGCTGTAAGAAGTTTTTCCAAACGATCGAGCCGTTCGAGAATCAAATAATTGTCCATTGTTTTCCTTTTTTAGGGTTACAGAATGAACAAAAGCGCTTTTGTTTTCTTTCAATATTGTTACTTGATAAATGTATGAAAATAGGCAAATGAAGAAATGGATTTATACAAATAGTTATCCACAAATAGCTGATATACAATAAATTAAACCAAATAACATTAAACTAAATAGTGTTAAAGGACCATTTATTTTATTTGGTTTCATTTGATGCCAAATGGAACTAATCTTAATATTGGGCAATAGGTGATATTATAGATGAAAACAGGGTTATCAACAATTAAAACTGAAGGAATTAGAAAACAGGAACTTTAAAAAGGCGGATTTTAATGTTTGGATTGTTTTAAATGCAGTCTAATACTTTCTGAAACACAAGCTGAAGCAACTGTTGTACAGCAATTAGATGCGCTACCTCCAACTATATTGTTTGCAGCGAATTTTGAAATGGTAATTTTTTTCAAGGATAGAGGAAGTTTTTTCGAATTTTTCATAATTTTAAGATTTATTTTTAATTATTAAGGAATTTAACAGTTAAAGTATTTATTTTCAAATAAATTATGATTTGTTATATTAAATTTTTCCTGATTAAGAGATTTTACATTAGTCCAAACCATTTGCTCTTATCTTTTTTATTTTTTGCTCTCTCTCATTATTTAACTGGTCAAGAAATTAGAGGAGTTGTATTACACAACAATGAACCCTTATCAGGGGTCAATATTTTAGTAAAAAATACCTTGGTAGGAACAAAAACTAAATCCAATGGGGAATTTAAAATAAATGCTACTTTAGGAGATACTTTGGTTTTTTCACATTTAGGACTTCAAACTTTGGAAAAACGTATTTCAAAAATTTTTTTACCACCTATTGAACTTTTTGATAAGTACGAAAAACTGGATGAAGTTATAGTAACTGACGCAAAGAATACATCAGATGGTCCAGGTACAAAGTCTAAAGAGGTTAGCAGTATTTTCGGAAATTTGAACACTAAAGCTGCTGGTTATTCCATTAATGAAGTTTCTGGAAAAGATCTTAATCTTGCAGCTCCAGAATCTCCCAATATACCGTCAATAGCATTTGCACTTAACGGCAAAGTTACAAACTATAAAATAACAACAGAAGGAATAGTTCTTCGTTCTAAAAATTCGATGACTCAGGACAATACAGCTTTATGGGAAATCGATGGAATAACTTATGATGGATATCCCCCATACGTCGATTTAAATACTATTGAAAATGTGTATGTTATTAAGAGTTTAGCTGGTACTACAAGGTATGGTAGTAGAGGTGCCGGAGGAGTGATAATAGTAAAAACGATCAACTCTAAAATAGGAAATAATAATGAAATAAGGGCTGGTAAAATTGAAAAACCTAGCTCGGTACCATATAAATCGTTAAAAAGGAAACCCTTTTTATTTGAAACATTCGGAGATTCATCTATGAGTAATTTAGTAAAAGATATTTCAGGTGATTTGAATATACTAAGAGGGCTAGCTTATTATAATCAATCTAAAGGAAATCAAACCATAGCTGCTCAAGTATATAGAGAAATTTTGTCCTTGGATAGCGAAGATATTATATCTCACCGTAATGTAGCCCATTGTTGGCACTTAAGCAATAAGCCTTTGAAGGCTTGGTCTGATTATATGATCGCATTTAAAAACAGTGATAGTTTAGATCAGACAAAAATTCGCAATATAGTATTTAATGAAATGGAAAAACTCTATGTAACTGAAAAGCTAAGAGGAAAGGTTATTGAAAGCTTCCAACCTCAGTCGGATTTTTCAACCGTTGATAATTTGATGACAAGAATAGTATTGGAATGGTCCGATGCTAATCAAGATATTGGACTGGAGGTAGTAGATCCTGAAGGTAATTCGTATTTAGTCGAGTATGGTGAGTTTTATGGCACAAAAAATGGAATAGAAGAATTTTTTTTAGATAGGACTATTAGGGGGAAATGGCAATTTAATTTTTTACCAACTGTAAAAAATATTAAAAATTTATACTTAAAGGTATCTATATACAATGAATGGAATTCAAAAAGAAAAGCAATAGCTAGTATCAACCTGTTCAGATTCACTTCCGAGGACAGCGATAAATATCAACTTTTTGAGTATATAGTAAATTAACTTTCATTAGGTTTCCATAAAATACTGATTACCAGTTTAAATCAATGGAAATTCGTACTTAGCTAAGTATTTTATATTATAGTCAAAATTAAGAGATATTATTAGCACCTGTACCAAGATAGAAATAATGGCTGCCATAAGGCCTTTCAAAAACAGTACTGAAAAAGGCTAGTCATACCGAAAACCTTTATAGAAAAAAATTACACACCATCGGAGATGTGAGATTATCTTGCTATTTCTAAGCTGACCTTTTATCTATCTTAGGAAATGAGGAGTCCTAGTTAGAAACTAAACCTATTGTATAGATTAACTATTTCTCTTAATATTCGTTCTGAGAAAATCTGGAAAGCTTTTAAAGAGGTAATCCCGCTACTGATATTTTATGTTCTTATTCCGGTTTTACTAGTAATGTAATTGTATTACTATTTGTAAAAGTGTATTAAATTTTGGTAATTTAAGAGTCTAATTAAAGAACCGTTTTTAGGGACAGCTCGACTGCAATTCGAAAAGTTTCTATTTCAGTTCCATTTGTCGTTCTTTTTAGTAATTCACCTTTTATAAAACTAAATTTTGACCTGAATTCTCATATCTTATTACAGACAATTCACCAAGGAAAGAAAAAATTCAAAATACATTATGTATTAAATAATACTTATGACTAGTTTAAGCATGTTCTGCTTAAAAATTAAAAGATCTTAAAGCTCTATTATTACTGGCGGAGAATACTAACTTCGAACCGCTACCTCTTAATTGCTATAATTAAATGATGTTCAATTGTTCTTGATAACTGTCTATTATGTTATTCGGCAAGGACTTAAGATAAATCTGTGTTGTAGCCATGCTACTATGGCCTAACATTGCTGAGATTGCCGGCAAAGGAATCTGTTTCAACATCGCATGCGTAGCAAAGCTGTGTCTCGATACATATGAGGTAAGATGTTCGTCGATTTGACAGATTTCGGCTATTCGTCGCAGGCCTTTATTGTATCTTTTTCGAGCCCCATGTACATCTTTATATTGTAAATCTAATGTCTCTCGTCTAACTATCGGAAGTATAAAATCATCTTTTTTCTTCCCCGAAATGTAAAAATCTAACAGTTGGTTCATTTGGCACGTTATTTTGATATCATACAATTTTGAAGTTTTCTTCCTCTGAAACTTAATCCTACCGTCAACTACGTTACTCATCTTTAAAAAAGCCATATCAATGAAAGACATGCCAAAAAGCATATAGGAAAGCAAAAAGTAATTTCTATAATGAAACGGCCAACTTCCTTTTTCCAATTGTAGTAACACTATTTTTTTCAAATTTTCGCTATTCATTGCTCTCTTTGCAGTCGGTTCAGTTCTAATTTGATAGCTTTTAAATGGATAGGCGTCTTTGGATATAAGCCCTCTTTTTATTCCTTGGTTATAAATCGACCTAATTGTTCTCATGTAGGCAGCTAGACCGTTTAAGGAATTACTTGGCTTGGACAGATGGAACCTTTCAAAACTTTTTAAAAAATCATAGTTGATTTCATTGAACTTAACATCTGATGAATTTATTGAACTTTTTAAAACACTTACAACTTCTTTATAGGTGCGAGCAGTTCCTAAACGTTCAGAAAGCCTAAGATCTTCCGCTAGTTCAGTAGCAAACTCGAGGAAGGATTCATATTTTGATTTATTGACAATTTTATCCTTTACCTCTTTAATAGACATGAAATCTAGTTCTTCGCAATCCTGTAGTCGATTGATGACATCATTTGCATTCGACAATTGCTTTACTAGAAGATTATTAAGAAAGTTTATGGCTTTAACCCGTTTGTAAGTATTTCGTATTCTTTGCCTTGAATCATCCCAATAATTTATAGGAACAGAATGACCTGTAGAAATAGAAGTAGTTTTTTGAAAATGACCTAATCTAATTATGATGGGATAGCTTCCATCTTTCCTTATTCTACGTGTATCCAGACTTAATTTTAAACTTGTTTGCATTTTTTGAAAGTACAAAAAAGTTTGCACATAATTTGCACATAAAACTTTGGTTTTAAATGAGCTTGTTTGATATCAAAAAACATTAAATAATTGATTAACAATATAATACGTTATAGTTTGTGTTTAGATGAGCCTTATTCCGATTACTCATAATCAGGTGGTCCCTGGTTCGAGTCCAGGTGGGACCACTAAGAGAAGCCAAAAGGCTTCTCTTTTTGTTTTTATACAAGTCTGTATTCAAGTAGATTCTTCACATCTACCTGTTCAATAAAGATATTTTTTAAAGCTGAGCTAGTTTATCAAGGCTAGAAACCTGTCTTTTTATAATCTACTACATTCAATTAATTTCAACTTCGGTCGACCCCAATCTCTTGTTCGTCGAATTTGTTTATGCCTTTGTTATTTTTAAAGTTATTTAGTAGAATCAATCATATTTATAATTTTATATTAGAATTAATGATGTATTCGCAATGATGTCATTAATATTTTACTAAAAGAACAATCATGGAAGTTTTCGAATCGTTTCTCAATGAAATAATTGGGTTTCTAGGTATTTCAAATGCTTTTGAAATTCTACAGACAGGAGATTATAGTAAGTTCAGAACATTCGATGGTGTGGTTTCACTTATTTACCCCATTATACCGCTCTTATTAATTTTAGAATTGATTTTAGGCTTAATCTATAAAAAGCCAGATACCAAAGTATACAAGGTCAATTTCTTAATATATGTTTTTAATAGATTTATAGGTAGGTTTATCGCTATTGCGATGGTGACAATTTGCATTGGCTTATTTCAATCTTATGCACTGTTTCAGACCGAAATGACGTGGTATTGGTTCATTTATGGTTATATCGTGTGGGAATTTGCTCATTTCCTATATCACTATTGGGGTCATAAAGTCCGTCTTTTTTGGTGTCTTCATTCCACACATCATGCGCCTGAAAACATGAATCTTTCGGTAACGCATGCACACTTTTTTTTAGAGGCACCTTATGCAGATACTATACGTACCACTGTCTGTATTTTATTAGGTATTCAGCCAGAACTGTTATTCTTAATTATGTTTATAGACGGTACTTATGGAGCATTTATTCATGTAGGTGAGAATGTAATTAAAGATGCACGTTTTGGACCTTTAAACAAGATAATGCTTACACCATCTCACCATCGTGTACACCATGCAAGAAATCCGTTGTATATGGACACTAATTTCTGTAATCTATTAAATATCTGGGATCATGCTTTTGGTACGTATCAAGAAGAGAAGAAAGAAATTGAAATAGAATATGGCATTACTAGAGAAATGGATTCGGGTAATTTTCTTGATGTCTATTTTGGTGAATTTACAGCTCTTTTCAAAGATGTAACTAGGGCGCCAGGAATAAAAAACAAGATTATGTATGTTTTCATGCCACCAGGATGGAGTCATACCGGAGATCACAAAACCTCTAAAATTACTAGGGCGGAGTATTTTCAAAATAACCCCAACTATGATCGCTCTATTAAAGTGGAGCGGCCTAATCCAATAAATAATAACCCAGTAAAGTAAAGTTCATTCAAATTTTTTGTTCAGCTAGATAGGATTGATTTGTTCGTGCTTCATAAATTACTGATAGAATTCAGGTTAACATACAATTCAATAAAATCAACCCCATAAGATTACCGACTTAGAAATTAACATTTGTTTTAACATAATCTTTCTCAGTATCATTTACGTATCGTTTCACTATTTCTTAAATTCCTAGTTCAAACAAACTAATTCGAAAAATGACTACAAAAAACTCTAAGTGCAAGTCGGCGTTACTGACCCTTGTACTAGCTTTCTCGTGCATATCTGTTTCGATGGCGCAAAAAGTACCTTCTCCAGAAGATGTTTACGGCTTTAAGGTCGGTGACGATTATAAATTGGCAGACTATAGCCAGATTGAAGATTACTTATCTCAATTAGATGCGGCATCCGAGAGGGTTAAAAAAGTAGAAATAGGCACAACGGTGTTGGGTAGAAAAATGTACATCCTGTTTATTTCTAGTGAAGAGAACCTAAAAGATTTAGACAAGTGGAAAGACATCAGTACCAAATTAGCACGTGTACAAGTTTCCGAAGACGAAGCTTTAAAATTATCTGAGGAAGGTAAAGCGGTTGTTTGGGTAGATGGCGGAATGCACTCTACCGAATTGGCTCACGGGCAAATGACTTCAGAATTGGCGTATACCTTGACCACTTCTGAAAGTACTGAAATGAAAAAAATCAGGGAAAACGTTATTACCATTTTAATGCCTGTAATGAATCCTGATGGGTTGGATATCGTGGTAGACTGGTACAAGAAGAATTTAGGTACCGCCTATGAAACATCTAGACCTCCAATTTTATATCATTACTATATGGGTCATGATAATAACAGGGATTGGTTTATGAATACCATGCCAGAGACTTATAATGTGACTAAGATTTTATACAATGAGTGGTATCCGCAGATTGTATATAATCACCACCAATCTTCTCCATCGTGGACAAAAATATCTTTACCACCATATGCCGATCCAGTGAACCCTAGAATTCATCCAGCGATTACTGCGGGAGTTAGCGAAGTGGGTTCTGCGATGACCAAACGTTTTTCATTGGAGAATATGCCGGGTGCCATTGCCGATAACTTTTATACCATGTTTTGGAACGGTGGAGGTCGTACTACACCATACTACCATAATATGATCGGTATTTTAACCGAAGTTGGTCATACATCTCCAACACCAAGATTTTACGATCCAGAAAAACTACCTAAAACAGTTGCTGGTGGTACACCTACAGATGGTACTGATATTATGTATCCAGATCCATGGAAAGGGGGCGAATCTCATTTTCGTGATGCCGTAGATTATATGTTGACCGCTACATGGGCAACCTTAGATTTAGCAGCTGACCGCAAAAGCAACTACTTACATAACATCTATAAAATGGGTGCTTCTGCAATTGAAAAGTCTAAAACAGAAGGTCCGTTCGCTTATGTAATCGGAAAAGAACAATGGGATGCTTTTGAATCTGTAAACCTTGTAAACGTGTTGCAACGAGGTGGAATTGAAATAGAAAGAACGACCAAAAACGTTGAGATCAACGGAAAGAAATATGAAAAAGGTGCTTATGTAATTTATACGGCACAAGCATTTAGACCCTATTTAATGGATTTGATGGAAAAGCAAAATTACCCAACTCGTTTTCAATATCCAGGTGGCCCTCCAGATACTCCATATGATTTAGCTGGTTGGACATTACCTATGCAAATGGGAGTTACGGTAGATAAAATTGCGGAACCTTTTGAGGTGGCTACAGAGAAACTATCAGATTTGGCATCATACTATGAAGGTGAGGTAAAAGGTAATGCTTCTTTTGGATATTTATTGAGTGCCAATAGCAATGCATCTGTAGTTGCAACGAACAAAGTGCTGAAAGCAGGTGGTACGGCATATAAAACGAAAGCATCTTTCAAATCTGGGAAAACAGAGTTCCCTGCGGGTTCTTATATCGTATCTGGCGGTAGTGCTTCTATAGAAGATTTGGCAAACGAATATGGTCTTGAAGTTACCGGGTTATCGGCAAAGCCAAAAGTAGAATTGACCAAAGTACACGCTCCAAAAGTAGGGTTGTACAAGTCTTGGGTTTCTAATATGGATGAAGGTTGGACACGTTTTATAATGGACGAATATGCTTTTGAAACAGATACACTCCATGATAAAGATATTCAAACAAAAGATTTATCTCAGTATGATGTTTTAATACTACCATCTCAACGCCCAAAATCAATTTTACATGGTAATTCACCTTTAAAAATGCCAGAGAAGTTTACTGGCGGTATTGGTCTAGAAGGATCTTTAGCATTAAGCAAATATGTAAAAAATGGTGGAACGTTAATTGCTTTTGATGATGCCAGTAATTATGTAATTGAGCAATTCGGCTTACCAATTAAAGATGCTACGGAAGGTACGGATAACAAGGAGTTCTTTATACCTGGATCATTGATAAAAACAGGGATAGACACAACGCATCCTTTGGCATTTGGTATGCAAGACACGGTAGCGGTTTCTTTTAATAAGAGTCGTGCCTTTGTTATAGACAAGCAAGAGAAAAAAGGAGAAGGCGGTACAGAAGAGATCAAAGATGCTCCGGCACCAGAGATTGAAGTTATTGCCAACTACGCAGAAAAAGACTTATTAATGAGCGGCTGGGCAATGGGCGAGAAAAAGTACATTGCTAAAAAGCCAGCTATGGTAAAAGCAACTTACGGCAAAGGTTCTGTAGTGTTGTTTGCTTTTAGACCACAGTTTAGAGCGCAACCAAGAGGAACGTATAAGCTTATTTTCAACACTATTTTTGAAGGTGCTGCAGAGTAGGTGAATTAGAGAAATTATATAATTGTATACAAAAAAGCCCATCAGATTCTGATGGGCTTTTTTTATTGAAATATTCTAAGAAATTCTCAATGATGATGTTTGCTGTTTTTGTAATGTTCTTTTAATAAATCTCTTCCAAAATCACCATCAAAATCGCGCCAGACAGAATGTATGTGGTTGGCGTTGTCTTGGCTATTATCAAATTCGATCATAAATGATTTGGCTTGAATACGGTAATAATGTGCTTTACCAAGAACCGTTGCCCCAGCCCATGCAAATCGCATTTCATCTAATTCTTCGTTTCTAATTGCATCCATTTTCTCCTTCGCTTGATCTGTTGGGATGGTAGAAACATATTCGTAAATGATACGCATTAGCTGTTTTTTCTGGATGGCATTTAAATCGCTTACCAATATACCTTCAGAGGGAAGTTTTTCGGCTACGGAATTATTCCAGCTTTGAATATCGTTATATGCTTTTTCATTAAAAATGGCCGTTTTTTGCTGGCTATCGTTTAGCATATTAATGAACTCTAACCCTAAGTCTTCTTCATTTACCAGCGGACTAAATCCTTTATGTTCCCCTTCCATTATTCTACCAGGATTAGAACCAAAGAATCTTGGGGAATATGAAACTGAATCTGCAACTGTAGTAAAATGTAAAGAAACGTGGTGCCCTTCAAAAGTCCACATCCAAGTATCCTCATTTGCTGGGTTACCGTAAATGGAAACGTAATATTTTTGGGGATCTCTATAAACGGAGTCTCCAGAAATAGCTGCTAATACGTTTTCTAAACCAATGATTTCGGTGGTCTGTTTATAGCCCGTTTCACTTAAAGAGGACTGGAGTAATTTGTGAACCAATTTCTTTTGTTCTGGTGTTAACTCTTTTAACGGAAGCCCTTGTCGCTCATAAGAACTCCAGGGTAGAAAGTGCCAATCGTCTCGGGTATCATCCTTGAATTCATGTACGATTTTTGACTTTTGTGGCGCTGTCAACGAGCTGATAAATTGATTGACTATCGTAACATCTTGAGAGATTCCCAACAAAGGAAAAATAGAAGCAACGATTAGAATAAAATGCTTTTTCATGTATAAGAATTAAATTAATAAGTAACCTTAAATATACTTCCACCAAAATCATCACACACGTATAATGCACCATCTGGACCTTGTGCTAAACCGCATGGGCGATGCTTTAATGTACCTTCCGCTGGATTGGCTAAATCGAATCCGGCAAAGTTGTCCAGGAAAATTTCCCAATTTCCGTTAGGCTTTCCATCCTTAAAAGGAACAAAGGCTACAAAGAATCCTTTTTTAAGTTCAGACGATTGATTGTGAAAGGCAATGAACGCTCCGTTTTTATATTTCTCAGGAAACATATCACCCGTATAGAACAACAAATCATTAGGGGCTAAATGTGCCGGGAAGGCTGCTACAGGTTTTATAAAATTTTCTTCGGCTATTTGCTCGCCGTCACCGCCATATTCAGGAGCAAGCATTCGGCTGTTTTTAATATGGTCGTAATAGGTTTTAGGCCACCCTGCATCATCACCTTCTTTAAGCTCGTATAAAGTTTCCGCAGGTAATTCACCATCTTGTTTTTGAGTATATATATCAGGATAAAAATTGTGCAATCCACCGCGACCATGATCGGTTGCAAATAGAGAATTCGTTTTAGAATTCCAGTTAATACCCACCGCATTTTTAAGTCCCGTAGCGTATCGCGAACCATCTGCAAAAGTCTGGTTGAGCCTGTTGGCTTTAAATTTCCAGATACCTCCGGCAGTATCCAATAAAGCACACGGCATCATACCTGCATCATCATCTCTACAAGCGTCGTTCCAAGAACCAATGGTTACATATAGGTTTTCATTATTGTCAATAGCAAAGGGCTTGGCATTATCCATACCCATATCAATGAGTCCGTCCACTAGTTTTTCTGGGGAATCCGCATCAATAATCTCATGATTTTCGTTTAATTGATAACGGAATACTGCAGAATTAGAAGATGCATACAGGTAATCATCGGTAGCTAAAATTCCGGTGCCGGGTACCTCAGCAAATTGTTGTTGTTCATCTATAGTGCCATCGTTGTCGGTGTCTTTAAGTAATATAATTGCCTTGCCGTCTTTTAACACGGATCTGTTGGCATAAATATCTCCGTTTTGTGCAACGGTCAAATGCCTTACCGCACCCAAATCTTTACCGATTTCGGCAACTGAAAATCCGTCGGGAGCTTTTAAAATAGTTTCATTAATAATTGTTTTTACAACAGGTTTGGGTTCCGTTTTGCACTGAATGAATAAAACCGCAGATACTATAGAGGTAATAAATAGCAATCGATTTTTAATGTTAGAGTTGATGGTCATAGGTTGATTTTAAAAGGTTGTTATGTGACGTCTAAAGCCACAGAAAATAATGACACCGTTATATTACGATGTCATTATTAAGTGTTTTCTGTTTTCTAGACGAGTTATTTTTGTACTGGTGTCAATACGATATTTTTATATGCTACATTGCCGTGGTCGCCTTGTAGGTAAATAGGACCCGGAGCAAAAACATCAGAGCTTATTGCTCCGCCTGTAGGACCTTCAACAGCAGCATTGTCAATTATCTTTTTTCCATTTAAGACGACCGTAACATGACGGTCTACCAGAGTAATATCTAAAGTTTGCCATTCGCCTGCAGGTTTTTCTGCATTTTCACTAGGGGTTACACGACTGTATAGCGCACCCATATTGTGGCTGTCCAACTCTAGACCGTAAGAGTCCACTACTTGTATTTCATATAACCCTTTAAGGTAAATACCGCTATTATTTCCTTTAGGTACATTAACCTCTAATTTTAGATTAAAATCTTCAAATTCTTGGTCGGTACGTAGATTTCCATAATAAATGTGCTCTCCGTTTTCTGGTTGAACTGGGTCATTTTGCATAGTTCCGTTTACTACTTTAAATCCGTTTGGGCTTTTTGGGTCAATGGTTCTCCATCCGGTTAAGTCCTTTCCGTTGAATAGTTTTATAGACTTACCATATTTCAATGCTTTTAAATCTGGTGCAGGACCAACAGCAGGCATACGTGTACCCGTAAAATAACTAATCTCTTCACCGGTACTACCCCAAGCAGGTCCGGTCATAGTGCCTGCCACTTCATCATTTTTTTTGGTGATACGCATTGTCCATGTTCTGGTGTGTGTGCGTTCTTTTCCTGAAGTTGTTTTAAGTTTTTTATCAGAAGTACGAGTAACGATTAATGTATTTTCATCTACCAAATACACATCGGATATTGGAAGCGTACTGCCGCCAATCCATAATAATTCGCCATCTAAAACGCCTTGCTCTTCATGCACTTTTAGCCAAGCGACACCGCCACCGACGACATCCATAGTCCAAGTGCCAATAAAGGTATTTTCAGGTTCTGGGAGTAATGCTGTAGTTTTTGCAATAGAAGTAGTTATGGCGCATAAAAAGGCAATGAGGAAAACTGGTAATTTTTTCATGTTGTTGTTGATTTAAGTTTGTTGGTTTGGTGATACATGAACCATGTATCTTAATTAAAAATAAGAATTATAATAGTAGGTGATCCCTGTTGTTTTAAAGTTTAACAGGGAATTAAGGTATCTCACAAAGTATCTATTTTATGTAAAATTTGATGTTAAGAAATTGTTTCCTTTTTTAAAATTTCAAGAAAGTTTTACATCAAAATATTCCTACAAATCCCATGGTGATTGACTTGTTCTGAATATTACGGAAATCCGTAATAAAAACAGGTGCAATATTTCTAAAATACAGGTGTTAAGTATAGACCTAACAAATAAATTAAAACCAAAATTTACCTATGAAACGAATTAACTGCCTACTATTATTATCATCGATTGCAGTCATTAATTTTAGCTGTGAGAAGTCTACATCAGAAGAATTTGAAGATGTAAACGGAAATGTAGAAACAAAGCTGATTACTTCAATTGATGTAACGCCTGTTGAAGATACGGATGAGAGCAGCAACATTTTATTTTCTTACAATGGCGATTTACGATTGACCTCTATTTTTGACGGAACGGAAACTACCAATTTCACTTATGAAGATGGAAATTTAAGCAATGTAACCGGTAACGGAGACAACGGAAATGTAGAAGAATTATATGAATCTCCGTATGATGCTTTCGAAACCGGACAAGTAGAAGAGTATGATGAAAACGGAAACCCATCTGTGTTGCAGTTTATAGAGTACGATTATGATTATATGACCGGGGAAGAAGAAGTGGTGTATTATACGGCAGAAATCTCTTATGATAACAAACCGAATCCGTTTTACAAAACAGCAGAGGCTGCTGGTATAATTGATGTATTAGATCAAATTAAATTAAACTTTGCAGCGGCACCGCAGGCAGAAGAGATTGTAAGGGCAAAGGCATTATTCCCAAACAACAACCCTTCTCAAATAGTGTATAAAAACGCAGAAGGTGAAATTGAACATACTATAAATCTGTCTTATACTTATGACGGCGATTACCCAACAGCAGCAACTGTTTCTTCAGCATCTGCAGATGGAGGCGATAATGTAACATACTTGACCACGTTTACTTATTATGGTGACTAAGAATAGTGATGTTTTTTGAAGGATATGAAAGCAGCCTTTGGGCTGCTTTTTTTATTGTCTTTTAGTTACGTCTATTGTCTTTGCATTTTTTCCAGCCATTGGTTGAGGGTACTAAAACCAAACCACCAGCGGTACTAGGTGGATTGAAGACATAATCCTGAACAAATATTAATATACCATTGCCCTCAACTAATATTTCATTTGATAGCAGTTTTTGTCTTAGATTAATTAAACACTCATGGTAAGAAGGCACTGTGTCAATTTTAGCTTGTAAATGTTTAAAAACACAAAACCATCATCAATTAAATCGCTTTCTGCCATTACTCCTTTACCATCTTTATAAATCATCAGAAAACAGAATTCTAACATTTATAATTTAGGTAAAAACAGGTAATTGTCACCGTGCTACTATTTTATATTTTTTCAATTAGGCGCACAATTCAGGTTTTCGTTATACGGTTGTATATACTTCCAAAAAGCCTCTCCTGCACTTTGCATATAATTCATGCTATAATTGTTTTTAGTACTTGAATCTACTTGGTAAATGTATTCTTGGTATGAGCTAGTAAATGTTACTATTGCAAAATAATGGGTGTTGAAATTCTCGCCATCTACCTCATAAAAAGTTACTTGAGAAATGGCATCGCTAGAATGACTAGTATAGGTAGACCCATAACCTTCAAATTTTACGATATCCATTAATTCTGAACAAGAAGATTGGGCGTTTACCTGAACAAAACCGATAGTTAGAAATAAAAGTGGGGCAATTTTTTTAATTATACTCATGTGGTTGTATAGAATTACTAAATCTAAACGGTCTGTTCTGTTATTTCTTATGGTAAACCGTAACGGCTAAAATTAAATGGTTCTTAATTAACTGAGTACAAGAAAAAACAATTCAGCTATTTTAAAAAACATATAGAATTGACAGTGTGGTAGAAAGGAGTTCAAAAAAAGAATTAACTTTAGGAGGTAGACCTATAGGTTGGGCTTTGCCTTGCCCATATTCAAAAGAATAATGTTAAATTAGGCAAACACTAAACTAAATGTATTTGTAAATAATGGCAAAGATTGAAATTAAAGGTTCCCCAGAAGAATTAGAAAGAGTAGCCACTTTCTTAGCAAACAACAATGTAAAATTCAATGTTGTCAATGATTATGGAAATCATTCCATAGAAGATTTAGAAAGGTACGCCGATCTTACGCAAAGGTTCACGGACCCAGTGCCCGAAAAATAACCAAAGAAATGAAAGGCTTACAAAACATAAAATCTGAAATAGACCAGCTCGTAAATTCAAGCAATAAGACCGAACTAGAAGTTGTGGATGCCCTGCACAACTATTATTTTAATAAGGCAGTAACAGCAGAGATTAAACTGTACAAGAAGAAAAAGAAAAAGGTTGCTCAAATAACGAAAGATCTAAAAATATCTCACCGACGTTTTTATAAAATATTGGAAGATAAAAAGGTGGAGTTTACTAAATACAATAAGTCTAAAGAAGAACAACAAGAGCAATAGTATTGATGAAGCTTAAGTAAAAGATTTTTATGCTACGATATTCTCTGTTGTTACCCTTTATCTTAAGCTATTTTTCTACCATGGTTTATGGTCAGGCTAATGATATAAACACCACTACAATTGAGTGTGATGAAAATGGTTGTAAGGGCAGGTATTATGGACCGGAATTTATAAACGGTTCTGATGTTGCCCATCAGTTCTCCAACACTATGTCGCATAAAGTAGGCGACAAATTAAAAGAATGCTATAACAGCGGAGTATATACCAAGGTTGATTTTTCAAGTATTAAAATGACCACATTGGGTATGGGCTCGGGTATGGTTACCTATAAATTGAGAATACCTTTTCTTTCGGTAACCGAACGTTGTGATGCCTTTACTTCTTTTGACCATGTTGGTGGCTGGAACCATACTCCATCAGTATCTACTAGAAAGAAAGAATTAAGTAATGTTTTACTGCCTGGGGATACATTGCATATTAGCGATTTGAAAACCACACCAGAAGGCTTACAGGAATATTGGATACAATGGAGGAATAAGGCAACACAAGCGAACTGCAATTAAAATTTAAAGGTAAACTATGGCACTAACTAAAAGAGAGATTGTAATTGCCTCGCCTTTTATAATTATTGCCGTCAATTTTGCAGTTGCTTATGGTTTTGGACAGATTATAGGAAAATGGGCTTTTATCCCTATGATTTTAATAGGGTGGGCACTTTGGCTTTTCTTCATTTTTAAGTACGGAGGTAAAGAATCTATAAAGAAATGGATAAAGAAACCAACGGGGTCTTTTGGTTGGAATATTTTAGCTATTGTAGTTGGACTTATACCGCTACCACTATTTTTAATGCATTACCAATTACTAAATCATTGGACCATTTGGTTACCATGGATTTTGTTGGCCTTGTTTAATCCGTTTATAGAAGAGTTTTATTGGCGCGGACTGCTTTTAGATTATACCAAAACATGGTCTAATTGGGCATCGGTATTGTATGTAGGTATCTTGTACGCTATAAACCACGCAGCTTTTGGTATAAATTCTGAAGTGAACAGTGGTTTAGAATTAGTGATTTCTACATTAATAATGGGTATTGTTTGGGGCTGGGTTTACAAGAAAACTAACAGTATACGGTGGGTAGTTGTGTCCCATTTTTTAGTAGATTTTCTTGGGGTTTCAGCAGCAGCATTCTTAGATTTATATGAAAAAGGAAACTGGTGATATAATTTTAAATTAAGGCACATGAATCAAACATCATTAGCTAAACTTAGCACTGAAGAATTAATTAAGAAGCATACTGCGGTTAAGACTATGGTTTGGTTATTGGCTATTGTTTTAAGCGGAATATTACTTTTCTTTATCTATGTTTCTATTCAAGATGGTATAACTCCGTTATTAGCCGTTCCTTTGGCATTATCAGCTATAATTCCGTTGAATATAAAGAACATGAATGCCTTGAAAAAGGAATTGGATTCTAGGAAGTAGACACTAATATTTTAGTCGGATATCTATTAATTAAAAATCAAAAAGATGAGAAAAGTATTTTCCATTATTGGAATGGTAATAGCATTAATTGAAATCATTTATAGCTTTTTCACGACGAGTGATACAGGTGAATTTTTCGGTTTTGAAATGAATATTTGGTTCTTTCGCTTACTCTGGGTTGCCTTATTCGGAATAATGTTAAACGGATATCTCAAAGAAAAGAGGAAGGGTTAAGTGTAGTGTGATTTGAACAAATTAAACATTTTAATCTGTTTTACAGTTTTAAACGGGTAATAAAATACAATTGTAAAGAATAGCCCTATTTTTCGACTCAGACTCCACATGAAAAAACGAAAGTTTAAAATTAGCGATATCATTTTTGTAGTGTTCATAGTTCTGCTATTGATACCACAGACGAGAACTCCCATTCAGGTTGCAATAAATAAATTGAAAGTTGCCGTTTGGTCGCCAAGCGTGGAAGATGCAGAAGACCAAAATCAAGTAACTCCGTTTCAATATGCTGTAGTAGATATGCAAGGTGAATCCAAAAGCATATCGGTAGGAAAAGGAGAAGTTTCTTTTATAAGTTATTGGGCAACTTGGTGTCCGCCTTGTATTGCAGAACTACCAGGAATTCAAGATTTGTATACCGATTACGGAGACAAGGTCAATTTTATGTTGTTGACCCAAGAAGCACCAGAAAGGGTACAGCGGTTTATTACTAAAAAAGGCTATGAGCTTCCTATCTATTTTCCTCAAATGCAAGCTCCAAAGATATTGCAAGAAAATAGTATTCCCACTAATTACGTAATAGACGGAAATGGAAATATTATCATTAAAGAAACAGGCGCAGCAGATTGGGACAGCAAAAAAGTAAGGGCATTGTTAGATGATTTACTGAAGAAATAGTGAGTTAATAACCTGTATACATTTCTAGAAATCAAAACAAAAAAAAGCCGGAAATATATGTTCCGGCCCTTTCCACATCTCCCAATCAAAGAAACATTAATCATTCCTTTCGCTAAGTACTTTTCCACTTTCATCAAAAACGACATCCTTCTCTTCGCTCCACCCTTTTTCAAGTTCTACTTCATAATAAGAAGCTCCATTTTGAGTGGTTTTTTCAATAGAATCTACTTTGAATCCTACGTAGTTATTAGAAATAGCAGTTTTAATCGTTTGTGGTAAATCTGCCTCTCTAATTTCTTCTTCCATTTTTGCGGTCTTTCCATCCGTAGTATACCAAATTTCATGTTCTAGCCAATTATCATCAAATTCTACTTTGTAAGCTTGTCCATCCATTTCCCACTCCACATCACTTGCTTGAGGATAACTTTGTTCAAAATTATGTCTTAAATTTGCTGGTACGGTATTAGGATTAATGTCCTGTGCAAAAACAGTAAATGCTCCAAGTGCCGTAAAGGCAACCGCTATTAAATTCTTATTTTTCATTATCAGTTAATTTTTAAATTCCCTTCAAAGAAATAGAACAAATCTAGAAGGAATTGGGAATGCTGTTGTTTTTTAAAGTCATTAACCTAGGTCTTAGAATTCCCATTTCTTTCTAGAATTCTACTATATTGTTGTTGCAAACTATAGTGCCATGAAAATTCTAATTATAGAAGACGAACCACAGATGCTAGAGAACATGCGGCAGACCTTAGAGCGTGAGCAATATATGGTAGAAACCGCTGCAGATTTTAAGACCGCCAGTACTAAAATTGGGGTATATGACTACGATTGTATTTTGTTGGATATTACTTTGCCCGATGGTAACGGACTGGAGCTTTTAAAACAATTGAAGCAACAGGGTAAGGGTGACGGTGTAATTATTGTTTCGGCAAAAGATTCTTTAGATGACCGAATTAAGGGGCTTAATTTAGGTGCAGATGATTACCTGCCCAAACCTTTTCATATGGCAGAACTACATGCACGGGTAAAAGCCATAGTTCGCCGGAGAAGTTTTGATGGTAATAAGCTTATTGAAATTGGAAATGTTATTATAAACCCAGAAAGTAGAAGTGTACATATAAATGAAAAAGAGGTGACGTTTAACCGCAAAGAATATGATGTGCTCTTGTATATGATTTCTAACAAAACCCGCTTGGTAACAAAAACAGCTTTAGCCGAACATGTATGGGGAGACCATATTGATCAAGCAGATAGTTTCGATTTTATCTATTCGCAAATTAAAAACGTACGCAAAAAACTTACAGACGCAACGGCAACTATAGAAATAGAGGCGGTATATGGCGTAGGCTATAAATTACAAGTAGTGTAACATACTTTACAGAACGAATTTTCGAATATTATGAAGCTTCTAAACCACTCTACAAAATACTTTGCATTACTGCTGATCGTGCTCATATCTATATGGGCGGTTATCTTCTATTTTGCAATGTTAGATGAGGTGTACGATAGTTTAGATGACGGATTGGAAAACCAAAAAGAGCTGATTATAAGAGCGGTAAAGGACGACCCAGATTTATTACATGATACCGAGTTTGGCGTTAATAACTACACAATTAAAAAGACAGAAATTGGTAGTCATAAAAAGCAGAAAGACAGTTATAGGGATACTTTAATGTATATGCAGAACGAAGATGAATATGAGCCTATACGTATACTTGAAAGCATCTTTGAGCAAGATGGTAATCACTATAAAATAAAGCTCATTACTTCTATGGTAGAAGAGGATGACCAAATAGAGAACCTGTTTATATATTTGGTAGGTCTTTATTTGGTATTGATATTAAGCATTGTAATCCTTAATAATCTGGTCATGAAAAAAGTATGGAAACCTTTCTATACACTTATCGACCGATTAAAAGGTTTCCGTATCGAAAAAGATGACCCTATACAACAAGAGCCAACCGATATAGTGGAGTTTAAATTACTTAATGAAAGCGTAGAACGATTAACAGAGAAATCTCGTGATAGTTATATTGCCCAAAAGGAATTTATAGAAAATGCCGCTCACGAATTACAGACACCTCTTGCCATTGCAATTAATAAGTTAGAGTTGCTGCTAGAGAAAAATGAATTATCAGGAGTACAAACGCAAGAAATAGGTGCTGTTTTAGATAACCTTACTCGGTTAACAAGACTGAACAAATCTTTGTTATTGCTTTCTAAGATTGATAATAAACAATACTTAGAGGAGGCACGTATAGATGTTAACGCCCTTGTCGATACTATTACAGCCGATTTCTCTGATTTTGCTGAACACAGAGATATTCATTTAAATATAAATTCAAACGCTAGTGTATCGTGCGTTATGAATAAAGATCTGGCAATCATCATGATTTCTAATTTGATAAAGAATGCCATTTTACATGGTGAAACAGGTAAGACTTTAGACATCTATATAGAAGAGGGCATAGTAACTATTAAAAATTATGGAACCAATAGCGCTTTAAATTCGGATAGTCTTTTTAAGCGATTCAAAAAATCATCTACTGATAGTCGCTCAACCGGACTCGGACTTGCTATTAGTAAGGCGATTGCAGACAAATACCATCTTCAACTGCAGTATTCATTTGATGACCAGCACGTTTTTACCTTAATATTTCCATAAAAAAGTTAAGGTTTTTGTAAAAGTATTTTTGAAAACACTTGTTCCTATTTCATTACAGATTTGAGGGCTATTTTTACGTAAATATTTTTAAATAAAGGAATTATGAAAACTATAAATAGGAGACTGAATATGGTAACCATAAAATTTTGGACCATCGCTGCCATTGTTTTAGGCATGGGTTTCCTATTCATGAACTTTAGGGATTGGATGCCTTATGATGGTGCAGATAAGGTAGCCTATGAGATTTCTGGTCGTTGGGAGTTACCATCAGAACTGCGTGAAGTTTCTGGTATTTCTTGGATAGATGACAATAGAATAGCTGCCGTACAAGACGAAGACGGAATCATATTTATTTATGACCTTGACAAGAAAAAAGTAGTTCAAGAAATTGAATTTGGAGGTGCTGGTGATTATGAAGGCTTGGCTATTGAGGGTGAAGATGCCTATGTATTGGAGAGTAATGGTACTATAACCATTATTGAGAACTATAGAGATATCGATAAAAAAACAACATCGTACAAAACCAAGTTCAGCGAAAAGAACAATATGGAAAGTCTTGAGTTAGACTTAGCTAATCATCAATTATTGATGATACCTAAAGACCGTGACATAGACTCGGATGATAAAAAAGGAGTGTACGCTTTTTCTTTGGATGACCATAAATTAGTGGATAATCCTGTGATGCAGTTAGATATGGATGATGAGGTGTTGAAGCATTTTAGAGAGAAAAAAGTGTATAAAAACTTTCGCCCGTCAGACATTGCAATTCATCCACAAACAAAGGAAATCTATATGTTAGAGGGGTCAAAACCTAAATTGTTGATTTTAGATGAAAACGGAACAGCTAAAAGGGGTTATAGTTTGGACAAAAATATATTTCCACAACCAGAGGGAATCACCTTTGGGGAAGATGGGTCATTGTACATCTCTAGCGAAGGTAAAAAAGACGGTATAGGTACTATCACCAAATTAAAATTAAAACTCGAAGCTGGTAACCAGAACAAATATTAGCTTAGACTTTGTTGAACATAATCGGTCATAAATTCCTTTTTAGCCAATGCTTTTTCTGCAAAATTGAAAAGGCTAAGGCAACGGTCTAGATTTTGGTTTTCGTAAGATACCTTGTAATATTTATTATTGTTCAGGTAGTCGGTCAAGGCTCGTAACCCATGAATAAAAGGCATAAATACGGCTCCTAATGGTAGGCTTTTTATATCTGCGGTTGCTAAAAAGGAGTCGTTAGAAGCCAATCCGTCAACAAAGGCTTTGAAAAGATTTTTATCAAAATGAATTAAATCGTGGTTCTGTTCATCTTCAGGAGCATTATTAACGACCGTTCTAATGGCGTCTCCGAAATCATAGAAAAAATAACCCTTCATAATAGTATCAAGGTCAATTAGGCAAAGCGCTTTTTTGGTTGCATTAGAGAACAATATATTGTTCAATTTGGTGTCATTATGGCAAACCCTTATAGGTAGGCTTTCGTTATTTAAATGTTCCAATTCTTTAAGAAAATGATGTGCCTGTTGAATAGCATTATTCGCAATTTCCTTTTTTTCTGGAGCTGCATTTTTTAGTGCTTCTTTAAACTCTTGAGTCCTATGTGCTAGATTGTGAAACTTAGGCAAGGTGTCTTTAATTACCTCAGCATCCACTGTTTTTAAAAGACCGTGAAATCCGCCAATAATTCGTCCTGCTTCAAAAGCAATGTCCGTATCGGTAGTGGTATCATAAGTAGTGCTATTGGGTATAAATGTCATTACACGCCAAAACTCACCATTTTTCACAAGACAGTTCTGTCCGTCTTTGGTCGATAAAAAAGTTATTTGCGCATAATCCTTTGCAGATAAAGAAGGCAGGGTATAATTGATATTGTCCATCAACATTTCCGGATCTTTAAATACATTATGATTTATCTTCTGAAGTATATATTGTTGCTCAGCATCACCCGAAACCAAATATGTATCATTAATTAAACCTGAGTTTAAAGAAGTGTATTTAAATTTGTTTGCGTTGAGGTTAAATTCTTCTAGAATGCTTAAGATAGGATGGTGGGTCATAGATATGGTAATGTGATATAAATTTTAAAGATATTTAAATCTCGCAGACTCTACTTAGTTTGGTAAGTAGATAATAGTATGAAGTCTAAAATAAGTGTGTTTAACAAGAATTTTCTTTATTTTATGCAGTTGGCCTAATTATAATACGATTATGAAATTATTGCAGTTAATACCATAACCAAATAATTTCCCCCAAGAATGAACAAGATTAAATCCTGCCTAAAAGTTGTTGTATTATTGTTTTCTACCTCAACATATTTACAAGCCCAATGCGAAGTTTTTAAAAGTGAAATTAGCGATGTTCAAAGTTACATGCAGCAAGTAAGTCAGCTTTCAGATTCTTTAAGTACTTCTGCTGAAATAGCTTCTTTTGATGCTTCTATAACTAAGGCTAGAAAAAATACTAAAACGGTATTGTTATTAATGGGGCAGGCGGTAAATGCTGCAGATGAAGCTGTAATATTGGCTTCTGAGGCGCAATACGATTCTGAAAGTTGCGGTTTGGCTGAGGTTATGAGCTATACCATTGATGCAGAAAGACACGCTATAGATTCTCGTGATTTTTCTACTGAAGCTTTTGAGAATGTCAAGAATGCGGCAAAAGCGAACAACTTGGGTAACTTACAATACTACATGCGAATAGCACAGCGCTTAATACAAGATGCGCAAGAATCTGCAGATGCTTCTGTTTACGCAGCCGATAATGCACATTACAGTTGCAGTCATGACGTTGCGCATGTCAGTTTTGAAAACTAAATTATTCCTCTTTCTTATGTACTAAGCCTTTTGTAAATTCATTTAGGGTCTCAACTTTTTCTTCGAAATCACCTTTGATGGATTTTCTAAATTCGTTGAGGTTTTTAACCAAATCATCAATATTTTCAGGTATTACATCCTCAAAAAATTGACGAAGTCTTTTGGCTGTAGTTGGTGATTTTCCGTTAGTAGAAATAGCCACCTTTACATTTCCTTTGGTAACGATACCACCCATATAAAAATCGCAGAAGGGTGGGTTATCGGCAACATTGACTAGAATCTGTCTTTCCCTACAATCGTGATATACCTGCTCGTTTACAGGTACATTGTCTGTCGTGGCAATAGCAATATGCTTTCCTTTTAAGTAAGACTTATCATATTTCGTCACATTCATTTGTATATTGAATTTGTTGGCCAGCTCAATGGTTTCTTCCCTAAACATAGGTGCTACCATTTCTACTTGGGCATTGGGGCTAGATTTCAATAGAAATGTCAATTTTTCTAGTGCAACATTTCCTCCACCTACAATTAAAATATGAAGGTTAGATACTTTTAAAAATATAGGGTAAAGCTCATTCCGTTCCATGTAAAATTTTGTTTTCTTCGGTTTTATAATTAATGGTGACACGCGTACCCTTACCAAGTTCAGAATTTATGAATAAGCGCCCGTTAATATAGTCAATACGTTCTTTCATGAAAAATAGACCCATACCACCATCACTGTTGTTTTTTGGTAATTGTCCTAAAATGGTATCGTCAAAACCTTTGCCATCATCATCTATAACTACACTTAAAATTGGGTACGAGTAATTTAAAGTAACCAAAATATAATTGGCTTCGGCATATTTTATGGCGTTGTTAACTGCCTCTTGCGTAACACGATAAATATTGGTCTCTGCAAGAGAATCGAATCTGTAATTACTATCTGTTTTGTTTTTGAACAAGATATTCTTTCCAGTTAATTTAGAAAGCTCTGTGGTCATTTTATGAATAGCAGGAAATATACCGTGATCACTTAATTCTGGCGGAGTAAGATTAAAGGTGGCCGTTCTAACACCTTTTATTAGGTCTGATGTCAAGCTTTTTAAATAAGCGATTTTTTCACCCGTTTTTGCTTTATCCTCAATATCTATAGACTCAATATTAAATTTAAGGGCAGTAAGCATTTGTCCTATTCCGTCATGAATATCTTTAGCAATACGCTTACGTTCTTCTTCTTGACCCTCTACTATTTGGCTTGCTTGCACCTTTTTTTGCTGCATGCGCTCCTCAAAATTCTGTTTGGTCAGTTCTTGTACTTTAAGCTGGTTTTCTTTTCGCTCTGTAATATCTGAACATAGAATTAGAATATCTTGTTCTAGGGTAGATTGATGCATGGGTACGATAGACATATCTAACCAAATGGTGGTGCCTTTAGAAGTAACGACTTGCAACTCTTCTTTACGAATAACGTTCTTCCGGTTTATTTTCAATACCTCTTTTAGGTAAGATTGCTGACCTTCCTCTGTCGTTAATATTTCTGAGATAGGTTTATTTACCGGTATAGTTTCGTGGTCTAATAGATCTAAAAACTTTTTACTAATAAAGACAATGGAGCCATCTTTACGTATACTCGCGAATAGTGCGGCGTTATCAATAACGAAATTTAGTTCTTGTAACTCTTTTAAGGATTGTTCTTTTTCCTCGTATAGGTTTTGAATTTTTTCTAGTTGACCTTTAGATTCCTCATCCTTACCCATTAGGTTGCCAATAGTCTTTTTAATTTGGATGGATAATGGTCTAAAGATTACGAAGATTTCTAACAGGAGAATTAATAACGAAAAAGCCAATAACCAATACTCCTTTTGTTTTAGTTTCTGAAGCTGTTCATTACTACGGGCGTCATATTCATTTACAATTTGGTCCATGATGTCCAAAAACGGACGTTCATTTTCTAAAAGAGTATTTATATCTTTTTCCTGTACCGAGGTATTAATGTTCTGTTGATGGGTCGAAAGTATATGTTCTAAAGCATTAACCATAGTAGCATGGTGCGGCTCAAGTTCGTTAAAAAGTGATCGGATTTTTGAATCATCTTCATAAGGGAGATTAAAAGAAGCATCACCTAAATGCAGACCTTGATGCGAAACCTTCCAAACTTTAAGAGTCTCGGCAATCTCTGATAGTATTACTTTTTTCTTGCTAGGATCATTGCTGTCTTTTAAGAGCAGCATTTCCTTTACTAGTTTCTGACTAAAAGCACGTTGTCTACCTGCTATGTTTATAAGTTGAGAATCTCCAGATTGCGCTTTTAGGTGTAATTGTATAAGTACTTGGGCAATAATGATGGTAATAGCAATGGCGGCCAAAGCCAATAGATACCACTTACGTATACGTATAAAGGTAGCCGTGTCCAATGGTATATTGTGGTCGTTATTGGCCATAAAGAATAAGTAGTAAATTATTTTAGGCTTGTAGCGCCTTGGTAATTAAATCTATAGAATATTTAGATAGCGGTAATTTTAATGCAGCATCTTGCCCCTTTGTAGACATCTTTCTCCATGTTTTTTGAAGAATGTCTATAGTCTTATCTTCTGCATGTTTATGAGCAAATGGCTCAAAATAAAACTCTAGAAAAACCAAGCAGATAACATCTTCCAAGGTTTGTGTTTCTTCGTTTTTCTTCAGCTGTTTTTTTTCTAATAGAAAACGTACTTTATCGATTGTATCTTGATCATAATCAATTTCCTCTAAAATAGCCGCAGCTTTATTCGCGTGGAATTTTTTTAGATCTTGTCTCCATCTAAGGTACCCTTCGCGATTCATTTCATATGACTCCCTTGGTATTTCCCATCTACAGATGTGTTGACATCTAGCGGTTAACCGTAAAGCTTCAGATGCATTTGGGTTAAACTCATTAAGGCGTTCGGTCATTCTAATACCATACAATACTTCTTTTGGATACGTAGTTCCTTCAAAGATTTCTGTATTGGGATCTTGTTTATTGGCTTCGTCAAAATATTGAAATGCTACTAATAATTTATCCGTTATCGCCATAAGTCATTTATTTACTCAAAGCTATTCAGAAAAGCCAACATACACAAAGTCATCCTCTATTTTAATAGGATAGGTAGCTATTCCCTCTAAGGTGCCATTCAAATTTTCTCCAGTTTTTAACGAAAAGGTATTTTTGTGTAATGGGCAAGCTACTTTAGGCTCCATATTCTCTTCTCCGATCATACCCCTAGAAAGTACCATTTCCATCTTATGCGGACATAAATTTTGACAAGCATACCAAGTGCCTTCACGTGTGAAATTGAAAATAGCAATTTGTTTGTCCTTGTATTTTATGCATGCCCCGCCATTTTTAGGAAATCTAGAAGTAGGTGCTGCTTTGAACCAGACTGTGACATTAGTTTCGGTTACACTTTCGTACGTATTTAAAACAGATAAAGACATAATTTTAATTTTTAATTAATTCAAACTCCTATGTTGAGCGGTGTTGTTGGAAATTAATATTATGCCCATTCTTTAGGCATTTTTTGATCTCTTAATGATACAAATTCGATGTTGTTGTCCGTTTCTTCAGAGTTAACGAAATGTGTATATCGTTCTCTAATTTCTGGAGTTTCAACAGCTTCTTTCCATTCGCATACATAAGAATCTACCAAGGCTTGCATTTCGGTATCCAATTGCGCTACGATGCCTAATGAATCATTTATAATTACATTTTGTAAGTAGGTAATACCACCTTCTAGCTTTTCTAACCATGGGGCAGTTCTTTGTAATGGCTGTGCTGTTTTTATATAGAACATGATAAAGCGATCTACATATTTTATGGCGGTTTCCTTATCTACTTTTTCGGCTAGTAAGATTGCATGTTTTGGAGTAGCACCACCATTACCGCCAACGTAAACGTTCCATCCACCTTCGACAGCTATAAAGCCAAAATCTTTTCCTCTTGCTTCTGCGCATTCACGGATACATCCAGAAACACCGCCTTTAAATTTATGTGGAGAACGAATACCTTTATAGCGATGCTCTATTTCCACAGCGAAGCTTACACTTTCATCCATTCCATAACGGCACCAAGTAGAACCCACACAACTTTTTACAGTACGTAAAGATTTTCCGTATGCTTGCCCTGTTTCAAAACCTTCTTCTATTAATTCTTCCCAAATTAATGGTAGTTCATTTAGTTTAGCGCCGAACATATCTATACGTTGACCACCGGTAATCTTTGTATACAAATCATATTTTTGGGCAATTCTACCGATAGCCATTAGTTGCTTCGGTGTAATTTCACCACCTGCAACTCTTGGTACTACAGAATAGGTACCGTTACGTTGAATATTTGCTAAATACCTATCGTTTGTATCTTGTATAGACTCTTGTCTGTTTGCAGTTTCATTGTAAAGACTGGCAAAAATGGCAGCTACTGCAGGCTTACAAACTTCGCATCCGTTACCGGTACCAACTTCATCTAACAGTGTGTCATAATCAGTTATACCTTTAAGTTTTGCAAGGTCAAAAAGCTCTTGGCGAGAATAATTGAAATGCTCGCATAAACGTTCTTTCACTGTTTTTCCTAATGTTTTAAGACTCTCCTTTATTAAATCTGCTACCATTGGTTTACAGCCACCACAACCTGTGGCTGCTTTGGTAGCCTTTGCGACGTCTTTTATCGTTTCATTTCCATCTTCTATAACCGAGCAGCAAACAGCACCTTTCGTTACTGCCTCACAAGAACAGATTACGGCTGTATCTGGTAAGTCCATTGCGCTACCAAAAGCAGAACCGCCTTCTCCTCTAGAACCAACAATTAGTTCTTCCGCATTATCTGGAAGGGGCATATTGTTCAGGTACATTTGGTGAAGAATACTATAGTCTTCCGCATCACCCACCATGATTCCACCTAAAAGAGTTTTACCATCGTGACTTACATTAATTCTTTTATAAATACCCTTTGTCTTGTTCTCGTAAATTATGGAAAGTCCTTTCTCGGCTGGCATATAAGGGATACCAAAACTGGCAACATCTACCCCAATAAGCTTAAGCTTGGTAGACATATCAATTTCAGGTTTCATGACAACTTCGCTAGTTTCAAGAATTTGGTTTACCGCTACCTCTGCCATTTCGTAACCAGGAGCAACCAAACCATAAATCATATGGTTATATAAAGCTACCTCTCCAATAGCATATATGGTTGGGTCAGAGGTTTGCATTTTATCGTTAACCACAATTCCGCCACGAACTCCCATTTCTAGATTACAAGTTTTACCTAATTCATCTCTCGGGCGAATACCTGCGGATATGACCAACATATCAACATCTAGTGTATCATCCTCACCAAAATCCATTCCCGTTATGGCGCCATTACCCATTATACTATTAGTAGCTTTACCGGTATGTATAGATATTCCTATATTTTCTAAGGTTAGTTGAAGTACATTACTACTTCTAGAGTCTAATTGTCTTGGCATTAGTTTGGGAGCAAACTCTACAACGTGTGGCTCAAGGCCCATATCCATAACTGCTTTTCCTGCCTCCAGACCAAGAAGTCCGCCACCTAAAACAGCAGCTCTGGCATTCGGTTTTGTCTTTTTGATTTCCTCGGCATAATTTAACATTGCCTCTAGATCTTCTATGGTTCTATAAACGAAAACACCTTTTTTCTCTACACCATTAATAGGAGGGACAAAAGGGGCGGATCCAGTGGCTAGAATAAGATAATCATAACTAAACTCCTTCTCACTGGCAGTAGTAATCGTTCTCTTAGTCCTATGAATGTCCGTAACCCGTTCGTTTACGATTAACTCTATTTGATTATCTGCATACCATTCTAAAGGGGCCATTTCCAAAGCCTTGGCATCTCTACTACCAAAGAATTCACTAAGGTGTACTCTATCATAAGCAGCACGTGGTTCTTCACCAAAGACAATCAGTTTAAAATGCTTGCTTTCCTCTCGTGCAGCAAACTTCTCACAGAATTTGTACCCTACCATTCCATTACCGACAACAATTATAGTTTTCATATCCTTACTATTTAGCTACACAACAATATTACGTATTAATACGTATATATTGTATGATTATAATAAAATAAATACGTATTCTTGTTGCTGAATCGATAATTAATAAAGCTAAATACTATGAAGATGGAATTAGATAAAACGGCAAAAGTAAGTTTAGTAGGAGCTGGTCCTGGTGCTAAAGACTTAATAACAGTAAGGGGTTTAAAGGTTTTAAACGAAGCTGATATCATTTTATATGATGCGCTAATTAGTAATGAGCTATTATCTGAAATACGTACTAATATACCTAGAGTATATATTGGAAAAAGGTGTGGAAAGCACTCTCACACTCAAAATGAAATTAACGAACTTATAGTACAAAACGCATTTAAATATGGTCATGTAGTACGATTGAAAGGAGGAGACCCGTTCGTTTTTGGAAGAGCAAATGAGGAAATAGAATATGTAGAATCGTTTGGTATCCCGGTAAGCGTAATACCAGGAATTTCAAGTGCTATAGCAGTACCTTCCAGTCAAGGAATACCTATGACTAAAAGAGGGGTTAGCAGTAGTTTTTGGGTGATGACCGCTACAAAACGAGATGGCACATTTTCTCAAGATTTAAAATATGCAGCTAAGTCCTCTACCACTATGGTCATATTAATGGGAGTAAGAAAACTAATCGAAATAGTTGATGAGGTAAGTAAATATAGAGGTAGAATGACACCAGTTGCAGTTATTCAAAATGGTACTACAGAAAATGAACGCTGTATTGTTGCTACATTAGATACTATAAGTAACCATACCAATTCTATTATAAAGAATATGCCTGGTATTATTGTAATTGGTGATGTGGTTGCGGATCACCCATCATTTTTTGAAGAGGAAGTTCAGCGGGTACTTCATTCTGAAATTTAATTTAGAAAACGGGATTATAGTTGCTTAGAACTACGTAATTCACTATCGGTTTAGCTTAAACTCAACATCTCAAATTAAGGATATCTAAAAATTCTCTTTTTAAAAATATCAAATATATATTTTAAGGCTCTCATATTCTTAATTCACATAAAAATACGTATTTCGGCTTATAAAATTATAAAACTAAGTATTAATACGTATTAAATATAGTAGGTTTGTACATCTTTATTAATTAAAACCAACTGTATTATGGAAAATAAATCTAAGAAATCGACCACATTAAAATTAACCGATTTAAAGAGTATGCCAATTCGTACTTTTTGGATAACCTCTATAGCATTCTTCATATGCTTCTTTGCATGGTTCGGTATTGTACCGTTTATGCCAGATGTGGTAAAAGATTTGGGTTTAACACCTGATCAAAAATGGAACTCCATAATTCTAGCGGTAACGGGAACTGTTTTTGCACGATTATTAATCGGTAAGCTTTGTGATAAATACGGTCCTAGATTATGTTATACGTATTTGTTGATTTTAGGAGCAATTCCTGTAATACTCATTGGTTTTGTTCAAACACCTATGCAATTCTTAATATGTAGGCTATTTATTGGGTTTACTGGAGCCTCATTTGTAATCACTCAATTTCATACCTCTATCATGTTCGCTCCAAATATTGTGGGTACGGCAAATGCTACATCTGCAGGTTGGGGAAATTTAGGAGGCGGGGCCAACCGTTTAGGTATGCCTTTAATTGCTGCTGCAGTAGTAAGTTTTGGCGTAGCTGATGAATTTGCTTGGCGTTATTCTATGATTATTGCTGGTATAATTGCAATGATAATGGGTGTTGTTTATTATTTTTTTACACAAGATACCCCAGAAGGCAACTTCAAAGAATTAAAAGAAGCCGGAAAAATGCCGAAGCTGAAAAAGGACGAAGAATCATTTTTGAGCGTTTTAAAAGATTACCGTGTTTGGATTCTTTTCATAGTATATGCAGCCTCTTTTGGAATGGAACTTACCGTGTATGGTACTATGGATGATTACCTGCAAAATACATTCGGACTTACTAGATCTACAGCGGGGAACCTTGTACTTTCCTTCGCCTTAATGAACATATTTGCTCGTACTTTGGGTGGGTTTTTCGGTGATCGATTCGGTAAATTAAAAGGACTACGAGGTAGAGTATTGTTCTTAACTGTAATACTTGCCCTAGAAGGCGCCATGCTTTCTGTTTTTTCAATGACAACTAGTTTCGCACTAGGAATAATATTTTTAATAGCTTTTAGTATTACAGTACAAATGGCGGAAGGAGCAACATTCTCTGTAGTTCCATTTATCAATAAAAAAGCCATTGGTTCTATTTCTGGTATTGTAGGTGCAGGAGGTAATGTAGGTGCTTTTTTAGCAGCACTTCTATTAAAATCTAAATCGTCTTTAGCGGAAACGAATGCATTAGCGGCAAATGCCAATTTAGGTGAAGAGGCCATGAAAGCGGCACAAGCTGCAGCTGCTTCAAGTGCAGTTTCCAGCGGTTATTTTATCATAGGTGGGTTTGTGGTTATTAGTGCTCTTACAACCTTGGCCATAAAATTTTCTACAGCCGACGAAAAAGCTGTTAAGGCGGAGATGCTAGGTGAGTTAAAATTTTCAAGTATAGACTAGAACACGAATTAAAGAAACCCGTAATAATTTTAATTACCAGTCATTAACCCTTATATCATTTCTGGGTTTATCAATCATCTATAATTCTAAACTAAAAAGTAATCAATGAGAAGTCCATATAAAATAGCATGCTTTGTTTTTCTGTGTGTTCAAATAGCTAATGCTCAATTCACTTTAGACGGGCAGTTTAGACCAAGAACAGAATATAGACATGGTTTTGGTAGTATAATTCCTGATGCTGCAGACGCAGGATTTGCAATTTCTACACGAGCACGTTTAAATGCCAAGTACGAAACGGAAGCCTATCAATTCTATTTAAGCATACAAGATGTAATGGTTTGGGGAGAAAACAGGCAAATTCTACCCGATGATCAAAACGATTCTTTTGCGGTATTTGAAGCTTGGGCAGACATTAGTTTAGGCAAGGGTTGGTCTACAAAACTTGGTAGACAAGTAATTTCATATGATGACCAACGTATTTTTGGGGGGCTAGATTGGGCACAGCAGGGTAGAAACCATGATGCGGGACTTTTAAAGTATAAGAAAGATAAATTTATGTTGGATGTAGGTCTGGCTTTTAGTCAAGATTTTGATAATCCGGCAGGGTTTCAATCCGTAGGAACAGCCTATAATACATCAGGATTTTTTACCTATAAAACAATGCAATATCTATACGCCAAACAACAATGGGATAATTTCTCGGTAAGCATATTGGCTTTGAATAATGGTTTTCAGAATTTTGATACCGAAGAAGAAACAGATGGGGTGAGTAACCTACAAACTATAGGAACACACTTGGGGTATGAAGGAGGAAGTTTTAGCGCAAATGCCAACTTGTTTTTACAAATAGGTGAAAGACAAAATGAGTTGAAAGTTGGGGGAACGTATTTGTTTGGGCTAGACTTAGGATATAAGGCAAGCGATAAAGTAACGTTAGGTTTAGGGACAGAAGTTATAAGTGGAAACAAGGCGGATACTACAGATAAGACAGAAGCATTTTTCCCGCTTTATGGTACCAATCATAAATTTAACGGATTTATGGATTATTTCTACGTAGGTAACCATGCCAATTCTGTTGGTCTGTTTGATATTCACGCAAGCGCTAAATTCGATTTAGGAAAGAAATCTAGCTTACTTATTAAGGTCTTAAATTTTAGCGGAGAACAAGAACTACCCAGTGGCGAAAAATCTTTGGGTACCGAAATTGATTTGGTTTTTTCCAAGGCTTTTAATGGGTATGGACTAGCTGTTGGTTATTCTCAAATGTTCGCTGCAGATGGTATGTATGAGCTAAAAGGGATAACAGATGACCTTGCGGCAAGTAGTCAGAATTGGGCTTGGGTACAGTTGACAATTAAACCTCAATTTTTAAAGACGAAGAAAGAATAAAACTATATACCATCTAAACATCCTTGGTATCATAAACCGTATCATCATTTTAAAATTATACGTAATTTAGCTTATTACGTATAATTACCTATATTTTGAGTGAAACAACGAGAATAGTATTGGCAGATGACCACGCTTTGGTTAGAGACGGAATTCGATCTTTATTAGAATCGGAATCTGACCTAGACGTAATTGGCGAAGCATCGAACGGGAAAGAAGCTATTGAATTAGTAAATAAGGTAAAACCCGATATTTTAATTATAGATATTAGAATGCCGGTCATGAATGGTATAGATGCCGTGGCAGAGCTTACAAATAGCAAAACCGAGGTGAAGTCTATTATACTTTCAATGCATGATTCTGAAGAATACATTCTAAAATCTATAAGCTCTGGAGCCAATGGATATCTTTTAAAGGATACTGATAAGTCAGAATTTATAAAAGCGATACATACCGTTAGAGATGGTGGAAAGTATTTTAGCGGAGACATCAGTAATGTGTTGGTTAATAACTTAATGAGTGTAAAAAAAGAGGTGATTAAAGAAGAAGCACCTCGTAAAACTGGTGATAACGTCTTTGATTTAACCAATAAAGAACTTAAGGTTTTAGAGTTAGTCCTTTCTGGGTTAACCAATCAACAGATATCAGAAAAACTTCAAAATAGTAAACGTACTATTGAAACACATCGTTTTAATTTAATGCGTAAAATGGATGTAAAAAATCTAATTGACCTTTCTAAAAAGTCTCAGAAACATAACCTTATCTAAAGGTTTCTACATTCGCTGGTATTATTTAACGAGAGAAATATCAGGTTGTATTTACATGCAGTTTCTGTGATTGCTAATGCTTAACTTAGAACCGTAGCATTAATATTTCTATGCGCTACTTTTTCCTTAATTGATCAATTCTCAGTACTTGAGTAAATTAATTACGAATCACTCGATTTATTACTGAACATTTATGATAAAAAAGTACGTATTTATACGTACTTTTTATAATTTGCAGTATACTTCTGAACCATTCTTTATCATTGATAAAATGAATAGTAATAAAACTCATAAAACGATATGTTCATATTGCGGTGTAGGCTGTGGTATGTTGGTTAATGTAGATTCAAAAGGAACTATATCGGTAGATGGTAATCCCGATTATCCATCAAACAAAGGCATGCTTTGTACAAAGGGTCGAAATCTCAATTATGTAGCCCAAGATAAAACAGATCGAATTCTGTATCCAGAAATGAAATGGAGCAGAAATCACCCATTACAACGAGTTTCTTGGGACACTGCTTTTGAACGTGCAGCTGCTGTTTTTAAAAGCATCATCGCAAAACATGGTTCTAATAGTGTGGGATTCTATGTGTCCGGTCAATGTTTAACAGAAGAATACTATCTAATTAACAAACTCACTAAAGGATTTATAGGTACCAATAACATAGATACCAACTCAAGGTTGTGCATGAGTTCTGCCGTTGTTGGCTATAAAAAAACATTAGGCGAAGATTCTGTTCCTATTTCATATGACGATATAGAATTAGCAGATTGTTTTCTAATTGCAGGGGCTAACCCGGCATGGTGCCATCCGATATTATATAGAAGGTTGGAAAAGCACAAGGAAGAGAACCCTAACGTAAAAATAATTGTAGTTGATCCTCGAAAAACCCAAACCTGTGCAGGTGCCGATTTGCATTTACAGATTTTACCGGGTACCGATGTTATTCTTTTTAATGCTATAGCCCGTCGATTAATCGAGAAAAGAAAAATAGATTCCGCCTTTATAAAAAAGCACACCGCAAATTTTGAGGCGGTTAAAGAAATGGCGTTTACCTTATCACTGAAAGAAGCTGCTAAAAAATGTGGTATTCCCGTTGGTGATATTCGTAAAGCTGCCGAATATATTGGTAATGCCAAGAAGTTTATCAGCATGTGGACTATGGGGTTGAACCAAAGTGTTATTGGTGTAGCTAAAAATGTATCATTACTAAATTTGTCACTTTTAACGGGGCAAATAGGCAAACCAGGTGCTGGACCATTTTCTTTGACAGGGCAACCTAATGCTATGGGCGGTAGAGAAGTTGGTGGTATGGCCAGCTTGTTGGCAGCACATAAAAATTTAGGAAATGCGGCACACAGAAAAGAAGTGTCCGATTTTTGGGGAGGTGGAGAAATACAGTCAGAACCAGGCTATACCGCAACAGAAATGTTCGATGCCCTAGATGAAGGTAAGTTAAAAGCGATTTGGATCGTATGTACTAACCCTGCGGTAAGTATGCCTAATTCTAACAAAGTAGAAAGAGCTTTAAAAAAGGCAAAATTCGTAGTAGTTCAAGATATATCCCATAATTCTGAAACAACCAAATTTGCCGATTTATTATTACCGGCAGCGGGTTGGTTAGAGAAAGAAGGTACCATGACCAATTCAGAAAGACGAATTAGTCATTTGCCTAAAGTTATAGATGCACCGGGTGAAGCATTACCAGATGCAGAAATTATATGGCGTTTTGCACAGGCAATGGGCTATAAAGGCTTCGATTATAAGAATAGCAGTGAAGTCTATGACGAACACTGTTTATTGACAAAAGGCACTGAAATAGATATTTCTGGCTTGTCTTATGAACGGTTGATAAATGAAGGTAGTTTTCAATGGCCGGTTCCACATAAAACGCATAAAGGAACACCTAGATTATTTACGGACCGCAAGTTCTTTACCAACGATAAAAAGGCACATTTTAATGCGCCAGCAACACTTTATAATAAATCTGAAGAAACGACTATCGACTACCCGTTGATACTGAACTCAGGTAGGGTTCGTGATCAATGGCATACCCGAACCAAAACCGGTAAGGTGAAAAGATTATTGACGCATGTTCCACAGCCCTATTTAGAAATGAACGCAGTAGATGCGTATTTACGGAAGATTAAAGAAGGGGATATAGCGGTTGTAAAAAGCAGAAGAGGAAAAGTACAGGTGAAAGTGCAGCTGAATTATGATATACGCGAATCCGTTGTTTTCCTGCCCATGCACTGGGGTAGAGTATTGAATAATGATTTTGGCAGGGTAAATAATTTAACCAATGACTTGGTAGATCCGGTATCAAAAGAGCCCGATTTTAAATACTGTGCTGTTGAGGTTGCAAAGTTTGTAAAAGAGAAACAGAAAGTAGTGGTTATAGGTGCAGGTGCTGCAGCGTATCGTTTTATACAATCGTATAGAGAGAAAAATAGTATTGATGAACTTCATGTATTTTCAAAGGAAAAAGACCCTTTCTATAATCGAGTTTTACTCCCAGAATATGTAAGTGATGAGCTTTCTTGGGAAGCTTTAGAGAAGCTTAAAGATGGGGAGTTGAAAAAACTAGATGTAGTATTACATTCTGGAGTAGGAATTGAAAATGTAGATGCGGAAAATAAAACAGTAGTAGATTCTAATGGAGAAAAACATTCGTACGATTTACTAATAATGGCCACAGGTAGTAGAGCCTTTATACCTAGTGATGTTCAGATACAATTACCCGGTCGTTTTACGATGCGTGAACGAGGTGATGCAGATAAACTAAGAAAATACCTCGCAGAAACCGGACTGCAGGCTAAAGACCAAAATGTGGTTATTGTAGGTGGAGGCCTATTAGGACTAGAGCTCGCTGCTGCATTGAAAAAAATCAATATCAACATTAGTATTATACAACGTGCACCACGATTAATGGAACGGCAGCTAGATAGCGTTGCAAGTCGTTTATTGGCAGAAGATGTAGTAGAACGAGGTATAAATCTTTATTTCGATAATGAAGTAAGTACTGTTTTTGAGGATAAGAACCAAAAACATAGCCTATCTGTTAATCTAAAAACAGGTCGTACTATTCAATGTAATGCTATAGTATATGCTATCGGTACCAGACCAAATATTGAATTGGCAAAACAAACAGGCATCAATACGCGTAGAGGTGTCGTGGTAAATTCATATTTGCAAAGTAGCGACCCGTCTATATTTGCTTTAGGTGAAATAGCAGAGTTCAAAAATTCGCTTTTCGGTATTACTTCGGCTGCAGAACAACAAGCCGATATTGCAGCTAATTTTATACTTGGAGACTTCAGTAGTATTTACAATGGTTCGGTGTTAATGAATATTTTAAAATTCGAAAATCTGGATCTCTGTAGTATTGGTATGGTGAATTCACCCATTGGCGATTCTACTTATGAGGAAATCATTTTAATGGATGTAAGTAAGCGTTTTTATAAGAAATGTATTGTAAAAGATGATACGTTAAAAGGCGCCATTTTACTGGGTGATAAAAATGAATTTGCAGAATTTAAAAGACTGATAGAAGAAGAGATTGAATTATCCGAAAAGCGAAATGAACTGCTGCGAGGTGCCTCAACATCCGTTCCTTTAAAAGGAAAATTGGTCTGCTCTTGTAGTCAGGTTGGAGAAGGCAATGTACTTGATGCAATAAAAGGCGGATGCTCAGATTTCAACAAATTATGTTCAGAAACAGGGGCAGGTTTAGGTTGTGGAAGTTGTAAGCCCGAAATAAAAGAATTATTAAAGAAACAGCTGGTTTTAGCAAATTAGAATAGCGCGATATGAACGATGATCTTCATAGAATACTGATAAAAGGAGGAGTCACCTCTCCTGGTGAATTGAAAGATATTATTACGATGTTAGAAGCAGCGGGGCTTAAAAGCGTCAATTTTGGGTCGAGACAAGATATTTTGTTTCCGTTGAAAGATGCTAAAGAAGAACAGTTAGAAAGTATTTCTAAATTCAATACCGATATTATTGCCAATCGTACTTTTCAGAACATTGTAAGCTCATATGTATCTGCAGATATTTTTGACATGACCCATTGGTTAAAAGGGTCTACTTATCTCTATATTCTAGAAGGATTTGATTTTTTACCGAAATTAAAAATCAATATTACAGATCCAAAACAACGCTTGGTTCCTATCTTTAGTGGCAACCTCAACTTTATAGCTTCTGAACAAGAAGATTATTGGTATTTAAACATTAAACTACCCCATTGGAAATCGTCTGCATTTTATCCGGTTCTTATCTATAGTTGGGATATTAATTCCATTTCTAAACAGTTCGAAGAAATATATGAGGATATTACGGACATAGATGAGTTGTTCTTTGTCATGAACAAAAATTTAGAGACCAATAATAGAACGATGGAAAAGGAATTAAAGGTTCCTTTTCAAACTTTCCCATACTATGAGGGTATGAACCGTTTGGGGCCAGATATGTATTGGCTAGGTCTTTACTGGAGAAACAATAAATATGACCTGTCATTTCTAAAAGCATTTTGTGGTTTTTGTTTAGATAACAGTATTGGAAAAATATGTATTACTCCTTGGAAATCATTTGTAGTAAAAGGAATTAAAAAATCGAGTAGACCGGCATTAGAACGCTTTTTGGGTAAAAGAGGAATCAATGTTAGGCATTCCCAATTGGAAATGAATTGGCATGTGCCAATTGATGATGGCGAGGCTTTAGAGTTAAAGAAATTTTTAGTTCGAAGCTTTGACCAAAATGATATTAGTACTTATGGTCTTACATTCTGTATTAGTAATGAAGTGGGTAAACGTTCTCACTTTGCCTCGGTAATTATCGAAAAGAATAGTTTACCCACTATTGTTAAAGACTTTGAAGTTCGCCCTACGTACAATGTTCTACATTTTGAACATTTTGATCCAAACAGCCAAAAGTATATTACCTATGCCCAAGATATAGATAAGATAGAATTACCTGGTTTGTTGATGGAATTGAGTAAGATGTATTTTGATCAGCTAGGTCGTTTAGATGATTCTAAAGAGACTACAAATGTTGAGGTGGTAGAAGCAACACAAACGTTGTTTCAGTGTCAAGATTGCCTAACAGTTTATGATGAGTCTTTTGGTGATGTAGCTTTGAGTATTGCAGCGGGTACAAAATTTCAAGATATAGATGAACATTATGAGTGTCCTGTTTGTTCTGCACCAAAGGCAAAGTTTAAGGAAACAATGATTCAGATGAGTTAAACGGATATTCTTAGAAAATGGTAGTTATCATAAAAACAGTTTGTTAGTGTGTGCTTGATGGAGATAAGAAAATAGTGTATGAGGTCAAAACTTCATAGTCGCAATTTTTAACTTTGCGGTATACTATTAAATAAACCATTGGCCATGACCAGAGTAAATGTTAATAATCAAACCAAAGAACCAGCAATAGAAAAAGCACTTAAATTCACCATCGCGGTTGCTGCCATGGGAATTTTTTTATGTGTAGTTTTTATGGCTAAAGGACTATAAGATGTTTTAAGGTTGCATTACCGGAAGCTCTAATATTCTTTCAGGCCCATAAAACTTAAGTGCAATTCCAAATACAATCACTGAAATAATCATACCGATCATGAAAACGGTATAAGTCCACCGTAAAATTCTGTACTTCCTTTCTAGAACAATCCCAAGAAAATATAGATCTTTTGTTAATGAGCTGTAGATATAGTCTTTGTCTTTAATTAGCTCTGACATTGCCCAATTATACTGTTCTAGCTTCATCTTATGAAAATTACCGAAAAATAGCAGATTTACTTTTTTGGTAGTTACTTCCTCTTCTGTAAACTGACCAGATGTTACATTCGGTCTAGTTGCAATAATCGACATCACCATAGAAACTACACTGAAAATAATAAAAAGAAACGTTGGGTAAAATAGATAATCGTTTGAAGGGTTGTCTAATTTTGGAACCAAGTTAGCCAATGCCATAGAAACGATAATGGCATTTACAGAAAGTAGAATATTCGCTTTTGTATCTGCAATATCACTAAGTTTTAAATGGCTTTGTAATGTAACCCTGTACAAAGTCTGTATTCCTCTATCGGGCAACTCCCCTTTAAAATGAGCTTTTAAATTTTCTTTTTTGACAAGCTCATTGTTTTTCTTTTTTGCCTTTATGAGTCTTTTAATATTCTTATCCTTTCCCTTTTGCCAGGTAAGAATTGCATAGTCGGTATAAAACCTATGTTTGGTTCGTAAAAGTTTAATGTTCTCTTCTCGCCAATATACAGAGGTATTGCTTTGAATACCTAATAACGAAAGTTCTTCCCTTAGCAGTTCGGTAGTCGCCATAAAATTCTTTACATGAAAATGAGAAGAATCTGCATCGCGAATAATTTTCTCTAATTCATTAGTGGGCGAGTAATTTTTTTTTGTTGCCATTATTAGGCTACAAATATGCTCTATAAATGGTGTTGGGCAGTTGTTTTTAGTCAAAAAGTCCTTGGCTAATTTACAACCATGCTCTTCGTGATTATTGTGTGCAATAGTATACCCAAGGTCATGAAACCAGGCTGCTACTAAAAGCAATTCACTTTCTTTATCTCCAATATGTTCCCCTTCTATCAGTTCTTTGGTACTATTAACAACACGTTGTGTATGCCTAAGATTATGATAGAGATAATTTGGGTTAATATTACCGGTTAATTTATCGGTGGCAAATACTTCGGCTTTAGAAACTATTGAAGACATGATGATTATATGGTATGGAATACTTTAGAAAAGTACAAAATAAATCTTGTGTTATATGGAAAGTCCAAAACCAACTTGAATTAGGTTACTTTCTTTAGAGTTGAAATATCCGATATTAAAGGTTAGCGCCTTTAGACTGCTAATCCAAAAACCACCACCCTGTGAAGTATGCCATACATTAGAATTTTCTTCAGGCATCCAAACTCTACCATAATCAAAACCACCATACATGCCGATGGTAACCGGAGACACTGCTGTCACATATCTCTTAAGTTTCAGCTTTATATCAGATGATTGATAAAAGTAAGATTTACCAGTAAAACGCTCATCTCTAAAACCACGTAATCCATTACCGCCACCAAGAGAAGGGGTATGATAAAAGTAGACATCGTTATAATCAAAAAGACCTTTGTATTCGGCAATGGTGCTATAGACCAAATTACCTTTAGATTCTAGTTTGTGATCAAAACCAACTTTTAAAGAAGCGTATCCAAATTTGTTTGCGTTGTTATTAAGGTTCATTTTATAGCCTGCAGCGAAACCAAAATAAATAGCTTTAGAAGGGAAATCACCAGCATCATCACGATCATATTCACCTGTTAATTCTGCTCCGCCATAATTTTGATTTTTAAAAATGTTATCATCTAAATTACTAGAAGTAAAAAGACGATCAGGGTTATCGGTTACTTTAAAAGATTCAAATAATCCTTTAATTCTAAGACTGTAATATGCTAAACCGGCACTTGCCTTAAATGTTCTAATTCTTCCCCTGTAGTAGTCTCTGTCCAATGCATCTTCATTATTGACCGTTTCGTTACCAAAACCAAAGAAGTTACTTACATAGCGGTCGTTGGCATAATAGGCATCCATTTCAAAATTCCATCCAGGGAAAACACTGCCGTAAATTCCTGAATATGATAGTTCTGCCGCTTTAAATTTAAAATAGTAATTGGCACTTATAGTATGTTGTTGTCTAAAAGTATTACCATCGATACCATTTTGGGTATAAGTATTCGAAGCTCCCAAGAACATACCATCGTCGGTTCTAAAACCTAGGGTCGGTACCAACACATTTGTGTTCGGTTTAAAATATCTAAAATGAAAGGTATTTGTCTTATAGTTATCAGTTAATAAAGTTGCTGGTTTTAAATTTTCAAAACTGATTTTTTCATGTTTCCAGTCGTATAATTTCACCTTTTTCTTGTTTGCAATGTCATAACTATCTTTGCCATACCCCCCGATAATTCTTAATTTTGTCTTAGGGTTTTCTATTCCTTCAACAACAAAAACATCATCATCGCCAAGACCATAAATCCATATTTCTTTGGTGAGGCTATCGTTGAAAATCCTAGAATATATTTCTTTATTTTTCTCATCGGATAGAATGCGCTTTACTACTACTTTAGTGTCGCCATTTTCCATTCGCGTCATGGTAAATATGTCATCTTTTTCAGTACCTGTAACAGCAACTATCTTGTTGAGGTATTCTGCATAATCCTTTGCAGTTTCTGTTAATGCTACTAGACGCTGTTTTAAACTTGTCTTTATATTTTCAGAAGTTTCGTCTTGTACAGATATAGGTAGACGCGTAAATGCTTCATCTATTACGTCTGGTGTCATTCCTTCCTGAATAGCTTTTGCTTCTTGCACCCAAACCTCTGGACCATATGAAGTCAATAATGTTCGGTCTAGTTTATTACCTGATAGATTAAGCCATTTTACATTATCAATGTCATCATCATATGTTTGCCAATTTCTTGTGTTGGGTACAAACCATTGAATGAATGGTATAACTTTACCATCAAATCTTGGAAATGAATTATCACGATCGCGCGGAATGGGCATAAATTCTTTTTCACCGTCTGGGCTTTCGTATTCTATCCACCTCCATTGGTCCTGGTGACGGTCCCAATCGCCAATTAGCATATCAAAAATTCGAGCTCTAATGAAACTTCTTTCATCTACATAATAAGACTCATCGCTTTTAATTTTTTCAAGCATATCGGTAGTGCTTTCATAATCGGTAACCTTACCAGAAGTTTCATTTATAGTTCTTCTATACCCTTTATAATGCGCCTGTTCTTCCGAAGGTCTTCTTTCTATATAATAAAGCTCATCACCATAGTTTTCATTGAATTGCTTAAGACTGTCTTGTTTTGGAACATAAAACAAATCTGTATCTGAGTGATTAATAGCTACCGATGCTGCAAGGGGGTCTACTATTAATTGCATGTAAGGATGAGCGGTTGTAAAAAAATCTGAAATAGCTTTTTCTGCCCAAGTGTCTTGGTAGTCTTGAGTATTATATGAAATTCCTGGTAGCTTGAATTTCAAAAATTTTAATGCGCTTTTTTGCAAAGAACGCATTGCATATTGCTTGCCGTTACTATCTTCTAAACGCAGCGAGAAAGATTGATGCCCTCCACCTTCTTTTACGACAGATAGACCACCATAAAGTGTATCTAATTTTACAATTGGAGCTTCAACGGATTTGCCGTAATATTTACGATAACGATCACCCCATAGAAATTTGTAAATGCTACTTTTATCATAGTCTTTTGGGTCGTTGAGGATAGTAGTCTTCTCTATTTTTTTGTCGCTATTTGTAGATTGTTCGTATTCTTTTAGGGGTTCTTTAGCAGGCAGAACTGCGAATGTTTTACTATTGTTAAGGTCGTTTTCTGTAATAAAGGTCACTTTAGAGCTACCGTCGGCGAAATAGTCTAAGCGCGCAAAACCTCTTTCTCCGTAAGCATATTCTCCTTGATAATCAATAGAGCCACCGATAGCAGTTATTCTACCAGGTCCTAATTTGGTCGCGCTTTTTTCACCAAGTGATCCACTAACAATTTGATGAATACCACCACCTTCAAGTAGCTGCAGACTCTCTTCATGACCAGAAATTAATGTTATTCTGTCGTTTGCCTGTGCTAGTGCACTAACAGCTATTCGTAAATAGTTATATCTTCTTGAATTAACGTGTTCTGGGTCAAAAGCACCCAAGTCCATTACAGCGTTTTTAATGGTGCCCAATATTGGTAGTGGTGTTACGTGATCGTTTACCGTAGTTTTCCCTGCATACGTTCCGTTGGTAAACACAGGATGATGCATGGCAATGACAATGTTCTTTCCTTGACCGTCACCAATATATCCTTCCAGTTCTTCCATGAATCTTCTACGGGTAATAATATCTGTGCATTTGCTGTTAATGCCTTCAATTCTAGACCAGTTAGATATAAACCATTTAGAATCTACTAATATTAAATCTAGGTCATCGTTAATGACCCTATGATCAATAGGGCAACCATTATTAGGAACAACTGTTGTACTTTTTCGTTCAACCTCTTTTAAATAATTCTCAACCTTTTCAATTTTATCAAGCTCATAACTTTTCCACTCATTATTACCAGGAAGAAAAACAGTTTTACCTTTAAAAGCAGTCGAAAGTTCTAATTGTTGTTTTACCAGTAAACTATCAGCCTTCCAATCACCACTTTCGGTGGAAATATTATCACCTGTAAATACCAATGTACTATTCTCGGATGCATTATTAAGCTCTTGTTTAAAACGATTTAACAAGTCATGATTTGGAACTCCTGAAGTATTGCCTAAACCACCTGCAATATAAAACGAGTACGTAATAGTATTGCTCGGGGTATCATTTACAATATTGGAAATACCCTGTTCCTTAAAAGTTGCGCATGAAGAAAGTAGGAGTAATACAATTGTAAAACTAATAGATTTGGCAATCTTAAAGTTTGTCCAATTGAATTGACTATGTTGGTTGACCATAAAGATTTTTAAGTTTATAAGCTTTTCTAATTATTAAAAAAGATGTTAGAAATGATTATTGCAATAATTAGAAGCACTAGAAATGCCGTAAGAATTGTGACGCCCAACTTCGTTTTCTTATTTTTCTGAAGAATATATTCTTGTGTTTCTTCTTCAGGCTCTTTTACAAATTTTGTTTCTTCTGTATTTTGTTTCATGTCTTTTATTTTTTAATGTAAACTGTCTTTTTGTTTACGAATTCTAAGATTCCTTCTCTTGATAATTCTCTACCATATCCTGAAGCTTTTGTACCACCAAATGGTAATCTTGGATCAGATTTAACCATATCGTTTATAAAAAATGCACCATCTGGTATTTTGGAAATTATGTCCATTGCCGCATCTACATCTTCTGTAAATAACATACTACCTAATCCTAATCTAGAATTGGCTGCCGTGGCAATGGCCTCTTCTCTATCCTTAACTTTAATTATTGCAGCAACAGGACCAAATGTTTCTTCGTTGAAAACAGGCATATCTTCAGCAACATCTGTAAGTATAGTAGGTGAAAAATAGGCCTCTTTTCGCATGTTGCCTAGAACAACTTTAGCACCTTGTTTAATAGATTTATTAACTTGTTCTTGTAGTTCTTCCGCTAAATCTTCACGAGCCATAACACCAATGAATGTATCTTCTTTCATGGGATCACCACTTTTGAGCGACTTCACTTTTTTGGTAAATTTTTCTAAGAAAGCATCATAAATGTCTTCACAAACTATAAAACGTTTAGCGGCAATGCAGCTCTGCCCTGTATTTTGCATACGTGCAGTAACCATTATGTCTATATATTGGTCCAAATCGGCATCTTCCCATACAATACAAGCATTGTTCCCGCCAAGTTCTAGGACCGTTTTCTTTAGATTTTCACCTGCAGTACGTGCTATTGATTTACCAGCTTTCTCGCTTCCGGTTAGTGTAACGGCCTTAATGCCGTCATTGGCTATCAATTTTTCAATTTCTTCGTGTCCTGCTTTTAAACTTTGAAAACATCCTTCTGGATATCCTGCATCCAAAAATAATTGCTCAATAGCTAGAGAACAACCTGTTACGTTTTGGGCATGTTTTAATAAAGCGGTGTTACCTGCAGTCAATGTCGGAGCAGCAAAGCGAATAACTTGCCAGAAAGGATAGTTCCAAGGCATAACGGCAAGAATGCATCCTAATGGGTCGTTGCTTATAAAACTTTCATCAGCATCGGTCTCTATAATTTCATCAGCCAATAAATCTTCTGCATTAAGAGCATAAAAATCACAGACCCATGCACATTTTTCAATTTCAGATATACCTTGGGAAAATGGCTTGCCCATTTCTTGTGTCATCAGTTTTGCATAGTCCTCTTTACGGTCTATCAGCAATTCTGCAACATTGGTCAATAATTGACACCTATCTTCAATTTCCATACCTGCCCAAGTAGCTTCAATAGCTAAGGCTTTATTTAATTTAGAGTTGATAGTAGCTTCAGTATCTTGGGAATAAGTATTTACAACACTACCGTTATATGGGTTCTTCGTCTGGTATTCTTTCATATGTACAAATTTAGAGGTAAACAAGATTATGAATTAATTCGTTTCATTTAATTGTTAACCCTTTTAAGCTATTGTTAACGTTAATATTAAAAGGTTTTGAGTTAAGTAATTGTATCTTTAATATAGACATTTGTAGAGGATGATAATTAAGATATCATCGCTAAATAGAAAGAACAGTTTAATCTAAAAAATTTATAACATGAACAATAGTGGAAATACATTATTAGCAATTATAGCAGGTTCTGCAATTGGTGCAGCCTTAGGAATTCTTTACGCTCCAGATAAAGGAGAAAATACAAGAAGACTTATTGCTGATCAAGCAGCTGCAACGAGAGACAACTTTACTGAAAGTGCAGTTGATTTAAAGAATAGGGTCGCATCTAAAATGACCGAAGAAAAAGAAACGTTAGATACAAGAGTAGAATCTTTAGTTTCAGATTTAAGTTACAAGACAGATGATGTTATTTCGACCTTAGAGAAGAAATTGGCTGAGTTGAAAATGAAGAATAAGAAACTGCAGAAAACAGTATAAATGGGAGTCATTGATTCACTTAACGAAACGTCTAATAAGGCTATTGATGTAGGAGAGGTTTACTATAAGAAAACCCAAGAATACTACAGGCTAAAAGTGTTTCAACAATTAACAATGACCACCGGTATGCTGCTGAAAATGGCAGTCATTGGTGGTCTTGCTTTTTTGGCACTCATATTCATGACAGTTGCGGGGGTAGTTTTCCTTGCAAATATTCTTGAAAGTATGGTAGGTGCCTGTTTAATTGCTGGTGCTTTATTTATAGTATTATTGATTATAGCCTATATTTTTAGAGGTAAAATAGATAACATGTTAGTAAGAAAGTTATCGGATAAATTCTTTAACTAATAGAAATATGTATAAAAATTTTGATGAGATAGAGTACAATTTAAAACGCCTGAAATTAGAGCGACAAATTGCTTTAGAAGAATTAAAAGGGTTGAAGCAAGATGTGCAGGAAGATTTGAGTCCGTACAACTGGGTTTCAACTGCATTCTCCGCAGCTAAGAAATTTGGAATGCTTTATATTATGCGTAAAGTAGTTAAGTAATAACAAAGACGAATTACATTGGTAGTTATCAGTTTACATAAAAAAAGCACCTCTTTTAAAGAGGTGCTTTTTTTATATGATACTTTATTGAAGGTATTACTCTTTTGTCCAGGCATCTAACATCCAACTTACTTTTTCGATACTACCAATATAACCACCGATCATATCAATAGTTCCTTCATCTCCACCAGCTTCAGCTTTTTTAACCACTTTACTCATTTGCTTTAGTAAAGTCTCATGTTGGTCTAAAATATTCTTCACCATTTCAGTATCAGAAATAAGTGATGAAGTTTCTTTAATAGAAGACATTTCAAAATATTTAGAAAATTCACTAGTTGGGTTTTGTCTTAAAGTTAAGATACGTTCTGCGATTTCATCAATTTTGATTCTTGCATCTGTATACAACTCTTCAAACTTAATATGAAGGTCAAAAAAGTTCTTTCCAGAAACGTTCCAGTGATACCCTCTTAGGTTTTGGTAGTATAAATTATAATCTGCCAATAAGGTGTTTAATTCCTCAACAATTGGCGCTATATCTTTTGACTTAATGTCTAAATAACTCATGATAATTTGTTTAATTATTCTACTATAAAATTAATAATTTCTATCTAGACCGATTAACTCTGAAGCCTTATTGATGAACACTTTAACTTTATTTAACGTTAGAAAAAACTACTCTTTAACAAGAGGTTTTAAATTGATGTAGGAGTAGTTGATTTCACCTACATGATTGTATTCTGTAGAGTTTTGTTTCAATGATCCCCAGTCGAATTTATCGTTTAGATTATTCTCTTTGTAGTAATTGGTTAAACCATCGGTAAGCAATAAATATTCGCTTAATTTTATTTTATTCTTCAGTAGCTTGTGAGCGATAATCAAATCTTCACCAAAGAGTTTTATACGATTGCCAACTTTGGTCAATGCAATTTCTTTACCATAATGTAGTATTATTTTCAATCCTAATATTTCTGGTATAACGGCAGCATCTTTATTGCTTTTGTATTTTTCTCTTAACGAGTCAAGTTCTTTATAGAACTCGGTATAAAACACTCTGCATTGCTCTATAAGAGTTTCTAGATTGGGCATTTCTCCCGTCTTAAAAAAAAGCACGGCATCACCTTCAATTTCAGATACTTTTAATCCAATCTTATTGGTGTAGATAATTTGGTTAAGTAATGCAGGTATTATTTTTGAGCTCAATTCAAAATCAGTTTCACTCATAAATTCAGTAAAACCGCTTATGTCTGGTATACAAATTAACATTGGTGATCCTTTCATAAGCTGTAGTAATAAGTGAGGGGGAAAGGTATAGAACTTTCAAACTTAAAAAGACTCCGTATGGTGAAATTAGTACCGCAATCCAATTGAGCTATGTTATCTAGTAATCTTTAAATTAGGTTGTTTAAGATTACAAATGAGTTGGATAGAACACCAAATTAGCAATTTGAATATTTATTTTTGTTTCACGGTATGTAAAAAAGAGTAAACAAAAATAAATATTCATTGTTACGTGCCGTACTATTTAAACGACTTAAAGATGACGTATTCAGAACTAATAGCGAGTGAACCACACGATGTTGCTGCTCATATACATTTAAAATATGTAGATAGAGAAGCGTTATCAATTTTACGGATCAAAGAGAAAGATAAGTTTCAATATCTATTAAAGAACAAACCGCTAAATAAGAAGTCTGAAATATCTAGAATAGAAAAACTGGTAATACCACCAGCATGGCAAGAAGTTAAAATAGCCTTATTGGCAAATGCCCATTTACAGGCAGTTGGTTATGATATGAAACATAGACTTCAATACCGGTATCACGATTTGTGGATGAGGGTTAGAAACCGAACCAAGTTTTTAAGAATGCATGAATTTGGTAAATCTTTACCATTAATTAGAAAAAAGGTAGACGAAGATTTACAACTTAAAGGATGGCCAAAAAAGAAGGTGCTTGCCCTTATTGTACGATTAATGGAAGAAACCCATATACGTATTGGTAATCAGCAATATGCCAAAAGAAATAAAACATATGGTTTGTCAACATTAAGGACTAGACATTTAAAAACAAGTAAGAATAAGTTGAAATTTGAATTTACAGGCAAGAAAGGAAAAAAGCATAGTATAACTTTAAATAATAGAAGGCTGCGAAAATTGGTTTTGCAGTGCGAAGAAATACCAGGCTGGGATTTGTTTCAATTTTTTGATGAAGAAGGGGTTAAAACCAGTGTTGATAGCGGAATGGTAAATGAATATCTGCAAGAAATTAGTGGAGACCTTTTTACTGCCAAAGATTTTAGAACATGGTCTGGAACCATCATTTTCTTTGAGTCGCTATTAGAGAAAGAACCTGCCTCTACAGAAAGTGAAATTAAAAAAAATGTTATAGAAGCTTTTGACGATACAGCCAAAGCATTAGGTAATACAAGAAATGTGTGCAAGAAATACTATGTTCACCCTTTTGTGGTAAGTAAGTATGAAAGTAACGAGTTGAATGAGGTTTTCGAAAGCTTAGATAACAAATCATCTACAGAATACCAGACGGCAGCTGAGGTTGTATTGTTAGACTTAATATCAGATTTTAATCCGCTATTGAATTTAGCTAAAAACAAGTAAGAACAATTTAGTCGGCTCGTTCCACTTCGCTTTCACTCTTTAATACATAGTCTCCATCATCTTGTTTAATGTAAAGCGCCTTATCGTCTTTATCTCCATTTCTGGTTACTTCATTTCCTTTTATTGTCTTAGTCGTTTTTGAAGTATATGTTTCTTCAACAGTACCTTCCGCTGTACCATTTCCCCAAGACCATTTTACAACTGTTCCTTTTCGTATCATAATGAATGTGTTAAAAGTTTGTGCTTTCCATCACAGCTAGTTTTTTGGAGAACCGGTGATGGAAAATACCGTTTAGAGATGCACAAACTTGAGAACTAATTTGATACTGCAAGTTCTATGAATCTGTTGATTATTGTATAACAAACAGATTTTATTTTTAATCCTAAAATACGGAAGTTTAACCCTATTCAAAGGAGTTAAACCTAATATGTATCAAGATAAAAAGTACTTAGAATCAAATATATATTTGTCTTCAAAACAATACAGATGATAAATTTAATTGGAGGTATTTCTATACTAATAGGTTCCGTATTCATCAGTTTATTAATAAGAGATTATATCATTAATACAGGTTTTGATGATTTCGAAAATGAAGAGGAAGATGCCTTTTGTGAAATTGATATGGAGCATGTATTAATGTATTCAGATACATCTAAGAGAAAAGATATAGGAGAGTTAAAAAGAAAGCTTCAAGATTTTAAGAACAGAAATAAGTTTTATAAGATGTAATCGTGATTGACATCTTAAAATAATAATCACATAATTTAAACTATAAACAATGGGAACATATACGGAAGAAGTAGGAAACAAATTAAATGAGCTTTTAGAAAAAACATATGATGCTGAAAAAGGCTTTAAAAAAGCGGCAGAAAATACAGAGCACGCTCAGTTAAAAGCATTTTTTGAAAACAAGTCTAAACAACGTTATGATTTTGGGCACGAACTAAAGGCAGAAATTAAGTCTTTTGGTCAAGAAATTGATAAAGGCGATAGCGTGGCAGGTAAGGCGCACAGAGCATGGATGGATGTAAAGGCGTTATTCTCTCTAGATAGTGCAGAAGCTATGTTAGAAGAAGCAATTAGAGGAGAAAAAAGTGCTATTGAAGAATACGAAGAAGTTTTGGAAGATACTTCTTTACCTTCAACAACGGCAGCCATTTTAAGAAGCCAAAAGGAAGCGATACAAAATGGGTTATCTAATATTAAGATGTTAGAGGACATTAGGTAAATTAAAGATTATCTTTAAGAAAAGAGGCTATTAATAGCCTCTTTTTTTTGTGCCCAATTTCTGCGTAAAATAATACTATTTGACACGAAATAGAAACTTGTTCTAATGGGTTATATTTTTGTGTTTCTGCAATAAGAGTCCCTCATTTATATGACGAACTTTATGTTTAAATCAAATAATTGATATGTATTTTAAAATTTCGAATACAGCACAGATGAAGGAGATAGAGCGAGATGTAAATGCTATGTTCAAGTATCCAAAATTATATACCCCACAAGTGGTCATTAGTGGTTCAGCCGAAGCTACTATACCCATTGTTACTATGGATGATCCTAATGCAATTTCTTTGGCAATATGGGGCTTGTTACCAAGTAGTTTTAAAGATGACTGGGGGTTGTTCCAAAGATTGACAAATACGCTTACTATACCGGTTCGTAATTCGGAAATTGATATTTGGTATCATGATTCTTTTATGAATAGAAGGTGTATCATTCCAGTTACAGGATTCTTTACCTCGGTATTAAAGAATGGTGAAATCTATCCTTATCATGTAAGTAACAAAAATGGGGGAATGCTATATCTGGCAGGTATTTATACTATTCTAGAAGATGGGTTTATTACTAGTTCCCTGTTAACAGGACCCCTAGAAAAGGAAATTGTGAGCTATCAAAATCTTGTTGATTATATGCCTATAATTATAGACCATAAAGATAAAGGGGAATGGCTTTCTGGTGATACAATAATGGAGCGGGCTTTAGAAATAGCACAACCACCGCATAAAACAGCGCTAGAAATAAGACCAATTGCTAAGAATCTTTTTAATCAAGATATATCGTATGATAGCATGTTATCGCCATATGAGTATCCAGAGAACTAACGTATAGTGGAGTTTTTGTTTTTGAGATGCTTTCTATAATCTGTTGGTAGAATATCGTACGCTTCAAAGAATATTTTAGAGAAGTAACTTCTACTTTTAATGCCTATTGCATAAACGATTTCGGATACAGATAAATCAGAATTTTTAAGATAATCCTTTGAAATTTCCAACTTCAACTGTCTTACATATTCATTTACGGTTTTTGAATATAGAATTTTAAAACCTATCTGTAGTTTTTTAGGGCTTAAGCCAGACACTGAGCTGAGCGTAGCTAAGGAAGTAGTTTCAGAAATGTTTTCTAAAATATACGTAGTAAGTTTGTGTACTTTAAGGATATCTTCTTTTGAAAGAGCTTCGGGTAAGTTCATATTTTCTTCAAAATTTTTATGTTCCAATAGCTGTAGCGATAAAATAAGATAAAGTCTACCTTCTAAAGAAAGAGACCTTAACATTCCGAAAGCAGCGTCAACATTATTTAGCATTTTAATTTCATCTGCAATTCTTAAGCTATAACTACCACCGTGTTTATAGGCTACATCACCTTTATTGTCGTTAAATATGGAAACCAACAGTTTGTCTAATTGGCAAACATTATTATTTTTCTTTTGTAGATATTCTTGACGATCAATACGGATGAAGTTGATTTTTAATTGTTCGTTTTCTGGAAATAGAAAAGTTTTATGAGCATCTTTTTTATTTGAAATAACGGTGTTTTGAAATTGCTCTATTGTGGTGTAAGAATCTGTATTGCTTTCACTGTATTTGAAAAACCCTTTAGAGATAAAGATGAACTCAATTGGGGACAGCTGCTTCGTGTCAAAAACTAACTTAGTTTCTTTATGAAATGTAAGGTCACAATCTATAAGGGAAACGCCCCAGTTGAAGCTTATAGTTCTTATGGTGCCTTTTCCAATTTTGTTATCGAAAGTCAAAACACTTTCACCCGAACACTGCGTAAGCTTACCTTTGATACAATCTTGTATTTGGGTAAACACATCATCAGAACTGCAACTGTTTATTACTAACTCTCTCATTATTTTATATAAAGCACAACAGAAATTGTACTTTACAAAAAAACTAGAATTAAGAGATTTACATTAACACTTTTGAAATGTTAATTGACACAAATGAGCACTTTTGATTTCATTAAAAATGTTAAAATAGATTTTTGACAGTTTAAAAAGAAGTGATATTAGATGGTATTGGTTTCTCCTTTATTATTGGAGGCGAGTTTTTGCATATACTGTTTTGGAGACATAGCATACCGTTCTTTAAATAACTTAGCAAAATAGCTTCTAGAGTTTATACCAATTCTATATGTAATTTCAGTAATGTTCAAAGTGGTGGTTTCCATTAAGTGCCTGGCTTTTTCCATCCGGTTGTTTTGAATATATTCCTTAACCGATAACCCGAACAAACTTTGAAATCCGTTTTGCAATGTATTTTGATTTAATCCAACTTTTTTTGATAACGTAATTATATCTGGAGTCTCCTCTAGGGTGTCATCAATAATATTCGCTGCCTCTTCAATTTTTACGACTGTAGACTGTCTTAATATGGTTCTTTTCTCGGTGGGCGATGCATCATCAACATATTGGCGCAGGTGATGAGCTAATATTTCAAAGCACTTACCTTCTATAAATACACTTTTAGTAAAACCGGTATCTTCACTTTGGTTTATTTCTTCAATACATTTAGCAATATCTAAGCTATAATGACCTTTTTGAAAGAACAGATTAACACCATTTACATCTCTAAAAAGACCTTCTAAATCTTCATTCATTTCAGGAAGAAAAGATTCAATCTTTTCTTCAAACAATTTTCTGTTTATTTCAAGGTTAAAAAAGCAAATAGGCTCGTTTGCTTTAAGGTTAAGAACATTACCATATTTGCTATTACAAGAAAAGATTGCACTTTCTAAATGTTTAATTTCCGTTTGCTTTTCTTGACCGTCAAACTCATGCATCAAACTTGTTTCTCTATTAAACACGATTTCTAGTGGCTGAACTAAAGATTGATTAAGTACAAAACGCACTTCTTTCTTTAAGGTAATATCAACATCCATAACACCCACACCATGAGAAAAGTTTATTGCTTTGATATGACCAGAACCTGCTTCTTCAGGGATGTCCATACAAATTTCATTGTTCTCTTCTTTGTATTCTACCTGTAGTCTATTGGCAATATCTTTTACAACATCTACCACATTCAACTCCTTAAGTTCTTTTTTAGTCCCCATCAAATTATAATATACTCAACAATATAGGTCAAATTTCTAAATCAAATTAATCCTAAAAAATAAGCTTGAATCCCAGTACTTAAAGCAAAGTACTGGGATTCAAGCGAAATAACTGTTTTTGTTGGATGAGTTAATATTTGTTTTTTTACAACCAAGCACTCCAGCAGAATAGTGGCATTTTTGTTGTGACAGGTATGAGGAACTATATCGTTAACAAATTAACCGTAATACCTATTATTTAAAATGTTAACCTAATTATTAAAATCTATATTATGAAAAAGTCACTATTAATGATTGTATTCGCATTTATGACAATTAGCGTTGCAACAAGCTGTAGAGAAGAAAAAACTGCAGGAGAAAAGATGGAAGAAGGAATTGATGATATTGGCGATGGAATTGAAGACGGAGCTGATGAAGTTGAAGATGCAGTAGAAGATGCTACTGATGACAACTAGTATAAAATATTGCTATGAAATAAAGCCAGTTAGTTTTACTAACTGGCTTTTTCAGTTTTAATAGTATTGTATTAATCTTTTTTCCCGTTTCCGGTTAAGACATCTACTAAACCATCTTGTAAATTGATCCATAAGTAATTAAAGAAAGACTTATTCTTTACGCGTTCCACATTTATATCACCATATCTGTACCCATGTACATCTGCTTTTGATCCGTCGTTAACGAATAGGTTTCCGATAAAAGAAAGAACCTTTTTAATTCCGTTTCTTTCTTTGTTCATTACTTGAAATTTAAAATCTTCATAGCTCATTTTAATATCGCCCGTCGCTACATTATCATCACCAGAAATTGTAAAATATAACTGGTCAATTGTGCCTGTAGTTTGTGTTCTTAAATTAGGAACAATAAAATCGTTGAGGTTAGCCGTATTGAAATTTGAGAGTCCGCCAGAGATTAGAAATGTGTTTTGTAAATCTTGTACGTCAAATTCCCAATCTAGATGAAATTTACCTACACCCATTAAATTGGCGTTCAAATGAATTTTAAGAGGGTCTTCGACATTGACTAAATTGGATAAATTACTAATAGTGGCATCTAAATTTTCGAAGCTTAATGCTCCAGCTTTTACATTATTAGGAATATCCTCTTCATAGATAATTGAGCCTTTTTCTATAAAAACAGAGTCAATAGCTACTTTAAATGGTAATTTTCGTAGTAATTCACCATAAAGTGGCTTATTTCTAAAATCTTCTAATCTAGACTTATCTCGGTACATTTCTAGTTTTGGCTTCGTTAGAAATAGCTCTTTGAAATTAACTTGTAGCGAGTCGTTTGAAACTAAATAGTTGTGATTTTCAACGTTAATTGATGGAATAGTTAAGTCGATATAATCTCTTTGATAGGTTATTTCTTTACTTAATTCTGATTTAGAGTAAATGGTGGAAAGTGATATGTTGGTTATGTCAATGTTAGAATTATCAATGACCATTGATTCCATTTCTAACGCTTCAAAATCCCCTAACGGAGCATTGAATTTTTGAATTTCAATGTTATATTCGGAGAAAGTGAATGGTACATATTTAGTGATGATATCAGGGTTCGTAGCTACTTCTTTTAAAGAAAGATTTATCTTTTGAACAGAGATTAATTCTAGTTGTTTTGTCGCATCCCAAATTTCTACAATTCCGGAATCGAAGATAAGGTTTTGAACAAATATCTCCTTTAAGAGGTTTATCGGGTTGCTTTTATTCGCAACAACATTGTCCGTGTCTTTGGGGCAAGTTTTAAAGTTGAGGTGAGGTTTGGTGAGTGTTAGGGTTTTTATAAAAATAGATTTTTGAAAAAGTATTTTCCAATAACTAAAGCCTTCTATTGAAAGCTCATCGGTATCAACTTTTATTTCACAAGAAGATGTTTGTTTACCCAAACTAACTACGGTAACATCTTTAAATGCTATGTTTCCTTTGAATAGGTTGACAGTGATTTTGTCATATGTAAAATCTATATGTTTAGGAACCTTGTGTTCCAAAAAGCTAACGACTTCATTCTTCATTTTCCATTCGGCAAGCAAATAGGCGCTAGAACAGATAACAAGAATTACAACAATCCATTTTATAAACTTGGACATAAGGGTTGTTTTAATTGAAGGTATTTAGAAGTTATGGGAAACCCTATGCTTAGAAGTAGATGCTTTTATTTATAAGGTTTTTCTATACCGGCACTATCAGGATCCATGTATTGTTTAAAGTCTGATGCACTTGTAAGTTCTATAAAATCTTCACTTTTAATAACGATAGCATTCTTTAGAAAACTTGGATTTTTGTTTAATATTTTCAACCATCCATCATCATCTAAATTTATTGTTTCTTCACCGTATACATCTTTAAAATCAGGATGATCGGTATTCACCAAATCAGATATGTTTTTACCTAATCCGTCGGCAAGTTCAGCCCATTGAGTGCCAGTAACATTTGTTTTAGAAATATCTATTGTTAAGTTGTCTTTGCCCGAAGACGTTACATAGGCATTCAATTGTTTACCTATTGAATTTTCTGAACTGTAATAAAGGGTTATCTGTTTTTTATCCATAGCAATTACTCCCATCACTTTTTTTTAAAAGTACTCACAACTTCAGGCAGTAATTAACTCGTTTCAAACTAAAAGTGTCTTAAAAGATTTTTGCTAAGACGGGCTGGGTCAATTTATAGTATCTTGTTGGTAAACAACAAATAGAGTGATAAATACAATTCTTTGGCTTGCTTACATTGCGGTTACTCTATGGAGTATTGTCAATATAATTTTTAATGGTTCTAAGGCTACTAAAATGATTAGTTGGTCTTTGTCTGTTATAATCTTTCCTTTTTTGGGACCTCTATTATATTATTTGTTCGGAATAAATAGAAGAAAATTTAAGCTCTTTAAACTAAAGCAAACAGAAAAAAGACGACTGTATTCAGAGACTTATAAAGAGTTAGAAGGTGGGGAACAAAGTGTTCACCATTTTAATGATTACAAACGAGAAAAGTTAGCGTCGCTGATTAGGAAAAACAGTTATTTTGCCCCATATGAAGGCAATGATATTTCATTATTAAATAGTGGTGAAGAAGCATTTGGTGCTATTTTCAAAGCAATAGAAGAGGCTAAAGATTTTATACATCTTCAATATTACATATTAGAAGATGGTATGTTATTAGACAGGTTTTACGATTTGTTTAAAAAGAAGGTTAAAGAAGGTGTAGAGATTAGAATGTTATATGATTCTTTTGGCAGCAATTCTATGCGAGGTAAAAGAGTAAGACGATTTAAAGATATCGGGGTAAAGGCATATTCTACCATGCCTATTCGATTTGGAAATCTCTTGTTTACCCTTAATTATAGAAATCACAGAAAAATTGTAATTATTGATGGAAAAATAGGATTTACTGGCGGATTCAATGTGTCAGATAAATACTTGAAACCTGTTTCAGAATTAGGAATTTGGCAAGATTTGCATTTACGTATAAAAGGTCCGGCTGTTAATAGTTTACAGCGTGTTTTCGTAAAAGATTATCATTTTGCAGGAAAGGAAGAATTATTACTTCAAGATAAGTACTTTCCGAAAGTAGAACCTACGGGTAATACCGTGACACAAATAATATCAAGTGGTCCAGATTCTAGGTACCCTGCAATTATGCAACAATATTTGGCAATGATCAATATTGCAGAAAAGAGCATTTGTATTGCCAACCCTTATTTTATTCCAGGCGAACCGGTTTTAGAGGCAATAAGAATAGCAGCTTTGAGCGGAGTTAAAGTTACTTTGCTAACGCCTAAAATATCAGATTCGCTACTAGCTCAATATAGTATGTTCTCCACATTTGAAGCTTTGTTGGAAGTAGGGGCTAACATTTATCTAAGACCCGATTTTTCTCATAGTAAGGTGATTATTATTGATGGTGAAATAGTGTCGGTTGGATCTGGCAATTTTGATTATAGAAGTTTTGAACACAATTTCGAAACCAATGCGATAGTATATGATGATGAAAAAGCATCAGAAATTGAAAAGCTATTTACAAAACACTGTACCGAAGATGTAAAGGTTGATTTAGAGGAATTTAAAAATAGATCACCTTTTAGTAAATTTTTGGAAGGACTAGCCAAATTTTTTAGTCCGCTACTTTAATGAAACAAAACAAATTGAACTATTTAATCCTAATAATTTTAAGTTACTCTATGGTTGCATCTGCACAACATACAATTCCGCATGAAATAACCGAGGAGGCAAAAATCGCCCTTTCGCACTATCCAGAACTTACTAACACGACTATTGAATTTAAGTTTAAAAAGAATATTAAAAAATCTACTATGCAGGCACAGCCTTCTTTTTTTAGTGTTTTTAAATCAAAGAAGAGCAGGTCTTATAATATATTAATAAGTGAAAGAATAAAGATTGCCGATTCTGTGTATTACACTAAAGACATACCTTCTGAAGTTATGATTGGGTGGTTAGGTCATGAACTAGGTCACGTTATGGATTTTGAACAACGAAGTGGTTTTAATCTAATTGGTTTCGGGTTTAAATATATAACCTCTGAAAACTACATTCGTGAAGCTGAGCGCCGTGCAGATTCGTATGCCGTAAACCATGGTATGGAAACCTATATTCTCGCAACTAAAGAGTTTATTTTAAAGGAAGCAGGCTTAACCCAAGCTTATGTAGACCGAATTAAAAACTTCTATCTATCGCCAGAAGAAATTATGATTTTGGTTGATGAACGGGATGCTGCTAGTATAGATTAGAAGTACTATTTATTGTTTTGTTTTTTAACAAAATCTTCCCACTCGGCAAATTTTTCTTCTTTCATAACACGTTCCATTTTCACCTGTCCGCCTTTCTTTTTGTTGCTATCGTTCCAGCTATAAAAAACATCTGGGTCTACCGTGAAAACTTTAACCCCTTTTAAAGCTTTAGAGCGTGCTACCTTGTAGTTTTTGTTAGCAGCTTTTAAAGACTCGTCTAGCTTATTCGCTATGTCTTTAGGGTCTTGTGTTGTTTTAGTACCTAAATACCAGGTATGGTAAAATCCGTCTTCATATTTCTTTGCACATAACGTGTATTCTGGTATTTGAATATCAAATGTTTCCATGATATCTTTTAGGGCATCATCTAATTTATTTACTGATAATTGAGAGCCAACTGTATTCAAGAAAAATTTAGTACGCCCCGTAATTTTAATTTCGGCACGTTCAACATCTGTAAACTCAATCGTGTCTCCAATTAAATAACGCCATGCACCACTTACTGTACTAATAATAAGCACGTAATTCTGACCTGTTTCCACTTCAGCAAGTGTTAAAGATGGAGCATCTTGTGAAAGTGATCCATCTTCCAAAATATAATCTGGATCAAAAGGAACAAACTCAAAGTAGATTCCGTTATCCGTCACTAATTTCATAGCGTCAGTTTCTGGTCTACTTTGAAAAGCAATAAAACCTTCAGAAGCCAAATAAGTATCTATAACCGTTATAGGTTTTCCCATTAAGGCATTGAAGCTTTTTTCATAAGGACCAAATGCTACTCCTCCAGAAGTATAGACTTGTAGATTAGGCCATATTTCGTGGATGTTGTTCAGGTTGTGTTTTTTGATGACCTCTTTAAGCATTAATTCTATCCAAGAAGGTATGCCACTAAGCGCACCGATATCCCAATCTGCAGCTTTTTCGGCAATTTTTGCCACCCGCTCGTCCCAGTCTTCAATTTTTGCAATTTCTCTTCCAGGTTTATAATAACCACTAAACCAAGATGGTATATTACTAGCGCTAATACCGCTAATCTCTCCTTCTAAATGGTCCTCATTTTCAATTAAATCGGTAGAACTACCAAGCATAAGAATTCCCGTTTCAAAGAAATCTGCTGGTAAATCAAAATTAGAAAGGGCTAAAACTTGTTTAATACCTGCTTGTCGGATAGCGTCTATCATTTCATTTGTAACAGGTATACGCTTACTTGATTTTCCGGTGGTACCCGAGCTTAATGCAAAGTAGTCGGGGCTGCCAGGCCAAGTAACATCCGTTTGATCTTCATGTAATTTATGCCACCACTTTTCATTGATTTCATTGTAATCAAAGTAAGGAACCTTGTCCCGAAATACTTGAGCTAAATTATCGTCTTCTAGAACATGTTCAAATTCATAAGCTTTACCAAAAGAAGTATCTTTTGCTTTTTCTAAAAGGTTTTTAAGAACCTCTTTTTGTTCCTCTATCGGGTTGTCATCACCAGTAATTTTATCGGTTACATTTATAACTCCTTTTATGAAATTTCCTATGATATTCATTTACGGCCGTGTTTCTAGATTAGAGCTATAAAATTACAAGGTTGGTCGCTTACGCATTAACCCTAATCTCAAATAAATAGACGGTATTCAACTAGCTATAATATAAAGTTGAGGTGCTAGCTGAACATTATAAGTATTGCACCAACGGCAGTTAATACCATTATCATCTTTCTAAAAAACGCATCTTTAATAAATTTTATAAAGCGTACGCCTACAAAAAAGCCAAGAAGAATTCCTGGTAATAATATAAGATTTAATGTCAAGGATTCTGTTGAAATAGTCTTCCAGACAAAAAAATGAAACGGAAGTTTAATAATGTTTACGATTAAAAACAACCAGGCTGCAGTACCTATAAAGTGATTTTTAGGTAGCCGCATGGCTAAAAAATAAATATTAGAAAATGCACCAGCTAAGTTGCCTACCATGGTGGTGATACCCGCTATTGTTCCAATAGACCCTGCAAATGTCCAGTGAGATGGTACGTTTTTATCTTTTTTACGGTCCCAATAAACCATCATAAACAAGGTGATGATGATTATGGTCGCCATACCTATTTTAAAGAATTTTTCAGGAAGATCTTTGCCAATGACAACACCTATTAATACTCCTACAATCATCCATGGGAGTACTTTAAAAACATATTTCCACTGTGTATATTTATTATAATAGATCACTGATAAAATATCGGCTAGAATAAGTAGGGGTACCACCATGCCTGTGGACTCTTTGGCGCCGAAAGCCAATGCCATAAGGGTCACATTTAAAACAGCAATGCCTTTAATTCCGGCTTTTGATAAACCTACTATAAAGGTTGCCCCGTAAGCAAGTATCCAAGCGGTTGGGGTAATTTCAGTAGTTATTGATAGAAGCACGTGGTACGTTTAGCGTATTAGATGTATAAATCTCCTAAAATAATATATCTTTAACAATCAACCTAAAACCAACTTATGGAACTCAGTACGCTAGACTATACTTTTATTATAGTTTTCTTCTCCCTTGTCTTAGGCATAGGGTTTTATGTATCAAAAACATCAGGTAAAAGTTCTTCAGAATTTTTTCTTTCAGGACGTACAATGCCTTGGTGGCTTTTAGGACTTTCAATGGTAGCAACCACATTTTCCACAGATACACCTAATTTAGTTACAGATATCGTACGTACCAATGGGGTTTCGGGTAACTGGGTTTGGTGGTGTTTTTTGATAACCGGTATGTTAACGGTATTTGTCTATGCTAAACTTTGGCGTAAATCAAATGTAAATACGGATCTTGAGTTTTATGAGATGCGCTATGGCGGTAAACCAGCAAGTTTTTTAAGAAAATTTAGAGCTATTTATTTAGGGGTAATTTTTAATGTAATCACGATGTCTGCGGTTACGTTGGCTGCTATAAAAATAGGAAGTATTATGCTTGGGTTAGAGCCTTGGCAAACAGTAGTAAGTGCTGGTTTGATTACTGTTACTTTTAGCGCCTTAGGCGGATTTAAAGGTGTGGTGTACACAGATTTTCTATTGTTCTTCGTAGCTATGGCAGGGGCAATAGGTGCTGCTTATTATTTAGTGAATATACCTGAGGTTGGAGGTATACAGGCATTGATGGCAAATGAGGATGTAGCTTCTAAACTAAACATACTTCCAGATTTTAGTAACAAGAAAGCATTGATAACCTTATTTATAATTCCTTTAGCAGTACAATGGTGGAGTTCTTGGTACCCGGGTGCAGAGCCAGGTGGAGGTGGTTATATCGCACAGCGTATGTTGGCTGCAAAAGATGAAAATCATGCTATTGGTGCAACATTCTTTTTTAATATAATGCATTACGCGTTAAGACCTTGGCCATGGATTTTGGTGGCATTGGCATCTATAGTAGTGTACCCAGATTTGGCAAGTATACAAGAGGCTTTTCCTAATGTAACTCCAGATAAATTGGGTCATGATTTAGCATATTCTGCTATGTTGACAAAATTACCTAGTGGACTTTTAGGAGTTGTGCTTGCTTCATTGGTTGCAGCATATATGAGTACAATAAGTACGCAATTAAATTGGGGGTCGTCATACATTGTTTATGATTTTTATAAGCAACAGATTAACCCAAATGCATCAGAGAAAAAATTGGTTGCAGTAGGTAGAATATCAACTGTTGTCTTAATGATATTTAGTGCTGGTTTGGCATTATTACTACAAAATGCACTTCAGTTGTTTGATGTGCTATTGGCGTTTGGAGCAGGTACCGGACTTATTTTTATCTTAAGATGGTTCTGGTGGAGAATTAATGCTTGGAGTGAAATTACTGCAATGTTCGCATCTGGTATTATTTCGATTATATTAAAACTAACTCCAATAGGTGCATATTTTTTTGCTACCGATACAGGACTATTGCCAGACTGGTCAGAATACATATTTATTGTAGTGTTGACTACGGCTATTTGGTTGATGGCAACATTTATGACACAGCCAGAATCTAACGATACATTACGTAGCTTTTATAGAAAAATACAACCAGGCGGTCCAGGTTGGGCAAAAGTGGTAAGCGATGCAGATACAGATGCGGTAGAAATAGTAAAGGATAAAGAAAAATGGAGCGTTCCTGCCGGGTTAACAGCAATGTTATTAGGTGTAGTATTAATTTACTCTATTATGTTTGCTACAGGATATTGGATCTATGGCAGAACTACACAAGCAATTATTCTAACCGTTGTTTCTATTATTGCAGGAGTGTTATTAATAAAAGCTTGGAATCGATTAAAAGGAACCATTTTATAATATTAAGATGGTAAAGGAAAGGATTTTATCAGTTGATATTTTTAGGGGTGCTACTATTTTATTAATGGTCTTGGTAAATACACCAGGAACTTGGTCTAATGTTTACGGACCATTTCTACATGCCGATTGGCATGGGTATACACCGACCGATTTAGTTTTTCCATTCTTTTTATTCATTGTCGGCACATCTATTGCCTTCTCCTATAAAAACAGGACTGTAGATGCTAAGGCGTATCGTAAAATAGGAATCCGAGCATTAAAACTAATCGGACTCGGACTTTTTTTAGGGGCGTTTGTTATTCATTTTCCTTTCTTTAAAGATTTCGGCGATATTCGTTTTCCAGGAGTGCTTCAAAGAATAGGTGTGGTGTTCTTTTTTGCTGCATTATTATTCATAAACCTAAGTTGGAAAAATCTAATTTCGGTTACTGCTGTGCTCTTAATAGGATACTGGTTATTAATGACCTTTGTACCTGTTGATGGTGTAGCCTCTACATTTGAAAGAGCACCTAATAACTTAGCAAATTGGATCGACGTTAAAGTGTTTGGTTCGCACAGCTATAAGGCAGATTATGACCCAGAAGGCTTGTTGAGTACAATCCCTTCTATTGCCAGCTCTTTATTAGGTGTATTTACAGGTCTTATATTAACGAGTACACAAAAAAAGAAAGCAACCATATTAATGGGCTTAGGTGGTAGTCTTTTAATCATAGGTCATGTTTGGGATATTGTATTTCCAATCAACAAAGCATTATGGACAAGTAGTTTTGTGTTGGTAACGGCAGGCTGGGCAAATTTAATTTTAGCACTTATTTATTATCTGACCGATGTTAAGAAAATAGAGTTTGGCTCAATATTTAGATACGCAGGGGCAAATGCTATTGTTATTTATTTCTTATCAAGCTTCATCAGTAAGGTAATGGGGCAGATACAAGTAGGGGAAACTTCGTTACATGGTTGGCTGTTTCAAACAGTATATGTACACGATTTTATAGCGTTAGAAACTTCATCCCTTTTATACGGGCTAAGTGTAGTGCTGTTTTATAGCTTTGTTGGCTATATTCTATATCAGAAAAAGATATTTATTAAGGTATAGCGGGTTATTTCGCCATCAATTTTGCAACATACTTACCTATAACATCAAACTCTAAGTTTACAATAGTTCCAGGCTTGTAGGTGTTGAAACGGGTGTGTTCGTAAGTATATGGTATAATAGCAACTTCAAAAGTGTTTTTTCCAGAGTTGACTACCGTTAAACTTGTTCCATCTATGGTTATTGACCCTTTTTCAATAGTAGGGTTTCCGGTTTTAGCATTGTAGGTGAAAGAAAAAATCCAACTACCATTATCTTCTCTTACATTGGTGCATTCTCCTGTTTGATCTACATGGCCTTGAACAATATGACCATCTAACCTAGAACCCAAAATCATGGCGCGCTCTAAATTTACAGAATCATTGGTTTTTAAACTATCAAGATTGGTTTTGCTAAGGGTTTCGGCAATTGCAGTTACGGTGTATGTGGTATCTGTTAGGCTAACAACGGTTAAACAAACGCCGTTATGAGCTACACTTTGGTCTATCTTTAATTCAGGAGTTAAGCTAGATTCTATGGTGATGTCTAAGTTGCCACCTTTAACTTCAAGAGAGGTTACTTTACCTAATGTTTCAATAATTCCCGTAAACATGTGTCGTTTAATTTAAGTAATTTTGAATATTCAAAATTGAGTACAAAGGTACAGAATATCATGGAGGAAAACAGGAAAATTAGGTTAGGCATCTCAATAGGAGACTTAAATGGAATAGGTTGTGAAGTGGCATTAAAAAGCTTCGAAGACAGCAGAATGTTAGATTTTTGTACTCCCGTTATTTTTGCTTCAAACAAGACGGTTTCCTTCCAAATGAAGCAATTGAACCTTAGTATTGTTTTTAATGGTATACCAGATGCTTCAAAAGCAATAGACAATAAAATTAATATTGTAAATGTTTGGAAAGAAATGCCTAGAATCGATTTTGGGCAGTCAACCAAAGAAGGTGGTGAGTATGCTATTAAATCTTTAAGAGCAGCAGTAGAGGCCTTAAAAATAGGCGATATAGATGTTTTAGTAACCGCGCCTATTAATAAAAACAATATACAATCAGAAGAGTTCAAATTTCCTGGACACACAGATTATTTGGCACAAGAGCTTAATGGTGAGAGTCTAATGTTTATGGTGACAGATACACTAAAGGTTGGATTGTTAACGGATCACGTAGCGGTAAAAGATGTGTCCGATGCTATTATACCAAGATTAATACGCGATAAAATAAACATTATCGAAAAATCACTAATGATGGATTTTGGTGTTCGAAAGCCAAAAATAGCCCTTTTAGGGATTAATCCACATAGTGGCGATAATGGTGTTATCGGTAAAGAGGATGATGAGGTACTAAAGCCGGTCATTAAAGAAATGGCGAACATGGGTCATTTAGTATATGGGCCTTATTCTGCAGATAGTTTCTTTGGGTCGGATGGATATAAAAAGTTCGATGCGATTTTGGCTGCATATCATGATCAAGGTTTAATTCCATTTAAAACAATATCATTTGGTCAAGGAGTTAATTTTACGGCAGGATTAAGTAAGGTTAGAACATCACCAGATCATGGAACTGCTTATGAAATAGCAGGAAAAGGTGTTGCTGATGAGAGTTCTTTTAAAGAAGCAGTCTTTACGGCTTTAAAGATTTTTAAGAATAGAACAGAATACGAAGAGCTTACACAAGACGTATTAAAAAAGCAACGTTTAAAGAGAGAGCGTTAAAATTTTGTAAGATTAAAAAGTTATAAAGATAAATAGTTGATAACTATTGTCTTTTATTAAAAAAATAGTATCTTTGCACCCGCCTTTTAAGGGCGAATAGTGTTAATTTAAGTGTGTACGAGATGAAGCAAAAGGAGTTCAATATTCCTTTCTCAGGATTGAAGCAAGGAAAACACAACTTTAATTACCAGATTGAAAATACGTTCTTTGATTCTTTTGGATACGATGAGTTCAATGCTACCAACATCAATTTAGATGTAGTACTTAATAAAACAAGTACAATGATGGAGGTTGATTTGGAAGCATCAGGAACAGTAAATGTTGATTGTGACATAACTAGTGAACCGTATGATCAAGCTTTAAGCGGAGATTTGCATTTGGTAGTTAAGTTTGGTGAAGAGTATAATGATGAAAATGATGAAATATTAATTCTTCCTCATAACGAACACCAATTGAACATAGCGCAGTATGTGTATGAAATGCTTGTATTGGCAGTTCCTCAAAAAAGAATTCATCCTGGTATTGAAGATGGCACTTTAGAATCTGAAGTGTTAGACAGGTTAAACGAGCTTCAACCAAAAGAGAAGAGATCAGATAAAGAAGAAAGCGATCCCCGATGGGACGAATTAAAGAAACTATTAACGGATAAATAAGGTTTAAATGGCACATCCTAAGAGAAAAATTTCCAAAACAAGGAGAGACAAAAGAAGAACACATTATAAGGCAGTAGCTCCTACTTTGGCTACAGATTCTACAACTGGCGAGACTCACCTATTTCACAGAGCTCACTGGCACGAAGGAAAATTACATTATAGAGGTCAAGTTTTGGTTGATAAAACCGAAGAGGCAGAAGCTTAAGACTTTTTGAACTTATACTAAGCTCCCACTTCATTAGAAGTAGGGAGTTTTTTTTAGTCCAATTTATATTTTAGCACCTTGTTATTCAGATAATTTAAGGTGTAATAGCTGTATAGCTATCAATTGCAATTTTTTAAAAACCCGATAACTTTACACGAAAAGTCGTTGAAAATCATTATTTTTCATGACTTTTGACTCGTTTTTTAAGTTTTTTACAAGAAAGCAAATAAAGTATGACCAAAATTACAGCAGCTATTACCGCGGTAGGAGGCTATGTTCCCCAGTTTGTAATGACCAACAAAATGCTTGAGGAGTTGGTTGAAACCAATGACGAATGGATTACTAGCAGAACTGGTATAAAGGAGAGACGGGTATTAAAAAAGGAAGAAGGGGAAGGCACGTCTTATTTGGCCATTAAGGCCGCTCAGGACCTTATGGAAAAGAAGGGTCTAGATGCTTCCGAAATAGATTTGGTAATTGTTGCAACCGCAACTCCAGATAGTATGGTAGCATCAACAGCAGCTTTTGTAGCTTCTGAAATAGGTGCCGTTAATGCCTTTGCTTATGATTTATTAGCAGCATGTTCTAGCTTTCTTTTTGGAATGTCGACAGTTGCGGGTCATATAGAAACTGGTCGTTATAAGAAAGTACTACTTATAGGTGCAGATAAAATGTCATCGATTATCGATTATACGGACCGTACCACTTGCATAATTTTTGGTGATGGTGCCGGCGCTGCACTTTTTGAGCCTAACTATGAAGGTTTAGGTTTGCAAGATGAGTACTTAAGAGCAGACGGTAGCGGAAGACAATTTCTTGGAATGGAAGGTGGCGGGTCTATTATGCCAGCTACAATAGAAAGCGTTACCAATAAAAAGCATTTTATTTTTCAAGAAGGGAAAACGGTATTTAAATTTGCCGTTTCTAATATGGCAGATGTAGCAGCAAAGATCATGACTAGAAATGAACTTTCTGAAGATGATGTTAACTGGCTAGTACCCCACCAAGCAAATAAGCGTATTATTGATGCTACTGCCAAAAGAATGGGTGTAGATGATTCTAAAGTGATGATGAATATTCAGCGCTATGGTAATACAACATCTGCAACATTGCCACTTTTATTATTTGATTACGAAAAACAGCTTAAAAAAGGAGATAACTTAGTTTTTGCTGCCTTTGGCGGTGGTTTTACCTGGGGTTCTATCTACTTAAAATGGGCTTATAACTAACAACAACAACTACCAATTATAACTTAGAGAAATATGGATATTAAAGAAATTCAAAGCCTTATCAAGTTTGTAGCCAAATCTGGCGCTAGCGAGGTAAAATTGGAGACGGATGATATTAAGATTACCATTCGTACCGGAAGCTTAAGTGGGAATTCTGAGCCAACTTACGTGCACACAATGCCTATGGCGCAACAAGCTATGCCAGCTGTTGCCGCTGCACCAGCAGAAGCTCAAGCAGCTTCTCCAACAGAGGCCGAGCAGAAAAAAGCCGAGGATGATAAATACATCACTATAAAGTCTCCTATCATTGGTACTTTCTACAGAAAGCCATCTCCAGACAAGCCTGTTTTTATTGAGGTAGGGGATACAATTGGTACAGGAGATGTACTTTGTGTAATTGAAGCAATGAAATTGTTCAATGACATAGAATCTGAAGTTTCTGGTACTATCGTTAAGATATTAGTAGATGATTCTTCACCAGTAGAGTTTGATCAACCATTATTTTTGGTAGATCCTTCTTAACTAAATTTTGAGTAGTAGTTGTTAGATACTGTTATGATAACGGTATGTAAGAATCTTGTCGAACCTTGAACTTAAAATTTAAAAGATGTTTAAAAAAATACTGATTGCCAATAGGGGAGAAATCGCTTTGCGCGTTATTCGTACCTGTAAAGAAATGGGTATTAAAACGGTAGCTGTATATAGTAAGGCAGATGAGGAGAGTTTGCATGTGCGCTTTGCAGATGAAGCTGTATGTATAGGTCCTGCTGCTAGTAGCGAGTCCTATTTAAAGATACCTAATATAATTGCTGCTGCAGAAATCACAAATGCAGATGCTATTCACCCAGGCTATGGTTTTCTTTCAGAAAACTCTAAGTTCTCACGTATATGTGCTGAGCATGAAATCAAATTCATTGGTGCCTCTGGGGATCAAATAGACAAAATGGGAGATAAGGCTACGGCCAAAGAAACCATGAAAGAAGCTGGTGTACCTTGTGTACCAGGTTCAGAAGGTCTTTTGAAAGATGTTGCAGATGCCAAGAAGGTAGCCAAGAAAATGGGTTATCCTGTAATGATCAAAGCAACTGCCGGTGGTGGTGGTAAAGGTATGCGCGCCGTTTTTTCTGAAGATAAAATGGAAGAGCTCTTTGATAGTGCTGTAAATGAGGCAACCGCTGCTTTTGGTAATGGCGGGATGTACATGGAAAAGTTAATTGAAGAGCCAAGACATATTGAAATTCAAATTGTTGGTGATCAATATGGTAAAGCATGTCACCTTTCTGAAAGAGATTGTTCTATTCAAAGACGTCATCAAAAGTTGACAGAGGAGACTCCGTCCCCTTTCATGACAGATAAGTTAAGAGAAGCAATGGGTGAAGCTGCGGTTAAGGCGGCAGAATACATAAAGTATGAAGGCGCTGGTACCATAGAATTTTTGGTAGATAAGCACCGTAAATTCTATTTTATGGAAATGAATACTCGTATTCAGGTAGAGCACCCTATTACAGAACAAGTTATTGATTATGATTTAATTCGTGAGCAAATTCTTGTAGCTGCAGGTGTGCCGATTTCAGGTAAAAACTATCTTCCTAAATTACATTCTATTGAGTGTAGAATTAATGCGGAAGATCCTTATAACAATTTTAGACCATCACCAGGTAAGATTACAACCTTACATACACCAGGTGGTCATGGAGTAAGAATGGATACACATGTTTATAGCGGGTATAGTATTCCTCCAAATTATGATTCAATGATTGCTAAGCTAATTACTACGGCCCAAACAAGGGAAGAAGCAATTAACAAAATGAAGCGTGCATTAGATGAATTCGTAATTGAAGGAATTAAAACAACAATTCCGTTTCATAGGCAGTTAATGGATCATCCAGATTATTTGGCTGGTAATTATACAACAGCATTTATGAACGATTGGAAAATGGATCCTCAACCCGAAAGTTAATAACGAACTCCAACAGCAATGTTGGAGTTTTTTATTTTAATCCTTTTTAGAAATCAAGTCTTACACTGTTTAAGTATATTTAAAGAAGAAAAGCTCATTTTAAATTCCTATTATCTTAATGACTAGAATAATAACTATAACCGCGCTATTATTAGTTTCTTTCATTGGGTGTAAAGAAAGTCCTAGTGAAAAATCGAAAGGTGCTATAGTAGAAACAGAAGAATTAAAATCTTCAAGCAAAACTATCAGTTTTACATTTGATGATGGCATAACATCAGACTTAGCCGGTCTTGCATTTGAAGATTGGAACCAAAGGTTACTAACGCACTTAGATACGAATAATCTAAAAGCTGTTTTCTTTGTTACCGGTAAAAACAAATTGGATAAGAAAGGTCAGTATTTATTGAATAGCTGGAATGAAAAAGGTCACGGTATAGCTAACCACTCTTTTACACATCCTAATTTCAATTCTGATAAAAAGGATACTGAATTATTTGAAAATGAATTGAATAAAACGGATTCTATCATTTCTAAGTTTAGTAATTCAGTCAAATATTTTAGGTTTCCATATTTAAAAGAAGGCGCAAGTAAGCTTAAGGTAGATAGTATTAGAAATGTTCTTAAAGCTCATAAATACAAAAATGGGTATGTCACTATTGATGCATCAGATTGGTATATAAACCAACGCCTTTTAAAGCGAATAAAAGAGGTGGGTTTAGATAAAGCAGACATAGATCAGTTTAAGAAGTATTATTTACAGCATTTAATCGAAAGGGCAAATTATTATGAAAAGCTATCGTATGAGTTGAACGACAGACATATTAACCACACAATATTGCTACATCATAATTTAACTTCAGCTTTGTTTTTAGGAGACTTAATACAAGAATTTAAAAATAAAGGATGGACCGTTATTGATGCCGATAAAGCATATGCCGATGAAGTTTTTGAGAATCAACCCAATTCAGAATTTGCTGGTGAAAGTCTTATTTGGTCTTTGGCAAAACAATCAGGAAAATATGAAAACATTCTTAGGTATCCGGCAGAAGATAGTAGGTATGAAAAAGACGAAATGGATGCAAGAGGATTATAATTCAATAAACTAAATTATACAATGAACCTAAGCTACTGGGAACGTACATCATGGTTTGCGAACATAGATTATACAATTGTTGGTAGTGGCATTGTAGGCTTAAATTGTGCCTTAGAATTGAAGAGAAGGCATCCTCAGGCACGTATTCTAATTTTGGAAAAAGGTACGCTTCCGCAAGGTGCTAGTACTAAAAATGCGGGCTTTGCCTGTTTTGGTAGTATCTCTGAAATATTATCAGACCTTAAAATACATTCAAAAGAAGACGTTGTTAAACTTGTGCAAGATAGATATGACGGTATACAAGATTTACGTGTGTTATTAGGAGATGATGCAATTGCTTATGAAAACAATGGTGGGCATGAGTTGTTTCTTGAGAGTGACAATGAATTATATGAACATTGTCATCATAAAATTAAGATGGTAAATGAATTGCTTCATCCTGTGTTTAAGGATGATGCTTTTAGAATAACTACAAACCTTTTTGATTTCAAGAGCATTAATAAAAACTATATTTCTCAAGTTTTTGAAGGACAGATTGATACAGGTAAGATGATGAAATCTTTAGTTCAATTAGCGTTACAAAAGGAAATTACAATTTTAAACGCTACACATGTAAAAGGGTTTGAAGATTCTGGTACGCAAGTGACGATTAAAACAAATGACTTAGAGTTTACGACCAAAAAATTATTAATAGCTACTAATGGGTTTGCTGCTCAGCTACTATCAGAAAATGTAAAACCGGCAAGAGCGCAAGTACTAATTACGAAACCAATTAAGGACTTACGAATTAAGGGAACGTTTCACCTAGAAGAAGGATATTATTATTTTAGAAATATAGATAACCGTATTTTGTTGGGTGGTGGTAGAAATTTAGATTTTAAAACTGAAGAAACGGCTGAATTTGGCACTACAACTTTGGTTGAGAATAAATTAAGAGACCTTTTAAAAACAGTCATATTACCTGAGAAAACATTTGAAGTTGATTACAGTTGGAGTGGTATAATGGGTGTCGGCCAACAAAAGAAACCAATAATAAAGCAATTGTCTAATAATGTTTCATGTGGCGTACGTTTGGGAGGTATGGGTATTGCAATTGGTAGTACTATAGGTAAGAAATTGGCTAATATTTACAATTAGAATATCTCCGTTTAACCCGTTTTTTTAATTCTTATCTAAAAGAGACCTGTACTCTGGTTTTTATTTATAAATTGTACGTCCCCTCATTTTATCTATTACCCAAATATGCACTTATACGTTTGCCTAGAACAGTAGACGGCTAAGATGGTTTGTAATAGCATTTATACTATATGAGAAAATTGATTAAAAAAATTACGATGGCTGTGCTAACAGCTATTGCAGCAATCATATGCCTTAACAGTTGTGGTTTGTCTAAAACCCATTACCAACGAGAATATGCTAAAGTTTGGAAAGAGCATATTAAAAGCCAGGCATGGGAGGAATCACTTATAGCTAACAATTCATATTCCAATGTTGATTTATATGCAAGTACAGGTTCTGATGTTCCACTTGCAGAGGATGATGTTGTAGTATCTGGTTTTAATACTACATATGAATCATTAGTTTCAAAGGCGTATTTCAAAATTATAACCGAAGCTGAAAAAGCAGATGCAAAAATTTCGGCAGACTACAAATTATTGCATGACAATGAAGCAATGGTAAAGGTTGATAAAAGAAAGGTACAAACGATTACAAAGCGATATGAAGCGCATAAAGCAATGTTAAGCGGATTAAAATCTTGGAATATTTTTAGTGAAGATCGTTCTGGTGATTTAGAATACTTTAAAGCAGAAAATAGAATAGAGATTCAAAAAATGCTAAGTGATGGTGAAAGTGATAATCAAATCGTAAATTACTTGATCTATAAATTAGCAGATTTGTATCATATTGAAGGAAACTGAACCACATGACATTCTTAAAAAAGACGCTTATGACTTTTGCGTACTTTTCGTTAGCGACAGGTTAACAAGAATACAACATCAAATTAAAGAACTAGAAACGGCTTTATCGTCAGAAACAAAAAGTAGTGCAGGTGATAAGCATGAGACTGGTCGCGCTATGATTCAGCTAGAGCGTGAAAAGCTAGGTCAACAATTGGCAGAATTGGAAAAAACACAACAACTTCTTTCCAAAGTTCCCAAAAACAGAGATGTAAAAACAGTAGGTTTAGGTAGTTTAGTCGTTACCGATTCTTTCATTTATTATGTGGCAATATCTGCAGGAGAGTTCAAAAACGAATTAAAATCTGTGTACTGTATTTCGGCAGCTACACCTATAGGTAAACTTGCTTTCGGTAAATTGGTAGGCGATACCTTCAGCTTTAACGGTAAGTCATTAACTATCGTAAGTATTCATTAGTTAAATGTTGAATTTTATTTAGCTATCTTAAAGCTGTCGTAATTGAAATTTTACTCTATTATCCTCAAAAAGGACGATTAGAAATTCTAAAGTCAGACTGGAAAAGTACAAACACGGCACTGAATAAAATATAAATTGATTTTTAGTTATGGAAATTTTCTATTTGCTTATTGCTGTCATTGCCATAATTATATTGACAACAAAGCTTAAAATTCATGCATTTTTAGCGCTATTTATAATTTCCATTTTATACGGAATTTTTGCTGGTATGCCTTATGCCGAAATCATTGTTTCAATCAATGAGGGTTTTGGTGGTACGCTAGGTAAAATAGGATTAATCATTGTTTTAGGGGTCATTATCGGTGCATTTTTAGAGCATACCGGTGGTGCTTTTGCAATAGCCGAAAAAGTATTAGGTATCATTGGTAGAAAACGAGTGCCAACAGCTATGGGTATTATAGGCTACATTGTTTCTATACCTGTTTTTGCCGATAGTGGTTTTATGCTGTTACATCCTTTAAATAAAAGTCTCTCTAAAAAGGCTAAAATATCTATTGCTGGACCAGCGATTGCTTTAGGGTTGGGTTTAATGGCTTCGCATACCATGGTTCCGCCAACACCAGGACCAATTGCCGCCGCAGGTATTTTAGGCGCAGATTTAGGGCTCGTTATCGCTTTTGGATTTCCAACCAGTATCGTGGCGCTAATTGTCGGTATAATATTCGCCAAGAAATATGCTTCCAAAACCTTTATTGAACCCAATGTAGAAGATGCCATGGAAGCAGAACGTGAGATCAAAGATTCACCTAGTGCTCTAAAAGCATCAATCCCTATTTTAGTTCCTATTTTTCTTATTGTTCTTAAATCAGTATTAAACTCAGGAGACTTTGCTCAAGACAGTGAATTAATGGCATTCATAAATTTTGTTGGGGAACCGGTAATATCTTTATTAATTGGTGTGTTTTTATGTTTACTATTACCAAAGAAATTAAATTACGATATGCTTTCTTCTGCTGGGTGGGTAGGTAAGGCAATAAAAGACGCGGCATCAATTCTTTTAATAACTGGTGCGGGAGGTATTTTTGGTAAAATATTACAAAATTCAGGTATTGCCGATATTTTAGGACAAACACTTACCGACTATAATATGGGTATTTTCTTGCCCTTTGTATTAGCTGCAGCGTTAAAGACGGCTCAAGGTTCTTCTACTGTAGCCTTGGTAACTACGGCTTCTATTATTATGCCGATGATGTCATCGTTAGGTTTTGAAACCGAAATACAAAAAGCACTTGTAGTTGTAGTAATTGGAGCAGGGTCGGCTGTAATTTCACATGCAAACGACAGCTTTTTTTGGGTAGTGACCCAAATGAGTGGAATGAATGTAAAAACAGGATATAGGCTATTTGGTTTAGGAACAGGTGTTCTTGGGCTTACAGGGGCGATTACGGTTTTTGTGTTCTATTCTATATTTGCCTAAAAATTTAATAGTCAGGCTTACCTCTATTCGTTTTTTTAAGCGAGGCTATTTTCTTGCTTTTCAATCTTTTTTCAATTGATGATCTAGTGGGTTTGCTTTTCTTTCGTGCTTTTGGAACTACCAATGATTTTTCTAGAAGTTTAAAAAACCTCTTAATTACTAACTCTTTATTTTTATGTTGGCTACGAGATTCATCGCACTGTAAAATTAATACACCTTCTTTACTTAGCTTATTACCTAGTTTTAAATAAATTCTTTTTTTCTCACGTTCTGTAAGTCCGTTGGAAGGGGCAATAAGAAATGATAGTTCTACTTTAGAAGAAACTTTATTTGCATGCTGCCCACCAGGACCACTACTTCTAATGGCTTTATATTGTAACTCGGTAAGTATTTGTTCTTGTTGCACAACTGGCTTTTAACAAATGTAAACAAAAAGAAATGTTCCTACTTTGCAACGAAAAGCAGTCTTGGGCTTGAAAATTTACTAAACATAAATAATCGCTGTATTTTTATTTATGAATTGGAAGAAGCTTCTTGTATACGCTGATTGATGGTCTCAATGGCAACATTTAAGAATATTTCCTTTCCCTTTGGGTATAGTTTATCAGCATTGAAAAATATAACTTCATCGTCATTGCTTTTACTTTCTGTTAAGTAATAACTTCCCATTGGATATGCTTTTTCTACGGTAACTTGAAAACCAGATGAAGGTGAAACCCTAAACTCATTAGCGTAAACAATAATTTTTCTTTTAGTATTTGCGTAGGTTTTAAGAACATCAATAGAAATCATACTTGCTTCTCCAAATAGCGATGCTACGTAAAGATTTTTAGGATTGTTATAAAGTTCCATTGGCCTAGCCCTAGCTATAATTTCCTTATTACGAAGTACAACGGCACGATCTGCAAAAGGCAGCACATCGTTTACATCATGCGTTGCGACAATAGTTGTAATTCTATTCTCTTTCAGATAATTGAAAATATTACGACGTAAACTGTTTTTAAGAAAATTGTCTATGTGGCTAAAAGGCTCATCTAACAGTAAAATTTCGGGTTTTTGTGCTAATACTCTAGCCAGTGCAACGCGCTGTTGTTGACCACCACTAAGTGTTTTTACTTTTGTGTTAGCAAACTCGGTAAGCTCTATCATCTCTAAAAGCTCTTGTGTTCTTTCTTTAAGTTCTTCTGGGTAAAAGACAGAAAGGTACTGGCTAATGTTTTCAGATACGGAAATGAAAGGCATTAGGTCAAAATCTTGCGATAGATATTTCATGAATGGTGGGCCGGGAACCAAGTTATAAGCCGGGCCTAAAATTTGTTCGTCCTCCCAAAAAATCTCACCTTTATTTAAATCCATTAGTCCATACATTAGTTTCAACAAGGTGCTTTTACCACACCCGCTTTCACCAATTATTGCCACATGTTCTCCACGTTGTATGCGTAAATTAAGGGACTCTAATACTGGAAGTTTATCATAAGAAAATGATAGGTTTTCTACTCGTAACATGCTTTTATACTTAGGAATGCAAAATTGAAAAATCCGTTCCAATATGAAACGGATTTTTCGATAAATTATTGATTTCGAAAGGGAATTACTCCTTAAATTCTTTCAAAACACTTTTATTAGGTAGTTCGGTATAACCCATATTGAACAATGTGAATCCAAAAATATCGGCATATTGCGCTATAGTTTTACTTACAGGAGTACCTGCACCATGCCCGGCATTGGTTTCTATTCTTATTAATGTTGGATTTGTACCTTTTTGCTTTTCTTGTAGTTCTGCCGCAAACTTAAAACTATGGGCTGGCACCACCCTATCATCATGGTCGCCAGTTGTTACTAAAGTAGCTGGGTAAGCAATTCCAGCTTTTACATTATGTACAGGAGAATACCCCTTTAGGTATTTAAACATTTCTTCATCATCTTCTGCGGTACCGTAATCATATGCCCATCCAGCGCCAGCGGTAAATGTATGGTAACGCAGCATATCCAAAACGCCTACTGCAGGTAATGCTACTTGCATTAAATCTGGTCTTTGTGTCATTGTGGCACCAACCAGCAAACCTCCGTTAGAACCTCCGCGAATAGCTAAGTATTCTTTTGATGTATACTTTTTATCAACTAAAAATTCTGCTGCCGCTATAAAATCATCGAACACATTTTGTTTTTTGGTTTTTATTCCTGCATCATGCCATTTCTTACCATATTCACCACCACCACGTAAATTAGGCACGGCATAGATTCCGCCTTGTTCCATCCAAACTGCATTGGCAATACTAAAAGAGGGTATTAAGCTAATATTGAATCCGCCGTAGGCATATATAATTGTTGGGTTTTTGCCATCTAATTCAGTCCCTTTTTTGTAGGTAATGATCATAGGTATTTTGGCACCGTCTTTAGAGGTATAAAAAACTTGTTCAGAAGTGTAATCCTCAGGGTTGAAATCTATTTCAGGTTTCCAGTATAGTTCGTATTCGCCGCTTTCCGCATTAAATTTATAAGTGGAACCGGGTGTGTTGTAATTTGTAAAAGAGAAGTAAAATTCTTTGTCCTCTTTCTTACCACCAAAACCACTAGCAGCACCTATGCCTGGTAGATTTACTTCACGAATAAGTTTACCATCGTAATTATACTGATATACTTTTGAAATGGCATCGACCATATATTCGGTAAAGAAGTAACCACCTCCAATATTTGGGCTTAAAACATTTTCCGTTTCCAGAATAAAATCCACCCAATTTTCTACCTTCGGGTTATTGGCATCTACGGTAATTATTTTCTTGTTTGGTGCATTTCTATTGGTTACGATATAGAGTTTAGAATCTACATTGTCTATAACATAATTATCAGAATCGGTGTCTTCAACTACAGGAACTAGCAACCCGTTGGGGTCCTCTAAATTTTTTATGAATAGTTTGTTGCCAGACGTAGAAATAGAGGCAGTTATAAGTAAGTACTTATTGTCTTCTGTAACATTAGCACTAACGTACCGATGTTTTTCTAATACGGCACCACCATAGATAAGCTCATCGCTTTTTTGAGGCGTTCTTAATTTGTGATAGTATACCTTATGTTGATCTGTTTTAGCAGAAAGCTCACTTCCTTTAGGTTTGTCGTAGCTAGAGTAATAAAAACCTTCTTTTCCTTTCCAAGAGATACCACTGAATTTAATATCTATCAATGTATCTTCTACAATTTCTTTTGTTTCCGTATCTAAGATTATTGCTTTACGCCAATCGCTACCTCCTTCAGAAATTAGGTAGGCTGCTAAGGAACCATCTTTTGTAAAACTTAGTCCGGCCAATGAAGTTGTGCCGTCTTCAGAGAACGTATTCGGGTCTAAGAAAATCTCTGGTTTTTCATCGCCCTTAGTTCTATAAACAACATATTGATTTTGGAGTCCATCATTTTTCATGAAATAGGTATAATCACCTTTTTTAAAAGGCGATCCTAACTTTTCATAGTTCCAAAGTTTTTCAAGTCGGTTTTTTAAATCATTTCTAAAAGGAATTTTCTCTAAATAGCCGAATGTAGTTTTATTTTGTTCTTTGACCCAAGCTTCGGTTTCTGGACTTCGATCATCTTCTAACCAACGATAAGGGTCTTTAACATCGTTTCCAAAATAAGTATCTATGGTATCAGCTTTTGCGGTAATAGGATAATTCACGATAATATGTTCAGATTTAGATTTATTATTACAAGAAAAAAGAAGTGTTATGACGAATAGCGCTCGTAATATATTTTTCATTAATACTTCAGTGTTCACTAAAATACCATAAAAAAACCTTCAAAACAGAGTTGTTTTGAAGGTTTTAACGTTGTTAAAAGGGTAATTTATACTAAACCTTTCTCAACTAAATATTCTGAAATTTGCACAGCATTTGTAGCCGCTCCTTTTCTAAGGTTATCGGCAACAATCCACATGTTTAAAGTATTCCTTTGGGTTTCATCTCTACGCAAACGACCAACAAAAACTTCATCTTTATCGTGTGCATATATTGGCATTGGGTAGGTGTTTGTATCAGGATTATCTTGTACGGTAACACCAGGCATGTCATTTAATAATCTTCTAACCTCGTTTAACTCAAAATCATTTTCAAATTCAACGTTTACAGATTCAGAATGTCCACCAGCGGTAGGTATTCTTACTGCGGTAGCGCTTATTGAAAATGTACGATCATCTAATATTTTTTGAGGTTCGCGAGCCAGTTTCATCTCTTCTTTAGTGTATCCATTTTCCATGAAAACATCGCAATGAGGTAATGCATTTCTACCTATTGGATAAGGATATGCCATTTCGCCTTTTACGCCAGCAATTTCATTTTCAAGTTGCTGAACAGCTTTTACACCAGTACCTGAAACAGATTGGTATGTAGAAACCACAACACGTTTCATTTTGTATTTTTTATGTAATGGGTATAATGCCATAACCAACTGAATTGTAGAGCAATTAGGGTTTGCAATGATTTTATCTTCAGCAGTAAGTTCGTGTGCATTAATTTCAGGAACTACTAATTTTTTAGTAGGATCCATTCTCCAAGCAGAAGAGTTATCTACTACAGTAGTACCAACTTCCGCAAATTTTGGAGCCCATTCTAAAGAGGTATCGCCACCTGCCGAAAATATAGCAATATTAGGTCTTGCGGCTACAGCATCTGCTAAGCCTATAACCGTATGCTCTTTTCCTTTAAAGGTCATTTTCTTACCTACAGAACGTTCAGAGGCAACTAGTAACAATTCCGTTAATGGAAAATTACGTTCAGCCAATACTTTCAACATTACTTCGCCAACCATGCCTGTGGCACCAATTACAGCTACTTTCATTTGTCAAACAATTATATTAAGCGGCAAAAATAGGTAATACTGATACTTACGCAAGTAAAAAAGAAAAGAATAATCAAAATATAACAAAATGTTTAATTTATAACTTTAAGTTAATTTGAGTATTGAATAAAAAAAGAACCGTCAACAATGTTAGCGAAACAAAGTTGACGGTTTTAGTTATTGTTAGTTGCAGTGCAACGGTTCCCTTTTAATTAGGGAGTATTATAAATTACTTTTTTAAAGCATCTCTAATCTCTACCAATAATTCTTCTGCAGTAGGTCCTTTTGGAGCTTCTTTAACTGGAGCTGGTGGAGTTTTTGTTTTGTTGTAAGCTTTAACTATAATGAACAATACAAAACCAACGATAATTAAATTGATAATAGCATTGATCCATTTACCATATAGAATTGCATTTTCAGGCTTAGTTACTGCACCATCGGCGGCAACAACAGCTTCATCTAATACAACTTTCAAATCAGCGAAATCTACACCTCCTGCAAAGTGTCCTACTATTGGCATCATAATGTCGCCAACAAAACCGCTAACTACTAATCCCATAGCACCGGCAAGTAATACGGCTACGGCTAAATCTATGACATTACCTGTCATGATGAAATCCTTAAATTCTTTTAACATGTTTTTGTGTTTATTATTAATGGTTATTTAAAAGTATCGCAATTTACTAAAAAAAAACAAACCTTAAAAAAATGTTAATAAATCAGTTTATTAACACCCGCTTAATTCGTTGAGAGAGTCCCGTAAGGAGTTCATACGATATTGTTTCGGCAGTTTGGGAGAACTTATTCGCCGGTAATTCTTTACCAAAAATAATTACTTCATCACCTTCTTGACACTCTATATTTGTTACGTCTACCATAATCATATCCATGCAAACATTTCCGATTATAGGGACCATATTGCCATTGATACTTACAAAGGTTTTGCCTTGACCGTACTGTCTTCCAATACCATCTGCATGACCCAATGGTAAGGTTGCGGTGATGGTCTCTAAGTTAGATTTGTATTTACGATTGTAACCTACAGATTCTCCTGAAGGGATACTGTGTTTTTGCGAAATGATAGTCTTTAGAGTCATTACTGGTCGTAATGCTTCATCAACATGAGGTTCATTACCGTAACCGTAAAGTCCTATACCACTTCTTACCATATCATATTGAGCATTTGGGTAATTGATGATGCCAGAAGTATTTAAGACGTGTTTTAAAATTTTGATTTTAAATAAAGCATCCGCCTTCTGGCAAATAGCATCAAAACGATGTAATTGAAGATTGGTAAAATCGGTTTCATTACTATCCTCGGTTGCAGCTAAATGCGATAACATTGCAATAACTTTTACCACCTTTTGTTGTTGGATAAGCGTTGAAATTTCTGGAAGTTCATCCGCAGAGAAACCTAACCTATTAAGCCCCGTATTAAATTTTAAATGAATTGGATAATCTAAAGTATTCATTTCTTGAGCTGTCGCTATAAAATCTGCCAATATAGCTTTAGAGTAAATGCTTGGCTCTAGACGATGTTCAATTAAAGTCTTAAAATGAATTTTTTGTGGGTGAAGTACTAAAATAGGTGTAGTAATGCCACCATCTCTTAAGGTAATGCCTTCATTTACATAAGCAACAGCGAAATAATCAACACCTAAACCTTGAAGATGTTTGGCAATGGCTACCGAATCGCTACCATAGGCATAAGCCTTTACTACTGCCATAAACTTAGTTTCTGGCTTTATTTTAGAGCGTAAATACCTGTAGTTATGACCAAGTGCCTTTAGGTCAATCTCTAAAACGGTCTCTTCTGCCTTAGCCATTTGTATTCTTTTTGATTGCATCAATCTTCTCAGATTCTACATCCATCATTTTTACTTTTTCTTTAAGCATAGCTTTATAATATGCACCACGGCTTAAAGGTTCATACTCATTTACCTCACCAAGCATTACCAATTTGTCGTTATTAGATTTTCTGAAACTATAATTAGCTAAATTACCAGTACGGGTACAAATAGCATGTACTTTAGTAACGTATTCTGCCGTAGCCATAAGAGCGGGCATAGGTCCAAAAGGCTTGCCTTTAAAGTCCATATCCAACCCGGCTACGATGACTCTAACACCTTTATTGGCTAAATCATTACAAACGGTAACTATTTCATCATCAAAGAATTGTGCTTCGTCTATACCTATAACATCGCATGTGTCACCCAAAATTCGAATGTTGGCAGCAGCGGGCACGGGAGTAGAACGTATTTCATTGGCATCATGAGAGACAACCATTTCATCGTCATAGCGTGTATCTACCATAGGCTTAAAGATTTCAACCTTTAATTTGGCAAACTGCGCTCTTTTAAGTCTACGAATCAACTCTTCTGTCTTTCCAGAAAACATCGACCCGGCAATGACTTCTATCCAGCCGAATTGTTCTTTAGGATTAACTGTGTTTTCAAGAAACATTTTGTAATTTTAGACGAAAATAAAGGGTTTTTCGTTTATTATTTAAGAATGATAAAGGTATTTAAAAAACCTGCTATTTAGGTCTTGACCTTAAAATTTGTTAGATGAAAAATAAGTTAAAACTGGAATTGAGGAAGTTATCTACAGAAATTTTGACTGCAGATAACTTGGATGATATTACTAATCTGTATGAGGTTTCTAAAAACCTGTTCGAGAAATTAGCTGTACTTAAGTTTATTGAGGTGGAACTCAATGATATGGAAGTTGATGTTTCAAAAAATGCAATTGCTGCCAAGTTTGAAGAAATGGCAAATGCGGTATTAAAAGGAAACAAAGGAGTGCCAGAGAGTAATCCACATGAAGAGGATATTATTATTCCTGGTATGGAAACGATAAAAGGTTTCATTTCTGAAATGCCCAATAATGATGATTTAGAGGATGTTTTGACTGAATTTATGTCAAAGCCAGATTTAATGAAAAATGACAAGGAACTCTTTATGCCATCAAAAGAAGATTTAAAACAAACTGATGCAGCACCCAAATCGTTGAATGATCGTTTGGCAAAAAGCAATGTAAAGGTTGATTTAAATGACCGTTTGGCATTTGTAAAACATTTGTTTAATAATAGCATGGAAGATTACAACCGTGTATTATCTCAATTGAATACGATAGATTCAGAAGAACGTTCTATATCGTTTATAAAGAATATGGTAAAACCAGATTACAATAACTGGGCAGGAAAAGAACCATTTGAAGAACGATTTATTGAGTTAGTATCTCGTAGATTCTCTTAATAATTATAATTTTGTGTATCACAAACCCAGCACTTGTGTTGGGTTTTTTACTTTAAAATAAATGGGAAAGCTATATTTAGTGCCAACACCAATAGGGAATTTAGAGGATATGACTTTAAGAGCGATTAGAATTCTTAAAGAGGTAGATCTTATTCTTGCTGAAGATACCCGTACAAGTGGTAAATTATTACATCATTTTGAAATTGGTACTCAAATGAAAAGTCATCATATGCACAATGAGCACAATATGGTAGACTATTTGGTGGGCAAATTAAAGGGAGGCGAGAACATTGCTTTGATATCAGATGCAGGTACGCCCGCAATATCAGATCCAGGCTTTTTGTTGACACGTGCCTGTGTAGAAGCAGGGGTTGAGGTAGAATGTCTACCAGGGGCAACAGCTTTTGTTCCAGCTTTGGTCAACAGTGGTTTGCCGAATGATAAATTTGTTTTCGAAGGATTCTTACCCGTTAAAAAAGGAAGGCAAACCCGTTTAAAATTCTTGGCAGAAGAAACACGTACCATTATATTTTACGAATCACCGCACAAATTATTGAAGACGTTAGCTCATTTTGTAGAATATTTCGGAGCTGAAAGACCTGTTTCCGTTTCAAGGGAATTGACCAAGTTATATGAAGAAACAGTTAGGGGTACTGCAGAAGAAGTTCTAAAACACTACACAGAAAAACCACCCAAAGGAGAAATAGTAATCGTAGTTGGAGGAAATAAATAAATAATATGACATTAGATGATTTTAAGAAAAAACTAGCTGCTAGTCCAAAGGATATTTCCTTTTCAGAAACTATGGTTGCTATAGATTCTAAGTACATTTTTACTCCTACGGCATATACAAACGGAACAGTAAGTAATGATGCGGGTCAAAATTCGGGCTCCTGCAAATTATTTTCTTTTGCAGTAAAAGAAGGACTTACAAAAGAGGAAACCTTGGCTTGTTTTGGAGCATATTATTTTGATGAAGTGCTTCTTGATTTAAAAGGAAGTTCGCACCAAAATATTAGAAGTTTTATGAATACGGGGTTTGAAGGTTTAAGTTTTGATGGTGATGCATTAAAAGTGATTGAAGGGTAAACCTAGGTTTGTTAAATTAGAACGAATTATTTCCGTCTACCATAATTAGGGCTGTTATGATCATAAATAAATAAGATGGAAGATTTATTATCTGAAATAAGAGGATGCGAGGTTTGTAAGGCACATTTGCCTTTAGAACCAAGACCTATTGTTGCGGGTAATAGTAATTCTAAAATCATTTTGGTTAGTCAGGCACCAGGTAGAAAGGCACATGTAGAAAATAAGGCTTGGGACGACCCTAGTGGAAGAAAATTAAGAGAGTGGCTTGGTGTTAGCGACGAGGTATTCTATAATCCCGATAATTTTGCAGTTTTACCCATGGGTTTCTGTTATCCCGGTAAAGGGAAAACGGGCGATTTACCACCTAGAAAAGAATGTGCTCCTTTGTGGCATTCACGTGTGTGGGAACAGTTTTCTAATGTAAAACTGATTCTTTTAATCGGTAAATATTCTCAAGATCAATACCTAGCTAAACAGTCCAAAAAAAACCTAACCGAAAATGTATTGCACTACAAAGAATACTTGCCAAAGTATTTTCTTCTACCACATCCATCGCCTGTAAATCGTTTTTGGCGAAGTAAAAATCCTTGGTTCGAGGAAGATGTTGTTGAGGAGTTGCAGGAGTTGGTTGCTAAGATTTTCGACTAGTTCTTTGATAATTAACAGGTTTTATTCTTCTTCTATGATAAATAATTCTTCTACTGTTACGTTGAACAATTTTGCCATTTTAATTGCTAGAATTACCGAAGGATTAAACTTATTTTTCTCAATTGCATGAATAGTTTGTCTTGAAACTCCTAATTCTTCTGCTAGTTGTGCTTGTGTCCAATCTAGTCTTGCTCTTTCTACTTTGACTAGATTTTTCATACTATAACCTTCTTTTTAAGATAAAATGTAATAAGATATAATATTATGAATGCATAAATAAAATCAGAGACATTAAACATCATTTCATTGTTGATAATATGAAGTATAATTATTACAATTAGACATAATATTGTAGCTATTTGATAAGATTCTAATCTAAGTTTGATGATATAGTCATCCTCAACTTTTTCTTTTGATAACATGTAAATCAACATCCCCACGATAGTAAGAATATCTAACCATTTCGATAAAGAAGAATCAATTACTTTTTCTGATAAACGTGATGTTTCATTAGAAGTATAGGGTTCAGAGAAACCGCTGGTAAATGCTAATATTAAAGGTATTACAAAACCAATTATAAAGAGTATTAATCCAATGGTCTTAAATCTATTTGGCAAAATTTGAAAATTCATAATGTAAAGTATTAAGCACTAAAAGTAAATAATACTTTACATTATGACAAATATAATAGTTTTTATTCCTTTAAATGTATAAGCTGAAATTCAAATGAAGAATAATTTTACTTGTATTAATAAGTGATTCTCGGACATATTATGGTAGTAATTTAACTAATTGCTATTTTCTAATAAACCGATCCATCATGCTTTCCTTTTTCCCAACCATGTTTTCCTAAGTATTGGTCTGCACTGTCTACGGCTCCGGTTTCAATAGATGTTCCCATAGAATCGTTCCATCGGTTAAGGTATCCAAAGAGAGAAATTACGCCTAACATTTCAACAATTTCACCTTCGTTCCAGTGTTGGTAAAGGCGTTCTTTTATTTCTGCATCTACTCCGTTAGGCACTTGAGAAGCCTGTAGAGAAAAATCTAAAGCAGCACGTTCTGCATCTGAAAATGCTGAATGAGTTCTATATTCCCAAATGTTATCTAATTGCTCTTGTTCTGCACCATAACGTTCTGCAGCCCTAATAGCATGAGCTTGGCAATACCTACAACCTGTAGCGTTACTGCTTACCCAAGCAATCATTCTTTTAAGGGCAGAAGTTACGCGACCTTCATTAGCCATAACGGCTTTGTTGAGGTTTATAAATGCTTTAGATATGGCAGGTCTGTGCTGCATAGTCAAAACAGAATTTGGGCAAAAACCAAGGGTTTCATTGAAAAACGCTGCTAGTTCTTTAGTTTCTGGGTCATGGTTTGGGTCAAGCGGTGTTACTAATGCCATACGTGTTTTTTAAGTATTTATTTAAGATGAGTTAACTAAGTATTGGCTGCTTTGATCTGTTTGTTGGATAATATTACAGCCTATATTGTTGTATTTTTGTATTCTACAAGAAACAAAAAATTATGAGCACAACAAATCATATTAGCACAAAATGGTTGGGCAACATGTCCTTCGAAAGTAATAATCCTTCAGGACATTCATTAAGAATAGATATTGCCAAGGAAGATGGTGGTGATGGTAGTGGTTTTAGACCAAAGGCATTAATGCTTTCTTCGTTAGCAGGTTGTTCTGGTTTAGATGTAGCTGCATTGATTAAAAAGATGAAACTTGAAGTAGAGGAGTTTCATATTGAAACGATTGCCAATCTAACAGATGAGCATCCTAAGTTTTATGATAAAGTAGTTGTAGAATATCATTTTCATGGTGAAAACTTGAATGAAAAGAAACTTCAAAGAGCGGTAGATTTATCTATTGAAAAATATTGCGGTGTAATGGAAATGTTCAGACAATTTGCAGAACTGGATATCAAGACTATTTTTCATAAGAAATAAAGTTCAACTACAAGTTTCAAGCTCAAGTTCAAAGATTAACCAATGGACAAGAAATTTGATTTAGAAGATAGATTAGTCGATTTTGCTGGCACTGTTGTTCTTTTCTGTAAAGACTTGCCTTCAGATTTAACGGGTTAATATTACGGAAATCAATTATTATGTTCTGCCGGTAGCTCAGCTCTAAATGTTGGCGAAGCACAAGGAACAAATACAGATAGGGATTATATCAATAAAGCTCCCATCTCTTTAAAGGAGTTGAAGGAGTCAAGAGTCAATCTTAAAATACTATCCAAAGTTGATTATGGTAATGCTGCAAGAAGGGTTGAACTCCTAGATGAATTGGAACAATTAATTAGAATTATAGCAACAATTATTAAAAACAAAAAGTAAAGGGGTTAGGTTAAGTTCTTTCTTGAACTTGAACTTGATTTTTGAACTTGAACTTGTAAAATGCGCTGGACCATTAAACCGAAACCGAAACAAGAAGACATTGATGCCTTGGCAAGTGCGCTTCAGGTAGATGATTTGGTAGCGCAACTGTTGTTGCAAAGAGACATTTCTACGTTCGAACAAGCAAAGAATTTTTTCCGCCCACAGTTAAGTGACCTGCATGATCCCTTTTTAATGAAGGACATGGATATAGCCGTTGCCAGAATTGAAAAGGCAATTGCAGATGGTGAAAATATTTTGGTTTATGGAGATTATGATGTTGATGGTACTACTGCCGTCGCTTTAATGTCATCTTACCTATTAAGTTATTACCCAAATGTAGCAACCTATATTCCGGATCGGTATGGAGAGGGTTATGGAGTGTCTTTTAAAGGAATTGATTTTGCCGAGGATAACGGGTTCACATTAATTATTGCTTTGGACTGTGGAGTAAAGGCTATTGATAAGGTAGCATACGCGAAAGAAAAGGATATCGATTTTATTATCTGTGATCACCACAGACCAGGTAAAGACTTGCCGGATGCTGTTGCAATTTTAGACCCAAAAAGGGATGATTGTAATTATCCTTATGATGAATTATGTGGTTGCGGTGTCGGTTTTAAATTAATTCAGGCATTAGGTGCTCATAGAGGAGAAACTATCGATGATGTTATCTATTGTCTTGATTTAGTAGCAACTGCAATTGGAGCAGATATTGTACCAATTACTGGGGAGAATCGAATATTAGCTTTTTATGGATTACAAGTTATCAATCAGCAACCTAGAATAGGTTTTAAAGCAATTATCGATCAAATCAATAAAAGCGTTCTTACCATTACAGATGTAGTGTTTATAATTGCACCCAGAATAAATGCTGCCGGTAGAATGAAACATGGTCAGCATGCAGTAAATCTATTGACAGAAACCAACATGGATGAAGCTATAAAATTCGCTTCTGAAATTGAAAAATTCAATACGGATAGAAGAGGATTGGATCAAGAAATCACCCAGGAAGCTTTAGTGCAAATTCTAGAAAATGGGGAAGAAGAAGGGTTTACTTCTGTAGTCTATAAAGAGTCTTGGCACAAAGGAGTTATAGGTATTGTAGCTTCTAGATTGACGGAAACTTATTATAGACCAACATTGGTGTTTACTAAAAGTGGGGATAAATTGGCGGCTTCGGCACGATCTGTAAAAGGTTTTGATGTATACAATGCCCTAGAAGGATGTGCAGATTATATAGAACAATTTGGAGGTCATAAATACGCTGCTGGGTTAACCTTATTAGAGGATCAATACAATAACTTTAAGCATCAGTTTGAGAAAGTGGTCAAGGAAACCATTGATCCGCAAATGTTGATTCCTGAAATTACGATTGACGGGGTTATAGAGCTAAAGGATATTAATCCGAAATTAATGCGAATTTTAAAGCAGTTTGCTCCATTTGGTCCAGGTAATATGTCTCCAACTTTTATGGCAGAAAATGTACACGATACAGGATATGCTAAGGGTGTTGGGAAAGAAGAGGCACATTTAAAAATTGCGGTAGTTCAACAAGACAGTCATAGAATTGACGGTATTGGTTTTAATATGGGAGACAAGTTATCGTTAGTTACTGGCAGAAAACCTTTTGATGCTGTTTTTTCGTTGGATGAAAATGAATGGCAAGGCAACATTAGTATTCAATTGAAGCTAAAAGATATAAAATGAGAATAGAGCACATTGCCATTTGGGTCACTGACTTAGAAATGATGCGAACATTTTATGAACGATATTTTAATGCTGTATCTGGTGAGAAGTATTATAACCCTACCAAGGAGTTTTCATCTTATTTTGTAAGTTTTACGGATGGTGCAAGGTTAGAAATCATGCATAAACCAAGTATTGGTAAATCGTCTAATATTGATACGATACATACGGGGTTTATACATTTTGCAATGTCTGTAGGGTCAAAAGAGAAAGTAAATTCCCTGACCGATGAATTACGTGCAGATGGGTATACAATTGCCGGTGAGCCTAGGACTACGGGAGATGGTTATTACGAAAGTGTTGTTTTAGACCCAGAAGGTAGTCAGATAGAAATCACCATTTAACATTACTATTTATAATTATTCTAAATAAGATTCATATATTTATATTAAATATGTAGATTCTTATGAACGATATCAATCCTATATACCAAAATGATTTTGGAATAGCCTTTCAGTGGAAAAAAGACAAGCCTAGTCAATCAAAGAAGGTTCAAGTAATTTTCAGGGACATTGGTTTACTGCTTACGCAAAGTGAATTGCGCTATTTTTCTAAATGTATTACGGACACCATAGAGAATGGAAAAGGGAATTTGTGTGGCGATTGTAAAACAAAAGAAACGTGTAGATCTCTTTTGTTGAATAGTCCTGCCCACCAAATAACTTTTGCAGTAAGTTTTCAAGAAGCTATCGAGATAAGAGATTTAATAAGTGGTACACTTTTTAAATTAGAATTAGATTCCTTTTTTGGAGAACTGGGTATAGACTAGTTAACGTTGACAAAACTGCTTGGTTTTGTGCAATAATTAGTTGATAAATCTTCATATGCCCTGTGATATATTAAATATCTTTGGGCTCTATTTAGCGATTGCCCTATGAGCGTAAATGATCCCTATGCTGCCTTAAGATACAAGGAATTCAATATTTTTCTTTTAGTTCGCTTTGCTATGGTTTTTGCCTGGTCTATGCAATTTATTGTAATAGAATGGCAAGTGTATACCATGACCAAAGACCCGTTATCATTGGGTATTATTGGATTAATGGAAGTAATACCTGCTGTGGGTATGGCACTTTTTGCTGGTCATATAGTGGATCAGAAAGAAAAGCGGAATCTCTTAATCAAGTGTATTTTTGGGTTTTCCGTTATAAGTTTTGGGTTGTTTATGTTGTCTCTGCCTTCGGTTTTAGAAACCTATGAAACCAAAGTAATTCTATATGGTATCTATACGCTTGTATTTTTTGGCGGACTGGTACGAGCATTTTTAGGACCAACTATTTTTTCTCTTATCGCTTTAATTGTTCCTAAAAAAATATATCCAAATGCTGCAACTTGGAGCAGTACTACATGGCAAATGGCATCTGTACTTGGTCCGGCATTAGCTGGGTTTTCCATTAGCTTAATAGGCGTACATTGGTCTATGTGTGTCATATTCGGGTTTTCATTACTTGCGTTGACAGCACTTTTTAATATTTCAAAGAAGCCAATACTTAATCCTAAGATAGGAGAGCCTATTTTTCAAAGTTTAAAAGAAGGGCTAAATTTTGTATTTAAGACTAGAGCCGTGTTAGGTGCTTTGACCTTAGATATGATTGCAGTCTTGTTCGGTGGTGCCGTGGCATTATTACCCATTTTTGCGCAAGATATATTGCATGTAGGCTCAGAAGGTTTTGGTGTTCTAAGAGCGGCACCAGCAGTTGGCGCGGCAATAACTATGCTAGGGTCAACAAGGTTTCCGTTACATAAAAAGGCAGGTAAGAAATTATTGATTGCAGTGTTCGGTTTTGGATTATGTATGATTGTTTTCGGCCTATCTACTTATTTCTGGCTTTCTGTTATAGCATTATTCTTAAGTGGAGCAGTAGACGGGGTTTCAATGATTATAAGACAAACCATATTACAATTAAAAACTCCCGACAATATGCGTGGTCGTGTAGCTTCGGTAAATTCTATGTTTGTAGGGTCATCTAATGAGCTGGGTGCTTTTGAAAGTGGCGTAACCGCAAAATTAATGGGAACGGTAGCAGCAGTTGTCTTTGGCGGTACTATGACGCTATTAACGGTTGGACTTACTGCAATTGTTTCTCCTGGTTTCCGTAGGTTAGATTTACAGAAAGATGTTGAAGAACATGAAAGCTAATTTCTTTAAAAATAGAACATAAAAAAAGCCCCTAATTCAGGAGCTTTTTTTATTGTAGGTGGTACTTAAGATTTGGGTCTTAAGTGGGGGAACTTTTAGGTAACTGTAGATTTGGGAATCAACACTTAATATAAACGATACCGTTTAGGTTATAGTTATTAAGGATTTTGGAAGAAATAACTTTCAGATTTAACTATACTTCATTACTTGCGATAATTTTTACTCTACGGTAAAACTATCATTAGTTATAGCCATTATTTTTTGCTAGCTTTTCTTTTCAGTCTGTAATTTATCGCCTTTACTAATTCTTGCCATTAATATTTCCAATTCCGCATTCATATTCATATTGCGTTCATTTTTACGTCTTAATATTCCTGCACATGCTTTAGAACTCAAATAGAATTTATCTAATGCGTGATTTGGTTCAATAACGTTTTTTAAATCTCCAAAAATTGGATTGTTTGGAATGTTTGAAGAATTTAGATATTCAAATTTACTTATTTGATTTGTTCCATCAAGTAAATATAATAATGCGTTTAGTTTGTTCTTTTTTGGTTGAATAGCTTTTTTCCACTCGTTAAATTCATTTTCAGTTTTTTTGTCTGTAAACGCATTAATCTGACTACCAATCCATTTAACGACAGGAACTGCCCAAGAATTACCTACTGCTTGAAATCTATTTGTATGACTATTTCCGTTAACTTTTGTGTAGTTGTCAGGAAAACCCATTAGTCGTTCACATTCTAAAGGTGTAAGTCGTCTAATCTTATCGTTTTCAGATACGTATAATGAACCGTTGTAAGCTGCTGCGTTTCCGTTCCATTTTGTCCCGTAAGCTGCATATAAACAATCGGTATACTCTCTAAAGACTTCCAATTTCACTCCTTGGTTGTTAAAAACCAATTCCTTTTCTTTTTCTGTGCTCTTTGTTAAGAATAAATTAGGGCTATTTGAAGAACTCTTTTTAGCTTTTAATTTAAGTTCTTTTACAATGTCTTTGTTGTTGAATTCAAAAAGTACTTGGTCTGGTTTAAAGTCTTTGCCGCCTGCAAGAACATATAGCCTTTTTCTTTGTTGTGGAAGTCCAAAATACTTTGCGTCAATTACTCTCCAAGCAACATTTCTTTCTTTACCTTCTAAATAACCTGATTTAGTCCATTTACTTACTTTAATTTCTTCCTCAAAACCTGCTAAACCTGCAATAAAATTTCCAAAAGCATTTGTTTTGTCGTTTAATGCTCCTTCTACATTCTCCCAAAGAACAATACTTTTGTCTTTACCGTCTTCCAGTCGAATTTTATCTATTGCGTTTGCAATTTCAATAAAAGTCATTGTTAATTGTCCTCTTTCGTCAGCAAGACCATTTTTCCAACCTGCTAATGAAAAAGCTTGGCAAGGTGTTCCTCCACAAAATAGGTCAGGTGCTTCATATTCACGATTTAGAATTGAATTAGGAATATTAATCATGTCTCCAACATTTGGAATGTCAGGGAAATGGTGTTCAAGTACTTTTGATGGGAATTCTGCAATTTCTGAACTCCAAAGTTGCTCAAAACCAAATGGTGAGAACGCCAATTGAGAAGCTTCAATTCCTGAACATACACTACCAAATGTTAAATTTTTATTCATAATATTTTATATTCTACCGCAAATTTATAAAAACAATGATAACTTTAGTATGCAAAAAATTTATAGTTTTTCATTTAATTTTTCTTTCCAAAATTCCAAATCGTACCACGGACAACCAACACAACCATTTTCATCATTTTCAGTCTTACCATTCCAATTTTCATCTCCTTGATAATACCATTTTGTACCCATAAAGTCTCCTCGTTTTCCCGTTTTTACACAACTGTCACAAAACCTTGATTTCCACATATTGGTTTGATTGCTCAATAACTGAAATTTTTTACGAATTTGAGTTTCAGGCATATCATCTGGATTAGCAGATTCTTTTGTTATCCATCTTTGAGAAGGAAATTTGTGGTCAACAATAAGTTCGACCGAAGTTCTTTTTACATTGAAGCAAACTTCTTTTTTACCTAACATTTTTTTGATTCGTTCTTTAAGCTTTTCAGACATTGAAGCTCGTAATTCGTTTCCATCTTCAAATTTTGATTGGATTTTTGGAAGCATAACTAAAATATCATGCATGGTTTTTTTAGAACATGAAGTACATTGTTTCCTTTTTGAACCAATTATATAACCTTGCTTTTTTAAAGCTCCTAAACGAGCTGCTGGCTGTGGATTTTCAGCTGGTACTGGACCACAAACTCTACATTCCCAATTTCCTGAGTGTAATGCTCGAAGAACTTTATAGGTTTGAGTTTCTTTTTGAGAAGCTAACCAAAGTAAATCACTTTCAGTAATCCATTTCAGACGATTTTTAGGATTTAGAATGTTGTATGATTCCTCTATAGAATTATAAAAATCTTCTTCTGTTAAGTCTAAGCCTTGAAACTTTAAAAATTTAGGTAGTAACCCTTTCCATTTTTGTGTTTCGTATTCAAATTCAACTTCCATGAATACGTCACTTGTCTTTTCTGCTATAAAAAACTCTTCTGCTAATTTGTACTTTTTATTCTTTGCCATTGCTTTGTCTTAATAAATCATCAATTTTGACTTCTAAAGCATTAGCAATTTTTTCAATGTTTACGAGAGTAATATTTTTTTCAGCTCTTTCAATCATTCCAATATAAGTTCTGTGAAGGTCAGCTCTATGTGCTAATTCTTCTTGTGAAATATTGAGTAAGCGTCTGTATTTTCTGACGTTTTTTCCGAATAAATTTAGTATTTCGTGTTTAGATTCCATTGCTAACTAAAGTCTGCATAAAGCTAACTTTAGTATTCAATTCCTGCCACATACTATAATTAGCATTTTTTTGATAGTCTGAATAGAACATAGATTTATATCCGATTACTTCCTTGAATTATTTTTTCTTGTTAAGCGCCATTTTTGAGGTTTAAGAAAAAGAATACTCGTTGTTTTAACTTATATTAATTTATAATAGCTAAATATTGGTCGATAATGAATCAATGATATATTAAGTAAATTATTTTTAAATTTTCGAGTGAAGATAATTCTAAACAACGAAAAAGCCCCTAAAATAGGGGCTGTTCTTTAAGGTAGGTATGCTTAAGATTTGGGTCATTAAGAGGGTAAACTTGTAGGTAATGTGAAGATTTGGGATCAACACTCAAACTTAATAACACTGTAAAGATATAACCAAGAGCTAGTTTTATAAAACTATTGTTGTGAACACCTTAATTCTTGTTGTAAGAAAAGGATTACAAATAAAAATGTGTAGTTCGTCGATGTTTTTGCTGATATTTAGCTAAATTCTTTCAAAGAAAGTCCCTTGCCATCAAATTCGGCATAGGTGTAATAATTAATCCAGTCACCAAGATTGGTGTATTTTGAATTTTCCTTCAGTTTTATCTCCAACGGCAAATGTCTGTGACCAAATATAAAATGGTCGTAATGTTGTTGTTCTAATTTTCTGTGTGCATATAGCACAAGCCATTCTTTATCATTACCTAAGAATTTGGCATCATCGTCACCGCTGATCAATTTATTGCTAACAGATAAATGTTTAGCCAACCGAACTCCAATATCTGGATGCAGCCATTTAAAGAACCATTTAGCTAGGGGATTCGTGAAAACCTTCTTCATTCTTTTAAAACCCTTATCATCTGGTCCTAATCCGTCACCATGGCCTATAAAAAAAGAAACACCGTTTATGGAATATTGTTGAGGTTTATGATATACAGGTATGTTTAACTCTTCTTCAAAGTAACCGTTCATCCATAGATCATGATTACCTACGAAATAGTAAATTTTTATACCGGCATCAGACAGTTCTGCAAGTTTTCCTAAGGTTCTGGTAAATCCTTTTGGAATTACGGTTTTGTATTCAAACCAAAAATCGAACAAATCGCCCATTAAGAAAATAGCTGCTGCATCAGATTTAATCGTGTCTAACCAACGAACAAATTTGAGTTCTCTCTGCCTACTTTCTTTCATAGTAGGTGCACCTAGGTGATTGTCGCTAGCAAAATATACTTTTTTCCCTGCAGGAAGTTCAATGTTTGTCATCAGAATGTAAAGATAATAACTGTTTTGCGTATCACGTGAATACGAGGGTCAAAATAAGAAATGGTTTAAATAACCACTCTAACTTACACGGATGCATCTTTTTCGTTAAGAACTATTTTTATTGGGAGGTGATCACTGTATCCGTTTGTATTAAATGTGGATGAATTAGGTCTGCCGAATTTTACCGGTTTTTGATAAGAACCAGAAGTTAACTCTGGGTAGTCAATAATAGCTACCGAACTTAATTTAAAAGGTAATTCAGATTTTTCAGATAAGATACTTTTAGAAATCATAAACTGGTCTAGCATATTATATTCGTTACCAAAGACGAATGTTCCAATTTGAGCATCTAAAAACTTATGCATTACATTATAGAAATACTTTAACCGTGCTCGATTACTTTTTACTAAAGCTTTATTATTGATTGCCATTAAATACGAGGTAATACTCTTGTTATACGGATTGTCGTTAAAATCGCCCATCAGTAAAATATTGGCATCTTTACCCTGTTCCTCGTAAATTCTTTCAATCCAATACGATAAATTCTCCGCTACCATAATTCTAAAAGGTTCACTTTCTAATTCTCCTCCTGATCTAGAAGGCCAATGGTTAAGTATGCAAACAAGCTTGTTGCCATTTGTAGTATTAATATGAACTTGGAATAAATCTCTAGTAGTATTTCTTTTAATGATTCTTAAACTAAACGTGGACTGTTCTGGACCGTATTTGTCCTTATCATATATAAGAGCGGTGTCAATGCCTCGTTTGTCATCACCTTCAGAAATTACAAATGCGTAGTTTTTATTAAGCGCAGCGCTCATAGAGGCAATGAGCAATTCAATAACATATTCATTTTCAACCTCGCAAACGCCTAAGATATCCGGTCCTTCGTTGTTGTTAAATTTTGATATAATTGAAGTGAGGTTGGTAATTTTCTGCTCTAGAACGGTAACACTCCATCCGTCAAGTTCTTTGCCTAAATGTTTATTTAAAAACTCACTTCTTCTAGGGGAATTTTCAATATCGAATAGGTTTTCAAGATTCCACCAATAAATGTGATGCTTTACCATGTTATTTCATATTAAGAGATTACCCTTAAAATAAAACAATTTTAATCGATGTAAAGAAAGTAAACGGTTAAGTTTAGTTGAACTTAATTATCGCTGGCATACCACTCTGCAAAAGAGGTATCGGTTTCTTGAAGTTTAAGAGAGAATAATGAAATGTTCTTAGGAAGTCTAGACTGTATTTTTGCAGCAAAATCGATAACCATATTTTCGCTGGTAGGTTGGTAATCGGCTAGAATTACATTGTGCCCTCTATCTGTCAATTCTTTTGCAAGTTCTACGTGTGGTGTATTCTTATTGAAAACAGTAGCATGATCAAAGATGTCAACGATATCTTCTTTCACAATCTTTTTTAAATCGCTAAAATCTATTACCATTCCTAATTTTACATGGCTGGTATCGGTAATAGGACGACCAATAACAGTTACTGATAATTTATAGCTATGACCGTGTACATTTCTACATTTACCGTCGTAACCGTAAAGTGCATGACCGGTTTCAAAATTGAATTGTTTGGTAATACGAATATTGCTCATAGCCTATTATTATATGGTAAAGGTAGGGAACTTTGAAAGGATTTATAGCTTAGAAATCATTCTAAAACAATCTCTGTATTTCCAGAGATTAAGCTAATATGGCAGCAGTCTGCACCAACTTCATAGGCTTCGTTAATAACTTCTTCATTAGCAACATAACCTTTGAAAGTAAGTGTTGCAGTAGAATTCTGGTATCGAGTGCGGTAAGCATCACTAAGAACAGGGTAAATACCTTGTTCTTTAAAATATTGGTATTCTTCATTATTAAAATCTACCGATATGTCTTCTCCAGTTACTTCTTCAATAATCTCGTAACCACCTAACACCACCACATTGTCTGAAGTGTCTTTGACACTAACGGTAATAATAACAAAATTAAGAGTGCAAGCGGTCATAGAACAATCTTGTAGTTCGGTATCGTTTTTGTCGTTACAGGCAACAAGAAATAGGGATAGAAATACTAGAAAGAGTTTTGCGTACATAAAGACAGCTTTATTAAAAGATGTGCAAGTGCAAAATAGTTGCGTAGGGTATTAGATTACCTTTTGTATTTTCTTTTTGCGCGTACTTTATTTACAAAATAGATGATCAATACAGACAGTGCTAGCACTGGAAAAACAAGGTTTCCGTTTAAAAATTGAAAGAATTCCATAATAATTATTTAGAAACAGAACGAACCGCTGTTTCAGTTATTGTTTATTTTTTAAATTTAGACAGTGCATTTCTAGTAAAATCGGAAAGTGCTAATTTTCCGGTAATAGAAGCGCGGTCTGTCAATAAGGTATCCCAATGGTCGGTACCTTCCCATAAAACTTTCTTCCATTCGGCTAAAGCATCAGGATTGTAGCTCGCTAATTTGTGTATAAAGAAGTCAAGTTCTTTATCCATTTCTTGTGCAGAGTCATATACTTTAGAGAACAGTCCTTTTTCTTGAGCCCAATAGGCACTCTTCCATTCGGTAGGAGCTAGTGACATTTCACCTAAGGCAGCAGTTCCTATTTTACGTGCTACAGCAGGTGCAATAACTAAAGGAGCAATACCTATACTAAGTTCCGATAGTTTTATTGATGCGTTAACATTAGAGTACACATAATCACAAGCAGCGGCAAGACCAACACCACCACCAACGGTTTTACCATGTACACGACCTACAATTACTTTTTTACATTTTCTCATGGCATTGATCACATGAGCAAAACCACTAAAGAATGCTTTGCCTTCCTCTAGGTTAGAGACCTCTAAAAGTTCATCAAAAGAAGCGCCGGCACAAAATGCTTTTTCTCCTTCAGATTTTAGAAGGATAACAGTTATTGCTTCGTTGTCAGAAAGTTCATTGATAGTGTCGGTAAGGCGTTGTAACAATTCAGAAACAAACGAATTACTGGCAGGGTGTCCAAATTCTACATGGGCAACTTTACCATCTATTCGGGTATATAAACTTCCATTCTTTCTTGTAGTAACCATAGTATTTTATTTGACTCGAAATATTAAGGTAATCGTATTACAAATACCTCGTGGGATTGACCTGAGGTTGTTCACGCAAAATTACGGATTTTGCAATAAAGGTTTAAACTTGTTTCTAAACTTCCACACCAAAGCAGCGCCCCGTATAAACATCCAAACGGTAAAGGCAAGCCAAATTCCCGTTAACCCCCAGTTAAGATATTTTCCTAAAAATAGCATTGGTACAAAACCTAAGAATGTAGCTATGAGTAAGGTGTTTCGTAAATATTTCATTTCACCTAGACCTTTAAAAACGCCATCAAGAACAAAGGCAATTGTATTTACAGGAAGCCCTAGAATAATAATATAAAAGACGCCGTAAAAAGCAGATAGCACTATACTCTCGTTAGAAAATAGGCTTCCCAAGGGTTTGTAGAAAATTGTCGCTAGTGCCATGATAACTACACTTACTAAGAGACCGTATCTTGTTATTTTTTTGACGAGAACCCAAAGTTCATCATAGTTCTTTTCTCCCAATAACCTGCCGCCCATAATATTGCCGGCCGCACCGTAACCATCTATAAAAAAGGCAGAAAATAGCCAAAGATTTATAGCAATGGTATGCGCACCAATGTATTTATCACCAAGAGCAGTTGCCTCTCGTACAGCAAGTATAAGAGCGGTATTGAGGGCAATGGCACGTACGAATAGATTTAGGCTCATGATGATTAACCGACCTAATTCTGGATGCATTGGTAATTTTAGTTTTAGGCTAATATCTGTCTTTGTCCAAAGTAAATAAAATGCCATGATCGCCATTATTCCTTGTGCCAGCAAACTTGCATAAGCAGCACCATCTAAATACATGGCGGGTATGAACCCTTCAATACCATATACAAAGGCAAAATCAAGAATTACATTTAATACGGCTCCTGTTATGGCAATGACCATTGGCCAGTACGTATTCTGTAGTCCCCTAAATATACCCATTACGGCAAATACAAACAAGGTTAATGGAAATCCCCAAACGCGAATAGAATAGTAACTAATACAGTATTGAAGTATTTTTCCTTTAGCATTTAAAAGCTCGAATATTTCTTGAATTACAAATATGGTAGAGAGTAAAACAAGTATGCTCAAAGCAATGTTGAGGTAAATGGCTTGTGCGGGTAATGTTTTAACTTCTTCTAATCTACCAGCGCCTAAATACTGAGAAATAATTGCTGAAATAGCACTTCTGGTTTGCCCAAGAATCCAGATGAGCATAGAAAGAAAAGAACCTACAATACCAGCGGCAGCTAAAGATTCTAATCCGTCAACGGGAATATTCCCTACAATGGCCGTATCTGTTATGGACAATAAAGGTTCGGCTATACCGGCAATAGTAGCAGGAATGGCTAAGGCATTTATAGATTTAAAGTTAACGGACGTTTTCAAAAAATATAGTTTCTATAATACGAGTTCGTAGCAATGAAAAGGATGTTGGCTTTGCTTCGGAAAAAAGATATCCCCTAATTTGGCATAGCCACGTTGCTCGTAAAATTTCTGATTTCTCTTATTTTGGCTAAAGGTATCTAACCTAACCGATAGGGCATTATTTTCTCTAGCAAAGTTTTCTGCGAAAGCCATTAATTGCTGGGCAAAACCTTTGCCTTGATATTTAGGGTGCACCCCTAAACGATGAATGTAATAATTATTGGTGTTTTCTGTCAACCAGTTTACCGATCGGTATTCTTCATCCATAAATAATGAAATAACAACGCAACCTACTATTTCATTATCCTGTAATAAAACATAAAGTTCATTGCGTTCTATATCCTTTTCAAATGCTTGCTTAGATGGGTATGCTGTTGTCCATTGATAAATGCCATTTGCTTCCATTGCAATTCTACAGGCATCGGTCATGGATAAAATTTTGGGTATTTGCGATATCTTTGCGGGTTCTATCATTGAAGCAATTTAATTAAATTGTAAATTTAGAGTTATAATCAACACTTTTTATCATGATGAATATTCTTGTTCCTATTGGGACCTCTACAAATGCTAACGAAACTTTACAATATGCAGTGGATTTTGCAGAAGCTTTTGGGGCAGAAATATATGTAATGGACGTTTTCAACGTAACCGGAAAAACAGGAACACTTACAAACGTTACACAAAAAATAGCCGAAAATTCTAAAGAAAGATTAAAGGAAGTTATTGGAAGAGTAGATACCAAAAAGGTTTCTATAAAAATAGCAAGCTTTAATGGTGAGCTAAAAGACGGACTAAAAGAAATTGATAAGGGAATAGGTATAGACCTTATCATTTTAGCTCCTAGAAGTAACGATATTCAAGAAGAGAACTATTTAGGGCAAACCTCTGGAGCCATTATAAAAAGAACTAACATTCCTACATTGATAGTGCCAAAAGGAACTTCTTATAAAGAGTTTAAGAGCATTTTGGTTGCTTTTAAATCTGGTATTCTAAAAAGAAAGAGAATTCTTGATCCGTTAATAGAGATTAAGAATAAGCATAATGCATGTGTGAATTTATTGATGGTGAAAACACCAGGGTATACAGATGACGATTTAAAAATAAACACTGCTTTAATGGATATCAGTTCTCAAATGACGTTTACTGATAATTCAACCACATACCATGGTGTATTAGAGCATTTTCAAGCAGCTCACCCAGATTTGCTTTGTGTTTTTAGAAGAAAACGTGGTTTTTTCAAAAAATTATGGGAGAAAAGTACCATTTCAAAATCAGAATTTTATGCTCCAGTACCGGTATTGGTGCTTAGTGTAAAGAAAGATTAGGTAGTACTTTGATACGTTGTTAAAATGTATTTCCTTTGATTCTCTTGAAAATTGGGGGATTAGCTCAGTTGGCTAGAGCGCTTGCCTGGCAGGCAAGAGGTCACCGGTTCGAATCCGGTATTCTCCACGTAAAAAGGTTTCCAGTTATGGGAGCCTTTTTTGTTAATTAAGACTACCTGTAATTGTGTAATATATTTCAGTATTTGATACGCCTGGTTCGCTTAGAACACTTGCTGCGACTCTAAATTGAATAGGAATATTATCGCGGCAACCAATAAATTCAAAAACTTTTATAGCAGCTGTATTGTCTTCTGGTAAAATAATATAATCACCCCCGTTTTCAGGATAAAGATTTCTTGGTCCAATTAGTGGAAAACTATCATAGCTAATACTTAATGGGTAACGTGTACCTGCGTTGGCAAAGGTTCTTGCCTCTAAAACCAAACCTACAGGCGCATTTTGTAAATGCATGAACACTTTATATTTGTAAACATTAGCAGAACAGTTATAGGCAGAACTGGTAAGGGTGCCTGGGTCTAACCTATAAGTTATTTGAACTTCACTAGCGCCAGTTTCGTAGGCTACCGTGCCATCGTCTTCACCAGCTTCACTTACTAGGTCACCTAATGTTTGCGAATAGGTTGGACCCGCCGTGCCATATAAGGTGCCAGGTAATAATTGACCCAAGCAACTATACGTACAACAAAAAATGAGGATGTATTTTAAAAATATTTTCATAATTAATTTAATACGAGTTCATAAACAACTTCAAAGCCAACAGGTAAAGAACCACCACTAGAGTTTGTTATAGTGTAGCGTAATTGAAATCCTTTATTTATCCCATCGTTTGTAAACCCTCTAGCAATATCTGTTATAATGATTGATGGAACCTCACTTAATGTAAATTCACTTGTACTGGCAATACCAGTATCACCTGTACCATCTACACTTAGGTTATTTAAAATCTCAATTTTAATTTCGAAACCCGCTGGTACGGGTTGATTACTGTAAACTTGTGCATTGTATGTATTTAAATTAGCAGATCTAGAGGTTATATTTAGCCATAGATCTTCATTTTCCGCACCACCTGCTCCCGCAAATACGGGTAAGCCTGCCTCAAGAGTACTTGGGTCAACAGTAAAAGAAATGGTGTTGTTAATTTCAGGTTCAACGTCTATTATTTGGACTTCTAAAAGGTTCATGCTAAAGGTTTGGAAACCTTGTGCACCTCCAATAACAAAATTGCTTGGATCACTGGCGTCCAGGGTTTCTTGAGCAATGAGAGAACCAGTGCACAAGAACAAAAATAAAGTACATATAATTTTCACCATACTTACATTTTTATTGAAAATTGAGATTGTTTAAACTTAACGACTCTCTTTTTCTTTTTTAAAGTAATATCAGTAATCAATGTTTCGCCCTCTTTTATTATAACATGTTGTATTTTATTAATTGGTTTTAAATCATGGTCGTTTTTTAATCTCATAATTTCAATCTTGTAGTTTCCTGGCACAATTAATTTTATAGAGAAAGATCCGTCTTTTTTAGACTCTGTATAATAAGTATGACTTACTCCTTCAAGCTTTATGTACCCATGTAAATCGATGCTAGTGTTTACATTTATTAAATCGTCTATTTTCAATTTTCCATTCAAAGTGGCGGCTCTTACAAGTTCTATTTTTAATTGTGCTATTTCGTCTTTTTCAATTTCAACAGCCAACGGAATTTTTTGGGTGGCAACAACGCCGAACGGTAGTGTAGATTCATCTAACATTATAAAATTATTACCTAGTGGAAGGTTTTTAATTTCAAAATTGCCAAATGCGTCTGTATAGGAATCTTTACCTGTTGCGTTTAGTTTAATTTTATTGATATTAATACTAGTATCTTTTGCGCTAATGGTACCTGTCATTGAACCTCTCCAATTTACTCTTTTTAGAGGGGCTCCAAAAGAATAGGTGTATTTTAAGTAACTGAATACTTCTTTATTGTTTGACGCCAATACATTTTCAAAATAATTTAGTCTTGCAGATAGCCTGTGTACCTTATTTATTTTGGTACTAAAGTTGAGGTTTATGAAATCTCTCTGTAAATAGTCTTGCTCTGGGCTAAATCCACTATTATACATAGCAGATAAATTTAATCTACCTCTAAGGTTTAGATTAAAACCTAATCCGTAGTTATAAAAATTGGTAACATTACCAGAAGCTCCATACCTATTTGTGTAGTTATGATTTAAATTGGCACGTAAACCAAAGGTGGGGGATATTTGGTATGATCCACTAAGATTATGACCATAAGTACTTTTGTAAGATGTATCGAAGCCTAATAGGTTTCTTGTTTTTGACACCCTACCATTAAAAGATAAGCTTAACCCTTGATTTAAATATCTATAAGTGTAATCGAAACCATACTCTTTGTAATGATAACTCTTTTCTAGCTGCTTGTCTTCACGCAGAACATTACTAAACCTTATATTGGTATGGTTTTGTTGGTTTATTTTATAATTACCGGATATGAAGTAGTTTTCATAAAAAGGTTCGGGAAGGGAGTATATGGGATTATATCGTTCGTTAATTCTCGATAATGCCTGACCTGCACTTAGTCCCCACTTTTTTTGAAAATAATTTAAACTGTTAGAATACCTAAAACTATTACCTAGACCGCCAAAATAATTTTTACCTGCTATGGTCAAATTTCCGTTATAATTGAAATCGCCATATTTTTGATTTACTCTTAAATCATGTGCCGTGCCTACTTTGGAATCTGAAAGACTAATAGATGATTCATGGTTTATAATTGTTTGGTCGGTTTTATAATTGGACTCTAAAACAAGAATTTGACCAGTTTGCATTTCTACCTCGGGCGATATTCGCCTATCAATTAAAACATTCTCTTTAGATTGTGATAGCGAGGCGGCAATATTAAAAGTAGTTGATACTTGGTTCTGAATTTTAAATCCTACCAAAGATTCGCTATATGAAAAAGCTAACCTTGGTTTTGAATAGAACCCTGTTATCGTTGTGTTTTTAAACTTGTAATCTAATTTAAGTCCAAAGCCATATCTGCTTATAAAACCCAACCTATTCGGTCGGTAACTATAATCTCCAAGAATAACATTGAATTCATTGTTGTAATCATATTCAAAACTATATTGGTCGTTCATACCAAAGCGGTTAATTGTATTTTGGTTTGGGGTTCTAATTATAAAATCAAAAAAGTGAATTTTATCCTGGTCAAAATATCCATCTCCGCGAGCCTCTACTAAAAAGGATGAAAACTTGTTGTCTTGAGAATAAATGGTATTGTAATAAACGCTGGCTTCTATAGGAAATCTGAAGAAATCATCTTCCTTATCCATTTTAATAGGATAAACTTTGGTTGTTGCATATCCTCTTATCGTTTCTTTTGTGTCACCTACTCTAACAATATTTAAATGAATATTTTCAGTTCGTATTTTACCGAAGTTTTTATCTGTTTCCTTGGTAATTGTTATGACTAATGAAGAATCTGCTAAAACCTCTCTTGTAGTACCTTCTTTTAGGTCGTTTCCTGTGTAAAGTATAATATTCTCATCAACGTTTCCTTTGTTTAGAATTTCGAATTTATTTTCAATTGTTTCTCCGGCAATAACAAGTTCTGGCGATGATAGTTTGTTTATGACTAGGCGATGATATTCAGGAACGATAATATCTAAAGAAATGGATTGTAGAATGGCTTTTTCTGCAGTAACCAAATGTAGTTGTGCCTTACGTTTTCCAGGACTGACGTTGCTGGGTACATAAATAGTTATGAATATGGATTTTTTTTGATAAGGTAGTAAGTTGCCTACGGTACCACCTGAAATAATTTCCCAGTTGTCTTCTAAGTCTAATATGGTTCTTATATAATGTGTTTTGTTCGATGTATTCTCTACCTCTGCAACAATAGTATGTTTAGAAGCTGGCGTCATATTACGCAATGCATTATCATTTTTAATACGAATTTCTACTTGAGCTAGAAGACCGCATGAAAACAATAAAAAAAATGCATAAAATAATATTTCTTTAAACATTGGTTGGGTTAGATGTAAATCTATAGATAGTACTTAATCTATGTTAAGTTGCATATTGGTGCCAATGAATGTTTCTCTTGACTCGGCTAACAGAACACAATCATAAATTCCCTTTGGTAAATCTGATAGGTTTAAAATATAGTCCCTGCATAAATTTGGGAATACAAGTAATCTTTTGCTTTTGTATTCTTTTACCATGTCGCCATTTTCGTTGTACACTTCTAATGATAGTGCGGTGGCTTCGGCAAACACACCCTTATTTTCAATTTTAACCTGTAAGTTTCGGTTATCTTCTTCTAGAGAATCAACATCTTTGAAATCGATATTTACTTCATCTAATGAATTTACATTGGTAATGAGTCCAACTGCATATTGAATTTTAGAGCCTATCCCAATATTTTCATGGACCACTTCTTCTTTAATTGGACTATCTACTGAGACCATTAAAACGGACCAAAATGATCCTTTAAGTTTTGTGTCTGGTGGTATTTCAATAGAAAATTTTAATACGTATTCTTCTTTTGGTTCTAATATATGTTCATTGACATTGTTGGTAACCCAAGATGAAGAAGAAAAAGTATGTTTTCCTAAGGTTGTAAAGGTTCTTTCTTCAGTACAAGAATAAATTGCTTCTTGTAATTCAAAAATAACGCGTTGTTGTGATGATGAATAATTGATGAGTATTACCTCGCCCGATATAACATCTCCAGAGACACCTGAAAAAACATGAGTTAAGCCATTTACTACTGCAACATTTGCAAAAGAATAAAATGAAGTAAGTAGAAAAACTAAAACTAGTTTGGTGGATTTCATGATGTGTATTTAAAAAAGGTGGGGGACACTATGGATTTAGTATTCCCCAACCCTAATATGTTATTATTATAAATCAGATAAAGTATATCTTAATGTAGCCTGATAAAGCCCAGCTTGATAATCTGCGAAATTTCCGTTTTGTTCTAAAGCATAGGTTATTCTAACACCTTGAGCTTCGTCACCAGTGTATACACTTTCAATACTACTTACTAAAGTGGCGTTTGTGCCAATTGCAGTGGTAGCACCTAAAGCTACACCGCCAGCGGTAACGGTTCCTGCAGAATCTACAGTACCGCCATTTGCAACTACAACAGGAGCTTCTGGGGTGATTCTTAAATCAAAACTTGTTGGAAACGTACTACCTGTTTCCATTTGTACATCAATTTGCCTTGTAACGTCAAAACCGGAGCCACCGGCACCGGTAACACTAGTGTAATTGATCCATAGGTCTGTATAGCCTAGTGCTCCAAAATCATAAAGACCTGCTTCAGAATTTGTTCCACTTGTAGTAGCATCTGCCATGTTAAAATTGATGTCGGTTGCTTCAAACCCGGTATTGGCATCATAGACATCTAATAGTGCTACTTCTGGGATAGTTACATTTAATGGATGGGTTGCAACATTGGTGTCATTGTTATCTTGAGAGAATCCCATATGGGCAACAGCACATAATACAACAGTAGGTAATAATTTAGTCAAATGCATTTTACGAAAATTTAGATTAATTAATATTTTATAATTCTATTTAAGTAAATAACTTTCATGACTATACACAAGTAACTAAAATATGAACAAGCGATAATTATTAAGCTAATACTAAAACTATAAAATCATAACGACTACAGTAGTATTATTCGTACATAATTTATAGCTTATTTCTGTAATATTAATTACAAAGCGTTGTAAAGTACTGTAAACAAAAGGGTTTTAGGGGTTTGAAGTGTTGTAAATAAATTGAATTATTTAATATTTTACTACATAAAAAAAAGAAGTTTTTTGTAGGAAAAATTAAATTCCTACAAAAATATGACCAATTATTAACCTTTTGTTTTCATCACATTTAGATTGAAATCAAAATTAAGGGAGAAAATAGGTACTAAATACCTTTAGTTTATTCACGCAATTATAGGTCTAAAACAGATAAATAGAAAGGGTGTCAAATTAAAACTCATAGACTGAAAACGTCAGGTAGCTTATATCATTTAAAATTAAAGGTGTTAAGGGAAAGCTTTCGGGAAGGTCACCGGTTCGAATCCGGTATTCTCCACGTAAGAAGGTTCCCGGTTATGGGAGCCTTTTTTGTTTCTACACAATTGGTCATGTTGTATGAAATGAAAGCTATCGCTTGATTCTCAAAACTAAGTATCTGATTTATAATGGTTACATTGTAAGTCATTATTCATCAATCAATCAAATCGTTTACAATCATGATAGTAAAAAAAATCAGTCAATTTATTCTGTTTGCAATGCTCGTAGGTACAACCTGCGCACAGACCAATGATTCCAACGCTGAACAACTTACCAGTGAATTAAAAAAGATTTCTGCAGATGGCTCATTAGTTGGTTTTTCCGTAGCTATCGTTAATGAAGAAGGAACGTTGTATGAAAGCGGATTTGGATTTGCAGACAAAAAAGCAAATATCAAATACACCGAAAAGGCTCTTCAAAATATAGGGTCCATTTCCAAAACCTTTATTGGTGTCGCATTGTTGAAAGCGCAAGAATTGGGTAAGCTAAATTTAGATGATGATATAAACGACTACCTACCTTTTAAAGTGATGCATCCTAAATTTAAGAATACACCTATTACCATTCGTCAATTGGCAAGTCATACCTCAGGTATAAAAGACCCGGCAGAATATGAGAGCAAGGGTTATGTTCTTAAAGAGGCGGAAAACGGAGATGCTAAAGTAAACGGTAATTTCCGCAGTCCAGATGAAATGATGTCTTTGGGCGATTATCTTGAAGCTATATTGAGCGAAGATGGCAAGTGGTATAAAAAGAAAACATTTTCAAAATATTCCCCAGGCGGCATGTTCAATTACTCCAATATTGGAGCAGGGTTAGCGGCGTATGTTTTAGAACAAGCAACAGGAGAATCATTTCCAGAATTTACCCAGAAGTATATTTTTGATCCTTTAGAAATGACAAGTTCTGGATGGTCTTTTGATACCATAGATTTCTCAATGCATTCAAAATTATATGCTGATCAAGACACGGAACTGGCATTTTATAAATTGGTGAATTACCCAGATGGCGGACTCATTTCCTCTGCCCATGATTTAGCAAAATACCTATCTGAGATTATTAAAGGCTATGCAGGGAAGGGAGCTATGTTATCCGCAGAAAGCTATAGGGCTTTATTTACACCTCAGTTAACAGACGAAAACCATAAAGACCGAAGTGATAGTGAATATAACGATGAATATAATATGGGGGTTTTTATGGGTATGTCTTCTAAAGGGCAAATTGGGCATACAGGCGGAGACCCAAGTGTGGTTACGCACATGTTTTTTAATGAAAAGACCAAAATAGGAAAGTTGTTATTGGTAAATACAGAACTGGACAAACAAAGTGTACAAGAATTCATTGCTATCTGGCGGGCTTTAATTGCTCATGAAAACGAGTTATAACAAAAAGAGGTGTTATGAAAAATGAAATACATACCATTTGGTTAGACCTCAATGAAGAATTATATCATTTTATTCTAGGGAAGATAAAAGACGAGCAGGTGGCAAAAGATATTCACCAAGAAGTATTCTTGAAAATACAGACCAAGATCCATCAGCTGCAACATACTTCTAAGTTAACCTCTTGGGTGTACCAGATTACTAGAAATAGTATAATTGACCATTTTCGCAAGCCAAATTCTAACACCGTTGCCATTACTGATTTTGATATGCCAGAAGAACAGTCTGGCGATTTTGACTATTCAAAACTGACCAATTGCATCAACCAGAAAATAGAACAGTTATCCGCTCAGCATAAAGAAGCCATTGTGTTGACCACTTTTCAAGAGTACTCGCAAAAAGAACTCTCTAAGCATTTGAATATTTCGTATTCGGGTACAAAATCTAGAGTTCAAAAAGCACGAGATATATTAAAAGTACAGTTACTTAATTGCCCTAATGTATCGTCTGACCAAACAGGTAAATTGCTCGATTTTGATAATAATGACCTCTAACTACGTCTTTTTCTAATCATCGCCGTCTATCTGGTATAAACCTTAAAAAACAACGATGGACGAATTAAAAAAAGTAACCGTACAAATACTAAATGCCTTCACTGAAAATGATAAAGGCGGCAACCCTGCAGGTGTTGTATTGAATGCAGATGCATTGTCCCATGAAAACAAATTAGAGATTGCTAAGAAAGTAGGGCTTTCCGAAACCGCATTTGTATCCAGTTCCAATACGGCAGATTTTAAATTAGATTTCTACACACCAACAAAGCAAATAGCACATTGTGGGCATGCCACTATTGCCACGTTTTCTTATTTGAAACAAATGGGGTTATTAAAAGGCAAAACATCTTCAAAAGAAACGATAGACGGAAATAGAAGAATAGAAATACAGGGAGATTTGGCGTTTATGGAACAATTAGCACCCAGTTATGTAGACCCATCTAAAGAAGAAAACGAGATTCTAAAATCATTAGGATTAACCAAAGCAGATTTGCTGCCGAACGCTCCAATAAAAGTGGTGAATACAGGGAATTCTTTTTTATTGATACCAGTAAAAAATGCTTAAGTACTACAACAAATAACTCCAGATTTTAAAGCGATACAAAGTGTAAGCGATGCTTTTGATCTAATAGGCTATTATGTATTTACGACCGATACAGAACTTAAAAACGATGTAACTACAAGAATGTTTGCACCGCGTTATGGTATTTTAGAAGAGGCAGGTACGGGTATGGCTGCCGGTCCGTTAGCTTCTTATTTGTATGATATGCTACAACTAAAGAAAACAAATTTTCAAATACAACAAGGGAAGTATATGGTGCCACCATCATCGAGTGCCATTCATGTGCGCCTTCAACTAGAGAATAAAAGGGTTACTAGTTTAATGGCAGGTGGTAAAGGGATGTTGACTAGGCAAATAGAAATAACGTTGAACTAGACATTACTATTTCATTGCAGGTGTAACTTTCGTAGGATTTTTTAAACTGATTTTCTGGTGATTTTTGTAACATTTGTAAATTGTAAACGTCTTACAATCAATCAATCAAAAACCACAATCATGATATCAACTAACAATACAGGTAGGGGAATAGGGTTATTATTTCTGCTAATTTTTACAATGGGGATTCTTGTGTATCAATTTTTACAAGGACCCATTTTATTTTCAGATGACTTTTTAATTAGAGCAACACCGAACACGTCAAAGTTAATTACCTCTGTATTACTTGGAAGTTTAAGTGGGCTATTCTCTATTGGTATTGCGGCAATGCTGTTTCCCATTTTTAAAAAATATAGCATTACACTAGCCGTTCTGTACTTAGCATTTAGTATTCTAGACTTTGTTGCAATAAGTATAGATAATACCAGTGTTTTGGCTATGCTAGAGTTGAGTAAAGAATACATGAATACTGTGGAGGCTAACGCTAATATGCTTGAGGCTATGGCTCCCATATACTTTCAAAAACATTGGTGGACACATTATTTGAGTTTATTGACATCTTGCTTTTCTGTGTTTGTTCTATATTTCGCATTCTACAGAACAAAATTGATACCCAGAATATTTTCTGGCTTTGGTATGCTAGCCGTACTACTTATGTTTATAGAGATACTGGCTTCCATTTTAGGCGAAGGCATTAGTATGAATATGTTGTTACCTATGGGTCTAATTCAATTGATTTTACCGCTGTGGTTGTTGGTAAAGGGATTGAATACGGAATGGTTAGAAACTAACTTTAGCGTAGCAAGCTGATAAGAATAAAGTGTAATTGTTTTTTACGAATTACGCTTTCCCGTAATTCTACATTGAAGAAAAATACTACCTTACTAGTCGGTTCTAAAACACTACTTCCCCCTACCATTTTAGAATGTTATTATATTATTTAATATTTAAGTGTAAAGTAACTTGTTGCTTTATACAATTGTTAACTGCAATTAAAAGAACTAAATGATAATAGGGATATTTACAAGACACTATAAAGTTTACAAAGGGGCAAAATACATCCCTTTTGGCTTGAAAAATATTGAAAATTTCAATCTCTTCATTGGTCATAATGGTGCAGGTAAAAGTTCAATTCTCGAAGCATTAGATACTTTTTTTAACGGGAGAGAATTTACCGTTAATAACGGAGAAAAAAGAGATGAATGCTTTGTAGCTCCTTTATTTTTAATAAAAAAAGAGGATCTAGGAAAATATTCAAAAAGTTCACAGGAGGTTATGCCAATTATAAGTGACTTCTTCTTTGAATTCAACTCAACTCACTCAAACTACAAAAATTATGAGCATTTCTTTGAGCAAAGAAACGGTCTTATAAAATATCAAGACACTCATTTTCTGATTTTGGCGGGTAAATCATATTACAATCAAAATGACAATTTCCTGATAACCTTTTCAAACTTAATTGAGAAGAAGATAACGAATAGATTAGGTGAAGAATTTAAATCTCAAACCGCATTAAACACTTTAAAACAAGACCTTCTTTATCATCATACTTACATTTACATTCCAGTTGAAACTTCAATTCAAGATTTTTTGAGACTTGAGGCTAGAGGTATGCAAGACTTGATGAGTCAAAGTATTAGAAATAAGATTGAAGAAACATTAAATAAAAAAATTGATACGAAATCAGGTTCATCAGTAAGAACAAGAAAACTGAGTGCTCTTGATATCATTAATGACGACCTAGAAAATTTCATTGAAAAAGTTGAGAAAACTATTCAGAATATTGACTCAGAGTATGATTTTCAACTTGAATTCAAATCAAAAAAGAAACTTACAGCAAATCACTTAACAGATGTTATAATTGATTCTTTTTTCTCAAAAAGGAGATTAAGGAAAAGTGAAAAAGTAATTAGTAATCTTTCCGCAGGCGAGAGAAAAAAAGCTTTGATTGATATTGCATATTCTTTCCTTTCGCAAGAGGAAGAAAGTAAAAATGATATAATTCTTGCCATTGACGAGCCTGAAGCATCTTTACATATTTCAATGTGTTATGACCAGTTTGAAAGACTCCAGAGATTGAGTGAGATTTATAATCATCAACTCTTAATTACTACTCATTGGTATGGTTCATTGCCGATTTTAGAAAACGGAAACCTTTATCATATCGAGCCAATTCAAAATTTGGCTCCTAGCATAAAAGAATTCTCATTTAGAAATTACTTTGAGGAAAGAGGTGAACATCCAGAGGATATTCAATTTAAAAGCTTTTTTGACTTAGCCTCAGCTATAATTAGCTCAATGCGTTCAAATTCAAATAATTGGATAATAGTTGAAAGTGAGGAGGATAAAAATTACTTAAATGAATATTTAAAGGATACTACAAATATCAAAATATTGCCTGTAGGTGGATGTACAATTGTGAAATTACTCTATGAATATTTATACTTACCTATCTCGCAAAAATCAGATAGTAAAGACCTTTCAGGTCGAATTTTCTGTCTTACGGATACAGACATGCAAGGGATCAAAATGGATATTCCCGAAGAATCAAAAAATGGCATTTTAAAAATTAGGCGATTACAAGTAAACACAACAGGTGCAGTAGATTTAGTTAGAATTAATGATAATACCAGTTATCCGACTGAAATTGAAGAAGTTTTAAATCCAATTAGATTTTATAAAACTTTGGATAGTATAATAGCAATTGAAGATGTTGAAAGTGAAATTTTTAAGACTTGGCAACTTTTCGAATTCGATTCAGGTGTAAAAACTAGTTTTATTAAAGGGGATAATTCAATAATTTTTCAAAAGACACAAAACGAAAAATCTACAAGAGAAAACAAAGAAATTATAAATCAATTTATTGATTTGAATAAAAAGAAAATTTGTAAAGTGTATTGTTTGCTTGACAAAGAAGAAGTTCCAAGTTGGATACAAAAGATTGAGGAATTTATTAAAAAAAGCAGTTAACACTATATATGAAATCATTGCACCTTGCGGGATGCAACGCTTCATATACTAACCGTTAGCATCAAAACCATTCACAATTTGAGAAAAATAATCGAAGTATATTTAACTAAGCTTTTCAATACGATTAAGAAAAGGTCTGAACATATGGAAGACCTTAAAGCTAATCCTCACTTTCGGTCTACGAAAGAAATGGAGAGAGACGATAAGAGGTCTAATGAGATGCTCACTTTTGAACTGAAAACAGGAGAAATACAAACCATTGTGTCACCAGATTTAGGCAACCAGAAAGATTTGGTTTTAAATAAATGGAAAGTCAAAATTGGCGACAGGGTAAAATCTGGGAATGTACTATGTGAAATTAGTAATAAAGCTATTACCATGGAATACGAAAGTTTCTATAATGGTAAAATCATTTGGATTTGTGAACATAAAAAAGACTTAGTTCCAGGAGATACCCTTTGTAAAATTGAAGGCATATAGTACTAGCCTACTAGAATAATACACTGCAAATGAATTTGACAGATTTTACCTTTCCGAAATTAAAAACTAATTTTTCATCCAACCCATTAAGCATCAATCACTAAACTTTACCGGACAATATTTCTCTAAAAACGTATCTACCCCTTTTAAATAGACGGTTATTAATGGTTTTGCTCCCTAGTAGGTAAAGTTCTACTAATTATAGTGTTCTTAACTGTTGCAATTCTTTTTGCAAAGCAAGTTTTCAAATCTAATTTAGAATCATAATTACAATTCTATTCTGCAATAAAGAGTAGCGTTACGCTACTCCTTTACCAGTTCCTTGCTTAATTCTTCTAAAGAAACCCCTTTAGTTTCCGGCATTTTGGTAATAGCCCAAATAAGCTGTAGCACCATCATAGCACAGAAGAAGTAGTAGATATACCATACATGATCTTTTAATACACCTTGGTTTGCATCTAAGAAAAACGGAGTAATCAAAGTTATGATCGCTGCAAATACCCAATGAACACTTACGCCCCAAGATTGCCCGTATGCACGAACACTGTTCGGATATATTTCTGAGATAAACACCCAGATTACGGCACCTTGCCCAATAGCGTGTGATGCAACAAAAGTACAGATGAATATAATTGTTAACGTAGAGCCTAGGTCCATTTGAAAACATAGCCCAACCATAATTAAACTGATAATATACCCTATAGATCCTACAATTATAAGCTGTCGTCTCCCCAGTTTATCTAATAATCGAATTCCTATAAACGTAAATACAAGGTTTACGATACCAATAGCAATAGAATTGAATAGCGATTCTTTACCTCCAAGACCTGCTTGTTCCAAAATTTCTGGGGCATAGTACAATACAAAGTTGATACCCGAAAGTTGATTGAAAAAGGCAATAAAAAAACCAAGCCAAAGAACTCTAGAATATTTCTTTTGAAAAAGGCTTTCACTTTTAGAAGTATGCTTTAGGTCTGTTTTAATCTCCTCTAGCTGTTTTGCGGCACCTTCTTTTGGATGTATGATCTCTAATATTTTTAATGCGGCAGCATCATCTTTTTTGTGTAGTGCCAACCATCTTGGACTTTCTGGAACTGTAAATACCATTAGAGTATAAATAAATGCAGGTATAGCTTCAACACCTAGCATCCAACGCCAATCATTTGCACCATCAAAACCTTTTAGTAGCCAGTTAGATACAAAGGCAAGTAAAATACCGAACACTAACCAGAATTGATACAATCCGCCTAATTTTCCACGATTCTCTTTTGATGTAATTTCAGAAATATAGATAGGGGCTGCAACAGAAGAAATACCTACTCCAACGCCACCAATAAAACGAAATGCCGAGAAAGAGTAAGGGTCTTGAGCCAATGCAGAACCTAATGCAGAAACTAAAAATAGAATTCCTACCCATAGTAATGTTTTTTTACGCCCCCAATTATTGGTGGGTATACCGCCAAAAAGCGAGCCTACTACTGTACCCCAGAGTGCCATACTCATAATGAATGTTCCGTGAAATAACGGAGAAGTATCCCAAAGTTGTTTTATAGGTTCGTTTGCCCCGCTGATAACTACGGTGTCAAATCCAAATAAAAACCCAGCAAGCGCAACGGTTATAGACCAAATTATTATTCTGTTCATGGTGGTTGATTAAGTAACTGTTAAATATAACGAATCGAAACCGTTAATTCTTAATGCATAACGACAACATAAAAATCAAAGAATTGGTAACTTGTGATAATTTTAAAAATTGAACGATGAAAGATTTGAAAAATAAAGTAGCCTACATTACTGGAGGTACTAAAGGAATTGGTTTTGCGGTAGCACAAACATTGTTAAACCAAGGTATGAGAGTTGCTATAAGCGGTAGATCTCAGGAAAGTGTAGACAAGGCACTTAAAGATTTTAATAATGATGCAGTTTTAGGAATTGTTTCTGATGTTGCCAAAATGGTAGATGAGAAAAATGCCGTTTCTAAAATTATGGACAAATGGGGTCAGTTAGATGTTGTTTTGGCAAATGCCGGTGTAGGTAATTTTGCGCCAATTGATCAGATGACAGAAGAGGAGTGGCACCAAATGATAGATATTAACTTAAGTGGTGTTTTTCATACACTAAAGGCATCTGTAGAAGGTTTAAAGAAAACAGAAGGTTATTATATTACGTTAGCTAGTTTAGCAGGTACTAATTTCTTTGCACAAGGTGCAGGGTACAATGCTTCTAAATTTGGTGTAGTTGGTTTTACACAAGCAGCAATGTTAGATTTAAGACAGTACGGTATTAAGGTTTCTACTATTATGCCAGGTTCTGTGGCAACACACTTTAACCATAACGAACCAGATGAAAAAGATGCATGGAAAATTCAGCCAGAAGATATTGGTGAATTGGTGTTGGATCTTTTACAAATGAACGAAAGAACCTTACCTAGTAAAATAGAGGTAAGGCCTACAAGACCAGATAAGAAGTAAGCTTACACTTCTTTTTCTGTAAACGGAATGTCAGCATTACAGATTTCTGTAATAAGCTGACCAAGTATCTGCTCGAAATCAGAAATCACCTCGTTATTTATGATGTGATTTTTGGCTCCTCGGGCAGATTCTTTTTGTGCAAAAAGTAAAGTACCCTCTGCAAAATTCTTTAACGAAATAATCCCTGCTTGAATAGATAAGTTTTCTTTTGGGTTGGTTTTAAAATACATTAATGCGTAGCAAAGCAATTGAAAAGCTTTACTGTATTGGTATTCCTCCGTTAGAATATCCCAATCCATAATTTCTACATTACGGCGTTCTACTTTTCCGGTTTTGTAATCTATAATACGGGTGATACCATCATATTCATCTACACGATCTAATTTCCCCTTTAGGATGATAGGAAAATCTAGTCCTTTCACCGTTAGTGGTACAGATAAAGATTGCTCTAAGGCTATTATTTTAATAGTATGATCTGCCAAAGATGTTACTTCTGCATCAATGAAGGTTTGTATATATTTTAGAATAACGTGAAAAGAAATATAGTTTTTACCAGAACTGATATTTCCTTCCTTGTAAGTCTTTTCAAAATTCTTGGCAACGATATTAGGTATGTGCTTTCGAACCCCGTTTAGTAAATCGGGCGTTAGTTCTTTGTTGATTAACGGAGTGTACAATTCCTCTAAACTATCGTGAACAATGGTTCCAAAAGTATTGGGTGCCAAAGTTTCTTCTACCTGAAGAACTTCGTTTATGTTCAATAGATTCTGTTTATAGAAATCTATCGGGTTTCTAATATAGTTACTTAGTGAACTAGGCGAAAATCCTTTTCTAGCTTTGTCTTGAATAAGATCAATTAACGATTTTGTTTTTTCTACCTGTTCAATTTCTTTGGTAACGGGTTGTATTGTTGGTGTTGCAATAAAGGACTTGATATCAGATCTGTTATCGTCGGTAAGCAATTGTGTAATTAAACGGCTTCTTTCTCCGCCTTCTAATGCATCTGGTTCTGTATTGTAAAGTATGTATACATTTTTTGCGCGTTGTAACAAACGATAAAAGTGATAAGTATATACGGCATCTTTCTCCTTATAAGTAGGTAATCCGTTTTTGATTTTTAAATCGAACGGAATAAACGAGTTATTAGATTTCCCAGAAGGTAGTACGCCTTCGTTCACCGAAGTGATAATAATGGTTTCAAAATCTAACAACCTACTTTCTAGCATACCCATAATCTGAATACCCTCTATAGGGTTCCCTTGAAAATCTAAGGTTTCTGAACTCAGCAGTTGTTTAAACAGGTGTTTTAAACTTTTTAGATTATTGATATAGGTAAAATTATTACACAAATCTTTCAGTTGATTGAATAGCGTGTAAAACTTGTATAGCTGTTCTAAGAGCAGAGAATTCTGTTTTACAACCTCAATAACCCGAATAGATTGAATAAGCGATAAGAAGTTATCTATTAATCTATTTGGATTGTTTTTAACGTCTTCAAACAATAACTGTATAGCCGCATTCTCTGGTAATAAAGCAGTGATTTGTTCATTGGTTATATAAGACCAATTATTGGTTTTGATTTTTGATATCAAAGTATCTGCAGATACCTCATTAGCATCAAACAGTAATACTGCATAGGAGTGTGTTAATAGATTTAATAAATGCTTATAGAACCAACCTTTATCGGTCTTTTGTTCATGAAACTCTATAAGATTTGTAAAAAAGCTAGCAAGGGTAGTAGATGCTAACTTTTGCCCCATAGTAATATTGGTAGCAGGTATATTATCTGGTATAGAATTTAGTAAAGGATTTAATAACTCTTCATTTCCTAAGACAATAGCAGCATTACGTAAAGCCTCAGGAGATTCATTCTGTATGTTGTACAGTAATTCGCCCACATAGTTTACTTGAGATATGTTTTTAGGCACCCCAATGATTTCAATATTCTTTTCGGTATTGTAGTAATCGGTTAAACCGGCAAGGGGTTTTCCTTTAAGGATGTTCCAGGTATTTTGATAGTTTCTTATAAAATAACCGGCATCATGTATGTTATCTTTTAAGAAGTAGGGATCAATATCCCAATAGATAGAAGCCTCTGTCTTTTCAAGAATGGTTTGTATAAGAATACTTTCGGCAGTATTCAAGGCATTAAAGCCTAAGAAAATATGCTTCTTACTGGTTGTTTTAAGGTAATTGGGTAATTCTGATACCGACGTTTTATAAATAAGTCCTTGGTGACCAAGACCTTGTTCTAATAATCGGTTATTGAATTGATTGTAGATGTCTTCTAAATATCTCCAAAAATGAAGATAATTCTCAATCATCTCAGAATTATCAGGATTCAATGACCAATGGTTGACCTCTTGTATGGCGGCAACATTTTGGTATAAGGTAGAAGCATCTACTAGATAGCGATCTACTTCATTGAAATCTTGAAGAAGTATTTGTCCCCATTTTAAAAATGAATCAAAAGATTCCTTTTCATAATCGCCCACTTTTAGATAGGCATTATAAAGTTCAAATAGTTGGGTGGTCGTATTTGCTGTTACTAGGTTAGATACCTTCTCAATGAAATCTTCTATACTATAGATCTCAGGAGCAAGTACTGTTTTAGTAAGTGATTTGGACAGTATTTTTTTTAGAAATACACCTGCACGTTTACTGGGTAATATAAAAATTACCTTACCAGTGTCTTGGTTATTTCTTAATACGTCTTGTACTACATCTTTTATAAAGCTCTGCATGGTGTAAAAATAAAAAAGCTCCGCAATATAGCGGAGCTTTTATTTATTAAAACACTTAAGGTTTGTTTTAAACTTATTTTACTAAGTTAATTTCTACCCTTCTGTTTTGAGTTCTACCAGTTCTAGTGTTGTTTGTTGCGATAGGCTTAGCCTCACCGTAACCAACTGCTGATAATCTAAACTCTTCAATTCCTTTGTCAACTAAGAATTCTTTTACAGAAAGAGCTCTTGACTCAGAAAGGCTTTGGTTTAATTTTTCGCTACCTACGCTGTCAGTATGACCTTCAACAGTAAACTTAGCGTTAGGGTATTCTTTAAGGATTGTGATAATGTCAACCATTACAGAAGTAGACTCAGCTTTGATAGAAGATTTACCAGTGTCAAATAAGATAGTTCTAGCATAATCGTTCAATTGCTTTTGTACTTCAGCAGTTACTTCAGGACAACCAGCGTTAGCTACTGTACCAGCAACATCAGGACATTGATCATCTTTGTCTAATACTCCGTCACCGTCTTTATCAGCCCAAGGACAACCTTTGTTTTCAGCAGGACCAGCTTCAGAAGGACAAGCGTCATCTTTATCAGCAACACCATCACCATCAGCATCAGGACAACCAGCTAAAGCAGGAAGACCAGCTTCGTTTGGACAAGCGTCATCTTTATCAGCAACACCGTCACCGTCAGCATCAGGACATCCATTCATTTCTTTAGAACCAGCTTCGTTAGGACAAGCATCTTTGCTGTCTTCGATACCATCGCCGTCAGAATCAGGACAACCGTTGAATGCTTCAAGACCAGCAACTTCTGGACAAGCATCATCTTTATCGTAGATACCATCACCGTCAGTATCAGTTCCACCAAATTTAACTGAAATACCAGCTAAATGTTGCATGTGTGGAGCAAGGTAATCTTCGAAAGCATGCTTATAAGAAGATTGTAAAGTAAGACCTAAGTTTTCAGAAAACCAGATATTTACACCAATACCACCATTTGCAGTACCAGCACCGATTTCGTCGATCCAAGTATAACCACCACCGATTTCAATAAAAGGATCGATAACAGTTTGTCTTTTTATGATATCATATTTAATTGTACCATCTATAGCGTAGTGAGAAAGATCGTCAACGCTAACGTCACCAAATTTGCTGATTTTGTTAAGAGAACCTCTAGCACCAACAGAGAAACCATCTCCGATTGACTTAGATACTCCTACATAAGAAATAGAAGGTAAAATGTTCCAGTGATCGTTCACATTGAAGAATTCGTTACCGAAAGAACTTACATCCGAAGTAGGATATACGTCAATGGCATTAACCCCAAATTGCACTTGCCAAGGGTTATTCTCGTCTTGCGCTTGTATGCTGTTGATACCTACTACAAGTAGGGCAACCGCCAATAATTTGCTAAGATGTTTCATGTATTAAATTTTAAGTTTAAGTGTTTATTAGCTGCAAATGTAACTTGTTAAATATTATTAACAAAATCAATTTCCTATTTTTTTTAATGCATTTAATAGATTAAATAATGCATTTAAACGATTTTTAATTCTTTCCCTACTTCTGTGAAAGCTTTAATGGCAGCATCTAGATGTTCCTTTGAGTGCGCTGCAGACAGTTGAACTCTAATTCGTGCCTTCCCTTTTGGTACTACTGGATAGAAAAACCCGATTACATAAATGCCTTTTTCCAATAACTTATTGGCCATGTCTTGTGATAATTTTGCATCGTATAACATTACGGGTACTATGGCAGAATCGCCGTCAACTATATCAAAACCAGCAGCTTTGATGCCTTTTTTAAAGTATGCAGTATTTTCCTGCAATTTATCTCGTAAAGAAGTATCGTTTTCTAACATATCAAATACCTTAATAGATGCACCAACAATTGCAGGTGCTAACGAGTTAGAAAACAAATAGGGTCTTGAGCGTTGTCTTAGCAAAGTGATGATTTCTTTTTTACCTGTAGTGTAACCACCCATGGCACCACCTAAAGCTTTACCTAGCGTACCGGTAATAATATCAATTCTACCCATAACACCTTTTTCTTCCAAGGTGCCTTTACCTTTTTCACCAATAAAACCGGTTGCATGGCATTCATCTATCATAACCAAAGCATCATACTTATCTGCCAGGTCGCATATTTTGTCTAAAGGTGCTACAATACCATCCATAGAAAATACCCCGTCGGTAACTATGATCTTAAAACGTGCACCATCTTTGTTGGCTTTAATAAGCTGTGCTTCCAAATCTTGCATATCGCTATTAGCATAACGGTAACGCATAGCTTTACACAAGCGAACACCGTCAATTATAGAGGCATGATTTAAAGAATCTGAAATTATGGCATCTTCTTTAGATAGTAGTGGTTCAAATACTCCGCCGTTGGCGTCAAAGGCAGCAGCATATAAAATGGTATCTTCGGTACCATAGAAATGTGCTATTTTCTTCTCAAGCTCTTTGTGTATATCTTGGGTGCCACAAATAAACCGGACTGAAGACATACCAAAACCATGTGTATCCATTGCATCTTTCGCTGCTTGAATAACATCTGGGTGAGATGATAGTCCTAAATAGTTGTTGGCACAGAAATTTATTACTTCTTGACCCGTATCTATTTTTATGACCGCATCTTGAGGAGAAACAATAATTCTTTCCTCTTTAAAGAGTCCGTCGTTCTTAATGTTTTCAATTTCTTGCTGTAAATGCTCTTTTATTTTTCCGTACATATTCCTTTATATATAATCTAATTCTATTTCTGTATTAATATACACAATGATTTTGTGATCAATAGTATATCCCATATTTAAAAAACTCTCTGCATAAGTATTCAATTGATGGTGGTATTTAGGGTTTTGTTCTCCTGTTTTATAATCTATTATGGTAGCATGATTGTCTTTAATAACAACCCTATCTGGTCTTTGTATTGTACCATCTGCCATTAATAGATCGCGCTCGTTTAAAACTTCTATGCCTTTTTTGTAAAATTGGGTCAAATCTTTATGAAGGATTACCTTTTTTACAATTTCCTTTATCTCTTTTACTTCCTGTTCTTTAATCAATCCCTTTTGTAGTGCCATTTGTATAGCCCTATCTAAATCGATAGTGGTGTAAATAGCACCTAAAATATAATGTATAACATTCCCTTGGTTAATAGCGACATCTAAACCTTCATCCCAAAGTGTACCTGCCAAAGCAAGTATCTTAAAGTCTGCTCTATTTTTGTTGGTATATATATAAGGTATAGTAAGTTGGTCTGTAGTAGTATGTTTTTTGACTTCATTTAAAGAGAAATCACCAAAATCATAAGTTAGCTTATCTTGTTGGTAAGCGCCTATACTTTTTAGAAAATGGATAAATAGTCCGGAATAGTAATTAGGGTTATGGTCTCCTTTTTTGTCAAGATTGTTAGCGCTTATAATAAACAGGGCATTTACGGCTCTAGTAAGAACAACATATAATAGGTTGAAGGCGTCTAATTGTAGCTTTTGGTGATCAATAGTATATAGAAGTGATTCAATTTCGCCGTATTCCTGTACCTCTTGTTTTTTATTGATTAGTACTTCTGAAAAGCCAAGAAATTCATCTTTGTTAACCGGCAGCCATAGTTTAGGATCTATTTCTTCAAATACATTCGAATTTGCATATGGAAATATAACCACCGGAAATTCTAAGCCTTTAGACTTATGAATGGTCATAATCTGTACCGATTCTATATTTTCTGGAGTACTGATACTGGCAGAATTACCTTTCCTATCCCAATAATCTAAAAAGGACTGCATGTCCGAACCATATTTCTGCTCCACATCAAAAACCAAATCCATAAATGCAGAAAGGTGGGCATCTGAAGAAGGTATAAGGTCAAAAGTTTTAATGGCATAAGCTAAGCCATCAAAAACCGAAGCCTGTCTAAGTTGAGAAGCGTCAAAACCGTATACAGTTAATAAGTGAGTATCTAAGTTGCCTAAATTTTCATAGATATAAGCATGCTTATCTTTTTTTCCTTCGGATAGAAAATTTAGAATTTCATATTGAATTTCTAGTTCCGTAGGTTGAACCATATACTTAATAAGTTGAACCAAGAATATGGTTTTGGCACTCTCACTAAGTAATAAGGAATCTGATGATACAACGGGTATACTATGTTGCATTAAGAAATCTGCCAATATAAGACCATGTTTCTTTTTACGTATAATAATACAGATATCGCTATAGGTATACCCCTGCTCCAAACATTTATTGATGATGTCTAATGTATTCGTCACATATTCCTCGTCAGAATCTTCTTCTAATAATGAAATATGAACATAGCCACCTTCTTTCTGATTAGTTTCTTGGGTATTACCAAGCTTAAAGAACTCTTGATAGACTTCGTTTTCTAAAAACGGACTAATGCTTTGAAAAAAGTTATTATTGAAAGTTATGACTTCGGCATAACTTCTATAATTCTTAGGTAAAGTTATCAATTCAGATTTTATAGTAAATGGATGCGATTGGTGCGTTGCCAATTCAAGAAACTGTTCTGCTTTTCCACCACGCCATCTGTAAATTGCTTGCTTTGGATCGCCTACTAAAAAAAGTGATCCCGTGTTACCAAGCTCATCTTCGCCTTCCATGGCGTTACCTATTAATGGTATAAGGTTTTCCCATTGCATTTGTGACGTATCTTGAAATTCGTCAATGAAATAATGACGATATTTTTCTCCTAGACGCTCGTAAATAAAAGGCGCAGGTTGATCTTTAATTTCTTTTGCAATTAGAGTATTGAATTCAGAAATGGAAAGCTGGTCTTTTTCTTCCTGAATAATTTTTAATTCTTTTTGAATAGCATTAAGAAGAGCAAAAGGAATAATATTTCTATTGATGTTTGCGTACAGACCTCTTTTATAGATAACCTCTTTAATAGCTTGATAATTGGCAAGTAATTGTGGTGCTAAATCTTGTGGAGCGTCTTTTATAGTCGCTTTTACTATTTTACCTTCAATTAGATTATCTTCTAGCTTGTTGTTGTAAAGTTGGGTAGGAGTAAAATTACCAGCCTGTATTTTTTTAAAATGATTGGGTAATGTTTCCCTTGGAAAATCTTTATAATCCAATCCGCTGGTAACAATTATCTCAAGAGCCTTAGAAGCGAGTTCAATAATTCGTTCCTCTAGCTGTCGTGTTTCTTTTTTAAGATGGGTTTGAAGCTTTAAAAAATCTCCAAGTTCTACTTGTTTTAAGTGTTTTAGATGATCGGCATTATTTTCATCGAATATAAGTTTACCGATTTTCAAGAGGTCGAATGCAATATCCCAACTTCTATCATCTTCAATTTTTTCTAGTGCAAAATCTAAAAGGACTTTTGTAAATACAGGGTCTTCGCCAGCTTTGCTAATAACTCGTTCAACAGCTTCTTGCAAAAGAAGATCTACATCTAGAACAACTTCAAAATTTTGCGGGATTTTTAAATCCTTAGCAAATGTTCTTATGAGTCTGTGGGTAAACTTATCTATAGTAGAAATATCAAAAAAAGCGTAATTGTGCAAAATTTGCTTTAAACGAAGTTTGCCTAGTGCGGGTAGTTCTTCAAAAGTGTAATTGGTTTCATTTAGTATATCCTTAAATAAAGGTGAGGCATCTTCAATAGAATTGGTTTTAGAAAACTCGAATAGGCTATTTAATATTCGGTGCTTCATTTCATTTACCGCTTTGTTGGTAAATGTGATAGCTAATATTTTTCTAAAATTTTGAGGAGATGCCAGTATAATTTTGAGGTATACTTTAGCAAGGGCATAGGTCTTGCCGGATCCTGCAGAAGCATTATATATGGTAAATGAATTACTTGACACTAGTTTTTACTGCAAATTAAGGATTCCTATACGGTTCTTAACAAATTATTTGGTGAATATAAATGTTAAAATTCGTAGTTTTGAGTGACTATTAATATTAATCTTAAAACAAATAAATTATGGCTTTTCAATTACCGAAACTGCCTTACGCTTATGATGCTCTTGAGCCACATATAGATGCGAGGACAATGGAAATACATCATACAAAACACCATAACGGATATACAACGAAATTAAATGCTGCTATTGAAGGTACCAATCTTGAAGGTAAATCAATAGAAGATATTTTAACTGGTTTGGATATGAACAATGGTGCTGTTAGAAATAACGGTGGAGGTTTTTACAACCACTCATTATTCTGGACAATCTTATCACCAAACGGTGGTGGAAAACCTAGCGGCGAATTGGCAGAAGCTATTGTTAGTGCTTTTGGTTCTTTCGAAGAATTTAAAAATAAATTTACAACTGCTGCAGGTACAAGATTTGGTTCTGGTTGGGCATGGTTATGTGTTCATAAAGGTGGTAAGGTAGAAGTATGTTCTACTCCAAACCAAGATAATTCTTTAATGCCAGGAGTTGGCTGTGGAGGTCACCCAATTTTAGGATTAGACGTTTGGGAACATGCATATTACCTAAATTACCAAAATAAGAGACCAGATTATATTGAAGCATTTTTCAACCTAATTAACTGGGAGGAAGTTTCAAAACTTTATGCAAGTAACAAGTAAAAAAGAGTAGAAATATTCTTAACTGCTTTGTAGGAAACCACTTATGAAAATTTCATGGGTGGTTTTTTCGTTTTTAAAAATAGAAAAGGGCGGAGAAGTCTCCACCCTTTTCGTCCCAAATCTTACCATAAACTTAACCTACTTATGCTATGGCAAGACTAAATTACTGGTATTGAGTAAATAAAAAAAGGAATTTTAAGAAAAAATTACACTTTTATTTTACGGAAGTACTTTTATAAGGAGTTAATGGGAGTGGGTAACTGTCTAAAAGATAAGCCAATTGGTATAAAATAAAAAGACGGAGCATTGCTCCGTCTTTTCCCCAAATCTTACCATGAACTTAACCTACTTATGCTATGGTTCTGTAAATATATAGCGATAGGGCGTTTATAAAAAAGCTATTCGTTGTAAGTCTCAAACTTAGGTTGTAATGCAAAAGGTGAATTTTGGATGATAATTTATGGAAGAGAAATTAAAAATTGGTGCAAAATAAAAAGACGGAGCATTGCTCCGTCTTTTTCCCCAAATCTTACCATGAACTTAACCTACTTATGCTATGGTTCTGTAAATGTAATCGCCTTAATAAAGAATAGGAAAGGTATTGGCTGAACTTCTCGAAATAACGTTAAAGGGAGCATTAGGCAGAAAAGGTTTACAAATTGTGGAAACCTTGAGTTATGAAAATAAAAAAGGCGGAGAAGTCTCCACCTTTTTTGCCCCAAATCTTACCATGAACTTAACCTACTTATGCTATGGTAGCTTTAAAAGTAAAGAGGGTTAAGTCAATTCGACTATTCAGTCGATAAAATACGCTATTCATCGATGAAATGCATAAAAAGCATGCATTTCATCGAGATATTATTTAATAAGCACGTTCATTGTTTCCTTCGTAAAAGTTGATGAACGCTCTATTTACAACTCTGTTTCCACCTGGTGTTGGGTAATTACCGGTAAAATACCAATCTCCTAAGTTTTTAGGACAAGCCTCGTGTAAGCTTTCAATCGTTTGGTATATAATAGAAACTTCAGCCCTAATCCCTTCTGGACTTAAAAGCTCTCCTGTTTTCTTTGAAATCTCTTTCGCAGTAAATGGAGCGTAGAATTCTTTTACATAGTTGATAACATCATTATCATGGCTATTAACCTGTGTTAAGCACTTCTTATAGATTTCTTCTACGATATGCATAGAATTATTGTCTTCATGTAATGCTAAAGTTGCTTTGAAGGCTATGAAGTCTTCTAGCTTGGCCATATCGATACCATAACAATCTGGATACCTAATTTGAGGTGCAGATGAAACAACTATAATTTTCTTTGGAGATAATCTATCCAATATTCTAAGAATACTCTTTTTAAGGGTAGTACCGCGAACAATACTATCATCTATAATTACAAGATTGTCACCTTCTTTTACAGAACCGTAAGAAATGTCATAAACATGAGCTACTAAATCATCTCTGCTGCTATCTTGAGTAATAAATGTTCTAAGCTTAGCGTCTTTGATGGCTACTTTCTCAATTCTTGGTCTTACGTCTAATATTTCATGTAATTGTTCACCAGTAATTCCAGTACCTATAGCTAATATCTGCTCTTCCTTTTTCTTGTTCAAATAGTTTTGAGCTTCCTTAACCATTCCGTAGAAAGAAGTTTCTGCCGTATTTGGAATATAAGAGAAGACCGTATTCTTGATATCCTCATTAATAGATTCCAATATTTGTGGGAATACAAGTTTACCTAATGCTTTTCTTTCTTGGTAAATTTCTTTATCACTACCTCTTGAGAAATAAATACGTTCAAAAGAACAGGCTTTACGCTCCTTAGGTTCTTGTATTTGCTTTATGGCGCTTGTACCATTCTTTTTAATAATGATTGCGGCGCCTGGGTCTAATTCTTTTACCTCGTCATAAGGTACATTGAATACTGTTTGTATTGCAGGTCTTTCTGACGCTACTACGACAACTTCATCATCTCTATAATAGTATGCAGGTCTAATTCCGCTAGGGTCTCTTAAAACGAAAGCATCACCATGACCTAATAGACCAGCCATTGCATAACCACCGTCAAAATTCTTTGCGGCTCTTCTTAAGATTTTAGAAACTTTTAAACGGTCGGCGATTAATGGTGAAGCTTGCTGTTTTGTAAAACCTTCTTTTTTTATCTGCTTGTATAGTTTTGCTACCGCATCGTCAAGAAAATGACCTATTTTTTCCATGACAGTAACTGTATCTGCCATTTCTTTAGGGTGCTGTCCTAACTGAATTAAATTATCGAACAGTTCATGAACATTGGTCATGTTGAAGTTACCTGCAACAATAAGGTTACGGTGCATCCAGTTGTTCTGTCTTATAAAAGGGTGAACACTCTCAATACTGTTTTTGCCAAAAGTACCATAACGCACGTGTCCTAAAAGTAGCTCGCCTATATAAGGTATGTGCTTTTTTTGCAACGCAACATCATCTTCATATTCTGGATGTTCTTTTAACTCTGTATTAATGCGATCATTAATTTGAGCAAAAATATCCTGTATGGGCTGCTGTTGACAAGATCGAACACGGCTCATGTAACGTTCCCCTGCTTTTACATCTAATTTAATACTGGCAAAACCTGCACCATCTTGTCCGCGATTGTGCTGCTTTTCCATCATTAAATACATTTTATTTACACCATAAAATGCTGTTCCGTATTTTTCCTTGTAATACTCTAGCGGTTTCAATAACCGTATTACAGATATACCACACTCATGCTTAATTGCGTCACTCATTGTTTTTGGTATTAAAAAAACCCCAAAAATTTTGGGGCTAGGGGATTATTGTAATTCTATGTCAAACTGGGTCAGTTTTTTAAACTGATGCAGTCTTTCTCTAATTTCTTTACGATCTAAATGAATCATTCTTTCTGTTCCGAATTTTTCTACGCTAAACGAAGCTAAGTTAGATCCGTGAATAATAGCTTTTTTCATATTCTCAAAAGAACTATCATCGCTTGCTGCCAAGTATCCCGAAAATCCTCCGGCAAATGTATCACCAGCACCTGTTGGATCAAACACTTCTTCTAAAGGTAATGCTGGTGCAAAGAATATTTGGTCTTCGTTGAATAACAAAGCGCCATGTTCTCCTTTTTTAATCACTACATATTTAGGGCCCATGGTAAAAATCTTTTGTGCTGCTTTAACTAAAGAGTATTCGCCAGTTAATTGTCTAGCTTCCTCATCATTAATAGTTAATACGTCTATATGTTTAATGACTTCCATTAAATCATTCAAAGCATTGTCCATCCAAAAATTCATGGTGTCCAATATGATTAATTTTGGTCGTTTTTTCATCTGATTAATTACACCTAACTGAACAATTGGGTGAAGATTACCTAGCATTACTACATCGGCATCATTATAATCTTCAGGAACTACAGGATTAAAGTCTTCTAAGGTGTTCAATTCTGTAACAAGAGTATCTCTTGAATTTAAATCGTTATGGTATTTACCTTTCCAGAAGAAAGTTTTACCACCTTTTACGATTTCTAAGCCAGAAATGTCAATACCTCTGTCAGTTAAAAGGTCTAAATATTCTTGCGGTAAATCATCACCTACAATGGAAATAATAGCTGAATCTACATCGAATTGAGATGCTGCTAAGCCAATATAGGTAGCTGCGCCGCCCAATATTTTATCTGTTTTTCCAAAAGGAGTTTCGATGGCATCAAAAGCGACAGTACCTACTATTAAAAGCTTGCCCATAAAATTGTAAAAATTTAAGCTGCAAATATACGATTTTGAAGGGCTAATTAAAATGGTTTTTCAAATACAAATAGGAATAATTATTAAAGGCGAATTGTTGATGTAAAATGTCGGCTATTTCCTGCCAAAATCGGCAGGAATTTCTCCCCAAGCTTTCGTTTCCCATTTTACGATAACAGTACTATATGGGTTTTTCTTTAACCATTCAACAGCCCTATCTACAAGTTCAAAAAGATTCTTGTTTTTAGCAGATACTGTTAGTTTTGTGTTGCATTTTTTTTTGCGCACCCAACTCATGGCGGTTCTAGAATCTGTGTAGATAATACGGTCACTATTACGCTCTTTCAAAAATGCTAGTCCGTGAACCAGCGCTAAAAACTCCCCAATATTATTGGTGCCTTGTGGAAAAGGACCTTGTTTAAATAATTTTTTACCCGTTTTAGTATCTACACCTTGGTATTCCATTATTCCAGGATTTCCGCTAGAAGCAGCATCAACAGAAATAGAATTATAATTAGGTAGCCCTATTCGTATGAGTTCTTCTTTTGATAATGAAGGTGCTATTTTTTTCTTTCCTTTGAAATCGGCATAATTACCATTGTAGGCTTTTTTTGCGGTGTCAAAAGATTCAAAAGATTTGTATTCGGCACCGGCATAATTGGCAATAGATTTTTTACACTCTTTCCAAGAATCAAAAATACCTGGCTTTTTTCCTTTCCAGACGACATAGAACTTTCCTTTTTTTGCCATTACTGTTTCAATAATATTTCGTCAATAACTTTAGGGAAATACTCATATTCTAATTGATGCACTTTTGACGCTATGTCTTCAGCGGTGTCATTAGGTAGAACAGTTGCTTTCGCTTGCTTAATTATAGCTCCTTCGTCATAATGCGCATTTACATAATGTATAGTAATACCCGTTTCTGTTTCTTTATTCTCCTTTATAGCATTATGAACATGCATACCGTACATGCCTTTACCGCCATATTTAGGTAGTAGTGCGGGGTGTATGTTTACAATTTTTGCTGGAAAGGCAAGGGTAATAGCTTCAGGAACTTTCCATAAAAAGCCAGCTAAAATTATAAGGTCGGGTTCCAATGACTTCAGCATATTTAGAATAAAATCGCTTTTAGAGAAGGCCTGTCTATTAAAAAACAGGGCATTTATTTCAAGTCTGTTGCACCGTTCGATGACTTTGGCATCGCTTTTGTTAGTTAATACACAGCATATAGTAACATCTTTGCGGAGTTTAAAATAGTTGGCAATGTTTTCAACATTAGATCCAGAACCTGAGGCAAAAAGAATAATTTTTTTGGTTTTCAATAGAAGTGGTCTTTTTAAGAGAGCGAACAATGAAATTAAATTCGGTAAAAAAAGCAAATAAAAAGCTTGTCAGTATTTAGAAAAAAACGATTATCATTTATAGTTCTATTACCTCACTTCTTTTCAATACCTTTTTAAAACGTTACCGAAACAAAATATTTAATATGGTAAAATTACTGCACATGTCTTTAATTTTATTAAATTACAATACATTTTAACGACAATTAGTGTAATTAAACCAAAGTTTTTTATTTTTGCCTTCAATTTAAATTTTTAAAACAAATATTATTATGTCAGACATTGCATCAAGAGTTAAAGCTATCATCGTTGATAAATTAGGAGTTGATGAAAACGAAGTGGTAACCGAGGCTAGCTTTACTAACGATTTAGGCGCAGATTCATTAGACACGGTAGAGTTGATAATGGAGTTCGAAAAAGAATTTGATATCCAAATTCCAGACGATCAAGCTGAGAATATCGCAACTGTTGGTCAAGCCATCAGCTATATAGAAGAAGCGAAGTAAAACATGTTTTCTTGAATAGAATTCAAATTATCCATGTGGTAAATGCTCCGCATGGATAATTTTTTTTAATTTACGCTTGGTTTAGATTTAAACAAATAAGAAGTTAAATGCAGTTAAAGCGAGTTGTAGTTACAGGTTTGGGGGCACTAACCCCAATAGGTAATAATATTGAAGAGTATTGGGACGCATTGATCAACGGTAAAAGTGGGTCAGCGCCAATAACTTATTACGATACAGAAAAATTCAAAGTTAAATTCGCTTGTGAGCTAAAGAACTACAAGACCGAAGATCACTTCGAAAGAAAAGAAGGCCGTAAGCTGGATAGATTTGCACAATATGCACTTGTATCTTCTGATGAGGCTATTCTTGATTCTAAATTAGATTTAGATAAAGTCGATAAATTTCGTGTTGGAGTTATTTGGGGAGCAGGAATTGGAGGGTTGGAAACTTTCCAGAATGAAGTAATGAATTTTGCTAATGGTGATGGTACGCCTAGATTCAATCCATTCTTTATACCAAAAATGATTGCTGATATAGCACCGGGTAACATATCCATAAAACATGGCTTCATGGGACCTAACTATACAACTGTTTCTGCTTGTGCCTCTTCGGCCAATGCAATGATAGATGCCTTAAACTATATTCGTTTAGGACATTGTGATGTCATAGTAACAGGAGGTAGTGAAGCAGCAGTAACTATTGCAGGTATGGGTGGTTTTGGAGCAATGCATGCATTATCTACTAGAAATGAAAGTCCAGAAACGGCTTCAAGACCTTTTGATGCAACTAGAGATGGTTTCGTATTAGGTGAAGGAGCGGGGGCATTGGTTCTAGAAGAATATGAACACGCAATTGCAAGAGGAGCAAAAATATATGCAGAAGTAGCAGGTGGCGGTATGTCAAGTGATGCTTATCATATGACGGCACCACACCCTGATGGAATAGGAGTGGTAAGAGTTATGGAGAACTGTTTAAGAGATGCAGGTTTATCTATAGAAGATGTTGATGCCATTAATACACATGGTACTTCAACCCCTTTAGGAGATGTTGCAGAACTTAAGGCAATTACCAAAGTATTTGGTGAACATGCGAAGAAAATAAATATTAATTCTACAAAGTCAATGACCGGTCATTTATTAGGCGCGGCAGGAGCTATAGAAGCAATTGCCTCAATTTTGGCAATGGAGCACGGTATTGTTCCGCCAACTATAAATCATACTACGGTAGATGAGAATATTGATCCTAGTTTAAACCTTACATTGAATAAGGCACAAAAACGAGATGTAAAAGTTGCCATGAGCAACACATTTGGTTTCGGCGGTCACAATGCATGTGTGGTTTTTAAAAAAATTGATTAATTAGTTTTATGTCATTTCCCACAAACTTATTTAATTCCCATCCAAAAGAGGATGGGGATTTTTTTTTGGGAATAACCAAAATCCTTAGTTTTAAGCCTAAAACATTATCATTCTATAAAAAGGCCTTTCTTCATAGGTCAATGAATAAAAAGGATGATGAAGGTAATGCTATGAACTACGAGCGTTTAGAATTTTTAGGAGATTCAATGCTGGGCACTATTATTTCTAAACATCTTTACCTTGAAGTGCCAGAAGGAGATGAAGGTTATCTTACAAAAATGCGCTCTAAAATTGTTAGTAGAGAGCATTTGAATGAATTGGGCAAAGATTTAGGGTTAATTAATTTTGTAGAAAGCAGAATTCCTAAATCGCATTTTGGTCAAAACATCCATGGTAATGTGTTTGAAGCTTTGGTAGGGGCAGTTTACCTTGACCGTGGATATAAATACTGCGAAAAATTTATTAAAAAGAGAGTTATAGAACCCTATGTAGATATTGAACAATTAGAAGGTAGGGTTATTAGTTACAAGAGTTTAGTCATCGAATGGTGTCAAAAGCAAAAGAAATCTTTTGACTTTGATGTATATGAAGATACTGGCAATGATACCTTAAAACATTTTGCGGTTAAACTTTCAATTGGAGGTATTGTGGTTGCAAAAGCTAGGGCAACTTCAAAGAAAAAAGCAGAAGAGAGAGCATCTAAAAGAGCTTTTTTTGCGCTTCAGGATAAGATGGGTAATTGATCATTTATCAAAATGATAAAATGCTAACATTTTAATAACTTATAAAGTGATTTTATCAATTTTTGTAACTAGGCATTACAGCTTAGAAGTTCTATATTTACCTTTTTGTTGAGGTATGGCTACTACTTATAAAATAAATGATGATTTTTACGATGAATCCTTTAGCCTTATTGCTTTACACACTACCTTAGAAGATTTTGCTTTAGCCTACGGTTTAAACCAAAGTCTTAAGGCAAAATTTGTAAGAGCAAAAAAGAATTTTAATCTTGCTGAAAATAAATCGTTTCCCATTTTTGAATGGGAAGATGAGTTTAATGACATGTATTGGGTTTTAGTAGCCAATCATAGCAGTGAAAAAGAACTCATAACACATGATGATTTATTTAAGAACGAAACAACATATAAAATACCTAGGTTAATACCTGAGTATAAAGATGTTGATTATCTATTGAAAATAGAAACAGAGAAGGATTTTGACACAAATTCCTTAATTAAGAACATATTAATGTTGCCTAGAGTTATGGCAGCATATGAAATAAGTACAGAAAAACTAAAATCAAAGAACAATCTAATTTTTTAAATATGCCAACTGTAAAAAAGACGAAAATTGTAGCCACATTAGGACCTGCAACTAGCAAGAAAGAGGTACTCAGGAGCATGATTAGTGCAGGAGTCGACGTATTCAGAATAAACTTTTCCCATGCCGATTACGATGATGTAAAAGAGCGTGTAGCAATGATACGTGAATTAAATAAAGAAATGGATATTAACACATCCATTTTAGCAGATTTACAAGGACCTAAATTACGTGTAGGCGTAATGGCTGGTGATGTTGTGGTTAGCCCAGGTGATGAAATAACGTTCGTTACTGGTGAGCCATTTGAAGGTACTGCAGAACGCGTTTACATGAATTATAAAGAATTCCCTAGAGATGTAAAAGCTGGGGAGCGTATTCTTTTGGATGATGGTAAATTAATGTTCGAAGTAGTTGAAACCAATGGTGATAATGAGGTGAAAGCCAAAGTTATTCAAGGTGGACCACTAAAATCTAAAAAGGGGGTAAATTTACCTAACACTAATATTTCTTTACCTGCGCTTACAAAGAAGGATATTCAAGATGCTGAATTTGCTATTTCTTTAGAAGTAGATTGGATCGCACTTTCTTTTGTACGTTTCAGTCAAGATTTAATTGACCTACAAAATATTATAAGCAAACATTCAGCTCATAAAATTCCAATTATAGCTAAAATTGAGAAGCCTGAAGCTGTTGAAAATATCGATAAAATTGTTGCTTATTGTGACGGTTTAATGGTTGCTCGTGGAGATTTAGGTGTAGAAGTTCCTGCACATGAGGTTCCATTGATTCAAAAGCAACTAGTATTACGTGCTAAGAAAGCTAGAATTCCTGTAATCATTGCTACCCAAATGATGGAAACAATGATTACTAGCCTTACTCCTACGAGAGCAGAGGTTAACGATGTTGCGAATTCTGTTATGGATGGTGCAGATGCAGTAATGTTATCAGGAGAAACTTCTGTTGGTAATTACCCGGTACAGGTTATCGAAAAGATGACAAGTATATTACAGAGTGTTGAAGGTTCAGATTTAATTCATGTTCCTCATGATCCACCACATATACGTACAAAGAGATTTATTACAAAATCTATCTGTTACCATGCAGCCTTAATGGCAAATGAGATTAAAGCTAAGGCGATATCTACTCTGACAAATAGTGGTTATACCGCTTTTCAAATTTCGGCATGGAGACCAAGTGCACATATTTTGGTATTTACTTCGAATAAAAGAATTCTTACACAGTTGAATCTTTTATGGGGAGTTAAAGCTTTTTACTACGATAAGTATGTATCTACAGATGATACTATTGATGATGTAAACCGTATCGCTTTTAATAAAGGATACCTACAGGTAGGTGACATGCTAGTTAGTCTTGCGGCTATGCCTATTAAGGATAAAGGGATGGTAAATACATTAAGAGTTAGTGAAATTGAATCTGAGGATATTTAATCGGATCAACAATAATCTATAAAAAAAGGGCCGCTAATTAGCGGCCCTTTTTTATGTTTTAAACTTTAATAATTAAGCTACTTCTTTTTCAAAGGCAATAAAGTTAACTACATCACCTTTATGATCAAAAACAGGTTGCCCTTGAATCCAACAGTTGTAGGTAGATCCATCTTTTCTATAATTAACAACTGTAACTTCAAAAGGTTTCTTTTGTTTGACTGCATCAGAGACTATTTTCAAAGTAGATTTTGATGTCAGGTTACCTTGAAACATTTTAGGACTTTTACCTATAATTTCTTCAGGATGATATTGACTCATATTCCACATATTTTTAGTGGCAAAAACGATATTTAATTTCGTGTCGGTAACCACCACAACATTCTTCTCAGCTTTTAGCTTCACATCTAAAATATCGGTATCAATATTCCAAGAATTAGCAGAAACTAAATTTAAAAGTGAAACGGTATCTTCTTCTGTTCGTTTTATATTTTCATAATTAGAAGCATAAAAATCCCATGATAAAACAGGTAACATGGTTAATTTTAAATTTTTTCTAAACTTGATTACGGCGTTGTCGTAATCTTTTAAATTTGTCATTCTATACAGTTTAGCGTGGCAATAAAAATTTCTTTTTCACAGCAATTTGCGATAAAGCTAAAAAATTACGTTTGACAGTTGTAATTTTAAGAGATGATTAGTAGAAATGTTTAAATAATCTATACTTATAGATTAAAATGTATTTAAAAGGTTGAACATAAAGTGAGTACATTATCATATAAAACCAACAAAACAATAAAAAACCCTAATAGAAAATGTTCCTATTAGGGTTTAATGCTTGGTTCTATTTTAGTTAGAATACCGTTACTAGTTCCATCCACCACCTAAGGCTTGGTACACATTTACCCTTGCCATTAGTTGGTCTTTTTTGGTTTCTACCAATTCCATTTTAGATTCTAAAGCCTCACGTTGTGTAAGAAGAACTTCTATATATTCAATTCTTGCAGATTGAAATAATCGTGTAGATAAATCTATAGACTCTGTCAATGCCTTTACTTGATTTTCCTTTAAGTCATAACTCTTTTTAAGGTTGTCCATTTTAGACAGTTGATTGACTACCTCTATGTATCCACTTAAAATCGCTTTTTCATACTCATAAACGGCTTGTATTTGTTTAGAGTTAGCAGTATTATATCCTGCTTTAATTGCGTTCCTGTTAATTAATGGACCTACAATATCACCAACCGCGCTATAAATTAATGACTCTGGGGTTTCAGTAAGATACTTTGGGTTGAATGCCTGAAGTCCCACTCCCGCTTTTAGTCCAATTGATGGGTAAAAGTTGGCTCTTGCTACTTTAATATTAAGTTTAGCAGCTTCTAATTCATATTCAGCCTGTCTAATATCTGGTCGGTTCAAGAGTAATTGAGAAGGTATCCCTGAATAAATAGTATCCATAGGAGTATCAATAAAGCCCTCGGAACTAAGAGCAATTGGCTGTGGTTGTCTACCTATTAAAAAGTTAAGCTTATTTTCCATTTCAACAATTTCTTGTTGCACTTCAAACTTATGGCTTTGATTCTTTAACACTTCTGCCTCGAATCTTTTAACAGCCAGCTCAGTTGCACGGGCAGCTTCCTTTTGCAAACGAACCATTTTAAGGGCATTGCCTTGCAGTTCAAGGTTTTGCTCGATAAACGCCAGTTGATTGTCTAAGGCTAATAGTTCGTAATAAGAATCGGCTATTTCGGCAATTAATCTAGTGACCATAAAGTTTTTACCTTCAATGGTAGATAGGTATTCAAGAGCTGCGGCTTTTTTAGAATTACGTAGTTTTTTCCACACATCTAGCTCCCAAGTAGCGAAAAGTCCGGCTGAGTAATCTGTTAAAGGTTCAGGAAATTCTTCGCCTTCTCTTACATCTAGATTTTTCTCAACGGCACCATTTCTGGTATACTCGCCAACTTTTTCAACTTCGGCACCAACGCCATAATTGATAAACGGTAAGTATTCTCCTTTCCTAGCTTTTACCTCATTTTGAGCAACATTAATCTGTTGCATCATTATGTTCAACTCTTGGTTATTAACCAAAGCAGTGTCAATAAGTTTTATCAAATTATCATCTTTGAAAAAATCTTTCCATTGAATAATTGCACTGTTGATCGTATCTGTCGATTGTTGCGCATATTGTGACGGTAGGTTTTTATTTTCTTGTTTAAGTTCTTTTGTGGGAACACAAGAATAGAAAACACTAAGCCCAAGTAATAGCACCAAAAGCAGTTTGCTTCGTTTCATAAAGAATTTTATAATGTTAATCATTGTTCTCTCTTTTGGTTAGTTTTTTAATCATTGATTTTAATTCTTTGATTGCTTGTTTAGTCTTACTTTCTCCTTCACTAGCTCTCATAAGTTCTTCAGAAATAGGCTCAAATGATTCATCTTTAATTAGACTGCGTCCTTCAGCAAGTTTTGCGAATACATAGTAAAGTCCGGGAATTACAATAACTCCGAAAATTGTACCTATAAGCATACCACCAAGTGCAGAACCACCAATAGTTCGATTACCAATAGCACCTGCACCGGAGGCAACTATTAAAGGAATTAACCCTGCAATAAATGCAAAAGATGTCATTAAAATTGGTCTGAATCTTGCTCTAGACCCTTCAATGGCAGCTTCTAAAACGGTTGCCCCTTGTCTCTGTTTTTGCACTGCGAACTCTACAATTAAAACGGCATTCTTACCTAAAAGACCTACGAGCATAATTACACCAATTTGCGCGTAAACATCATTTGCCAATCCTGTCATTTTTAAGAGTAAGAATGAACCAAATATACCAGCAGGTAATGAAAGAATTACCGCAAAAGGAAGCAGGAAGCTTTCGTATTGAGCAGCAAGTACGAAGTAAACGAAAATCAATACCACGATAAAAATATATAATGATTCGTTACCTCTATTGGCCTCGTCATAGGATAAACCCTCCCAAGCAATATCATAACCTCTAGGTAATGTTTCTTTGGCAACTTCTTTTATCGCATTAATGGCGTCACCAGTTGTGAAACCAGTTGCTGGCAAGCCGTTGATAGCTGCAGAATTATAAAGGTTATACCTAGTAATTTCATTAGGTCCTAGTTTCTTCTCCATAGACATGAATGCAGAATACGGTACCATTTCTCCTTCTTCGTTTTTTACGAACAATTTTTCTAAATCAGAAGGTAATGCTCTATATTCAGGTGCAGCCTGTGTATATACTTTAAAGAATCTACCAAAACGAATAAAACCTTGCTCATAAGTACTACCTATTAAGATGTTTAGGTTCTCCATAGCCTTACCAATGCTAACCCCCTTTTGCATGGCAATTTTATTATTGATTTTCAATTGGTATTGAGGGTAGTTCGCAGAGTAAAAAGTAAATAAACCTGATAATTCTTCACGCTCACCTAGTGCTTCCATGAAATCGTTATTGATTTTTTCAAAAACATGATAATCGGTGTTTTCGGTTTTATCCAATAAACGCATAGAGAATCCACCAGAAGAACCAAAACCAGGTACCGCAGGAGGCTCAAAATATTCTATTACAGCTCCTAAATCTTTAGTTTCCTCTTCAAGTTCTTCCATGATTTCGTGTACAGAATGTTCACGTTCTCCCCATGGTTTAAGGTTGATCAAACAAGTACCGGCATTTGAGCCCCTACCTTCTGTCATAATTTCATAACCTGCCAATGAAGAAACTGATTCCACACCATCCATTTCTTCGCATATTTTCTGCAATTTTCTGGCAACATCGTTGGTGCGCTCTAGAGTTGCACCTGGTGGTGTTTGAATAATCGCATAAATCATACCTTGATCTTCATTAGGTATAAACCCTGCAGGCAATGACTCATTAGTGAAAAATATAGCAGCACAAAAGGCTATAAGAAGACCAAAGGTTACTACTCTTCTAGCTACAATCTTATTTAAAAGCTTTACATAGCTTCCTGTAAGACGTTCGAAGCCTCTGTTAAACCAAGCAATGAATTTATCTACTGGAGATTTGCGTTTTTGTTTACCATGATTGTTTTTCAACAACATAGCACAAAGAACAGGAGTAAGTGTCAAGGCAACTATAGCTGATATTACGATTGATCCCGCCATAGTAATTGAAAATTGCCTGTAGAAAACCCCAACAGGACCGGACATAAAGGAAATTGGTATAAATACCGAAACCATTACCAAAGTTATGGCCACAATGGCTCCACCAATTTCACCTAAAACTTCAGAAGAGGCTTTGTATGGTGATAGGTTTTCTTCTTCCATTTTTACGTGCACGGCTTCCACGACCACAATTGCGTTATCCACAACAATACCAATGGCCAATACCAATGCGAATAGGGTAATTAGGTTAATTGATAACCCGAACATTTGCATAACAAAGAATGATCCAATTAAGGAAACAGGTACTGCTATAATCGGTATTAAAGTAGAACGCCAATCTCCTAAAAAGAGAAATACAACTATAGCCACAAGAATAAAGGCATCTCTAAGCGTATGCAACACCTTTTCAATAGAGGCATCTAAGAAGTTAGATACATCATAACTAACTTGATAATCTAAACCAGGTGGGAGGTCTACTTTTAATTCTTCGAGTTTAACTTTAACGGCATCAATAACGTCTTTACCGTTACTACCTACAGTTTGTTTAAGAATCATAGAGGCAGATGGGTGCCCATCTAAATTGGAATAGATATCAAAAAACTCACTACCTAATTCTACATCCGCAACATCTTTCAATTTTAAAATTTCACCTTCTTCGTTTGCTCTAACGATAATGTCCTCATACTGTTCAGGTTCATTATAGCGACCTTCGTAGGTAAGAACATATTCTAGTGATTGCGATTTTTTACCAGAACTACCACCCAATCTACCTGGTCTGGCAATTATGCTTTGTTCTTGCATAGCTTCCATCACTTCTTCGGCAGAAACATTGTAGGCACGCATACGGTCTGGTTTTAACCAAACACGCATGGCATATTTTCTACTACCTAATATCTGGGCACTGGCAATACCGTCAATTCGTTGAATTTCAGGAACGATTTTAGTGTATGCGTAGTTGTATAGAAAAAGTTCATTATCATCTTCATTATTACTATACAGGTTTACGTACATTAACATACTTGGTTGTACAGGAGTAATAACAACACCTTCCATCTGTACCAATTCTGGCAAGTTGGGCATTACTTGATCCACTCTCGTTTTAACTCGTACAACTGCCTGGTCAGGATCTGTACCAGGTTCAAAAATGATACGTAATGTTCCTTCTCCGGCACTTGTGGCATCTGAAGCTACATATCGCATTCCTTGTACCCCATTAATTGCGGTTTCTAAGGGGATAATGGTAGAATTAATTAGCACGTCTGCACTAGCGCCCGGGTAAGCGATGAAAATATTCACCGTTGTAGGGGCAATTTCAGGGAACTGGGAAATTGGTAATTGTTTGATAGCCAATAACCCCGTAAAAACTATAATTACCGAAATAACAATAGCCAATACTGGTCTATGTATAAATCTTTTGAACATATTTTAATGTATTTAGATAGTGTTATTCAGTGTATAGGTCTAAACTTGATATCACTTTTTTAGGTGCAACGAATTCAGATTCTATTTTTTGATTCTCCTTTACCATACGTATACCGTCAAGAATAATTTTATCCTTTTCAGTTAAACCTTTGGTTACGACAAATAAGTTGGGCAGCTCTGCGCCAATGAAGATTTCACGTTGTTTTACTACATTGTCTTGATCAACAACAAAGACGAATTTTTTATCTAAAATTTCGAAAGTTGCCTTTTGCGGAATTATCAATGCGTCTTTGTAAGGAACCGTCATTAGAATACTACCAGTTTCACCGTGTCTTAGTATTTTATCAGGATTAGGGAAAGTCGCTCTAAACGCAATGTTTCCTGTTGCATTGTTGAATTCACCTTCAATGGTTTCAACAATACCTACTTGATTAAATTGTTTGTTGTTGGCCATTAATAGACCAACTTCTTTTTTGGTGTCTTTATCTGTACTAATGATATAATCTAAGTATTCAGCTTCTGGTACATTAAAATAAACCCACATTTGAGAGTTATCTGACAACGTTGTCAATAATTCGCCCTCATCTAAAAGGCTACCTTCTCGTACGTGTAAGTGATCCATGATACCGTCAAATGGTGCACGAATATTTGTAAATCCTAAATGAGTTTGTGCTAAAGAAACCTCTGCGTTGGCTTTGTCAAAATTTGCTTTGGCCATAGCCAATTCATTTTTCGATACCACATTACCATCTAGTAATAACTGGGTATTTTGTAGTTCTATTTCTGCAACTTTAGCTTCGGCTTTTGCCTTTTGTAAATCTGCCTCGTAAATGTTTGGCATAATGTTGAACATTTGCTGACCTTTTTTAACATATTGGCCTTCATCAACATGAATTTGTTTTAAATAGCCTTTTTCAAGAGCTCTAAGTTCTATATGCCTAATAGAGTGTATTTGGCTTACATAATCTTTTGTAATTGATGTGTCCTTCTTTATAGGACTTGTAACTAAGAATTTGGCGTGCTCTTCCTCTTTCTCTTCTTTTGAATTACAGCTTGCCGCCATAAATAAAGCGCATAGACTAGCTATCAGGAGTACTCTCTTGGTCATAAAAATGAATATTTAATTGATTGGAAAAATGAAATTTAAAAATGCGGAGACACACAAATTTTAGGCATGTAGATACACTGATCTTACTGGCTGTAACCTAGAAATTAATGTGAGGTCAAAATTGAATCTTGACCATAAGTGATTTTAAATACGAAACACCTGGTATAGGACAAAACGCCTATCTGCTGTTGGTAGAAAAGTAAATAGCTTCTGTAGTGTATTGCTATTTGTAAAATAACTGAATAAGAATAGTACTGATAAAAGGTAGTAAGAAACTGTAGTTTTTTGGTACTCAACATTTTTACTGAAGAAAGAATTTTCATTCTCTTCTTCCTCAATTTCTACTGCTTCAATTTCAAGGACCGTATCTAAATTACCGAAAGTTCCTTTAAAATTTGCATCAGAATGTACAACTGCATCTTGCTTGTTTGTTGTTGTACTTGTAAATTGTTCAGTTAAACCAAAAGTAGTATCCTCTAAATTGCTATTTGCAAAAAGAGGGCTGTATACTCCAGAAAGTAGTATACAGGTAGAAAGAAGAAATTTTAAAAAACTCTTTTTCATTTAAGAGGTCAAAATTATCTTAGCAATAATTGCTGTACAAGTATATGCCGTTAATTTTTGTTAACATTTGAGATTATTACCTTTTAGTTTAAAAAAATACAAGTATCCCTTAGAAGTCGAACTTTAATTGCACTAATATTGATTTATCCTCAAGCTTTTTCGAAGTTTTGTCATCAGTATTTAAGTTAGAAAGAGAAATACCAAGTAATCTAACAGAATTTTGAAGCTCTTCTTGGTATAAAAGATCTTTTGCGGTTTCAAGTATAAGTGTCTTGTCTGCAATGAAATAAGGTATTGTTTTACTTCTTGTATTCAGCGTAAAATCACTGTACTTTATTTTTAGCGTAATAGTTTTACCAGCGATTGTAGCCTTTTTTAATCTCCTTTCAAGTTCTTCGGCAATGTGCTCTAAGCGTTCAAGCATAAATATTTCACTACTTAAATTCTCATTGAAGGTTCTTTCTGCACCAACAGATTTAGGTATGCGATGAGATTTTACTTCGCTATTGTGAATACCACGTACCACGTGATAATAATAAGGACCACTTTTACCGAATTTTTCTGCTAAGAATTCGATTGATTTATTTTTTAAGTCATTACCGGTGAATATACCCAGCTTATACATCTTCTCGGCTGTTACTTTACCAACACCGTAGAACTTACGTATATCCAGATTTTCTAAAAATGGAATTACCTCTTCTGGGTTAACTGTTTTCTGTCCGTTGGGTTTGTTGATGTCACTCGCAACTTTGGCTATAAATTTATTGATAGATATACCTGCGGATGCATTTAAGCCAGTTTTTTCAAAAATACGTTGTCGTATTTCAGTGGCGAGCATAGTAGCCGAAGGATTGCCTTTTTTGTTGATTGTAACATCGAGATAGGCTTCGTCTAGAGAAAGTGGTTCTACCAAATCTGTGTATTCGAAAAATATAGATCTTATTATTTGAGATATTTCTTTATACCGTTCAAATCTGGGTTTTACAAAGGTTAACTGCGGACAGTTTTTTCTTGCTTGAAAACCGCTCATAGCACTACGAACACCAAATTTTCGGGCTTCATAGTTTGCGGCTGAAACCACACCTCTTTTTTCGCTACCACCCACAGCCAATGGTTTCCCTTTTAAATCGGGATTGTCCAATTCTTCTACAGACGCGTAGAACGCATCCATATCCACATGAATAATTTTTCGCAATGGCATTTCATTGGGCATAAGCAAATTTAAGACTTATCTTAGTTTAAGTATAGAAGTTTTACCCATTGATATGATAGAAATAGAACGTAAATTTTTAGTAAAATCTGAAGTATATAAAACGAAGGCAAGTACTAAAACACGAATTGTTCAAGGTTTTTTAAATACCGATCCCAACAGAACGGTTAGAATACGAATTAAGGGTGATTTAGGCTATATAACCGTAAAGGGAAAATCTAACGAAACAGGTACATCTAGGTTTGAATGGGAAAAAGAGATTTCTGTAGAAGAAGCGGATGCATTATTGAAACTATGTGAAAAAGGGATTTTAGAAAAGTCTAGATATGAAATTCCTTTAGGAAACCATGTGTATGAGGTTGATGAATTTTATGGAGACAATTTAGGATTGACAGTTGCTGAAATAGAATTGATTTCTGAAAATGAAATGTTTGACAAACCAGATTGGTTAGGAAAAGAAGTTACCGGTGAAGTAAAATATTACAATTCTCAATTGAGTAAAAATCCTTTTATTAATTGGGGATAAATTAAAGGGGAGGACATCAATTAAGCTTTTTAATACCCTCTAATGGTACTATTATTAAATGTTCTAATAACTCTTCTGTGGTATAGCTATCAAAGAAATCTCGGTTTGGTAAAACAATCTCATTGATCCGTAGTAGAAATAGTTCGCAAATCAACTTTATATTAATGTTGCTTCTTAATTGGTCGTTATTCTTAGCTTCTTGTAAAAGGTCAAGAACATAGGTCCAAACTATTGCTTGAACAAAATCATCATATGACTTATATGCAATAGGATAATACTTCTTAAGGCTAAATAAGAAATTGGGGCTTAAGTTTCTTAGCTCTTTAAGTCCTACTCTATAAATATGTATAATTTTAGTAAACGGGTCTGATGATGGCTCAGATAATTTAAAAAAACTACTCATTTTCTCATGAGTGTTATTAAGTAAAAGTGTAACGCTCTCTTGAACTAAATTGTTTTTGTTGTCAAACAATTCATACAGCGTTTTCTTAGAGATGCCAAGGGTCTCAGCAACATCATCCATTCCGACCCTTTTGCATCCATACTTAGAGAAAAGCGCTAAAGCTAACGCTACACATTCACTTTTTTTCTGCATTATAATAATTTCAAAAGCCTATTGCCATCCACCGCCAAGAGAACGGTATAATTCAACTGTAGCTGATAATTGAGAGAATTTGTTGTTCACTAAATTTAACTCAGCATTTAAAGAATTCTCTCTTGCGGTTAATAAATCTAAATAGGTTAGGTAACCACTATTCAACAATTCTTCAGAATTACTTTCTGCTCTTTTTAATGCCGATACCTGCTTAGAGATATAAGCTTCTTTTTCAATAGAAATATTGTAGTCGTATAAAGCTTCAGACACTTCTTTTCCAGCATTTAAAAGCGTTTTTTTGAAGCTTAACAAAGACTGTTCTTGTTGCACTTGAGCAACCTCGTAAGCTGTTCTAATTTTTCTACCATTAAATATGGGTTGTGTTAAACCACCAACTAGATTAGCGAAAATTGAACTAGAATCTATCCAATTATCAAAATCTAAACTTTGAAATCCACCTTGTGCAGATAAAGTTATAGATGGGTAGAAGTTACTTCTGGCAAAATTCGTTAATTCAAAACTATTTACTAAGCTATATTCCGCCTGCATAATATCAGGTCTGTTACGAAGTAAAAGAGCTGGTACACCTAATTTCATTTCGTTAGCTATAGACTGCTCGTCTAATGAACTGCGCTCATAAGTTTGTGGCTCTTCACTTAATAAAATACTCAAGGTGTTCTCCGCTTGGTAAAGTAAATTTTTAAGGTCTAATAATTGACTTTGAGCACTATATAATTGTGCTGCAGTTTGGTCAACACCAACTTGATTTGCTTGTCCCGCATCTTTTAGTGCAGAAATTGTTTCTAAACTTTTAGAACGGTTTTCAATTGTTTCTTTAGTAACAGAAATTTGTTCATCTAAAGCCAGAATCTGATAGTAAGTAGTAGCAATCTGCGCCACTAAACTAGTTTTTACAGCTTTATGAGCCGCTACAGTTTGTAAGTAACTTGCATCACTAGCACGTTTAGTACTTCTGATTTTTCCCCAGATATCTGCTTCCCAAGAAGCAGTGCCAGAAGTTTCATATTGATTGAAGGGCTGAGTAAAAAAACTACCAAACTGCCCGTTTTCACTTGTTCTGGCAGTTCTAGTTACACTTGCAGCACCATTTATAGTTGGTAAATAACCAGCTTTACCTTGTTTAACATAAGCCTCTGCAGCCGCAATGCTCTGAAGAGCAATACGGATGTCGAGGTTATTTTCCAATCCTTTTTGAATATATGTCTTCAAATAAGAATCGGTAAAAAGGTCTTGGTAAGAAACCGAGGCGAAAGAAACACTGTCCTGAGGCAGGTTATCTGTTCTATAAAGATTTTCGGTTTCTACATTTGGTCGCTCATACGTTTTAGCGGTAAAGCAAGACTGCAACAAAAGCGGCAGAAAGGCGACCAGTATAATTTTATTAGATACTAATTTATTCATGATTTCTTTAGTTCTTAGATTCTTCAATAAGTTCTTGCGGAGCACCTGTAATACGCTCTTGTATGGTTTGGAAAATAACATACAATGCCGGTATAACGAATACACCGAATACGGTACCTATTAACATACCACCAACAGCACTCATACCAATAGAACGGTTACCAACAGCACCAATACCAGATGATAATGCCAATGGCATTAAACCAAGTATAAAGGCAAATGAGGTCATTAAAATTGGTCTAAGTCTTGCTTTTGCGCCATCTATAGCAGAGTCAATAATAGACATACCATGTTTTCTACGCTGCAATGCAAACTCTACAATAAGAATGGCATTTTTAGAAAGTAGACCAATAAGCATGATCAATGCAATCTGGAAATAAATGTTATTTTCAAGACCTGCCATGCTTACGAAACCGATGGCACCTGCAATACCAACTGGTAATGAAAGTAAAATTGCTAATGGTAAAATATATGATTCGTACTGGGCACTTAATAAGAAGTACACAAATACCAAACTCAATATAAATATCATGATGGTTTGACTACCTGCACTGTTCTCTTCTTTAGTTAGACCAGAGTATTCGAACGTATAATTATTTGGTAATACATCTGCGGCTACTTCTTCGATTGCTTTAATAGCATCACCTGTAGAATACCCAGGGTTCATAGCTCCGTTAATTTTTACAGAACTCAATAGGTTAAACCTACTTACTACCTCAGGCCCGTAAATTTTCTTTAACGATACAAATTGTGATACGGCAACCGATTCACCATTAGCATTCGTCATAAAGATATGATTCAATGAGTTTTCATCTGCTCTATCTTCTGGCTTCGCTTGGATCATTACACGGTATTGCTTACCGAATTTGTTAAAGTCAGTTGTATATAACCCACCATAATATCCCTGCATAGCACTGAAAACATCGGTAACCGCTAAGCCTGCCATTTTTGTTTTCTCAACATCTACATCTAACTCGTATTGAGGGAAATTTGCGTTGAAGTTGGTAATGGCATATTGCACCTCTGGTCGTGCATTTATAGCACCTAAGAACTCATTGGTAACTTTATTTACTGTTTGCCAATCATCAGCATCCTTACTCTGTAGGTTCATTTCAAAACCGGTAGAGTTACCAAAACCACGAACACTTGGCGGAGTAAAGAAGAATATTTTTGCATCTTTCAATCCGGCTGTTTTAGCGAATAGGCTTCCTACCACTTCTTGAACAGATTCTCCTTCTCCTTCTCTTTCGCTCCAATCTTTAAGACGAAGCACAGAGAATCCGTAAGAACCACCGTTCACACTATTCAAAATACTGAAACCGGTAATATTCATACGAGCTTCAATGATATCCATAGACTGGTAAATAGAATCTAATTTCTTCACCGTTTTCTGTGTCTGCTCTAAAGTAGTACCAGGAGGCATTGTAACATCGGCAAATACAATAGCTTTATCCTCATTTGGAATAAAACCTGTAGGTGTTGATTGGAACAACATAAAAGCTATTACACCAAAAACAGCGATAGAGCCCCATGTTAACCATTTTCTTTTAGCTATGAATTTTACAGAACCTATATACTTATCTGTAACAGCATCAAAACCAGTGTTGAAAGCATAGAAGAAACGTTTTACGACTCCTTTTTTCTTTTCTTCAGAATTATGATGTGGTTTCAATAAAAGTGCAGCCAAAGCCGGACTTAATGTCAAAGCATTTACAGCAGAAATAAGAATTGCAATTGCTAGTGTGATACCAAATTGTTGATAGAACACTCCCGACGAACCACTAATAAATGATACAGGAATAAATACTGCCGACATAACCAATGTGATGGAAATAATGGCACCAGATATTTCTGACATGGCAGATTTTGTTGCTGCTTTTGCATTAGTAGCACCTTCCTCCATTTTAGCATGCACCGCTTCGACTACTACAATGGCATCATCCACTACAATACCAATGGCCAGAATCATTGCGAACAAAGTCAGCATGTTAATTGAAAATCCAAATAAGGATAAGAAGAAGAACGTGCCAATAATTGCAACTGGAACGGCAATAGCAGGAATTAATGTAGATCTAAAATCTTGAAGGAATATGAAAACAACTAAGAATACCAATAAGAATGCTTCTATCAATGTTTGTACAACATGCTCTATAGATGCGCTTAAGAAATCTTTAGTGTTATAAGGAATTACGTAGTCTAATCCTTTAGGGAAATCTTGACTACTTTCATCTAGTATAGCCTGAATTTCATCAATTATGGCATTTGCATTAGATCCAGAAGTTTGAAAAATACCAACTGCAGTACCGGGTTTACCCATACCTTCGTTTTTAGTACCATAATTAAAGGCACCTAATTCAACTTCGGCAACATCTTTTAAACGTAAGAATTGACCATTTTCTTGAGCTCTAATAATGATGTCTTCATATTCAGCTTCATTAGAAAGACGACCTTTATACTTTAATACATATTCATATACACCATCGGCATTCTCACCAATTTTACCAGTAGCCGCTTCAAGGTTTTGTTCATTAAGCGCAGCTTGTATATCAGATGGCATAAGTTTATAAGCAGCCATCTTTTCAGGATTTAGCCAAATACGCATAGAATAATCTTTTGCACCGAAAACGGTTACGTTACCAACACCCTCAATACGTTGAAGTTTAGGTACAAGATTAATTCTAGCATAGTTTTCTACAAAAGTTGCATCATATTCATCATTATCTGAGAACAGTGAAAAGAATAATAACGCACTAGTTTGAGATTTTTGGGTAATAACACCTGTTTGTACAACTGCTTGTGGTAAAACACTGTTTGCTCTAGCAACTCTGTTTTGAACGTTAACTGCAGCAATATCTGGATTTGTACCTAATTTAAAAAAGACATTTATAGTTGCAGCCCCATCGTTACTCGCATTAGAGGTCATATACAACATGTCTTCTACACCGTTGATCTGCTCTTCTAATGGTATAACAACACTTTTAAGTACAGTTTCTGCATTGGCACCAGTATAAGTACTTGTTACTTGCACCGTTGGCGGTGCTATTTCTGGATACTCTTCAATAGGTAAGGTGGTTAAACCTAATATACCTAGGATAACTATGATAATCGATATAACCGTAGAAAGTACGGGACGATCTATAAATTTTTGAAACATTGTTCTTTATTTATATGTTATGTTTATTGGCGGATGCTTATTTAACCGGACTAATGGTCATTCCGTCCTTTAATTTAGAAACACCTTCTACAACGATAGTTGTTCCGTCATCAATTCCATTTTCAACAATAAATCCTTTTTGGGTAGTGGTGATGATATTTAATGGCATTGTAGTAACTGTATTGTCGTCTTTAACCACATAAACTAGTTTTTTACCTTGAAGGTCAATAGTTGCTGTTTGTGGTATTTCATAAGCACCATTATAAATTGTAGGTATTTTAATTTTCCCAGTACTACCACTACTTAATAAATTACTCTTATTATCAAAATCTGCCCTTGCAGTTACACTACCTGTTGTGCTATTGATAATAGTATTTATCATTGCAATTTTACCTTGCTCAGCATATTCTTCACCATTAATCATAATTAAAGAAACCTTTGGGGCTTTTTCTATATCCATAACATTGTTGTCATTTTTAGGCATAGATTTTTTTAGTTTCAATAACTCTTTTTCATTCATTGAAAAATAAGCACGCACTTCGCTAATGTCTGATACTGTAGTTAAGGGTTGACCCATAGCAGAACTTACCAAAGCACCAATTTTATAAGGAATTTCACCAATATAGCCATCCACTGGGCTAGTAATACGAGAGTAACCAATATTAGAAGCTACACTCTGGTAGCTTGCTTTTGCTTGCTCTAATTGTGCTTTTGCGGTTTCTAGTTGTACACTACTGATGATATTTTTTTCAACTAGTGGCTTTAATTTATCAACTTCTACTTGTGCAACGTTTACAGATGCTTTTGCTGCATTAGCATCTTGGTTTAAAGTTTGTGTCTCTAATTTAAAAAGTAATTGACCTTTTTTAATTTTCTGACCTTCGTCAACATATATATCCTGTACGAAGCCAGATACTTTAGGCCAAATTTCTACATTCTGCTTCCCTTCAAGGGTAGTAGAAAATTCGTTGTAAACAGTTAAATCCTGTTTATTTAATTTGGCAACTTTTAAACTTGGTGGAGGTGGTGCTGCTGCCCCTTGTGCAGGTTTTTCAGATGACCCAAAGCAGGAACTCAAAAGAAGAGTCACACTTAAAATTCCTATAATTGATAATTTTTTCATTTTTGATGGATATTAATATGTATTAGAATAGTTGTTTGTACTTGTTAAGGTTTTGTTAATTCCGATTGTTCGGTATAAAACGAACCAAAGGATTAAATTTTTTTTAGAGAAGCTTCTTTAATGTTTCAATAGTGTCTTGATATGTTTTTTCATTTTGATTAAGACATTCTAAATAAGCTTCTATCTTAGGCTTGTTAGATGCATATTTTTCAGGATTATATTTTTGATCATAATCAGCAACTGTTTTTATCATTTTAGATTCTTTTGCTGCTTTTTTGAGCGCTTGTTCTAGTTTCTTAATGAAAAATGTGCTTTTGTCCGAAATTTTAAAATACCTTCTTCTATCTCCAGATTTAGTGAAATAGGTAATCATACCTAACTGAAGTAACAAATTGAGTGATGTTGAAATGGAACTTTTACTAGCTCCTCTTTTTGTAAGACAATCATCAAACGTAAGCCCAACCTCTTCGGTCACCACAAGATTTCCAAATATTCTTGCTGCTAATGGAGGTAAATTATATTCGGCTTCAAAGTGAACTCCTAGCTCCTCTATTAACCTTTGTTTATTTTCTTCTTTTTCCATAATACGCAAATTGAAGCGACAAAGGTATGATTAGTTCGGTTACAAACAAACCAAAAGAACTTAAATTATGTTAAAGTTTAGATGTGCTATTTGTTACACATAATCTGTGAAGTAAGTAGCTGATAATTAACTGAATAAATACAGATTTTAACTGTATTAGGTTCTGGAAGGAAAACTTTTCGTCTTAATAAAACGGTATGATAAGTTTTAAATTGATGTAATTATAGATAAAACAAACCTAAAAATTAAGATGCAAAGAGGCCGTCTTTTTCAATAAGGGGAATTGTAATAAGGTTATCTTCTGTGACCGTATTTTTATCGAACACAAATCTTTTTTCATACAATTTATTGTCAGCATAAAAGGTTACAAAAAATTCATTGTTTAAGGCAAGTAGGTCCTCTTGTATAACTTCAATTTTTCGAAAAGACTTAGAATCAACATCACCAATAGCATGTCGCATTATTGAAGTTTTACGGTCGCCGTCATAACCTTTAGATACCACCATGGTCATTTCAATAGGTGATTTACGATCATTTATGATATAGGCATTCCAATCCTTGTCCAAAAATTCCTCGTTCCATTCTCTGATTATGGCAACGTGAACATCTTTTATAACAGGTATTTCAATATCTTTTTTCACAAAGTGATTTTAAAGGGCGCTTCTAAATTGCTCTAGAAAACGTAAATCATTTTCGCTTAACAAACGAATATCTGTAATTTGATGAAGTAGCATAGCAATACGGTCAATACCAACTCCAAAGGCGAATCCGGAATATATTTCTGGATCAAGGCCACAATTTGTTAATACATTAGGGTCTACCATACCGCAACCACCAATTTCTAACCAACCAGTTCCTTTGGTGATTTTATAATCAGCTTCTGTTTCTAGTCCCCAGTATACATCGACTTCTGCACTTGGTTCTGTAAAAGGAAAGTAAGATGGTCTCAATCTAATTTTAGATTTTCCAAAAAGCTCTGTAGTAAAATATTGAAGCGTTTGTTTTAAATCTGCAAACGAAACATCTTTATCTATATAAAGACCTTCTACCTGATGGAAGAAACAATGTGATCTTGCAGAAATAGCTTCATTTCTATATACTCTACCCGGAGATATAGTACGAATAGGCGGTTTATTATTTTCCATATATCGCACTTGTACAGATGACGTATGTGTACGTAAAAGGATATCTGGATCTGTTTGAACAAAGAAAGTATCTTGCATATCTCTTGCAGGGTGGTACTCTGGTAGATTTAAGGCAGTGAAATTATGCCAATCATCTTCAATTTCTGGTCCTTCAGAAACATTGAAACCAATTCTAGAGAAAATGTCAATGATTTTATTTTTTACAATAGAAATAGGATGACGCGCTCCTAACTCAATAGGATTACCAGGTCTGGTTAAATCGCCATATACCTGTTCATCTGTTTGGTTGCTTTCTAAAACCTCTTTTAAAGATTCTACTTTTTCTGTAGCAGCTTGTTTAAGTTCGTTTATTGTCTGTCCGAATTCTTTTTTCTGGTCATTAGGTACATTCTTAAACTCCGCAAAGAAGTCATTAAGAATACCCTTTTTTCCTAAATATTTAATTCGAAACGTTTCAATAGCTTCTATATTATCAGCTGTGAACGATGTTACTTCAGAGATCTGTTCCTTTATCTTATCAATCATGAATGTTGAATAAAGCCCCAAATTTAAAACTTTTAAAAGAGGTATTATATGTTTTTATTGGTTTTGATGGTCTAGCTAGTAATGAATTTGTCTTTTACATTAGATTTAACCCATGCTAAACACTCATCGAACGATTCAAAAATATGTTCTTCAGGAATTAAATCAGGTATTACCCCAACCCGTTCCATCATATAACGAGGCTGTTTTAATACTTCAACAAAAAGGATGTTGATGCCAGATTTTCTAAGGCTTATTAAAACATCTTCAAGAGTATATAGACCAGATTGATCCATATACTGCATTCTGCCCATTCTAATGATTACGGTAGATGCTGTTTCAGGTATTTGATCTGCCATCTGTTGAAACTCACTAGTAGATCCAAAAAACAGCGGTCCTTTTAAGTGCTTAATAAAAACTTCTTCTTGTAAACTTAGAGGGAACGCAGCTTCATCTGGCCAGTTTACTTCTTTCTCTAAAGATTTTACATCTGATCGTTCTGCTGTTAAATCGCCCATTTTCTTCATAAACATTAGAGAAGCAATAACTAAACCTACACCTACGGCATAAACTAGGTTCCAAACAGAAGAAAGTACAAGAACTACAAGCATAATAACAACCTCTGAGCTGAATTTAATAGGTCCTAAGCTCATATCTTTTGGTAAACTTGGAATAGCCTTTAAGCCTTTGTAATCCATAACGCCAATACCTACGGTTACTAAAATACCGGCTAATACTGCAGCAGGAATTTGAGAAGCAATAGGACCAAGAGCTAGAAGTACAACCAATAATAAAACACCGGCAACCATACCAGATAATTTAGTTTTACCACCTGCATTAATGTTTACTACAGTACGTATCGTAGCTCCTGCACCTGGTATTCCACCAAATATTGCGGCAATACTATTACCAATACCTTGCCCAACCAGTTCTTTGTTTGGCTTGTGCTTAGTTTTGGTCATGTTGTCTGCAACTACAGAAGTTAATAGTGAATCTATGGCACCAAGTAATGCTAGCGTAAGTGCTGTAAATATATATGGAGTTACAGAGCCTATTTCAAATTGGGAAAATATGCCAAGATTGGGCATAGGGAAACCGCTTGGTATTTGCTCTATAGGTCTATAATCTAAACCAAAACCAAAAGCGACACCAGATACCACAATCAGTGCAACTAAAGCACTTGGTATAGCGGTAGTTATTTTTTTAAAACCATAAATGATAGCTATGGTAGAAAGTGCTAGAATTAATTCTAGCCAATTAATATTATTAAGTGCTCTTGGTAATATCTTAATAGCGCCTATTACACCAGATGCTTCAGATTTAGCTAAAGTTTGAGCCTCCTTCATCATATCCGCTTCGGTTATTTCTGCCGCACGAGATATGGTTTCTTTGAAATTCTCTAATACTAATATGCCTTCACCAGCTTCTTCTTTTAAGATATTATCTAAAATAATCTCTTCGGCCATTGGTTTGTAAAGATTCACAAACTCGGCATCTTCCTTTGGGTAATACCCAATAGCTGGTAAAATTTGCGTTACTAAAATTATAACGCCAATAGCTGTCATAAAGCCAGATACTACTGGGTAGGGAATATATCTGATATATTTTCCGATACCTAAAAGTCCTAAACCAATTTGCATTAATCCCGCTAAGAGAAAAACTGTTAAAATTGCTGGCAATGCTTTTTCAAGACTACCATCGTTCATGGCAATAATACCTGCAATAACTACCATACTTACAGCTGTCATTGGTGCTGTAGGACCAGATATTTGTGTATTGGTTCCGCCAAAAAGTGCTGCAAAAAAACTAATAAAAATGGCACCATAAAGTCCGGCGCTAGGACCTAAACCCGAGCTAACACCAAATGCTAGTGCTAAAGGCAAAGCAACAATTCCCGCTGTAATACCGCCAAATAAATCTCCTCTGAAATTTGAAAATAAATTTTTCATAATCTTAAAATAATGAATTTTAATGAGATAGAGTCACATTATATAGAAGTGATTCTACTCTTGTTTAATTAATTAATTTTCGTTGGCTGCGAATAATTGATTGATTTCCCTTAATTATAGAGCCGATGGTTTAACATCGGCTCTATATGTACTATGTAATATTGATTTTAGTTGTAAAAATCAACAGAACCTGTAGCGATGTCATACATAGCTCCCACTATCAAGACTTCACCTTTTTCCTCCATTTCTGCTAATACGGGACTTTGATTTCTGATATTTTCTATAGTCAATTCAACATTTTTCACTGAAACACTATCTACAAAATCTAAGTTTTTTGAATTTCTTAAGCTCTTATCGGTTGGTTCTTTAACTGCATCTACAGCTGGCTCTATTTTTTTGATTAGAGCAGTTAAGTTACCTAGCCTAGCATGATCGCAAGCACCTTTTATAGCACCGCAACTTGTATGACCTAAAACAACAATTAAATTCGTGCCAGCTAGTTTACATCCGAATTCCATACTACCAAGTATGTCTTCGTTTACAAAATTACCAGCTATTCTAACACTAAAAATATCTCCTAGTCCTTGGTCAAAAACTAGTTCTGCAGAAACTCTTGAATCTATACAGCTTAATATGGTAGCGAATGGAAATTGACCTTCGCTAGTGTCATTTACTTGCTCTAATAGGTTACGATTAGCTTTTAGGTTATTCTGAAATCTTTGATTTCCTTCTTTTAAGAAATCTAATGATTTCTTAGGAGTCATCGTTGATTGTGTTTCTCTTGTATGTGCTTTCATATTTTTTATAATTATTTACAATGTATAATTTGATTGACCCATTAGTATTAGAGGAACATTAAGATTATTGATAATGTCGTTAATATTAGTGGGCATAGAAAGAGATTTCTTGTTTTTATCTTTCTTGTTTTGTGATCTATTGATGCAAAGTAGATTAATATTGTTGATAGCTACATAGTTTGATATATTCTTTATAGAATTATCGTTGCTGTCAAATACAAATTCAATCTCCTTTTTGTCATTTGGCACTTGCGTTTTGTCTGAAGTGTCAGCATTCTTTAATACCCTAAATGATTTTAAAGGTTTTTGCGAATGTAGTAGTAAATTTTCTGTCAGTGTAGCTATAGATGTTTCTTCGTCATCACTTAATACCCCTAAAGATAAATTTTTGTCGATGTTAAGAACTTGATTTTCATCAGACAAAAAAATTGGGCCATTATGCTTTTTAAGTACAAATGGAATAAGATTGTCTCCAAGGATGTTAAATATCTTAGATTTTCTTTTTCCTAATACTATAAAATCTGGCTTTTCCTTTTCTATGTAATTGGCTATTTCATTTTTAAGATTTCCAATAGTACAAGAATAGGTTAATGGTACACCAAAATCTTTAGAATATGTTGTGACGATAGAATTTATATCGTTATCCATATCTATATATTCACTATTCAGAGAACGTATTGCTGAAAGATGGCTGTCTTCAGTAACTACTTCTGTCGCTTTTTTAACATGGAAAATGGCTATTTCTCCATTAAGCATTTTAGCTAAGCTAACCGTGCTTTTAAGTGTGTTTCCTAGAGATTTTTTCAAATCAGAGAAAACAACGATTTTATATTTTTTACTCATTTTAGTTTTTTTTAGTTGATTGAATATAACTTCAATCTATTAGCTTAAGCTCAATTTAGATTTTGGACGTTCCTCAAAGAATCCAATAAAACTTGGTGGATTTTCAACAACACCTCTTTTCGAAATCAACTTAATATCTATATTTCTCTCTGATGCTTTAAGCCTGAAATCTTCTAAAATCTCAACAATATCATGATCTAAATATCTAGTCTTTAAAATGTCCAATTCTAAATATGTATCTCTTGGAAGACTGTCTAGTTCTTTAAGAATAGCTCCTTTATTGAAAAAGGTTACTTCTTCTGCCAAAGACATTTTTATTCTATGCTTACCGTTACTATTATCTTCAATATGTAGAAAATGCGAGTTTTGGTAGCTTTTTAAAAGAATTACAACAATACCTACAGCAAGACCTAAACTAATACCGATTAATAAATCTGTAAAAACGATCCCGAATACTGTCACGAAAAAAGGCACAGATTGCTTCCAACCTAATTGATACATTTTTACGAATAACGCTGGTTTAGCCAATTTATATCCTACAAGAAAAAGTATGGCTGCTAAAACTGATAGCGGAATCATATTTAAAAGCGTAGGAATTAAAATAACAGAAATCAATATTAGAAAACCGTGAATTATCGCTGATAGTTTTGTTCTACCATTAGATTGTATGTTAGCAGAACTACGAACAATAACTTGGGTAATAGGTAAACCACCTATTAAACCAGACACGATATTACCAGCCCCTTGAGCAAGTAATTCTCTATTAGTTGGAGTAACATTTTTATGAGGATCTAATTTGTCTGTAGCTTCAACACAAAGTAACGTTTCTAAACTAGCGACCAAGGCAATTGTAAAACCTGTAACCCAAACTTGTGGGTTTGTGATTGCACTAAAGTTAGGAAAGCTAAACTGGCCTATAAAAGAGGCTGCATCTTTAGGTACGGGAACACTAACCAAATGCTCTGCTGATATAGCAAATATTTCACTATTTTGTGTTACAATAAAGAATATGATACCAACAGCAACAGCGACTAAAGGACCTTGTACAAGTTGAAATATTTTGCCTTTTTTAGAAAGAATTTTATCCCATAATAAAAGAATAGCCATACCCATAACAGCAACAAGAGTAGCGCCAGGGCTAATATTATTTACTGTATTGAAAATTTCAGAAAAAGTATTTTCTCCATCAACTTGAAAGAAAGCCCAATCGCCTTCTGGATCAGAATCATAACCAAAAAAGTGAGGTATTTGCTTAAGAATTATGATGATACCAATACCGGTAAGCATACCTTTAATTACAGAAGAAGGAAAATAATATCCTATTACACCTGCTTTAAGAATTCCGAAAATAATTTGGATAACACCACCTAAAACAACGGCTACCAAGAAATTTTCATAACCCCCTAATGCGCCAATTGCTGTTAATACAATTGCAGCTAAACCAGCAGCAGGACCACTTACTCCAATTTTGGAATCACTAAGTGCACCAACAAAAATACCACCAATAATACCCGCAATTAAACCTGAAAATAAAGGGGCGCCACTAGCTAATGCAATACCTAGACATAATGGTAAGGCAACAAAGAATACTACGATACTCGCAGGAATATCGCTCTTAATATGTTTAAACATATATAAAAAGTTTGTGTTCCAAAGTTGTTTTGGAACAGATTAGTTAATTGATAAAAAATGAAAAAATTAACTAATGTAGTCGGGAGGAGGAGATGGCACTTCTAAAGACAGGTCCATATAACCTATCATACTAAAGTTGCTGATTATAGAATTTTCAAAAATGGCTGCTATTGAAAAATCTAATAAATTTTCTTTAACAAACTTTTCTTCACCCATAGATTTTTTACCGGACTCTTGCTCTTCTTCGTTAAGATTGGTAATTACAATTGGGTTTTCAACATCGCATAGCGTTATTATGCTTGGTGCAGTAACTGCAAAAAGCCATAAAAACAAAAGAATAATGCGCGCAAAAAATTTCATATACTAAAATCGAGCGGTAAAGATAGTTTGCAAAGGTTTAAAAACTGTTAACAAATTTCTAAAAATCCTTTAACATTTTTAATTCGTCTTTTTGAATCCAACCAGTCTTCCCATCTGCTAATTTTATTTTGTTCCATGTATCCAATTGGTCAAGAACATTGACTTTGGTCCCTGCATGAATCAAAAATACTTGTGAGCTAGTATCGTTTGGTTCAGATTTAATAATGCTCTCCTCGGCAAATACAATTGCAGGTTGATATTGATCAAAATCACTTCGCTGTATGTAGGCAAAAAGAATTGAGATAAGACAAAGAAACAAGGCAACTATACTGCCAATGAACGTAAATCTTTTTCTAGTTGAAAAATTAGAATTATAAAAGAGAATATATAATAGTACAAAAAGCAGCATAAAACCTATTGCTGCATAAGCCCATTGATCAAAGGTTAATTTGCCGGTTATGTTTTTATACAACCTAGACAAACCCGTTTCTGGCATAGTGTCTATTGCATCTATAGTCATATTTTGGGCGTAGCTTAAATTTGTTTTTATCTCCTTATCATTTGGGGATAATAACAGCGCTTTTTCATAGTAATAGATGCTCTCGGCAATGTTATTAAGCTTGTAATAAGAATTTCCGAGATTGTAATATACAGCTGCCGAATGCTTTTCATTCGTTAAAATATTTTCGTAATAACTTATAGCTTTTTCATATTCACCAGCGTTATACGCTTCTGTTGCCTGCTCGAATAATTGATTGTTCTGAGCAGCACAGAATAGCGCTGTAAAAAGGATAATAAGTGTAGTTAGCTTTTTGAACATACTTATAATTGTTTATCCATTATAGAGATTACTTCACTTGCCTTATCATAATCTGCCTGCATTTGTACGTTAGAGAACGGACTGTATCTGGCAGATTCGCAATTCGTAAGAAGGTCGATGAAACTATTTACGGTAGCATCATCTATCTGTTTTTCTATAAGCAGTTCGGTTATTTTGTCCTTACTGAATTCAGAAGTTTCAATCTTTAATTTCGCTTTTAAATAGTTATGTAATGCTCGCTCTAGAGCAACATAAAAAGATTCCTTATTGCCAAGTTCTTTTCTAGCGGCAGATAAATATTTACGGGCTAGTTTATTCGCTTTTCTTATTTTATTACCAACAACATCGCCAGCTATAGAATCCCTCTTTTTTCTAAATACTATAGCTAAAGGAATTAATAGTAGTGGGCACAACAACCAAACATAGAAAGTAGTGGATTCAAAAAAGTATGAAACAGATTTACTTGTTAAGTTAGGATTCAATTTTATAAAATTGAATTGATTCCCACTGGTAATTATAGACTGTTTTTGACTATTAGTGTTTTGTGCGGCATCAGAAGATGCACTTAATGGACCTTCTAATACATTTATCACAATCTCATCTGATGTTAAGGTGGTGTACTTACCGATAGACGGATTGAAATAACTGAAATTTAAAGGTGAAATAGGATATTTACCTCTAAATGAAGGGACAATGGTATATTGGTTACTCACCTTGCCCTGCATACCTGCTAACGTAGTTCTAACACCTTCAGTGAATTCAGGCTCGTAAACCTCCAGTGCACTTGGTAATTCCAATTCAGGAAGTTTAAATAGCTTTAGATTCCCTTTTCCACTTACCTCTACAGTTGCTTGTAAAGATTCTGAAGCATTTAAGCTTGTTTTACTGGTTGTTATAGCAAAATCAAAATCACCAACAGCACCATTGAAATTAGCAGGCTGATTTTCTAAAGGTAAAGGCTTAACGTTAATTGTTCTATTACCTGCAGATACTGTTTTGTTTGTTTGGGCATACATTCTTTGACCAAAGAAATCTCGTCTACCAGAAGGTACGTCTACGGTGACATCTAGTGATAGAGGTTCAATATCTAATTTGCCAGACTTCTGCGGATAAAGGACAACCCGTTTTAATATAACATACCGATAAGGTTTGCCTTTATAAGTTCCGTTTTGAGCACTAAGGGCAGATACTTTAATGTCTTGACTCCAGAAATTATTATAGGTAGGGTTATCTAGAGGTTGATAGTTTGATACACTTATGTTAGGACTAACGTATAATTTATAGATCACCGTTATGGCTTCATTCAAATACGGATTCGTTTTTGAAATTTCAGCTACTAAATGTAAGTTTTCATCTGCAACATCGTCAGCAGTCATCTGATCACTAGGCTTATCAACAGCAGCTGTAACTTCAACATCTTTGGCTAATGATTTATAAGTTTCACCACCAATGACAATAGAAGCTTGTTTAATGGTGAATTTACCTTTTGAAGTTGGTGATAGGGTATAAGAATATGATTTAGAATAACTTCTAACGCCATTTATCCAAGAAGAACTAATGGATTGTGATGGTCCCATGACTACTTTAAACCCTGTAAAATCTGGGGGATTAAAATTATCACCATCACGGTTCATAATAAAATCTACACGTAACCTTTCATTTAGACCAAGCTTTGGTTTGCTCAATTTCATTTCAAAAGTTACGGCATTACTATTTTGCCCCATCATCAATACTGATGATAGAAAAATGGTTATAAGTAACCCAAATTTTGTTATGGACTTAAAGTCTACCAATCCTTTTCGTTTTTAATTTTAGCACCTTTTACTTTTTTTGCATCTATTTTGTCTTGAACCTTTTTCTCTGCATTTTGCATGGCTCTTAATAGGTTCTCAACTTGTTGCTTAGAAAGCTGATTTGGTCTAGGTTGTTGTTCCTGTTCGTTGTCACCTTCGCCTTGTTCAGGTTTTTTCTTTTGATCAGATTTATTATCTCCTTCACCTTCTTTATTGTCGTCTTTCTTTTCCTCGTCTTTATCGCCTTCATCACCCTTGTCACCTTCGTCTCTCTGATCTTTTTTGTCCTCGTTTTCTCCTTCGTCCTTTTTATCTTGATCTTTGTTTTCGTCTTGATCTTTGTTTTCGTCTTGATCTTTGTCTTTATCCTTATCGTCTTTATCCTGTTTGTTCTCGTCTTGGTCTTTTTTAAGGAGTTCTTTCGCCAGCGCTAAGTTGTAGCGGGTTTCTTCATCTGTAGGGTCATTACGCAAAGCTTCTTTATACGCTTCAACTGCTTTTGCATAGTCTTTGCGTTTCATGAAAACATTACCCATATTATGATAAGCTTTATGCTTATCAGCTTTTGATGTAGATGCTTCACCAGCCTCTTTAAATCTTCCAAAAGCTTCGTTGTACGTTTCGTTTTCGTAATAGGCGTTTCCTAAATTATAGGGTGCTGCGCTATTATCTCCGCTTTTAGCGATAGCTTTTCTATAATCTACTTCAGCTGAAATAAAATCATCTTCTAATAATGCTTTGTTAGCATCCCATGTAAGGTTTGTGGATGATTTTAATGCTTTTTCTTTTTCCTTCTCGTCAATCTCTTGAGCAAAAGATGATAGGCAAGCAAAAACTAAAAGTAAAACTGTGCTAATTTTATTCATTTCTTTTCTCATTGAACAAATTGAGTTTTTTTAACCAGCTCGTCTTTCGGTCCAAGATAAATATATCTAAAAAAAGAAGCAACAATGCCCCTCCGATAAACCATTGAAACTGATCTTTATATTCAGCGAATTGTTTGGCTTCAAATTCCTTCTTGTCCATTTTTAACAACTCTTCTTTAATGAATTCGACGGCGACATCGGTATTAGAACCATCTATATATTGCCCTTCTCCTTCATTAGCGATGTCAACCAAAACACTTTCGTTTAATTTGGTAATAACGGTTTCGCCTTGACTATCTTTTTTTAAGCTCTCTAAAATTCCGTTTCGCTTAATGGGTATGGGAGCACCTTTTTCTTTGCCAACACCAATGGTGTAAATTATAATTCCTTCGTCAACAGCATCCTCTACGGCATCTAATGTAGAACCTTCAGAATGGTCTTCACCATCAGAAATAATGAACAAAACACGATTAGTCTGTTCGGCATCATCATAAAAAGTAGTGGCCAGTTCTATAGCTTGATCAATGGCTGTACCTTGAGATGTTAGCATATCTGTATTCATGCCTTGCAAGAACATTTTTGCTGCGCCATAATCTGTGGTAATCGGTAATTGAGGGTATGCTTGCCCAGCATAAGCGATAATACCAATACGGTCACTTGCTAATTGATTTATAATTTCAGAAACCAATCTTTTAGCCTTTTCCAATCTGTTTGGTGCAATGTCTTCTGCTAGCATACTTTTACTAACATCTACTGCAAAAACAATATCAACTCCTTCTCTCTTTACGGTTTCTAATTTTGTCCCGATTTTAGGGTTAACCAAGCCAATAATTAATAATGCCAATGCAAGGATGAAAACGACCAATTTTATACCTGCTTTGTTATATGAGCGATTTGGGGTTAACCTTTTTAGAAGGTCGGTATCTGCAAACTTCTTTTGGGTCCTTTTTTTCCATACCAATACCAATAGATACAACACCACTATCACCGGAATGATGATGAGCAAATAGAAATATAATGTTTCGTCGTACTGTATCATATTATACAAAGCTTCTAAATAGCGTATTTCTTAAAATCCATTCTAACAACAGCAATATTCCCGCCAATAAAATCCAAGGTCTAAATTTCTCTTCGTAGCGGTAGTATTTAAATTCTTCTACCTCTGTTTTTTCTAGTTTGTTGATTTCGTCATAGATTTCCTCTAAAGACTCATTATCGGTAGCTCTAAAATATTTTCCACCGGTAGCACTTGCAATATCTTTAAGTAAATTTTCATCTATCTCAACTTGTCGCATTCCATATCTAAAAGAACCATCGGGATTGTATTGAATGGGTGTCAGGGCATTACCATTTGTTCCTATACCGATAGTGTATGTTTTTATTCCAAATTCAATGGCAAGGTCAGCTGCCGTTTGTGGTTCAATGAAACCAGAATTGTTTACACCATCTGTCAATAGAATAATGATTTTACTTATTGCCTTACTTTCCTTTAAACGGTTAACCGAAGTTGCTAGTCCCATGCCTATTGCGGTACCATCGTCTAATTGCCCGTAACTAATTTCTGAAAGTGCGTTAAGTACAATTGATTTGTCTGTAGTAATAGGCGTTTTTGTATATCCTTCACCTGCATAAACTACAAGTCCGATACGGTCATTTGGTCTTTCTTTAATAAAATCTGCAGCTACTTCTTTTAATGCAGAAAGTCTATTTGGCTTTAAATCGCGTGCTAACATACTAGAAGATACATCTATTGCCATAACAATATCAATACCTTTGGTAGTCTTGGATCGTGTAGAAATATCCTCTGTTTGTGGTCTTGCCAATGCTACAATAATAGCACCTAAAGCCAATAATCTTAGCAGGAATAAACCTGGTCTTAGTTTTGGTAAAATACTATTATAACTGAATCCTTTGGCACTAGAAATACGTAGTGATGCAGTTTGCTCTTTTTGTTTAAAGATATACCACACAATTGCTAATGGCAGTAATAGGAACAGCCAAAAGAAATCAGGATTTGCAAATGATATATTATCGAACATTTATAATTCTGTTTTAACTTCTACCGATGCTAAAATTCGGTCTACTATTTCTTGTGCGTACGTATCATCTTCTAGCCAGGTTAGAATAATGTATTGCTGAAAACCTTTGCCGCCAAATAGCAGTACGGTATATTCACCTTCAATTAATTCTTTTGCCCCTGGTGCTAAAAACTTACCACTTCCATAAACTTTCACACCTTTTACGCCGCTTATCGTACTGAATTCTTCTTGTTTTGTAATGATATTTTTTGCACCTTGATTTTCAAAATTCGATAGAATCTGCTCAATTGTTTTTTCAAAATCGGGTTCAACATCTTGTTGGTTCAGTGTAACAGAAGTTGTACCAACATTAAAAAGTCCAATAGGGCTTGTGTATTGAAAAGCTTGTATATCGGCGATAGTAGATTTTGCTTCTGCAGGTAATTTTATTTTTTGACGTACGAGAACTTGTGGAGTCTCCAATTGTATAGGAGGAAAGCCATAACTACTACGAACCCACTCTCCTTCTAAAAGCTCTTTTGTTGGATGCCCAAGAACGGTATCTTTCATGTAGCCAAATCCAAATTTGATACCAGTAATAGTAATACCTATAAGTATCACGGCAATAGTGGATATTATTGCAATTTTAATTTTCTTCTTTTTAGCTCTACGTTCTAATTCTTCTTGATATTCTGCATGTTCCAGTAATTCCTCTTCTGTAGGTTCTGGTAAAGCCTCATGTGTTTTCTCTACAATCTGTTCAACCAGTTTTCTATCTTGTTCAGCAACAGAAGTAGATGGTTTGTTCTTGGCGAATTTCACTAAATCTGCCGTTTGTAAAATTTGTTGAAATTGTTTGATGGTATCATCATCCAATTTCAATTCACCGGCATCTTTTAAAAGTTCTAATTTCTCAATTAACTGTCCGGTTGTACTTTCTAATGCTGTTACGTGCGCATCTTCTTCTAAATAAGAACGTACAATGGTGGTTAATTCAGAATAGTATTGTTTGTATTCATCTTGTATTAAATATTTAGAATTTTCTAAACGCTTAAGTTCTAGTAGCGCTCTATCATAAGGTGGTAATAGTGCTACTTTTTCTTCTTCGGTTAACGGTTTTCTACGGAAAACGAACCAATATAATAGTCCTCCTAAAATGGATAAGATTAATAAACCTATAAGTAAGTATGTCCAAAAATCGTAGTTACTTTTCTCAACATTAATAAGCGGCTTAATATCATACATTTTCTGATTTAATGTATCTACAGGAATAGTAGCTACATTAATCAACATAGAATCGGTCATAAAACCTGTTCCATTAATATCAATACGTTGAGATGGTAATTTGTATGCGCCAGAATCGAACTGGGTTAAAGCATATATTTTTTGAAGTGTTAGTCTGTCTTTTTTTCGTGTAGTATCTGTTGCAAAAGCTTCCACAGTTTCTAAAGGAGAAAATGTTTGTCCTTCAGGGAAAATAACAAAGTCGGTAGAATCTATATCAACAGTGACCGTCCATTGAACTTGCTCCCCAATTTTTATGTAAGAGGTATCAACCTTCGTTGAAATGTTTGGGCGTTCTTGTGCCGATAGCTCAAAAATGAACAGAAGAAATACGAATAAGGGTGATATTCGTTTTATAAACGAAGCACCATTTTCAATTATTCTATTTATATAAATCATTCGTATCAACCTCTTCTTTTAAAATAGCCCAATAATTTTTTCACGTAACTTTCGTCTACTCTACAATCTAAAACTCCACAGCCAGATTTTGTGAAAGACTCTTTAAAATAAGTAACACGTTCTCTGTGAAATTCTGCATACGCATTTCTTACTTTCTTAGATGCGGTATTCACCAATTGTAACTTTCCTGTTTCGGCATCTTGCATTTGAACCATCCCTAAATTTGGGATAGATTCTTCTCGTTCATCATAAATGCGAATACCGGTTAAATCGTGTCTTCTTCCGGTAATTTTTAAGGTTTTCTCATATCCTTCGTCAATGAAATCAGAAAGGACAAAAACAATAGCTTTCTTTTTCATGACACTGCTCAAGAATTTTAATGCTTGGGCGATATCTGTTTTATTGCTTTTTGGTTTAAATTCTAGTAATTCTCTAATAATACGTAAAGCATGTGTCTTCCCTTTTTTAGGTGGAATGAAAAGCTCTATCTGATCAGAGAATAAAATGATACCTACCTTGTCATTGTTTTTTAGTGCACTAAAAGCTAAGGTTGCCGATATTTCTGTTACTATGTCGTTTTTGAATTGATTAGTGGTACCGAATAATTCTGAGCCACTAATATCTACCATAAGCATCATGGTTAATTCTCGCTCTTCTTCAAAAACCTTTATATAAGGCTCACTATAGCGGGCGGTAACATTCCAGTCAATATTTCTTACATCATCACCAAATTGGTACTGTCGTACTTCGCTAAATGTCATACCACGACCCTTAAAGGTAGAGTGGTATTCCCCACCAAATATATGGTCAGAAAGACGTCTCGTCTTTATTTCTATTTTCCGTACTTTTTTGAGTAACTCTTTGGTATCCATTTTTATAGTAAACAGTTTACAGTCTCTGTTTCAGTAAATTATATTCAGCATTTAGTAATAATAGCTATTACAAGTGACAAATATTATGAACTGAATTTAAGGTACTTCGATCTCGTTTACAATTTTGTTGATGATATCAACAGAGGTAATATTTTCAGCTTCTGCCTCGTAGGTAATTCCTATTCTATGTCTTAAAACATCATGTACAATAGCTCGTACATCTTCAGGAACAACATAGCCTCTTCTTTTAATAAAGGCATAACATTTTGCAGCGACACCTAAATTGATACTTCCCCTTGGCGAAGCACCAAAACTGATTAAAGGTTTTAAGCTTTCTAAATTATATTTCTCAGGATATCTTGTGGCGAAAACAATATCAAGGATATATTTCTCGATTTTTTCGTCCATATATACTTCACGTACCGCTTTTTGTGCACTTAGTATTTGTTCTATGGATACCACAGCATTTACAGTTTCATAATTACCCAATAAATTCTGGCGCATAATCAATTGCTCCTCATTAATTTTTGGATAATCTATAACCGTTTTCAACATAAAACGGTCAATCTGTGCTTCAGGAAGTGGATATGTCCCTTCTTGTTCTACTGGGTTTTGAGTAGCCATTACTAAAAAGGGCTTGTCAAGAATAAAAGTTTCGTCACCAATGGTAACTTGCTTTTCTTGCATTGCTTCTAATAATGCAGACTGCACTTTTGCAGGTGCACGGTTAATTTCATCGGCAAGAACAAAATTGGCGAATATTGGACCTTTCTTAATAGAGAAATCGTTCAGTTTCATATTGTAGATCATCGTACCTACAACATCTGCAGGAAGCAAATCGGGTGTAAACTGTATTCTACTAAAGCTACCTTTAACAGCTTTTGAAAGCGTGTTTATGGCTAAGGTTTTTGCTAGACCGGGAACACCTTCTAGTAAGATATGACCTTGCCCTAATAGACCAATTAATAATCGTTCAACCATATACTTTTGGCCAACGATTACCTTATTCATTTCAAGCATCAGTAGATCGATAAAAGCACTTTCTCGAGCAATCTTCTCATTTACGGCACTAATGTCAATTGAAGTATTTTCTTCCATTTAAAACTTTATATTATTGATTGTTAAGGCTTCTAATTTTAACAGTCATGCAAATTGAAAATTTATTCATTCAGTCGCTGTTAATGATAGGTTAAAAAATCGGAAAAGCCCTTATTTTTATGAAGGTTTTAAGGGATTTCTTTCTAAATTCATTAATCAAATAATAATATATTGAAATATTCAAGAATAATTGCGGGTACTATGACCTGGGGCAAATGGGGAAAACAACATTCTACCTCTGAAATGATAACGTTAATGAATCACTGTGTGGAAAATAACATTACCACTTTTGATCATGCAGATATTTATGGTGATTATACTAATGAAGAAGATTTTGGCAAAGCATTCAATAAGAGTGAAATACAAAGAGAGGATATTCAATTGATCAGTAAATGCGGAATTCAATTTGATGTTAAAGAAAGATCCAATAGGGTAAAGCATTATGATTATGGTAAGGATTATATTATATCATCTGTAGAAAGGTCTTTAAAAATGTTGCAGACAGATTACTTAGATCTACTTTTATTACATAGACCAAGTCCATTAATGAATCCTTCAGAAATTGCAGAGGCTGTAGATAAGTTAAGAGAGGATGGAAAAATTAGACAATTTGGAGTATCTAATTTTACTCCGTCTCAAATTCAACTTATAGAGAAGGGGGTTCAAGTAGACGCCAATCAAGTGGAGTTTTCGTTATCTTCTAACGGAGTAATGAAAGATGGTACTTTGGATGATTGCATAACTTACGATAGATTGGCAATGAGTTGGAGTCCACTTGGTAGTTATTTTAGGGAAGAATCTAAGGTAAATACTAGAATTAAAAAGGTTTTGGCAGAGCTTACTAAAAAATACGATGCTACAGAAGATCAGCTTTTATTGGCTTGGGTTTTAACACACCCTTCTAAAGTGCATCCTGTAGTTGGTACGGCGACACCAAAACGATTAAAAAAGGCGATGGAGGCAATTGCCATCGATTTAGAATTACAAGATTGGTTTCTATTGTTAGAAGCTAACGAAGGGCATGAAGTTGCATAATTATTTGATAATAAAATGAAAAAAACAGCATTCATTACAGGAGCTACAAGCGGTATTGGAAAATCAACAGCAATTCATTTTGCACTTAACGGAATCAATTTGGTTTTGTGTGGTAGACGGCAAGATCGGTTAGATGCTTTAAAAGAGGAGCTTGGTAAAGAAGTACAAGTGCATACCTTAAATTTTGATATTCGAGATAAAGAATCGGTTAAAGAAGCTATAGATTCTTTACCAAAGGAATTTTCCCAAATAGATATTTTAATTAATAATGCCGGTAACGCCCATGGTTTAGATACCATACAAGATGGTAATTTAGATGATTGGGATGCTATGTTAGATATAAATGTGAAGGGGTTACTTTATGTTTCAAAGGCACTGATACCTAAAATGATAGCTCAAAAGTCTGGTCATATTATAAATATTGGCTCTACCGCAGGTAAAGAAGTCTACCCAAAAGGAAATGTATATTGTGCTAGTAAGCATGCTGTAGATGCAATTAACCAGGGTATGCGAATAGATTTAAACGGTACAGGTATTCGTGTTGGGGCGGTAAACCCAGGACTAGTGGAAACGGAATTTAGTAATGTTCGTTTTAAAGGAGATGAAGATAGGTCAGAGAATGTCTATAAAGGATTTCAACCTTTAAAACCAGAAGATATTGCAGATATAATTTACTTTGTAGTCACTAGACCATACCATGTAAATATTGCTGATTTGGTAGTTATGCCAACCGCACAAGCTTCTTCAACTATTGTAAATAAATCTTAGGCTTCCCAAATGTTGATAACCCTTAAAGAGATAAATATCTAAAAAATGATTAATAAACGCCTTTTGGTAAAGAACTTGCTTGCACATAATGACGAGAATAGTTTTTACGACAAAAAGCGATTTATATCCATTGGAGAAAAAGAGGGGAAAGGGAAATTTTTAAAGCACGTTTGTGCGTTGGCAAATAGTAACCCGGCAAACAATTCTTTTATAGTAGTTGGGGTAGAAGATGAGGATAATAAAATAGTAGGAGTAGATTTTTTTGATGATAGTAAGATTCAAAATTTGGTAAATGCCTATTTAGATAACCCTCCGCTAATATCATATGAGAATATACCTTTCCCAAATTTGCCAGAAGGTAAGGTGGTAGGTTTAGTTACTATAAAATCTATAGGTAAAGTATGTTCTCTTCGTAAGAATATTTGGAAATATTATGGAGGCTCTGTTTTTTTTAGAGAAGGCAGTATTAGTTTACCTAAAGCTTATGGTATAGAATTAAAGGATATAAATTCTGAAGCAGTTGCCACTATTGAACAGCACGCTAAAAACAATATTGAACTTACCCTAGACGGAGTTATTGATTTTATTAACTACAGACATAAAGATCTTGAAAGCAACTACAAAGTTTTTAAAGAACAGTTTGTGGTGTGTTGGGCAGGAAATAAAAAAGTCGTCAATGGAGTTACTTACCATTATCGTGTAGATATAGAATTAATTAATGAACAGGTAAAATTATTCTACTCTAATTTAGATGAGGTTACTATCAGTTTTGATAATGATTCTTTTACTACAATAGAATTTGTGCAACTAGGTCTTGGTGCAAAGCAAAAATATTATCCATTAGAAAAAGTGGTCATCAATTTCAGTGAAAATGGCAAATACCAAATTAAGAGCGACTTGCTTTTTGAGCCACCAGTATATGATGCTAGCGAATTACAGAAAATTTACATACGTAATAATGAGTTGGTAGTAAAGGTGGAGAAAAGTATGGAGTTATCTATTAAGGAGGTAAGGAGTTTAAAGTACTTGGCAGATTCGTATTTGATATGTTTTTTAAACGGATTTGAAGAAGCAAAAGAACAAATGGAATATGCCAGACAAGTCTTAAAACCAATGTACCCAAAAATAAATGCGTCTTTAAAAGAGGCGCTTCGCGTGCTTAGAAAAGTTAAATATTCTTAAGCCAAAGTTGCTCGTAAGGTTTTAACGGTAACTCGTTATGAATGAGTTCAAAAGCTTTTCCTGTAAGTAAATCAATAGAATTTTTACCCGCATGAATACCTATAGAAAGTATCCAGCCTATATTTAGGGTTTCAGTAACTTCATTAAAATTAGACAGTACCCAAACGGTTTCGCCTTCGTGAGTTCTTTGGAAAGCAAAAACATGTTCATTAGGGCATCCATGAATTTTTATATCATTTGAATCGGCAAAGACACTATGCTCTTTTCTTAATTGAATCATATGCTTCAATCCGTTGAAAATAATGGCGGAAGGACTGTCGTTAGATTTTTTCAATTGAGCTATTGTATCCCAATTTTGCATAGGTCTATTTACCCATCTGTTATCGTTGACATGATCATCATTCTGCTCGTAACTGTAATCATTTAATGTACCTATTTCATCACCAGCATATATCATAGGAATACCGCCGTAGGTTAAAATAACACCATGCATCATTAAAATTTTGGAGATAGCATAGTCAATTATATTCTTGTTATTTTGTTCTAGAGCAGTTTCTAGCCCTAATAAAGATGCGGCACTTCCAGTAATTCTACCATCACCGTTTTTAGGGTTATACATGAACATAAGTCCTTTTGCCGGTGACCATTCTAATTTGCCGCAGTAATAATTTAATATAAACTGTTTGTGTGCAGTAGGATCGGAGCCTATAGCGCGTACAAAATCATCTTCATAACCAAGGCCTATATCATCATGGCATCGTATATAATTTATCCATGTACCATCCTTGGGTTTGTTAGGGACTTCAGTTACACTTTTTACCATTAAAGAGGCTTTTTTAGTGGCAATTGAATTCCATAACAAAGCCATTAACGAGGCGTTATACGCAATCTCGCATTCGTTGCCTTCGGCAGTACCTTCTCCAAAGTATTTGATAATATTTCGTGGGGCTACAATAGCTTCAGCTAATAAAATAACGCCTGGGGCTATAACTTGTAAGCACATTCTAAAAAGGGAAATAAGTGTATGTGCCTCTGGTAAATTCTGCGATAAGGTTCCTAGTTTTTTCCAAAGAAAAGCAAGTGCATCAAAACGGATAACATCAACACCTAAATTTGCTAAAGACATTAAGTTGCCAAGCATTTCGATGAATACTTCAGGATTTCTATAATTTAAATCCCACTGGTAGTTGTTAAAACAGGTCATCACCCATTTTTCCATGTCTTTATTATAGGTGAAATTACCTGGTGCAGATTGCGGAAAAATTTCAGGGAGTGTTTTTTCAAATTCGTCTGGTATATGACGGTTAGAATAGGTGTAATAATAATTTTGATGGTGTAAGCTTCCTTCTTTTGCTTTTTGCGCCCACTCAAATTCATCTGAAGTATGGTTAACAACAAAATCGAGCATTAAGAATATATTATTCTCTCTTGCTTTTTTTGTGAAGGTTGTAAAATCTTCTTTTGTGCCATATTTGCTATCAATTTCATGATAACTATTTACGGCATATCCACCGTCATTTTCACCAGAAGGTCTAGTGGTAATGGGCATAAGGTGAAGAAAATTTACGCCTAAATCTTCAAAATATGGTAATTTATCTTTAAGTCCGTTAATGTCATTATTAAAGCGATCAACATACAACTGCATACCGACCATTTGTTCGCTTTGGTACCAGTTTCCTAAATTTAGGCGCTCAATATCTTGTTTTTGAAGTTCTGTTGGCCTGGCTTTGAACAGCGACTCCAATTTATCTAAAAGGGTATAGAAAAAGACTTTATGCTCTGTTTCTGGGTATAATGAAAAAAACTGCGTCTTAATAATAGAAAGATTGGTCGCTAATCTTTGTTCGAATAAAAACGTTAAAGATTGTGCACCTTTTTTCTTTTGACCTTTTGTAGCCAATAACCTTAGTAATTCAGCTTGGTTCATTTTAAGAGTCTAATTGTTGTAAAGTAGGAAGTGATTCAATTGCCCCAAAATTTTCAGTGGTAATAGCTCCAGCTTTGTTCGCTCTGGCAACCATATTGGTTAACAGATTTTCGTCTGCTAATACATTTTCAAATTTAGAATGTTGCGAGATTTGTTGTAATAAACAGCCAATAAAAGCATCACCGGCACCTGTAGTGTCCTTAGGAGTTACTTTTATGCTTGGTATAGTTTTGCTGAATTTAGAGGTGCTTAGTAACGTGCCTTTACTACCTAGGGTAACCACTATAATTTGGGTTCCCATTTCATGGAAAATTTGGCATGCTTCATCTAAATCTTCCTTACCTGAAAGAAGTTGAGCCTCTTCTAAACTAAATTTACATAAATGAGATTTTTCTATGTAGGGATGGCATTTACGAATAAAAACATCCTCTTTGTTTTTCCAAAGGTCTACCCTATAATTTGGGTCAAAACTGATAAAAGAATTTTTGGTTATTCCGTCAAATAAATATCTGTTATACGTTTCTTCTAATGAACCACCCAATAGTGCAGTAGCGGCCCCAAAATGTAATATGTTATTTTCAAATCTAGACTTAAGAGATGAATCATAAGTAAGTTCTTTGTCCGCACCACGGCTAAAAACAAAATCTCGCTCCCCATCTTCATCTATAGAAACAAATGCAAGAGTAGTAAAAGTATCACTTTTCTGAGCTAAGGAGATGTCTACCTTTTCATTTTCAAGAATACGTAATAAGAAAGTACCAAAAGGGTCATCGCCTACGCAGCCAATAAAAAGACTCTCGCCACCAAGTTTGCTAATAGCGCAAGAAACATTCGCAGGTGCGCCGCCAGCTTTCTTAGAAAATTCTTTAGCTTTAGATAAATCTTTACCTTGGTTTTCAGCAACAAAATCAATCAGCAATTCACCAATACAAAATACTTTTTTCATAGTTCTAAAAGAAAAATAAGGAAATCTAAGTTAATTAGAAAATGCTCCTACTTCCTAAATATTCTTAAGGAAATATTAAATAATGGTAGTTTATAGATTATTTGCTTGAATTAATATGTCACTAATTTTGGCTCTGTTCATGAATTGCATATCTTGATATTATACATTTTTAAACACACACTTACCATGAGTATATTTGATGAAATTAAAAAGAAACTAAGCCATGAGTTTATTGATATTATTGAATGGCTAGATACCACTAATGATACTATCGTTCATCGTTTCGAACGTTATCAAAATGAAATAAAAAATAATGCACAGTTAATTGTTCGTGAAGGACAAACTGCAGTTTTTATTAATGAAGGCCAATTAGCAGATGTTTTTAAGCCTGGTACGTATACTTTAAATACTCAAAATCTACCCATACTAACAACTTTAAAGGGTTGGAAATACGGTTTTGATAGCCCGTTTAAAGCTGAGGTGTATTTTGTTAACACACATCTTTTTACTGATGAAAAATGGGGAACTAAGAATCCGTTTATTCTTAGTGATGATAGATTTGGTTTGGTTGAAATACGTGCTTTTGGTACATACAGTTTTAGAATTAACGAACCAGGTAAATTTGTTGTAGATGTAGTAGGTACAGATGGCAACTTCACGAATTATGAAGTAAATGAACATTTAAAAAGTTTAATAGTTACCCGTTTTACAGATACTGTAGGCGAGGCGAATTTACCAATAGAATTATATGCAGCCAATACTAGTGAGCTTTCTGAAACCTGCCAGGTGGTTATGCAACCAGAATTTAATAGGGTAGGTATAGAGTTAGAGAAATTCTACATCGAGAATGTATCGATGCCAGAAGAACTGAAAAAAGAAATATTCGAATATAGTCGATTAGATAAGTTGGACATGACCAAATTAGCTCAATTCAAAGCAGCAAAAGCAATGGAGTTAGCTGCTAAAAATGAAGGTGGAACTGCCGGTGCCGGTATGGGAATGGGCATGGGTTTTGTTTTGGCACAACAAATGGGTGGTCTAATGGGGCAACCAGCTGCACAACCATTTGGGGGGCAAGCTACACAGCCACAGGTACCACCTCCAATGCCTGCACAGGTTACTTACTTTTATGCGGTAAGTGGTCAGCAATTGGGTCCGGTTTCGTTAGAAAAACTGAAGGAATTATTTGCAAGTAGAACCATAAACAGAGATTCTCTAATTTGGAAACAAGGAATGGCTAGCTGGACAGCTTTGAAAGAAGTAGAAGAATTAAAATCTTTCTTAGGCGGTAATACACCACCACCTTTACCAACGGCATAACCAATAACAATTATCATATAATATACCTTTTATAGATTAGGGATACTTTCTATGGACGATATTCAACAATCGGAGTTTAAAAAAGCATGTGCCAGTTGTGGTGCCGAACTTAAATTTAAGCCAGGTTCTCATCAGCTTACATGTGAATATTGTGGTTATGAGGAATTTATTGAGCAATCTAAAAGTAGTTTTGAAGAACTAGAATTAGATCACTACCTAAAAATAGTAGGTGAAAATGCGTATACCGAAACAATAGAGTTGTTGCATTGCAAAAATTGTGGTGCCAACCAACATGTAGAGGAGAATTATAAATCGCTAAACTGTGTGTATTGTAGCGAACCCTTAATTCGCGAGGATATAGAAAAAGAAGGGTGGATTTTACCTGGCGCTTTGGTGCCGTTTCAGTTAGATGCTAAAAAAGCACAAGCCATATTTAAAGGTTGGGTCGGTAAAATTTGGTTTGCACCAGACAATCTAAAAAAGGCTGCCCTAGATCCAGAAGGATTACACGGACTTTATGTACCCTATTGGACGTTTGATGCCAATCTGTTTGCGTCTTATCAAGGACAACGTGGAGATTATTATTATGAAACCCAAACCTATAATAGTAATAAAGGAAAAAGAACAAGGCAGGTTAGAAAAACAAGGTGGACATATGCTTCTGGCAAAGTAGACGGTTTTGTAGATGATATTTTAATAAATGCTTCAGAAAAGAAACGTAGAGAAATTCCGGCTAAAGTCGCGTTTTGGAACCTAAATGATTTGGTTGTTTTTAATTCTAAATATCTATCGGGATTTGTAACGGAAAAATATACAGTTTCGTTAAAAGAGGGGCATCATAAATCTTTTCAAGAAGCTAAAAACATAGCTTATAATTGGATTAAACGAGATATTGGTGGGGATACACAAAGAGTAGCAAATGCCGATATTAAGTTGACAGATGAAAAATTTAAACATGTATTACTTCCCATTTATCTGAGTTCATATAGGTATGATGGAAAAGAGTTCAATTTTTACATTAACGGCCAAACAGGAGTACTAAGTGGAAATAGACCTTATTCGTTTTGGAAAATTTTCTTTTTAGTGGTATTTATCCTTGTCATAATAGCCATAATTGCGATTTTTGCTAAATGAATTTAAAAAGAACACTGGTAGTAGGTGACATTCATTCAGGTTTACAAGCCTTAAAACAGGTACTTGAAAAAGCAGCCATTACAGAACATGATACTATAATTTTTTTAGGAGATTATATTGATGGATGGAGTGAGGCCGTTGAAACTGTAAATTATCTTTTACAATTAAAGGAGAAGTATAATTGTATTTATTTAAGAGGTAACCATGATGAACTTTGTTATGAGTGGTTAACTGGCAAAGCGGACAACCCAACCTGGTTTATGCATGGTGGCGAAGCAACTTCCAATTCGTATGGTAATGCCTCTAAGGAAACCAAAGATTTGCATTTAAAGTTTTATGAAAGCTTAGAGAACTATCATTTAGATTCGGAAGACAGGTTATTTTTGCACGCAGGTTTTACGAACTTAAAGGGTATAGAGCATGAATATTTTAAAAAGACGTTCTATTGGGACCGTACCTTGTGGGAGTTAGCACTTTCATTAAATAAAGATTTAGAAGAAAATCATATTCATTATCCGAAGCGATTAAAAAATTATTCGGAAATTTATATTGGTCATACACCAGTAACAAGAATTGGAAAAACTACGCCGCAGAAAGCAGCCAATGTTTGGAATATTGATACGGGTGCAGCATTTAAAGGACCATTGACGATATTTAATGCGGATACAAAAGAATATTGGCAAAGTGAGCCGGTATATACCTTTTATCCCAATGAAAATGGCAGAAACTAAGAAAACCGTTAACTTTACTAAAAAATAGATTGTTTTAATGACGATCTTTGTTAAAAACTAAACTATGTCTACTAAAAATATAAGATTAGAAGTGATGCAGGCTCTAGAACCTCAGGTAGAAGGATTTATGGATTCCTTCCTTATACAACCAGAGGATATATGGCAACCAACAGATTTTTTGCCAAATTCTGAGAAAGATACTTTCTTACAAGAAGTAAAAGATATTCGTGAGGAGTCTAAAGATCTAGGATATGATTTTTGGGTTACCATGGTAGCTGATACTATTACAGAAGAAGCATTGCCAACTTATGAATCTTGGTTAATGGATGTCGTAGGTGTTGATCAACACGGAGATCATAAAACCAATGGTTGGGCAAAATGGGTTCGTGCATGGACAGCTGAAGAAAATAGACATGGAGATGTGTTGAATAAATATCTGTATTTATCTGGAAGGGTAAATATGAGAGAAATAGAAATAACAACTCAGCATTTAATATCTGACGGTTTTGATATAGGTACGGATCGTGATCCCTATAAAAACTTTGTTTATACGTCATTTCAAGAATTGGCAACCAATATTTCTCACAAACGTGTTGGGCAAATGGCTAAGAAAAAAGGAAATGTACTTTTAGGTAAAATGTGTACTATTATTGCTGGTGACGAAATGAGACACCATTTGGCGTATAGAGAGTTCGTGAAGACTATTCTTGGTGAAGATCCATCGGGTATGATGATTGCCTTTGCAGATATGATGAAGAAAAAGATTGTAATGCCAGCGCACTTTTTACGTGAGTCTGGTGGTACAATAGGGTCAGCGTTTGAGAATTTCTCTAACTGTGCTCAACGTTTAGGTGTGTATACGGCACAAGATTATGTAGAGATTCTAAGAAAGCTTAATGCGTATTGGGAATTAGACTCGGTTCGTTCATTGAATGAAGAAGCTGAAAAGGCACGTGACTATTTAATTAAGTTACCTTCTCGATTAGAGAGAATTGCAGAGAGAATGAAGTTTCCAGAAGACCAATATCATTTTAAGTGGGTAGAGGCAAACGGAGCATTATAAATAAAAAAACCCAATCAGTAATGATTGGGCTTTTTTGCTTTAAACGGTAAATTACAATTTACCGTGTTTGTGTTCATCTTGCCATTTTACAAGTTCTGCCCATTTACCTTCATAACACATTTTGGCTTGTAATGGCCAAGAAGCAGGGTCGTGAATTTTATATCTAGTTCCGCCAGTATCCAATATTTTTTGGCATTCTGTTAAACTAGCTTCAGACAGCGCTTTCCAGGTTTTGATGCCATGGTCTTTGAACATGCCTTCAATTTTAGGACCTATGCCTTCGATCAGTTTTAAATCGTTTTGTTTAATATTTTTTCCAAAAGCAGCTTTGGCAGCAGACCCGTCAAAAGCTAATGCGCTACTTTTAGCGGCGCCTGCGGCAAAAGAGGCGGCAGAGCCTCCAAGATTTGTACTTGGGGCATTTGGAGCGACCGGAGCAGGTTTTACAACCTTACTTGCGGCAATTACTCTTTGGTTACAAGCATCTAAGTCAGCTTTTAACTTATTGTTAGTAGCCTTAAGATTATTTAAATCAGATAAGTCAGTTTTTAACTTGTTGTTACTAGCTTTAAGATTAGATATTTCGGCTGAATTATCAACAACTTCTACAGAATCTTTACCAGAAAGGCGGCCTATTAGGTAGCCTAATATACCACAGATAATACCAACTAAAGCTGGAATTATCCAGCACCAAATATTCATATTTTCAAAATTCATGATTTTACTTATTTATAGGATTAGTGTATGTTTTAATTTAAAGTGATTACTGTTCTTCTGTAGCGTTAGTAACAATTGGTATTTGTTTTTGTAAATAATATTTATTGTTTAGATCACAATTTATTAAAAAAATCTTAAAAATGTTAAAAGATTGACACCTAATTACCTTAGGATCAATCATTATCTAAAATTCAGATATGTTAAATATCATACCAACTATACGATCTACGTGTTAGACGATAAGAAAAGTGTGTGGAACAACAACTATTAATTGCATTTTTGCGTAGATACTTAAACGGTATATTTCTCCCCACAAGGTTTGGGCATTGAGTATACTATGTAAAGTTTTGAGTTAGTTGGTTAAAAAATCCTGTCTTCTTTATAGTGGACAGGATTTTTTTATGCTTAAGATTTATCTAATCTATAATCCAACTATACAATATTTGTGTAAAGCCGTACAGAATTTATTGAAACCAATAAAGGAATTCACTAGTTTAATACAGAGGTATTTACACTATTGAAAATGAAGAAAAAAATAAAAAGTATTGTAAATTTTCTTTGCATGTTTATTGTATTAGGCATACAAGCTTTACTTCATGGTAGTTGGTCTAATGAACCAGCAGGCAGAAAAGCAACCTAGTAAACGGCATGCAAAGAAAATTAAGAAATTATCTATAAATCAAATTTTATACCCTGTGCTAACGGTAGCTCAGTGGTGTAATTTATGGTATTTGTTTGTCTTCTCATATAAACTTTCCAAGCATCAGATCCGCTTTCACGACCGCCACCTGTTTCTTTTTCACCACCAAAGGCACCACCAATTTCAGCACCAGAAGTACCAATGTTTACATTTGCAATTCCACAATCACTACCCCATGCAGAAAGAAAATGTTCTGCCTCACGAAGATTGTTTGTCATAATTGCCGAAGAAAGACCTTGAACTACTCCGTTTTGAATAGCTATGGCATTTTCAACATCACCAGAATATTTTAAAAGATAAAGTACCGGTGCAAATGTTTCATGCTGTACGATTTCAAAATCGTTTTTGGCTTCTGCTATAGCAGGCTTAACATAACAGCCACTTTCGTAACCATCGCCTTCTAATACTCCGCCTTCTACAATTAATTTACCACCTTCTTTAACTACTCTTTCCAAAGCCTTGTTATATTGAGCTACAGCATCAGTATCAATTAATGGACCTACATGATTATTTTCATCTAATGGGTTCCCAATTCTTAATTGTTGGTATGCCGCAACCACTGCTTCTTTTACTTTATCATACATAGAATCATGAATGATTAATCTTCTTGTAGATGTGCAACGTTGACCAGCAGTACCCACAGCACCGAATACGGCACCAATAACTGTCATTTTTAAATCTGCATCAGGTGTTACTATGATTGCGTTATTACCACCAAGTTCCAATAAAGATTTACCTAAACGAGCAGCAACTGCTTGAGCAACAATTTTACCCATTCTAATAGATCCGGTAGCAGATACCAAAGGAATTCTATTGTCTTGAGTCATTAACTCACCTACTGTATAGTCACCGTTTATCAAACAAGAAATTCCTTCAGGAAGATTATTTGCTTTCAGTACTTCAGCAGCAATATTTTGACATGCTATTCCACATAAAGGCGTTTTCTCTGAAGGCTTCCAAACACAAACATCACCACAGATCCAAGCTAATGCTGTATTCCATGCCCACACGGCTACAGGGAAATTAAAAGCAGAAATAATACCTACAACACCTAATGAATGATATTGCTCATACATTCTATGACCAGGTCTTTCTGAATGCATGGTTAAACCGTGCAACTGACGAGATAGGCCCACTGCAAAATCACAGATATCAATCATCTCTTGGACTTCACCTAAACCTTCTTGGTAGCTTTTTCCCATTTCATAAGAAACAAGTTTACCTAGCGGCTCTTTTAGTTCTCTTAATTTGTCACCAAATTGTCTAACAATTTCTCCACGCAAAGGAGCGGGTTTTGTTCTCCATTCTTTGAATGTAGTTGTAGCAGTAGACATTACTTTTTCATAATCTGCTTGTGTAGTTGATTTGACTTTTGCAATCAAAGAACCATCTACCGGTGAATATGATGAAATAATATCTCCGGATGAAAAATTATTGGATCCCGTTGAAGTTCCCTCATTGACATCTTTAATTCCTAATGCTTTAAGAGCATCGTGTATTCCGAAATCTGCTGCTATTTTTGACATTTTATAACTTTTTACGTGATTTATGTTAGATATATTACAAAAATACAAAGAATTTTATCCACAAGTACAACAAATTGAAACTATGAAAATTTTATGATAGACCATAAAACTATTCCGATCAAAGCGGGTATGCTTTGAATAATGAATATTTTTTTACTTACAGAAATAGCACCATAAATACCTGCAAGGGTAACACAGCTTAAAAAGAAAAGAGCAACGTTTGCCGACCATTCTGTGCTATTTATTAAAAATGACCAAATTAAACCAGCTGCTAAAAAGCCGTTATAAAGACCTTGGTTGGCGGCCATTTGTATGGTTGGCTCGAATAAATCTTTAGGGAAATTCTTAAATACTTTTTTACCGGTAGTGGTCCATGAGAACATTTCTATCCAAAGAATGTATATGTGTATGAGCGCAACAAGTGCGGTAATTATTTTGGCTGTAATTATCATATTTCTTTAGCTATAAAACGTTCGTCTACTGGCATAATAGTGCCGCAATTATCGCAAGTTCTTAATTCTTTTGAACTGTAAAAATGCTTAAAATGTGAAAGGAAATCCTTTTCAATATCATAAAGCGTAAAATATGCTTCATATAATTTGTGATTGCAATTATCGCAGAACCATAATAAGCCGTCATCAACATTCATGTCTGAACGTTTACGCTCTATAACTAAACCAATAGAACCTTCTTTGCGCACAGGAGAATGGGGTACTTTGGCAGGATGTAAATACATGTCTCCAGGTCCCAGTTGCATAGTTCTTTTTTTACCATCTTCTTGAATGTTCACTTCTATTTCGCCTTCAAGTTGATAGAAAAGCTCTTCTGTTTCGTTATAATGGTAATCTTTTCTGGCGTTTGGACCGGCAACGACCATAACAATATAATCTCCGGCATCTTTATATAGATTTTTGTTTCCTACAGGAGGTTTAAGTAGTGCTCGGTTTTCCTCTATCCATTTAGTTAGATTAAATGGGGCTTGTATACTCATTTCTATGAATTTAAGTGAAAGTTAAATAAACCGTTATTTCTTACCTAAAAGTTAAGCATAAAAAAAGCCTTTGAATTACAAAGGCTTTTTTAAAAATTGATTCTTATTTAATTATCTAAAAAATAACTGTGTAAAGTATAAATCACCATTACTATTTTGCTGAATACTGATTGCAGAGTAATCATAATCACCTACAAGGTTTTCTCTATGCCCAGAACTTTTTTTCCAACTATCAAAAGCATCTTCTATGGTATCGTAGTTTTTTGCCACATTTTCAGCAACAAAAACAGCATCTGTTATTTTTGCAATGTTCTCCGCACGTATTGTAAAATTATCATGACTAGTGTTTCCTTTAGAAATCATATAAGCTGTATGAAGGCTAGCATAGTAATAGGTAGTGCTTTCAAATTCCAATGCGTTCATGCCTAAATCAACTCTGTAATCATTTATCATTTCAAAAAGCGCAGCTTCTAATGTGCTGTGAGCTTTAGAGGAATCTAATGTATAGTTTGATAGAGCGTTTTCTTGGTAAGTTGTAGAATTTTCCTTTTTTGAACAAGATGATAATAGCGAAACGATTAATACTAAGAAAGTTAATGTATACTTCATAAGTGGGAAACTATTTTTTATTGAGTTACAAAAATAGACTCAACGTAAATGGTAAGAAGAAAAACATCTATAGAGAGGGTCAAATACTCGTTAAGCTACGTCTATTGATAATAACAGCCCTAATCGATAAAATACAAGTAAAATTTCATCGTCAAAAAATGCATTTGGTATGATTTTTCCCACTTTATCAGCATTAAGAACCATGTCAACCCATATGAGTTAAACAGCGGTTAAAATGTTCTGTTCTAATTAAGTGTAGCTAGTTGGTTATTGCTTGTAAAATAGTTGGGTAAAATAATAATTGCCTAAATCATCTTTCTTAACACTTATGCCGGTATGAGTGAAGTCTCCCTCCATAGTTTTTTTATGACTACTACTTATATACCATCCTTCAAAAGCTTCTACAGCAGTTTGATAATCTTTGGCAACATTCTCTGCAACCATTTCAACAGCTATCTCAGTATTTATTTTAGATGCTCTTGAGCTAAAGTTATCATGACTAACACTACCTTTAGATATCATATAGTCGGTATGAAGGTTCGCGTATTTGTATGCCACATCGCTAAATTCCAAAGTATTGGTATTTAAGCTTAATCGATGTGCATTGACAATTTCTAGAAGGTCCTGTTCTATAGTTAAAACATTTTCAGCTTCAAGTACTGGCGTATCATCAATAGATTCACTAGTACAAGAACCAAGAAAAAGTAATAAAAAGACAGGGACCGCATAAAGCAATCTCATTTTCATATAAGTGTCTTTAAATTATGTAGCCTCTCGGCGTAGCGTAGTAGGTAAGAAAAACGAGAATGTTCTAAGTTCCCTAAATCGATTTGGGTTATCGATAGAGTAATATTATTGAAAAATTAAATGCAGGGTGGTATCAAAAATACTTATTCGATAAAGTGCACAAAAAGCAAGATTAGCGTACAATGCGATTATATGGTAACAGGCTCTTCTGTAGAATCTTTTGGCAATACCTCGCTTCTTAGCACAGTATCAAAAATTAATGCTCCAATATCCTTAATAGGTTGGTAGAGAATAGACTCCTGTTTAGTTTCTTCTTTTATTAGACTAAATGTATTGTCCATTCGGTCAAAAAACATGAATGCAGCACCAAGAAGAATAGCAACCTTTAAAACCCCAAAAATTCCACCAGCAATTTTGTTCAATAAGCCAAGCATTGCAAAGTTGGCAACTTTGGTTAATATTTTTCCTGCGAGATTAACGATTATAATTATGAGAACTAACGTAATAATAAAAGCTATAATACTCATATTTCTTTCGTCCCAGTCTAAATGTTCCGATAGGTAATTACCCGTAATGTATGAAAAATGGATTGCCCCAAAAATACCGGCAACCAAGGCTACAATAGAAGCTATTTCCATAAAAAGACCATTTTTATATCCCTTCCATAGTCCCCAAATTAAGGGTAATCCAAGTAAAATATCTAATAGCCCCATTAGTAAAGTGTTTTAACAAATATAGAACTTTGATTTGTACCTTTGCAAGGTCTGTACCTTACTACAGTCTCAAGGAATTTATATGGCTAGGGATATACAATTAAAAGAACGATGGGATTATTTGGTGGAAAAACTTTCTGGAAAGTTTTCTGATGGAGATCCTTTGGAGTTAGATGCAATTATTTATTTAGTTGGAGTCCAAGAATTAGGTCAGTACCATAGAAAATATAAAAAAGATGATAAATTAGATTTAATGCATATTGCAATCTGTCGTCTTTTAGAACCTTACGGTTTTTATGAATTCAGTTTTTTCGACGAAGAAGGTTGGCCGCATTATAATGTAGTTGAAGAATTACCTACATTAAAAGCAGGAGAGCAAACCGTTTTAATGAAAGAGGCGATTGTCTCTTACTTTGTGGAAAAAGAGTTTATAGACTAGGTTAAACCTAAAAATTATTTTATCTATATCTAGTACTTGTGTTGACCTGATAAATCTTCTTCAGGTTAGTTTTTCAATTTTTAAAGTAGATTTCAATACCTCAATAATTCATATTTGAATTAGGCATTAATTCTGCTATATTTAGAGAAATAACTCAAAACACATGGCAAGGCAATTTATAGTATCATTAGATCAGGGAACAACGAGCTCGAGAGCTTTATTGGTAGACCATGATGGAATTATTCAAGGAATGGTTCAAAAAGAATTCAAGCAGATATTCCCTAAATCTGGTTGGGTAGAGCATGATGCAAAAGAAATTTTGTCTTCACAGTTAGAAGTTTTAAAAGAACTTTTGGAAAAGGAAAAAGTAAAACCTACAGAGATAGTAGGTATTGGCATTACCAACCAAAGAGAAACTACTGTTGTTTGGGACAAAAATACCGGTGAGCCTGTATATAATGCAATTGTTTGGCAAGATAAGCGAACGGCTAATATTTGCGAACATCTTAAAAAAATTGGATTAACAGAGCATGTTAAGAAAACCACAGGTTTAGTTATTGACTCCTATTTTTCTGGAACTAAGGTAAAATGGATACTTGATAATGTAGATGGCGCAAAAAAGAAAGCCCAAGCAGGCGATTTGTTAATGGGCACTATAGATACTTGGTTGGTTTGGAATATGACGAAAGATCAAATTCATTGTACCGATTACACCAATGCATCTAGAACCATGATTTACGATATTGTAAATCTAAAATGGGACGATAAAATGTTAAAGGTACTAGAGATACCTAAATCTATGTTGCCAGAAGTAAAGCCATCTTCGGCTCATTTTGGCGATTATGAAATTGATGGAGTAAAGATACCTATTGCAGGTATCGCCGGAGATCAACAAGCAGCTCTTTTTGGTCAAGCTTGTTTTAAAAAAGGCTCTGCAAAAAACACATATGGAACAGGCTGTTTTATGTTGATGAATACAGGAGAAAAACCTCAGTTTTCAAAAAACGGACTTTTAACTACCATTGCTTACGGTTTAGATGGTAAGGTTAATTACGCTTTAGAAGGCAGTATTTTCATTGCAGGGGCAGCAATACAATGGTTAAGGGATGGTTTAGAGCTTATAGAAGATGCAAATGAAACCGAAGAGTTGGCTAATTCTATTGAAGGTGAGAATCCTGTCTACGTAGTTCCTGCATTTGCAGGCTTAGGAGCACCCTATTGGGATATGTATGCTAGAGGAGCTATTTTTGGATTAACTAGGGATACAGGTAAGGCACATTTAGCAAAGGCAACTTTAGAAGCACTGGCATACCAGACCAAAGATATTTTAAAGGCAATGGAAGATGACTCTGGTATTCAACTTAAAAACCTTCGTGTAGATGGTGGTGCATGTGCCAATAATCATTTAATGCAATTTCAGGCTGATATTTTGGATTCTGAAGTTCATCGCCCAGAGATTATTGAATCTACAGCCATGGGCGCTGCTTTTCTTGCAGGAATACAAGTAGGTTTTTGGAAGCAATCGGATATTGATGAAAGCCGACCAATGGACCGAATTTTTAAACCAACATTTGATAGGGTAAAAAGAAAACGTCTATATAAAAAGTGGCAAAAAGCGGTAGAGCGATCCAAAGGATGGGAAGACGAGGAGTTGTAGACGAATCAATTTTACAATTTTTTAATTCTTTAGAGCATAGAATAGAAAGTAATCGGCTTTAACTTTGCTTTCATAACATAAGTACCCTTTAAATAACGACTGTTAATTCGTTGAAAAATTAAATAGACCTCTACTGATGAAATATATAAAATTCACCAATTTGGAACGCCAAAAAACAATAGATAATCTAAAATCTGAAGATTTTGATTTAGTGGTTATAGGCGGTGGAATTACAGGAGGTGGTATAGCCTTAGATGCTGCATCTCGCGGATTAAAAGTCGCGTTGCTAGAAAAAGGCGATTTTGCTTCTGGAACTAGTAGTAAGTCAACTAAATTAATTCATGGTGGGCTTCGTTATTTAAAGCAATTCGATTTTTGGTTGGTAAAAGAAGTGGGTTCTGAACGTGCAATTGTACATAAATTAGCGCCGCATTTAGTATTGCCAGAGAAGATGTTATTACCGTTAATTGAAAATGGCTCTTATGGTAAATGGTTAACATCTATTGGTCTTAAAGTTTATGATATTCTGGCTCAAGTATCTGGAGACGATAAACGAAAAATGATAGAAAAGAAGGAGGCCATGAAATTGGAGCCTTTGTTACCTAAAAAGATTTTAAACGGTGCGGGATATTATGCCGAATATAGAACAGATGACGCCCGATTAACTATTGAAAACATTAAAACAAGTTTACTATTTGGAGCACAGGCATTGAATTATGCCAAAGTGAACGAGTTTATATATGAGAATGAGAAAGTTGCCGGAGTAAAGGCAACAGATGAGATTACAGGCGAAGAATTTACTATTAAATCTAAGTATGTAATCAGTGCGGCTGGCCCATGGGTAGATGATTTAAGAGGGCTAAACAATTCTAAAAAAGGAAAACAACTTCATTTGACCAAAGGTGTCCATTTGGTCTTCCCGTATGAGAAATTACCAGTAAAACAATCTGTGTATTTTGATATCCCAGATGGTAGAATGATGTTCGCTATACCAAGAGGTAAAATTACATATGTAGGTACTACCGATACGAACTATAATGATAACAAAGATAAAGTAACAACAGATATTGCCGATGCTATTTATTTAATTTCAGCGGTTAATAACATGTTTCCAGATATTAATTTGGAGTTAGATGATATTGTTTCTTCTTGGGCAGGTTTACGCCCGTTAATACATGAGGAAGGTAAATCTGCTTCAGAATTATCAAGAAAAGACGAGATTTTCGTGTCAGATACTGGCTTAATAAGTATTGCAGGTGGTAAGTTAACAGGTTACCGTAAAATGGCGGAAAGAGTGGTAGACCGTATTGCCAAGAAGATGGAAGAGGAACACGATATTGAATTAAAAGAATGTTACACAGAGAAGATATTTTTATGTGGAAACGATAATTTCAAGAAATTCAAACACGTTAAAAAATACATTAACCAGGTGTATAGTGAAATAAAAGAAGATGGTTTTACCAAACATGATGCTTGGTTCTTGGTAACGAATTATGGAAAACAGACCACTAAAATTCTTGAAAATTATGCTTCAATAGTTGAAGATGATAAGTATGTACGTTTAGCAAAGGCAGAACTAGCATTTGGTATCGATTTTGAAATGGTACAGAACCCAATGGACTTCTTTATAAGAAGAACGGGTAGATTGTATTTCGATATTGACAGTGTTAGAACTCTTATGGAACCTTTGTTAGCGGAGTTTAAAACAGGATTTGGCACCGACGATGCTAAAGTTGAAGAATGGAGAACAACACTTAAAGCAGAACTAAAAGAGCATTCAGATTTTTCTTTAGAGAGAAGGTGATAGATTCCATTCAATAGGTTTTCTTATTGAGCTACATTCAGAATTTGGTTTTAGGGTGGGGTCGTTGTAGAAATCTTCGGTCATTTGAAAAAAGCACGAGTTAAATAAAGAGTGACTGTCATCTGGAAAGATGACTCCATAACCATTTTCTAAATTTTTTAAAACTTCTTTTGCGTAACGAACCGGTGTTACGGGGTCTAAATCACCACTAACCATTAAAGTAGGAATTTGGGAAATTACAGGCTCATTCTCCATTGTTGGCGCTCTAAAAGGGTGCCATTTTTCTAAACTATTTAAATCAAAAGGATAATACTCATTTCCTAAATTAGATTTTGTCTTGAAAAAGGTGTCAACTTCATTTTTGTCTGTGAAAGGAAGCTCTTCATTAACTATGACAGAGTAACTCATGGCTAGATTAATTGTTCTGTAAAGGGGTATTATATCGCTAAGTTTTTCAAGTATAGGTTCACTATTTCTATCTTCTAATGCTTCTATAAATTTAGGTATTGAACCGATTGACGAGCGATCATATAACATCATTTTTATTAAAAAAGCAGCATCTCTTGCGTTTAAGATGAATTCTTCTTCTTCAAAAAATATCGTTAGAGGATCGTTCTCCAATTCACGTAAAACAGTTAACAAGCGCAATTTTAAATCAGGAAATCTGACACTACATGCTTTATTGTTTTTACAGCGTTCAAGAGTAGCAAATAGAGAATCTTCAAAATTCTTGCCAAGATCAGTTAATAAATTATTTTCGGGTGCGAATACAGAAAAAAGTACAGCGCTTTTTACACTATTAGGATAATCTCGCATAATGGTTAACCCTAATCTCGAACCGTAAGAACCTCCAAAGAGATTCCAAGTAGCATACCCTAGTTTTTTTCGTAAATCTTCAAAATCGGCTGCTATTTCTTTACTGGTAAATTTGGCAAAATCAATTTCTTTTTGAGCTAAGGAATTTTTACAATCTTCCATTAACTTATTTAATGCTAAAAATTCTTCCTCCTTGTTAAGGTTTTTTCTCAAAATAGAAATTGCATCCTCTCCAGATTCAATACAAATTGCTTCAGATAAACCTGTTCCCCGTTGGTCCATTAATATAATATCTCGGTCATTACGTAGTGGGTGGTTCTTCCAGAAATTTTCCATAATCAAAGTTGGTCCTCCAGGTCCGCCTTGTAAATAAACTATAGGAGATTTTAGGGAATCTATATTTTTTGCTTTTAAAACTTTATAAGCAAGACTCATTGTAGGTGAGTCCAATTTTTCACGGTTAGCAGGTACCTTAAGAGTGCCACTTAAAACCTCTTTTTTAAAAGTTTGTTTGCAGGCAGTACATATAATTAGAAACAGAAAAATTTTCCATATGCGCATATAGAAGATGATTAGCTGATTCTAAGATAGACAACTTTAATTAATCTAGTTTATCAGTTAAATCGTGGAATACCTTTTTAGGATTTTTATTTTCATATAAAACTTTGTAGACCGCGTCTATAATGGGTGTTTTTACCTTTTTGGTAAAGTTCTCTTTAATGTTATAAGCACTTTTCGTAGCGTAATATCCTTCAGCAATCATACTCATTTCCATCTGTGCACTTTTTACAGTGTACCCTTTGCCAATCATATTACCGAACATTCTGTTTCGACTAAAAATTGAATATCCTGTAACCAATAAATCTCCTAAATAGGCAGATTTATTAATGTTACGGTCAAGGTTATGTATGCGTTTGGTGTAGCGTTTCATTTCACGAATAGCATTGCTCATCAAAACACTTTGAAAATTATCTCCATATCCCAGACCATGGGCTATACCAGCTGCAATCGCATAAATATTTTTTAGCATCGCGGCATATTCCGTACCAATGATATCCTTACTAATATTCGTTTTAATGTAATTACTAGATAAGTTTTTCGCTATCAGTTGGGCTTTTTCTTTATCTGCGCATGCAATGGTTAAGTATGAAAGGCGTTCCATGGCAACTTCCTCTGCATGGCATGGACCAGTGATAACACCAATGTGATCAAATGGTATTTTATAAGCTTCATGAAAATGCTCTCCAACAATTAATCCAGATTCAGGGACAATACCCTTAATCGCAGAAAAAATTATTTTGTCTTTTAAAGAAGTGGTCAAATTTTCTAATTCACCTACTAAAAAAGCAGAAGGAATTGCAAAAATTAATACATCTGCATTGTCTACCGCTTCATTAATATCACTAGTTAAGAGTAATTGCTCAGGTTTAAATTCTACCGAAGTAAGGTAATTTGGATTGTGTTTTTGAGTTTTTAGATGTTCAATAGCATCGGTATTTCTCATATACCAACCTACTTGTTTTTGGTTGTTAGTCAACATCTTAACAATAGCCGTAGCCCAACTTCCGCCACCTAAAACTGCAAATTTCATATCCTTGTCCATGTTGCAAATTTACCAAATATTTAGATGCTCAATATTAGTAACGTATCAGTCTTAAATAAAAATTGGCACAGAGATTGTTTCTACATACTAGATATTTAAAATGAAATCATATGAAAACAATAAAACTACTCACAGGATATTTCCTTTTAGCCACTTTAATGGTTTCTTGTTATACAGAAGTAATTATTGAAGATGATTTTATAGAAGAGTCAGCTTTTAATACAGATCAAGTTCTACAAAGCTATGATCTTTGGTATGTCGATATAAATGCAACACGTGGTAACGGCGAGGTTCCTTTTTTACAAAGAGCGTTTACGGTTTCTTTTGATCGCGGTGTATTATATGCAAATAATAATATCGTTGGTATAGGTAAAACAGGTGGCGGTTATGGTATCGATGTAGGTACGTATGGTACCCTTAGAGGTACTGTAGATATTAATCATGATATCGAAGGGTCTTGGTTTTTAGAAGTTTATGCTATTAATAATAATACTATTGAGTTGTACGATGCCAGTACAGACACTTCTTATTATTTGAAGGGATATCAGATTAATAATTTTGATTATGACACGGTATTCTATGATAATATCAACTACTTCATACAAGAATATGATGCTTGGGAGAAAATCTATACCAGTGAAACAGGCGCTTTAAATGATTTTGATAATGAAAATTACGTACAGTTTTTACCAAGTTTTTTTAGGTCTTCTTTAGATGCACCGAATACGAGTGTTTCTAATTTACAGTGGGATTTTGAAGGTGATTATCAGGTGTATGATGTACAGGGTGACGATTCATTAAAAACATTGACTTTAGATTATGATTTTATGGGTGATGATTACTTTGAATTATATGTGATAAATGATAGTACTATAGAATTATATCACTCAGATAGCGGAACAACGTATGAGTTTAAAGGCAGAGGATATCAAGAGTATTTAAAATCTGCCAAAGGCTCAGAAAGCAAGAAAAGAATTAAATCTTCCAATCCTACAATGGATGTAAAACGGAAGAAAGTAAAATAGTTTTTAAGTTGATTGTCTTAAGAATGCCCTATTCAGTTTGAGTAGGGTGTTTTTTAAGTATCAGATTTAACATCCTCCATAATAATAGCATCAATATCTATAGGGTTTTCTGAATGTAAAACTGAAATATCCCCTGTTGTTTCAAATATGACTGCTTTTACTTGAGATAATTGTAAAACATTAGCCTCTCGTAATTTCCCCATTAAATCAGCTTGGCTAACCAAAGCCTTATTTAGATTCTCTCTGAGAATAGTCCCGTTCTTCATTAATAGAATAGGAGTATTTGTTATTGCTTTTTGAGCTCTGTTAGAAGATGATAGTATTTTTGCGAATAAGGCTTGTAATCCTGCTAAAAGAGCAAGTGAGACGATTGCTGGCATTAAACTAGAAATAGGTTTGTTTACTGCATCGGCAAGAATGGATCCCATTGCTATAGTAACAGCAAAATCGAAACTTGTCATTTTAGCGAATGTCCTTTTACCAGTTACCCTAGTGATGAACATGATATACAAATAGATAAAAACAGCCGCTGTACACATTTGTAAAACGGTTTTCAAAGAAAGAGGGTCAAAAATTTCCATAGTTATTTTTTAGAAGATGTGTAGTTGAATAATCTCCCTTTAAAATAATATGGTTTCACTTCATAGGTTTCCTCTATTGCATTTAATGATGCTTCATTTAATTGGCCTGTAATCTTTTTTTAAACGCAGATGGATTTTCCCCTGTTACCTTTTTAAATGTTCTATTGAAGTATGATAGGCTTTCAAAACCACATTCAAAGCATGTTTCGGTTACATTCTTTCCAGTAAGTAACATTCGCTTAGACTGGCTAATTCGATATTGATTTAAAAACTCTATAAAAGTACTGCCAGTAGCTTTTTTAAAATATCGGCAAAACGCTGGTTTTGTTAAATTACAGAATTTAGCTACTTCATCTACTGAAATTTTACCTTGGTAGCGTTCGTCGATTAATGCGTAAATATCACGTATTCTACTTTGTTCCTTTTTACTGTATCTATTTTTATAAGGCTTCTTATGGAGTAATTCGAACTCATTACTTTGCGATAGTCTTTTAAGAATACTCATAATAGCCATGAAATATTCAAAAGGTTTAAGGGTATGAAGTTCCTTTAATAATTTGCCTACTTCTTTCTTTGTTTCCCCATGAAAAGCAATTCCATATCGTGATAAATCTAATAATCTATTTAGGCTTTGTAATTCTGGTAAAGGGTCAACAAAGGAGTTCTTAAAACTAGGTTTTATATGTAAAACTTCCTTACGGTAATCTGTCTTAACACCGTAGTCAAAATTTAAGTGAGGAATATTAGATCCTATAAGGACTAAGTCTGTTTCTTCATATTCAGAAATGTGGTCGCCAACATGTCTAGTTCCATTTGCATCTTCAATATATACTAGCTCATATTCTGGATGAAAATGCCAAAAGAAAAGATGGCTCAGCTTGGGGTCATGTAAAAGCCTGAACGGACTTTTAGAGTTGGGGTCGATGGTTTCTAGTTCAATCTTCATTCGCTAAATGTAACAAAATTGCATATAATTTAAGTGTGTAGCACTCAGAAAATCAATATTGTTCAAATATTGGTTAATATCACGGTAGTTTAAGTTGCTAATGCTCAGTAGTTTTATAAAACGCAATTTCTATAATTATTTTATTATGCAACAGAAAAATACTAAAGTAGAGCAAGGTAATATAGCGCATGAAAATATACCAGGAAATCCATCTACCGCTACTAGTAGTAAACAAAGATTAAATGATCGTTCTAATGGAAAATCGCTTCGTATACTTAGTGAAGATGATTGGAAGTTTTGGATAGAGTACGGGTACATTGTCATTAAAAATGCTGTGCCTTTAGAACAGGTAAAGACAACGGCTGATTTTCTTTGGGAATTTGATGAGAAAAACCCTAATGATGCCTCTACTTGGTATGCTCCTCCACGTTCAGAAATGCAAATGAAAGAACTTGTTGGTACGGGTATGGTTGAGGTATATAATCACCAATATTTATGGAATAATAGACAAACGCAAAGAGTATATGATGCTTTTGTAGATGTATGGGGAACAGAGAAATTATGGGTAACTATTGATCGCGCCAATCTTAATTTTCCATTACCCAAAGGAGTAGAAAAGAAGGGATTTATTCATTGGGATTATGATCCAGAATCCAAGCCACAAAATGTTCAAGGCGTTTTGGCTCTTGCCAATCAAGAAGATGAGAATATGGGTGGATTTCAATGTATTCCATGGTTATATAGAAATTATGATTCTTGGAAATTAACACAACCAGATGATCGAGACCGTTTTCAACCTTCTTTAGATGGTTTGGAAGATAAAATTGTGAAAGTAAAAATGAATGCAGGAGATTTGTTGATTTTCAATAGTACCGAACCACATGGTATTAGACCCAATAAGTCCAAAGATAAAGTGCGTATTGCACAATACATTTCAATGATGCCTGCTGAGCCTGAGAACGATGCTATTAAAAATTGGAGAATTAACTCATGGAAGAATAGAATAGCACCAGAAGGCTACGCATTTCCTGGTGATCCGCGTAAATGGGAGCAAACCAAATATGATACCGCTAAACTATCACCGTTAGGAGAGAGATTACTTGGATTAAAAGACTGGTAGACAGATAATTTGGTAATAATTAGCAGGTTTGTGGTGAGGCCGTTAAATATTACTATTTTTGCGCCCTTTAAAGTTAGAGGTACATGGCGAAGGTTTTCAATTTATTCGATTTCACACAAAAAGTAGATTATAAAAATGAAATTTTAGCGGGATTAACGGTCGCGATGACAATGATTCCAGAATCATTGATGTTTGCAATTCTTGCAGGATTTTCACCATTAGTAGGTTTGTATGGTGCTTTTATTATGGGATTGGTTACAGCAATATTCGGTGGCAGACCTGGGCTAATTTCCGGTGGAGCTGGTGCAACCGTGGTTGTACTGATGGCTTTAATGAATTCTCATGGTTTAGAATATGTTTTTGCAGCAGTTGCTTTGGCAGGTGTTTTTCAATTGATTGTAGGTTTTTTAAAGCTTGGTAAATTCATTCGTTTAGTTCCTCAGCCCGTTATGTTTGGGTTTGTTAACGGTTTGGCGATTATTATTTTTATGGCGCAAATGGACCAATTTAAAGTTGGGGTAGGAGATGCTGCAGTTTGGCTTACTGGTCCTGCAATGTATACTATGGTTGGCTTGGTGTTGTTTACAATTGCAATAATTGTTTTTGTTCCCAAAATTACCAAAGCAGTTCCTGCTTCATTAATAGGGATTATTGTGGTGTTTGTTGTAGTGTATTTTTTAAATATAGATACCAAACAAGTAGTAGATATTATTAATCAAGATACGTTACCAGGAGAAGAACTAAAGTCGCTTAGTGGGTCTTTACCTTCTTTTCATATACCAACTATTCCTTTTACATTAGAAGCCTTTAAAATTATTTTGCCTTACGGATTAATAATGGCAGCAGTTGGACTTACAGAAGGATTGCTTACGCTGAACTTGGTAGATGAGATTACTGGTACAAAAGGAAATAGTAACAGAGAATGCTTGGCACAAGGCGGAGCAAATATATTAAATGGATTTTTTGGAGGAATGGGTGGTTGTCCAATGATTGCACAAACTTTAGTTAACCTATCGGCAGGTTCACGAGCACGGTTGTCTGGAATAATTGCTTCATTGACTATATTGTTAATCATATTGTTTGGAGCACCAGTAATAGAGCTTGTTCCGATAGCAGCATTGGTTGGGGTTATGGTTATGGTTGCTATTGGCACATTCGAATGGGCAAGTTTTAAGGCTTTTAGAAGAATGCCTAAATCAGATATTTTTGTAATGATATTGGTTACTTTAATTACTGTGGTTTTACACAATTTGGCGTTAGCTGTATTGATAGGGGTAATAATTTCAGCATTGGTATTTGCTTGGGAAAGTGCCAAAAGAATTAGAGCTAGAAAATACGTTGATGAAGCAGGCGTAAAGCATTACGAGATCTACGGACCTTTATTCTTCGGTTCTACGACACTTTTTAATGAAAAATTCGATGTTCAAGGGGATCCTAATGAAGTAATCATCGATTTTAAAGAAAGCCGTGTTACTGATATGAGCGGTATAGAAGCCTTAAATAAGATAACAGAACGTTATGCCAAAGTAGGTAAAAAGCTTCATCTACGCCATTTAAGTAGGGATTGCATTCGCTTATTAGCAGATGCTGAAGAAATTATTGAGGTAAATGTTATGGAAGACCCAACATACAAGGTTATGGTAGACAAGCCTCTTATTGAAGCAAAAGAAGCAGAAACCAAAAACCCGTTTAAACTTTGGGGTTTATAGGACATGCATTTTAGTCTTTTGTTCTTACCCCAAATAATAGATAGCGTAAAAGGCTCCTAAAACTATAGCAAAAGAGAGTATATAAGTACCTATTTCTTGTATGCTATCCTTTTTGGCTTGAGCTCTTATTTTATCACGTACCATTTTGCGCTCAACATCGGTAAGTTCTTTAAAGTGTAGTTTTGTTTCTTGCGAGTAGTCAAGATAATCTTTACGCAATTCTATAAAGCTTCTGCTTTTTTTAAGTAGAGCCCTATTTGTTTTGATTACTTTCATTGGTTGTCCTCCGTATCCCATCGTCATATCTTTTTTATATGTAGAGGATTTGGAGGTTTTGTTACATAAAATCTTATCTATCGTAGTGTTAGAGTGATATTTTTAAGTTTCTAGTGCATTTGTATTTTTAAGAATAGTATATCTATTTCAGAAAACTAAATATAAGTTTGACTTATAATAAATATAGATAGTAATAGAAATATTGCTGCAGGCATTGACTGTTTCGGTGAGTCATTAATCTTTATATGCATTAATATAGCTCCTACCATTAGTAATGCCATTAAACCGGCAGAAGGTAGGGTTAACATAGGAACCCAAATAGAAACTATTAGACCTAGGGCACTAAGTACTTTTAGAGTCCCAATGATATACATAATAGATTCTGATAATCCATATGCTGCGAACTCTTCTTTCATTGAAGAAGCGCTACCTCCCCTGTAAATTGTTTTCTTATTAAAACGAAAAAACCACACGTTAATAATTGATATGAAGATAATTACTTTGGCTAGAATACTGATATAATCCATTATGTTTAATATATTTGAATTAAAATTAAACAAAATATTTTAAACTTACATATGTTATTTACAAATTTTAAAGAATACATGTGGTTGACCAAGGCAATCATCATATTTTCGGGAGCATCTTTTCTTTTTTTTGGAATAAGTTGTTTGTTCTCGAATTTTATGGTTCTTGAGTTTAAAAGATATGATTTAGAGAGATTTAGAGTTTTGGTTGGGATACTTCAATTATTAGGTTCTGTAGGTCTTTTTGTAGGTCTTTTTTCAAAAAATTGGGCAATATTGGCAAGTTTAGGTTTGGGAATATTAATGGCTTTCGGGTTTATGGTAAGAGTTAAGATTAAGGATCCATTTATATTGTCCTTTCCTTCTTTATTTTATGCTGTTTTAAATATGATATTGTTTGTTGTTTTAATTCGATTTGAAAATGAGTGACCTTTACGGTATAGAAATTATTTATTTTGATAACTAAATAAGATAGATTAAAAATTAAATTATGGAACTTAATGTTTTAGACACCAAATTAATAGCTTGTTGTTACGAACCAATAACCGGTTTTTATCGTGACGGTTTCTGCAAGACAGGGTTAGACGATAATGGTAAACATACAGTATGCGCTGTTATGACCAGAGAATTTTTGGAATATTCCAAAATTCAAGGAAATGATTTAACTACTCCGATGCCAATGTATAATTTTCCAGGTCTAAAAGTAGGCGATAAATGGTGTTTATGTGCTACACGTTGGTTACAAGCTTATAAGGCTGGTGTCGCTCCTCCTGTAGTTTTAGAAGCTACCCATAAAAAATCTTTAGATTATATTGATTTTACATCACTTCTAGAGGCTAAGTTTTAATCATTTATTAAATCGATATTATATTACGAGATAGGTCTTGCGCATAAAAATTGTTCTTATTTTTAAAGGATGAAATATAAAGCCATAGTAGTAGTCTTAATGACTATTACCACATTATGTATTATAAACAGTTGTAAGGTGGAAGAAGTTAAAAATGAAGAGGTTTTATTTGTAGGAACCTATACAGATGGTGGTAGTGAAGGAATCTATAGATTTAATTTTAATCTAGCTACTGGAGAATTAGAAAATAAAGTAGTAGCTGCAAAAATTAAGAACCCTTCTTATATAGCATTTTCTCCGAATAGAAATTCTTTATACGCAGTTAGCGAGGTAGATGATTTCAAAAAAAATGTTGGTTCAATTACCACATTTTCAGTAAAACATACAGCCCTTGTTGAAGTAAATGAGCAATCGACTTATGGTGCTAACCCTTGTTTTGTTGGCACTAGCGAAAATGGAAAATTAGTGGTCGTTGCCAATTACACTGGTGGAAATGTCGCAATATATAATGCTTTGGAAGATGGAAATCTTAAGCCATCTCCTCAGGTAATTAATCATAAGTCAATAGATACAAGTAAAACAGCACATGCGCACATGGCATCGTTTCTAAACGATGAATTGATTGTGTCAGATTTAGGATTGGACAGAATTAAAAAATATAGTGATGTAAGCGGAAAATTCGTTGTAAGTGATCAGAAAGAATTGGTGGTTGCCGAAGGTGCTGGGCCAAGACACTTTGTGACTTCTGCTAACGGAGAATTTCTTTATGTAATTAATGAATTGAATTCTACGATTACCATATTTCAAAAAGAGGAAGAGAAATATTATGGTATAGAAACCTATGATACCGTAGCTTCAGATTTTGAAGGTGAAAGCTATTGCGCAGATCTTCATTTATCACCAGATGGTAAATATCTTTATGGTACCAATAGAGGTGAGAATACCGTGGTAATTTTTAAAATAGATGATACCACTGGAAAGTTAAGATTGGTGGGCAGAGAGTCTGTAAAAGGAGATTGGCCTAGAAATTTCACTATTGACCCAACAGGAAAATATGTACTGGTAGCAAATCAACGAAGCAACAATATTGTTGTTTTTAATAGGGATGCAGAGAATGGTACCCTAAGTTTTGTAAGCCAGGTTGATTTGCCTAGTCCAGTGTGTTTAAAATTCTACTAGTTAGATTTAATAACCTGTAATAAATCGTTTTTTGGCACTACTCCAGATTGTCTCCAGACTTGCTTGCCATCTTTGAACAAAATCATAGTAGGTACACCTCTAACTTGATATTGAGATGCTAATGTTTGATTTTTATCAACATCGATTTTAACGACTTTAATAGCGTCACCTAAATCTCCCTTTACTTCTTTTAAAATGGGAGCAAGCGTTTTACATGGTCCACACCAATCAGCAAAAAAATCTACTAAAACTGGAGTTTCTCCTTTTATTATTTCAGAAAATGATGATTTCATATCTTTTGATTTATCTGTTTTACATTAACAAGCACCAGTACTAGGGTCACAGCTGTCGCCTACGCCTATAATTTTTAAAGGAGCCACTTGTTGAAAAGCTTCTAAAAAGGCAGCTGGTGGTTGAGCACCACTAATACCGAATTTATCATTGATTATAAAGAATGGAACACTATTTACACCACGTTGTTGATAATGCGCAATTTCTTGTTTTACCGCATAGGCAATAGCATCATCATTCAGTACTTTGAGTGTTTTTTCAGCCGACCATTCATATTCAGACATAATAGAACTTAAAACATCAACATCGTTTAAATGAAGATTTTCATCAAAATACGCTTTCATAAAACGTTCCTTCAATGCATCTTTAAATGCTTCTTCACCAGCTACATGCAATAGTTGATGTAATGGTAAAGTATTTATGGCCAACCATTCGGTACCAAAGTTAAAAGTAATGCCTTCCTCTTTTCCGCTTTCTACTAATCGGTTCGTCATTTCAAGAGGACCGTCAAGACTTCCAAATTTGTTGGTTAGGTATGTATCTCTATCCAATCCTTCTTTTGGAATATTAGGGTCTAATTGAAAAGGATGCCACTCTATTTCTATTTCGGCACCGTCCCATTGCGCTATTGCTTTCTCTAATCTTTTTTTGCCGACATAACACCAAGGGCAAGCTACATCAGAAACTATATCTATTTTTATTTTATCCTTTTGCATATCTCAATCATTTCGTATTACCTCGAATTTGTCGTAAAAAGTGATAAAAACATACTTTTTATAAAGATAATAGGAGTTGTTTTAAAAAAGAAAACCCTTTCATGTTTATGAAAGGGTTTTCGGTATTAGGTTGGCGTTTTAATTTAGAGTGTACGTAAGTATTCTGCTAAGTTACGAGCCTCGTTTTCCTTTAAATTCTGGTTAAGCATAATAGCATTGTTGTATTCTTTCAATAATGCTTTTGCAATTGGATCTTCTTTCAACATTTTATCTGGATTGATAATCATGTTCATAACCCATTCTGGACTTCTACGTTCGTAAACACCTTTTAATGCAGGTCCGATCATACGTTGTTCTGCCATATGGCAAGCAGTACATATTGCTTGGAATTTTTCTTTACCAGCAGCAGCCATCTCTTCGTTAATAGTATCGTCAAATTTAACACTAGTTATAGGACCAACACCTTTATTATCTAAATCTACTGGTACACTTTGACTTGCTGTTTCAGTTTTAGCTTCTTTTTTGGCTCTGTTCATTTCAAAACCTTCTTTTTTCTCTTCTTTCTTTTCTCCACAACTGATAATCAATGTGCTAAGAGCTAATAAAGTGAATAATTTGCGCATACCTTTTCTATATTTTAAATGTTGTCTATCAAATGAGCGACTAATATATGAATTTTTGCGGGTTGCAGTATGTTTTAATAGGGTTGTATTATGGATTTTAACCAATAATGATAAGCATCTAACATTTTTGTGATATCAATTTATATCTGTTCTAGTTAAGAAGGTTGATTTAGGAGAGATTCTCTAAAAATTCTAATGTACGTCGTTCTGCGTACGTGAAGTTGTTATTGCCATAAAAACCAACATGACCACCATATTTCGGCGTTTCTAGATAAAGGTTTTTGTGATGTTTTGCAATCTCTATTGGGTAACATTCAGACCCTAAAAAAGAATCGTTTAGGGCATTTATAATCAGCGTTGGTATAGTAATATTTTCTAAAAATTGAAGGCTACTGCTTTTCGTATAATAATCCATTGCATCTTTAAAACCATGTGCCCTACTAGTGTAAATGTCATCAAAGTCTTTGAGCGTTTTAATGTTGTCAATATCCGTATCTGAGATATTATCGGGAAAGAGCTCTTGTTTTAGTTTTAGCTTTTCAATAAGGTTTCCTTTGAATCTTCTAGCATACAATGCATTTTTAAGTTGAAGTAATTGGTGAAGGGAATCTGCTAATTGGCAAGGAACAGAAATAGCAACAGCACCTTTAATTTCATTAGGTAATTTTCTGTCCTCGCCTAGGTATTTTAGTAACAGGTTGCCACCAAGGCTAAAACCGTGCAAATAAATATCAGAGTATTCATCTAATTGCAATACATGTTCAATTACCGCTTGTAAATCTTCTGTGGCACCAGAATGGTAAGAACGAAAAAGCTTATTTGCTGTACCACTACACCCTCTTAAGTTTATGGCGCAGACATCAAAGCCAGATTGTGTTAATAATTTGGCACTACCTTTTATATATGCTCTTTGTGTACTGCCTTCTAAACCGTGAATAATAATAACCAATTTGGTAGAAGAAGATTTTCCATAACTCCAATCGGTATCTAAAAAGTCAGAATCGGGTAAAGTAATGCGAATGCGTATTTGTTCAATACTTTCAACCTTTCTTATCAGTCCAGAGTATATCGTAGACAGGTGTCCATTTTTGAAAAATAAAGGAGGATTGTATGAAGAATCTAGTAAAGGCATCTATATATAAAAGCTAAAATTCTTATTTACTTCGGGTAAGTTTCCAATACTTTTATTTGTTCTTCAACAGCTTCCTTAAATTCAGTTTTTAAATGCGAAACCAATTCGGTTACTGAGGTAGTATCATTTATAAGAGCGGAACCTTGCCCAGCTGACCAAATGGTTTTCCATGCTTTAGCTTCGGTATCCAATTCTTTTCCAAAATCAATCTTTACATCTTTTTTAAGATCATCTTCGGTTATACCTGCAGCTTTTAAACTAGCGCTAAGGAAATTGGCATGTACGCCAGAAATAGATGCAGTGTAAACTACATCGCTTGCACCGGCATCAATAATCATTTGACGATATTCGGGAGTGGCTTTACTTTCATTGGTATTAATAAAACGAGTTCCCATATAAGCTAAATCTGCACCCATTTGTAATGCAGATGCAATATCTCTTCCCGTACTTATGCATCCGGATAGAAGAATAGTTTTATGGAAAAATTTCTTTATTTCCGCAACTAAAGTCATTGGGTTTATGCTACCTGCATGACCACCAGCACCAGCTGCAACAAGAATTAACCCGTCAACACCAGCTTCTGCAGCCTTTTCTGCGTGTCGTTTTTTAATAATATCGTGGAAGACTAATCCGCCATAACTATGAATAGCATCAACTACTTGTGAAACAGCACCCAATGAAGTGATAATTAATGGAACTTTATGTTTTACACATATTTTAATATCTGCCTCTAATCTTGGGTTTGTAGCATGCACAATTAAATTTACACCGAACGGAGCAGCTTTTTTACCTGTTTCTTCTTCAAAAGTTTTTAAAGCAGATTTAATTTCAACAACCCATTCTTCAAATCCTTCAGTTGTACGTTGGTTCAAGGCAGGGAAAGTGCCGACAATACCATTTTTACAGCATTCAATGACCAATTGTGGTCCAGAAATTAAGAACATTGGCGCTGCAACTATTGGTAAGGATAATTCTTTTATGAAAGCAGGTTTTGTTGACATAACGATATGAATTTTGAAAGAGACTTAAAAATAACTATAAAAAACGGTGTTCTTTATTTCTTAGATTTCAAAACTATGTTATTTTTATGGGGTATTATGCATGCATAACAAAAAATATAAATATGTACTTTAAAGATTTTGAGATAAGATGGAGCGATGTTGACGCAAACCGTCATTTGGCCAATTCGGCATATATTAATTTTATGAGCCATACTCGTATGGCTTTTTTAATAGAACAAGGTTTTGATCATAAGATAATGGCTGCCCATGAAATAGGACCTGTGGTATTTTATGAGCATGTGTATTATTTTAAAGAAGCATTCCCTGGTAAACCAATAAAAGTTTCGCTAGAAGTTATGGGTTTAAGCGAAGATGGAATGTTTTTTGAGTTTCATCATAATTTTTACAATCATAAAGGCGAGAATATAGCGCGTTGTGAAATGATGGGAGCTTGGATAGATTTGAAAGCTAGAAAGCTGACAGGTTTAACAAATGATTTACTTAGTAAATTTAGCGCCTTAGAAAAAGTAGAAGGTTTTAGGGTCCTTACAAAAGAAGATTCAAGAAAATTCGCGAGAATTCCAAAAAATTTATAGGAATTGAGGTATTAAATGGGTTATTTTTAAATGACAAATTATAATGTAATTAATGGTTAGCCTACCAGAAGAAGTATTTCAAGAGACATACGGTAAAGTTAAAAAGTTGATTGTCACCAAAAAATTGGTGCCTGGTCAGCTAATAACTGAACTTAGGCTATCGCACACTTTAAATATTAAAGACGACACCATACCTGTAGTACTACTTCAGCTAAAACAAGAGAACCTACTTGTAGGGAGTTTGGACAATGGTCTTTTGGTAAGGGAATTATGTGAACAAGAAATTGCAGAAATGTTTGATTGTAGAATAGCATTGGAAACAATGACGGTAAAACTATTTACACGTAACGCGCCACAATCTAAAATTGATGATTTAAGAAATCTTCTTGTACCATTTGAAAAAGGTCCAAAAAATAGCTATGTCTTCTATAAGATAGATAGATATTTTCATGAGTTTATTGCTAAAAATTGTGGTAATAGAGCATTATATCAGCTGTTTAAATCTGCAAAAATCTTATCCTTTATGGATCTTGTGGGGTTAAATAGACCCTTGAATGAAATTATGCAAGAACATCTTAATTTAGTATCAGCGATGCATCACCGTGATGAAGAGCAAGCTGTAAAATCAATATCGCTTCATTTAGAGAATGCTAAAAAATCACATATTTAAGTTTCTTGAACTTGTCTCTTTGGTCTTTTACTAGAAAGGTAAACCCCAACTAAAACAAAACAGGCAGCTACTATTTTTATAGTAGTGATTGTATCTTGTCCTGTTAATACGGCATAAAAAATACCTACCAAAGGCTGAACATAAACAAAAGCACTTAATGTAGAAGCTTTTAACTGGGTTAGTGCAAAAATGTTAAATAGGTACGTACAAAATGTAGTTCCTAGAATTACAAAACCAATTCCAAAATAAGCTTCCGATGGTAGTGTGCTCCATGATATTTCCATAAATTCCTCATATCCGAATGGTAGACATATGAGTACACCTAACGAGAATAGCCATTTCATGAAAGTGAACGGATGGTATTTGGTAATAAGTACTTTGACTAATACGAGATAAGAGCCGTAGAATATAGAATTCATAAAAATCATGAAATTCCCAAGAGGAATATTTGGGGCGTCTTGCCTAACTTCAGTCCCAAATAAAATTAAACCTAGAGCACCAAGCAGTCCTATGGCGATACCTAAAACTTTCCTGCCTGCAATCTTTTCTTTTAAAATTACTGCCGATAGAATTAAAACGACAATAGGCACAGTGGTTATTAAAACGGCACTATTAATAGGGGTGGAAAGCGATAGCCCTTTAAAAAAGACCAACATATTCATAGCCATGCCTAATAGGGCACAGATGAACATACGTAAATAATCTTTAGGGTCAATTCGTTCTTTTGGTCCTAGAGGTGAAATCAGCCAGAATAAAATAGCGGCACCCGTAACCCTTAGGATAATAAAACCAAAAGGCTGTACAAAATGGGGCATAATCCCTTTAGCAATAGTGTGGTTTACACCATAGATGGTAGTTGCGCCAATGGCAGCAAGTATGGCCAGTAGTCTTTTGTTCACGAGTGAATTGCCATTTTAGCGGCTTCAACCACTTTTTTACTGTTTCCAATAAAAATTTGGTTTTCTACAATGATAACAGGTCGTTTTAAAAAGGTGTATTGTTCAAGAATTAGGTTCTTGAAATCCGCCTCCGTAAGACTTTGTTCTTTTAAGTTTCTCTCACGGTACAAAACTGCTCTTTTACTAAACAAAGATTCATAGCTGTTAGAAAAGCTATGCATTTGCTCTAATTGAGAAGCGGTAATTGGTTCTGTTTTTATATCCTGTAATTCGAAATCAGTAAGTGGTTGTAGCTCTTTAATAATCCTCTGGCAGGTAGAACAAGTACTTAAATGGTATATTTTTTTCATGCTTTTGGATATTTTGAACAGTGCTTTTAATGCTATAGATGATTAAAACATTAGTTTTTGAAAACGACGTTAGGAGTACAAAGAAACTTAAATATCATTAATTGTGCTACTTTTACAATGCATTTAAATGTGAAATGATGACAGAGAATATTTTTGAAGTAATGTTACAAAATCGTAGAAATCTACATGCGATATTGACAAAGACACCAAAAGAAAAGCTACTTAAAATACCAGAAGGATTTAATAATAATATTTATTGGAACATTGCGCATACCGTGGTTACCCAACAAATTTTGATATATAAATTCAGTGGCTTACAAATGCGTGTGCCAGATGATTTGATTGCAAAATTTAGTAAGGGAACTGTTCCAGACGGTACCGCCACAGATGAGGAGATCATGGTGGTTGCAGATTTTTTAATTTCAACGGCAGAATGGCTTATTGAAGATTATGATACTGCGCTTTTTCAAACATTTAATGAATATGCCACAAGCGCTCGTGTAACGCTAAGAAATGTAGAGGATGCCATCGCTTTTAATTTATTTCATGAAGGGCTCCATATTGGGCAAATATCTTTGTTGTTAAAGCAATAGTACTAAGGTTTTTGTGGGAAGCTTAAAAAAGGATTTGCATCTGCGTAAGGTATGGTCAATATAATTGGACCATCTGCAAAAGATGCAATTTCGTAAGGTTCGTAAAATAGAATTAATCCGTTTTCAGTATATCCAATATTGTCGGGTAAATAAAAACTATCGATTTCAAACATAAAACCAGTATCGTTAATAGAACCTGTTGTAGGTATATTTTCTTGTTCTCTAAATAAGGTTTCGGCAAAAGATTTGAAACCATCTATCTCTTTGAATAAGTTTTCTTGGTACAATTCAATGCCTTTTACTTTGTCAAAATTTAAAAACCGGTTAGTGCCATAGCCATGTGCCCCGCCTGTATAAATATATGATTGTATTTCAAGGGTAATTATTTCTTCGTTTTCGTAAGCAATAGTACCTTCAATTTTAGCCTCCCATGGCATGGATTCTTCTGGAAACTTGCCATTTAGTTCTTGGTAATCAAAAACGAAAGCTTCTTTAGCATCTTCAAGATTTTGCGCATTGCTCTCTTCATCAAAATTTAATAGAGCAATAATTTCTCCTTCTAAAGCAGAATTAATGGTTTCACTTAGTTTGGTGTTGCCTGTAGCCTTAGGGATATCAATAGTTACGGTAGTACAGTTTTCACAAGAATCGGTAGCAATTGACAATGGTTTAAAAGAAAGGGTGTTCTTGTTGTTACAGGCAAAAAGAAGAATACAAATGATTAGGCAGATAAACTTAGGCTTCATGGAAAAATTAGATTTAGTGTAAAAATACAGCTTCATTGTATTCCCCAAAACATAACGATACATTTGTATGATAAATACTTTAATATGGCTGCAAAAGACTTAAAGTTTAATACGAAGACCATACATGGTGGTCAACAACCAGATGAAGCATATGGGGCAGTAATGCCACCTATTTATCAAACATCTACATATGCACAGACAACACCAGGTGGGCATAAGGGTTATGAGTATTCTCGTAGTGCCAACCCAACCAGAACTGCTTTAGAAAATTCATTGGCAAGTATAGAAGGCGGTGAGTTTGGATTGGCTTTTGGTAGTGGGTTAGCAGCAATAGATGCCGTAATGAAATTGTTACAGCCAGGTGATGAGGTCATTTCAACCAATGACTTATATGGCGGGTCTTATAGAATTTTTAAAAAGATTTTTGAAAATTTTGGCATAGTATTTCATTTTGTTGGAATGCAAAGTGCGGATGCAATTCAAGATAAAATTAATTCGAAAACGAAATTGATTTGGGTAGAAACACCTACTAACCCAATGATGAATATTATAGATGTAAAAGCGGTAGCCATGTTAATTAAGGATAAGGATATTCTATTAGCGGTAGATAATACTTTTGCTACTCCTTATTTACAGTTGCCATTAGAATTAGGTGCAGATATTGTGATGCATTCGGCAACTAAATATCTTGGTGGTCATAGTGATACCGTTGTTGGTGCACTAGTAGTAAAAGGGAAGGAATTGGCAGATAGGCTTTATTTTATACAAAATGCAAGTGGTGCCGTTTGTGGACCTATGGATAGTTTTTTGGTGTTAAGAGGGATAAAAACGTTACATGTGCGTATGCAGCGCCATTGTGAAAATGGAAGAGCAATAGCAAAATTTTTAAAAAGTAACCCCAAGGTTGAAGAAGTATATTGGCCTGGTTTCGAAGATCATCCCAATCATGATGTAGCTAAAGAGCAAATGAAAGATTTTGGGGGTATGATTTCTTTTGTACCCAAAGGAAGTAGTTATAACGATACAATTAAGATTGTAGAGCGACTACAGATATTTACATTAGCAGAGTCTTTGGGTGGGGTTGAAAGTTTAGCAGGTCACCCAGCAAGTATGACCCATGCAAGTATTCCAAAAGAGGAACGACTAAAAATTGGAATAGTAGATTCATTAATTAGATTGAGTGTTGGTATTGAAGATGTTAATGATTTAATAGCAGATTTAGAGCAAGCGATAGGATAATCGCCTAAATGTTAAATTATATGTAGTAAGAATAGGTGATTTGTTGTCAAAACAACAATTTTTATCGATTTTTAAGAAAATAAGCATTCAAATTACACAAATAGCATAATTTTGACGTTATATTTTGAAATCAATAATTTAAATAAGTGTAAATAGCTTTATGGAGAATAAAATAAAAGCATTTATGGATGAGGTTATCGCCAGAAATGGTCACGAACCAGAATTCATACAAGCGGTGCAAGAAGTTGCAGAAACTGTTATACCATATATTGCAAATCAAGACATATATAATGGTAAGAATATTCTTTTAAGAATGGTTGAGCCAGAGCGTTTAATTTCTTTTAGAGTTGCGTGGGTAGATGATGACGGTGAAATACATGTTAACCGTGGTTATAGAATACAAATGAACTCGGCCATAGGTCCTTACAAGGGTGGTTTACGTTTTCACCCAACCGTAAATGCTAGTATACTTAAATTCTTAGCTTTTGAGCAAGTATTTAAAAATAGCCTTACTACACTACCAATGGGTGGTGGTAAAGGTGGTTCTGATTTTGATCCAAAAGGAAAATCTGATGATGAGGTAATGCGTTTTTGCCATGCCTTCATGTTAGAGTTAAATAGACATATTGGTCCTAATACAGATGTGCCTGCTGGTGATATAGGTGTTGGTGCTCGTGAAATTGGTTTCCTTTTTGGTATGTACAAAAAGATACGTAACGAGTTTACCGGTGTGTTAACTGGTAAAGGACTTTCTTGGGGTGGTTCTAAGATTAGACCAGAAGCAACAGGTTATGGTACCGTATATTTTGCACAAAGTATGTTGAAGACCAAAAACGAAAGTTTTGATGGTAAAACGGTAGTAATTTCTGGTTCAGGAAACGTTGCGCAATATGCAGCTGAAAAGGCAATTTTACTAGGAGCCAAGGTGGTAACACTTTCAGATTCTAGTGGATATATTTATGACAAAGATGGCTTAAATGATGAGAAGCTAGCTTTTGTAATGAATCTTAAGAACAATAGAAGAGGTCGTATTTCTGAATATGCAGATAAGTATACTTCTGCAGAATTTCACGCGGGTAAAACTCCTTGGGATGTTAAATGTGATATCGCATTACCATGTGCAACTCAAAACGAGTTGAACCAACAAGATGCTAAGAATCTATTAAGTAATGGATGTATGTGTGTTGCAGAAGGTGCAAATATGCCTTGTGATACAGATGCTGTTCATGAATTTAACAATGCAAAAATATTGTTTGCCCCAGGTAAAGCATCAAATGCTGGTGGTGTTGCAACATCAGGTTTAGAAATGTCTCAGAATTCATTAAGAATTAGCTGGACACGTGAAGAGGTTGATGAGCGTTTGAAAGATATCATGGAAGATATTCATGATTCTTGTATTGAGTATGGAAAAGAAGAAGATGGTTTCTGTAACTACGTAAAAGGAGCCAACATTGCAGGTTTCGTTAAAGTTGCCGATGCTATGTTAGCACAAGGAGTTATTTAGAAATTAAATAAATCCTAATTATATATAATGCGAGGTTCTATTATGGGACCTCGCATTTTTTTATACCCTTTCGCCACCAAGCTCCAATCAACTATCTTTGTTGAAATAGATGTTATAATATGCAGGTAACGACAAAGGCGATAGTATTTTCTGCAATTAAATATGGCGACACAAGTCTTATTGTTAAAGCCTTTACAGCATCAGATGGTATTAAATCTTATTTATTAAGAGGGGTTTTAGCTTCAAAAAAAGGAAAATTAAAGTCAGCCTATTTTCAGCCTTTAACGCAATTAGAAATTGTAGCGAGCCATAAAAATAAAGGAACTTTAGAGACGCTAAAAGAAGCAAAGGTGTTTTATCATTACCAAACATTGTATGCGGATATGGCTAAAAATGCCATGACGTTATTTTTAGCAGAGCTACTAGGTAATAGTATTCGAGAAGAGGAGCAAAATGAAGATTTATTCGAATATCTTGTAGCATCATTACAATGGTTGGATATGCATAAAGATGTAGCAAATTTTCATTTGTATTTTATGTTATCGTTGACTCGGTTTTTAGGCTTTTATCCTGATGTATATCAGATAGATAAGCCGTATTTCGATTTATTAGAAGGTGAGTTTGTTGCTGTTGAATCATTGAATCCGATTCTAAGGGGAGAAAATATTTATTATTTCAAGACCTTCTTGGGCACAAATTTTGATGCAATGCATACCGTAAAGATGAAAAAAACCAATCGCCAAGAACTGCTTAAATCCTTAATACTTTATTTTGAATTACACTTACAAGGATTTAGGAAACCAAAGTCGTTTGCCGTTTTAAATGAAGTTTTCAATTCGTATGTATAAGTATCTGTTCGTAGCACTTTTTTTATGTAGCACTTTTGCCAGTGCCCAGCAAATAACTGTCTTAGATGCGGATAGTGGTGAGGAGATTGCCAATGTTGCCGTGTTCAATAAAGACAAGTCTAAGATTGCGTTAACAAATTTAGATGGTGTTTTTGATGCAGCTGTCTTTATGGGTAAAGAGCGTATTACTTTAAAGCATATTGGTTATCAAGAATTTAAAACAAGCAAGATACAATTACAGAGACAAGGTCATAAGGCTTACTTGATTATGAAGGCTCAGCAATTGGATGAAGTAGTTATGTCCGTTTCTAAGTGGGAGCAACAAAAACGAGATATTCCAAATCGAATAATTTCTCTTGACGCCAGGTCAATTGCCTTTACTACACCTCAGACGGCTGCAGATTTACTTCAAAATAGCGGTAAAGTATTTGTTCAAAAAAGCCAAATGGGAGGTGGTAGCCCAATGATTAGGGGTTTTGCTACAAATAGATTGTTGCTTACTGTAGACGGGGTACGAATGAACAATGCGATATTTAGAGGAGGTAACGTACAAAATGTAATATCAATTGATCCATTTACTATTAAAAATACAGAAGTAATATTTGGTCCTGGATCGGTTATTTATGGAAGTGATGCTATTGGGGGAGTCATGAATTTTTATACAAATAAACCTATGTTATCCCAGAATGATAGTCTTTTGGTGCATGGAAATGCCAACTATAGGTTTGCTTCTGCTAATATGGAGAATACGGTACATGCAGATATTAACTTAGGTAAAAAAACATGGTCGTCGTTGACCAGTATTACATATAATAACTTTAATGATTTGAGAATGGGTGCTCATGGTCCCGATTCTTATTTAAGAAATACGTTTGTACGCACTGTAAATGGAGTTGATGAATTGGTTGAGAATAATTCATCAAAGAAACAAGTGCCAACTGGTTACGATCAAATTAATTTAATGCAGAAATTCCTGTATAAACCGAATACCAAATGGGATTTAAATTTAGGGGCATATTATACTGAAACTTCAGATTATTCTAGATATGACCGTTTAATTAGACCAACAAGCGATGGCTTAGGCTTGCGGTCTGCAGAATGGTATTATGGACCACAAAAATGGTTTATGGGTAATGCTCAATTACAGAAAAAGGGAGATGGAAAAGTGTACGATGGCTTAAAATTAGGCTTGGCATATCAACATTTTGAAGAAAGTAGAATTAACAGGGATTTTCAAGATGAGGTTAGAAATACAACCAAAGAAAAAGTAGATGCGATAAATTTCACTATTGATTTTGAAAATAAAAAATTAGGAGATTTTAGGCTTTATTATGGTAGTGAGTATATCTATAATAAGGTTGGGTCGACCGGTTTTGATTTTAATATTAATACTAATGAAAGAACTGCAGCGGCATCGCGCTATCCAGATAATTCTTCATGGCAAAGTTTAGCGGGTTACGCAAATGGGGAATACAAAGCAAAACCGAATTTTACAATTATGTCCGGTTTGCGATACAGTCACGTATGGGTCGATGCAATTTTCGACGATACTTTTTATGATTTTCCGTTTGAAACAGCAGATTTAAGCACAGGGGCATTAACCGGTAGTATCGGTTTCAGCTGGTTTCCTAGAGCAAATCTTCAAGTTACACTAAATGGATCGACCGGTTTTAGAGCTCCAAATATTGATGATGTTGGTAAAATTTTCGATTCAGAGCCAGGCTCGGTAGTTGTGCCAAATACAGATTTAGAACCTGAGTATGCTTATAATGCAGAAATAGGGATTCAGCGAAATATAAATGATAAGATTATTTTAAAAGGTACAGCCTATTATACGTATTTAGTAGATGCTTTGGTGCGTAGAGATTTTAGTTTCAATGGCGTCTCAGAAATAGAATATGGTGGTGAATTAAGTAATGTACAAGCTATTCAAAATGCAGCAAAAGCATATGTTTATGGCTTTGAATTTGGAATAGAAGCATATTTGACCGAGCAATGGTCTTTGTCATCTAATCTAACGTTGACCGAAGGTATAGAGGAGGAAGATGACGGTACGGAAACACCTGCAAGACATGCGGCACCTACTTTTGGGGACTTTCATGTTGTATGGAAAAACCAAAGGCTACGCACAGATTTGTTTATTAATTATAATGGGGAAATAGCTAATGATGATTTGGCAATGTCAGAGCAATCAAAAGAGTATATCTATGCTGTTGATGAAAATGGTAACCCATATGCGCCATCTTGGTATACTCTAAATTTTCGCTCTCAATATGATATTACAAACCGTTTTAAGGTAACGGGTAGTTTAGAGAATTTTACTGATCAGCGATACAGAACTTATTCTTCTGGTATAGTAGCGCCAGGAATAAATTTAATTATTGGTGTAGGATATCATTTCTAAATAAAAAGACCCGCTATTAACGGGTCTTTTGTAATTATAAAAAAAAGGTTCTTGTTAGTGTTTAACCGCCTTTTTTACTTCGTCAGCTTTTTTTGCTGCTTGATCAGCTGCATCGTTAGCTGCTTTTTTTACATCATTACCTGCTTCTTTAGCCGCATCCATAGTATCCTCACCAGCTTTTTTAGCAGCATCTATACCGTCTTGACTAGCTTCTTTTACTGATTCAGCAGCATCTTCAGCAGCATCCATTGCATTTTCGCTTGCTTCTTTAGCAGCATCCATTGCACCTTCGCCAGCTTCTTCTAAATCTTGACCAGCTTCTTTTAACTCCTCGCCTGCATTTTCTAAAGCAGCGCCAGCTTCTTCAGTTGCAGATTTTGCTTTATCAGCTGCATCTCTACATGAAACAGACATACTAAGTGCTAAAATTGCTAATGATCCTAAAATTACTTTTTTCATTTGTGTAAACGTTAAATGGTTAATTGTTCGGAGTTATATACGCAGAAATTTAACTTTTGGATGTTCAACATGTTAATAATTCATTTATTACATGGTTTAGAGGTATTTCAATGCTGTGAATACACTCCTTTTTGACCAAAATTTTATAATTTTGCAGCCTTTAAATCCCAGTACAATAAGCATTTCGTATGAAGTTTACAGAATATCAAGGATTGAATTTACCAAAGGTCGCAGAAGAAATACTTGACTACTGGTCAAAGAATGCCATTTTTGAGAAAAGTATTTCTTCCCGTGAGGGTAAGGATAGTTATGTATTCTATGAAGGTCCGCCGTCTGCAAACGGTATGCCTGGTATACATCATGTAATGGCTAGAACTATAAAGGATATTTTTCCGAGGTATAAGACCATGAAAGGTTTTCAGGTAAAACGTAAAGCTGGTTGGGATACGCATGGTTTACCAATTGAACTTGGTGTTGAAAAAGAACTGGGTATTACAAAAGAAGATATTGGAGTAAAGATTTCTGTTGAAGAATATAATGCTGCTTGTAAGAAAGCAGTTATGAGATATACTGATGTTTGGAATTCTATGACCGAACAAGTAGGGTATTGGGTAGATATGGAAGACCCGTACATTACCTACAAATCTAAATACATGGAAACGGTTTGGTGGCTGTTAAAACAAATCTATTCAAAAGGTTTGATTTACAAGGGTTACACCATACAACCTTATTCACCAAAAGCTGGTACAGGTTTAAGTTCTCATGAGTTAAACCAGCCTGGCACATACCAAGATGTAACTGATACTACGGTAACAGCACAGTTTAAAGCCGTAGAAGAAACATTGCCAGATTTTTTACAGAATGAAGGCACTATTTATTTCTTGGCTTGGACTACCACACCTTGGACTTTACCTTCGAATACGGCATTGACTGTAGGTTCTAGAATAGATTATGTATTAGTCGAGTCTTATAACCAATATACTTTTGAGCCCATGAATGTTATTCTTGCCAAAAACTTGGTAGGTAAGCAGTTCTCAGGAAAGTTTAATGAAGTTTCAGAAAAATCTGAATTGCTTGAATATACTTCTGGTGATAAGAAGATTCCTTTTTACGTAGTAAAAGAATTTAAGGGTAAAGATTTATTAGGTATTCGATATGAGCAGTTATTAGATTATGTGCTTCCGTATGAAAATGCAGAAAATGCTTTTAGAGTAATTGCCGGGGATTTTGTAACAACAGAAGATGGTACGGGAATAGTACATACGGCACCTACTTTTGGAGCAGATGATGCCTTTGTCGCTAAACAAGCAGTTCCGGAAATTCCGCCAATGTTAGTATTGGACGAAAATGCAAACTTGGTTCCTCTAGTTGATTTGCAAGGTAAATTTAGACCTGAGTTAAAAGAGTTAGGCGGTAAGTATGTTAAGAACGAGTATTATGAAGATGGTGAAGCTCCAGAGCGTTCTATAGACGTTGAAATTGCAATTAAATTAAAAGAAGAGAACAAAGCCTTTAAGGTTGAAAAGTATGTGCACAGTTACCCTAACTGTTGGCGTACGGACAAACCAATTTTATACTACCCATTAGATTCTTGGTTCATTAAAGTAACTGATGTAAAAGATCAGATGTTTGAATTGAATAAAACCATTAACTGGAAGCCAAAAGCAACCGGTGAAGGAAGATTTGGAAATTGGCTAGCAAACGCAAATGACTGGAATTTATCTCGTTCAAGATATTGGGGTATTCCATTACCAATTTGGAGAACAGAAGATGGTAAGGAAGAAATAATTATAGGTTCTGTAGCGGAATTGAAATCTGAAATGAAAAAAGCTGTTGAAGCTGGAGTTTTAGAAAAAGATATCTATGCAGATTTCGTAGTGGACGACATGTCTGAAGAGAACTATGATAAAATAGATTTACATAAGAATATTGTAGACCAAATTACATTGGTTTCGGCTTCAGGTAAGCCAATGAAACGAGAAAGTGATTTGATCGATGTTTGGTTCGATAGCGGATCTATGCCATACGCGCAATGGCATTATCCATTTGAAAACAAAGATTTAATAGATGAAGGAAAAACATTTCCTGCAGATTTTATAGCAGAAGGTGTGGATCAAACTCGTGGTTGGTTCTATACATTGCATGCTATAGCAACAATGGTATTTGACTCTGTTGCATATAAGAATGTAGTATCTAATGGTTTAGTTTTAGATAAAGAGGGTAAGAAAATGTCTAAGCGATTGGGCAATGCCGTAGATCCTTTTGAAACAATGAACGCGCATGGCGCAGATGCCACAAGATGGTATATGATTAGCAATGCCAACCCTTGGGATAATTTAAAATTTGACACCGAAGGTATAGCAGAGGTTAAGCGAAAGTTTTTTGGGACCTTATATAACACGTATTCGTTTTTTAGTTTGTATGCAAACTTAGACAAGTTTACATATGCCGAAGATGATATACCAATGACCGAACGTACAGAAATTGACCGTTGGATTCTGTCAGAATTGAATTCATTGATAAAGGTTGTTGATACGGCTTATGAAGAATATGAGCCAACCAGGGCAGCAAGGGCAATATCAGATTTCGTTCAAGAGAACTTAAGTAACTGGTACGTACGTTTGTGTAGAAGACGTTTCTGGAAAGGTGAATACGCTCAAGATAAAATTGCAGCTTATCAAACCTTATATACATGTTTAGAAGTGGTTGCTAAATTGTCGGCGCCGATTGCTCCGTTCTTTATGGATCGTTTGTACTTAGATTTAAATAAAGCAACTGTAAAAAAAGGTTTTGAAAGTGTTCATTTGGCAGATTTTCCTGTAGCAGATGAAAGGCTAATAGACAAAAGCTTAGAGGTTAAAATGGAGAAAGCACAGACAATTTCGTCTTTGGTATTATCTATTCGCCAAAAAGAGAAGATAAAAGTACGTCAGCCTTTACAGAAAATTATGATTCCTGTTTTGGATAATAAAGATAGAGAAGAAATTGAAGCGGTATCAGAATTAATAAAATCTGAAGTTAACGTTAAGGAAATTCAGTTGCTAGATGATGCCTCTGGAATATTGGTGAAACGTATTAAGCCGAATTTCAAGACTTTAGGTCCGAAATTCGGAAAGGAAATGAAGCAAATTGCTCAAGTTGTTAATGGGTTTACTCAGAATGAAATCCAAAAAATAGAGCAGGATGGCGAATTAACAATCGAATTAGATAATAAAAGCATTACTTTACAGTTACAAGATGTAGAAATCTCTTCGCAAGATATTGAAGGATGGATGGTAGCAACTTCGGGAAAATTAACCGTTGCTTTAGATGTTACTATTGATGAGGAATTAAGGAATGAGGGTGTTGCAAGAGAATTAGTAAATAGAATTCAAAACATAAGAAAAGATTCTGGTTTTGAAGTAACTGATAAGATTGCGGTTAAAATTTTAAAAGATGGTTTTGTCGAAGTAGCTGTACAGAATAATATTGAGTATATTAAAACAGAGACTTTAACAGCAGAATTATTTTTTGAAGAAAAATTGGACGAAGGTGTTGAAATTGCTTTTGACGAGGTGAACACAAAATTGTTTATTGAAAAACATTAAGAGATGGCAGAAGATTTAAAAGTGAGGTATTCTGACAAAGATTTGGCAGAATTCAAGGTATTGATCGAAGAGAAAATAGAAAAGGCTAAAAGTCATTTAGAGCTATTGAAAAGTGCTTATATGAATGATGGTAATAACGGTACAGATGATACATCGCCTACCTTTAAAGCTTTTGAAGAAGGTTCTGAAACAATGAGTAAAGAGGCTAATACGCAGTTGGCTATTAGACAAGAAAAATTTATTCGGGATCTTAAAAATGCAATGCTGCGTATAGAGAATAAAACATATGGCCTTTGTCGTGTAACAGGAAAATTAATCAATAAAGAACGATTAAAACTTGTTCCACATGCCACGCTTAGTATTGAAGCTAAGAATATGCAATCATAATTAAAACGCCTTTAGGGGCGTTTTTTAATAGCAAAAATTTTGAAGAAGTGTTTATTGTATTTTCTGCTATTACTCTGTTTGGGGCTTAATGCCCAAAAGAAAATTTACAATAAAATTTTAGCAGAACATATAGGTTTAATACAGGTAGATGCTACCAATTGCTTCATTGTTGAAGTGCATACTATAGAGGGTGGCGAGATTAGTGTAGAGGCAGAAATAGAAGGCGAGTATAGTCAAGATTTAGGTTTAGAGATTGTAACCAATGGTAATACGTTGGTAATAGAAACAGGCTTTACACCAAGTTTTGAAAATCCCAATGATAAATTAAGTGCACATAAAGTAATTTCTATTTTATTGAGATTGAACATGCCTTTGCATAAGAAATTGGAAATTTTCGGCACTAATTCTAGAGTAGTTATAGATGGAGTGTATAAAGAGCTTCATGTATCCTTATCTGACGGAACTTGTTTGTTGAATAACGTAGATGCAGATGCCACGGTAAAATCACAGAGTGGTAATATAAAAGTTGTCTCGACAGCTGCCCAAATTAATGCGATAAGTAAATATGGCACTGTATCTTTTAATTCTATACCCTATGGAACATCTACTTATAAATTAGAAACTGTCACCGGAAATATAGATCTTAGTAAAACCGAATAATATTTATATTTTTGCGCTCATTGATTAAAGCCCATGAACATTAAAAAATCTGTACTATTTATTTTATTGATATTAATAATTGATCAATGGAGTAAAATTTATATTAAGACCCATTTCGTATTGGGAGAATCTGTTGAGGTGTTTAACTGGTTTAAAATTCTTTTCATTGAAAACGAAGGTGCAGCCTGGGGTGCAAAGCTAAGTGACGTGTTACCAATTTCAGATAATATAGGAAAACTAGTATTAACCGTATTTAGGCTATTTGCAATTTTCGGTATTGGGTACTGGCTTTTTGATGTCATTAAGAAAAAAGCATCAAATACGTTGATTTGGGCAGTTTCATTAATTTTTGCTGGAGCCTTAGGTAATATTTTAGATTCAGTTTTTTACGGCGCTATTTTTAATGAAAGTTATAATGAAGTGGCAACACTATTTTCTGATGAACCATATGGTAAGTTGTTTTATGGCAAAGTAGTAGATATGTTATACTTTCCAATGGTAGATTCTACGTGGCCCACTTGGATGCCTATGGTAGGAGGTCAGAATTTTAGATTTTTTGAACCAGTATTCAATATTGCAGATACAGCAATAAGTACAGGTGTTGGTATTTTACTTGTGTTTAACAAGCGTGCATTTAACAAAGAAGAAGAAGTCTCTCTTGAAGCAAATAAAAATTTGCAGGATTAAGAAGTTTTAAAAGAGTAGGTCTTGGAAGGCGTAACACAATAGTCTAACGGTATATCTGTTGGGGCAACATCATCTATTTTGTGCTCAGCTTCAAAAAAGGATAGTCCAATTTTTATGACATCTTTTCTGCAATCATTAAGAAAACGATCGTAGTATCCTTTGCCGTATCCTATTCTATTTCCTAACTCATCAAAAGCTAATAGCGGAATAAACACTACATCCAGTTTACTAGTTTCAATGGTAATGCCATCTACAGGTTCAGGTATATTTAAATTATTGGTTGTAAACTTTGTATTATCGGTAAGCAAAAAGTGTTCTAGTTGGGTAGGGGAAATAATTTTTGGAACAATTACATTTTTGTCTAAACCAAGAAGAATAGATATAATACCTTCTGTATCTATTTCAGCTTTTTGCTCAATAGGTAGAAAAATATGAAAATATTGATTACTCCAAACTGGCAACTGCAAAACTGAATTTGCAATTGCAATACTTTTAGATGATAATTCTGGGGTAGATAGGGAACTACGTAATCGAGAATATTTTATGCGTAAATCTTTCTTCAGCATAGTGAAGAGAGTATAATGAAATTATTTATCAATTTATTCTTTTCCTGCAACAGCAAAAAATACCTTAAAAAATAACATTAAAATAAGATAAGTTCCCAAGGTGATGATATAACTGTCCATAGTCTTTTTATTTGTAAATGTGCTAATATTCGTTGTTGTTGAGTTAAAAATAGGTAAAATAATTAATACAGTATCCTTGAAATGCACTTTTTTCTCGTTGAAATGCACTTTTTTATAATAAAATTAACATTTTGGTATATATTTCAAAACATATTTTTATATAAACACCTGAATATCAATAAATTGATATTGTAAATATTTGAACGCATTATTAATGTTATAATTTTACGTTGGTAATTTTATTTAATTGTGAATTTCAGATTAGTAATAATATCAGATTCGTAAAGGGTTAGTGTGGTTTTAGTATTAATAATTAAGCTTTGTGGTGTAATATAAAGTGGCTATTATAGACTAAATTAGTGGTGTTGAATTATGACAGAAATTCCCTTAAACATACAATTAAGTGCATTGCCTACCGGACCGGGGGTTTACCAATTCTATGATAGTAATGACAGTATATTATATGTAGGTAAGGCAAAGAATCTTAAGAAACGTGTTTCCTCTTATTTTAATAAGAATCATGAGTACGGTAAAACACGTGTTTTAGTAAAGAAAATTAGGGCTATAAAGCATATTGTAGTACCTACGGAGTCAGATGCGCTTTTGTTAGAGAACAACTTAATAAAAGAGTTAAGACCTAGATACAATGTATTATTAAAGGATGATAAATCATATCCTTGGTTGTGCTTGAAAAACGAACGTTTTCCTAGATTTTTCCCAACAAGAAGGGTGATAAAGGATGGCTCTGAATATTTTGGACCTTATACTAGTATGAAAACGGTAAGAGTTCTTTTGGACCTTATTAAAAGTGTATACCCATTAAGAACTTGTAATTATGATTTATCCGCAGAGAAAATTAATGCGGGTAAGTATAAGGTATGTTTAGAATATCATTTAGGAAATTGTAAAGGACCTTGTGAAGGTTATCAATCTATAACCGAATATGATCGTCAAATTGATGATATAAGACAAATTGTTAAGGGTAATTTTAAATCGTCAATAACTTATTTCAAAAGTCAAATGAAAGCATTGGCTGCTGAAATGAAATTTGAGGAAGCTCAGATAATAAAAGATAAGATAGATATACTAGAGAACTATCAAGTTAAATCTACTATTGTAAACCCTAAGATTAGTAATGTTGATGTATTCAGTATTATATCAGATAATTCTTTTGCATATGTAAATTTTCTTCAATTGGCACATGGTTCTATAATAAGGTCTCATACCATGGAGATAAAGAAAAAGCTTGAAGAGCAAGATGAAGACCTATTAGGGTTAGCCGTTGTTGAAATAAGGGAACGATTTAAGTCAGATTCAAATGAACTTTATGTGCCTTTTGAAATTGCCGTATCACCAGGTCTTAAAGTTACTGTTCCTAAATTGGGGGATAAAAAACGTATACTTGATCTGTCTGAGCGAAATGCTAAATTCTTTAGGCAAGAACGATTCAACCAAATTAAAATAATTGATCCAGATCGTCATACCAATAGGATTATGGCGCAAATGAAAAAAGATATCAGGTTATCTGCGGAACCTAGGCATATTGAATGTTTTGATAATAGTAATATACAAGGTAGTAACCCTGTAGCTGCATGTGTCGTTTTTAAAAATGGTAAGCCATCGAAAAAAGAATACCGACATTATAATATAAAGACAGTAACCGGGCCTGACGATTTTGCATCAATGGAGGAGGTTGTGTATCGTAGGTATAAAAGATTACAAGAAGAAATGCAACCTTTGCCTCAGTTAATTGTTATTGATGGTGGTAAGGGGCAGTTGTCATCAGCTTTAAAAAGTCTTGACCTTTTAGGTTTGAGAGGTAAAATTGCTATTATAGGTATTGCAAAACGATTAGAAGAAATTTATTTTCCAGAAGATCCAATTCCACTCTATCTAGATAAAAAATCTGAAAGTTTAAAGATTATACAAAATGCGAGAAATGAGGCGCATAGATTTGGTATTACCCTTCATAGAAATAAAAGAAGTAAAGGAGCGATTAATTCGGAGTTGGAAGGTATAGATGGAGTGGGTGAAAAAACGGCACAGCAATTATTGAAAAAATTTAAATCGGTAAAACGTATCAAAGAAGCTTCGGTAGAGAGTTTAAGTCAAGAGGTGGGTGTGTCAAAAGCAAAAAAGATATATGAGTCTTTTCATAAAGAATAGTTTAGATAAAACGGTAATCTTGGTAGTGGTGACAATGTTAACCGCTAGTTCTTTAATATCCCAAGTTGTGGAGGAAAAGAAAAAGCTAAAGATAGGACTGGTTTTAAGTGGTGGTGGTGCAAAAGGGATGGCACATATTGGTGCTTTAAAAGTAATTGAGGAGGCTGGTATTGAAATCGATTATATTGGTGGTTCTAGTATGGGTGCTATAGTTGGGGCATTATATGCCGCAGGTTATACGGCTAACGAATTAGATTCGGTATTTAAAGCGACCAATATAGGCTCGTTAATTCAAGATAATCTCCCTAGAAGTGCTAAAACATTTTATGAAAAGGAGGATTCTGAACGGTACGCGTTAACGCTGCCATTTAAAAATTTCAAGGTTACTGTGCCACCAGCTTTTTCTAGTGGGCAGAATATATATAATGAGTTTGTTAGGCTTTTGTATCATGTGAAAGATATAGATGACTTTAATAAATTACCTACTCCGTTTGTTTGTATAGCAACCGATATTGAAACAGGTAAACAAGTAATTTTAAATTCTGGTTATTTACCAGAGGCTATTTTGGCAAGTGGAACTTTACCGTCTTTATTTGAGCCTACCATTATTAATGACAAAGTGTTAATAGATGGCGGTGTGGTTAACAACTATCCTATAGATGAAGTAAGGGCTATGGGTGCAGATATTATAATTGGCGTAGATGTTCAGCATGATTTATCTGACAGGGAGGCATTGTTGTCTGCTACTGAAATTCTATTACAAATTAATAACTATAGAACGGTTGCTGACATGAAAGTTAAGTCTACAAAAACCGATATTTATATAAAACCTAGAATTGAAGATTATACCGTATTAGATTTCAATAAATTGGCAGAAATAGTTAAGACAGGTGAAGATGCTGCAAATTTAAAAATACAGGAATTAAGGGAGCTGGCAACAGATTATAAGAAGAATAAAAATTCAATTTCTGTAATTGAAGCAGATGAAGAACTTACGGTAAATAGATTGTTGATTGATGGTAACACCAATCATACTAGAGGGTATGTAAAAGGTAAATTGCGATTTAATTTAGATGAATCTATCGATTTTAAAAAACTCCAACAGGGTATTAGTAATTTATCTGCGACAGGTAATTTTAGGACCATAAAATACAAATTGTTAGATAATTTAAATGGAGGTGAAGATTTAATTCTTCCTTTAGATGAAACGAGAAATACATCTTTTTTAAGGTTAGGGGCTCACTTTGATGATTTATATAAAAGTGCGGCAATAATTAACTTGACAAAGCACAGAATTTTATCGAAGGATGACGTTGCTTCTTTTGATATAATTTTAGGAGATAATATTAGATATAATTTTGAATATTATGTGGATAAAGGATCATACTGGAGTTTCGGTTTTAATTCTAGATTTAATGATTTTGAGCAGGAAATAAATTTCGATTTAATAGAAGATAATTTTGAGGTTGGTACAGGTAGCCGAATAAATACAATTAATTTAAATGTATCTGATTTCACCAATCAACTATATATTCAAACCGTAGTTAAAGAAGAGTTTGCTTTTACGTTAGGAGCGGAGTTTAAGCACTTGCAATATAGTACCAGAACGTTTGGGGATATACCTGATACTACAGTACCTGATAATACTACTAGTAGTGGAAGAACGTATTTTGAAAGAAGTAATTTCATTAGTACATATGGTCAGTTAAGGCTAGATACCTACGATGATAAATACTTCCCATCTAGAGGTTTGTATTTTAGTGGCGATATGCATTACTATGTGCTATCATCTGATTACAATAATAATTTCAAGGATTTTTCAGTGTCAAAAGCTCGTATGGGTATGGCTATACCGTTGGTTAAAAACCTATCTATTAATATAGAAACAGAAGGCGGTTTTAAATTAGGTACTTCTAAGGTAACCTCGTTCGATTTTATATTAGGAGGTTATGGTACAGATTTTATAAATAACCTAGTTCCTTTCGTTGGTTATGATTTTATTAGTTTACCTGGTAATAGTTTTGTGAAAGCCTATGCTCGATTAGATTATGAATTTGCTAAAAAGAACCATGCCTTGTTCTCGGCTAACTTTGCCAATGTAGATGATGATTTGTTTAGAACAGGAGATTGGTTTCAAGCACCAACGTATTCTGGGTATGGGATAGGTTATGGTTGGGAATCTTTTTTGGGACCTGTGAACCTTATGTACTCATGGACACCAGAAATAGAAAGATCACAGTTTTTTGTTAGCATTGGTTATTGGTTTTAATGCCAATCAAGAAATATTTTTGGCTTAAAATAGCTCAAACTACCCTCTGTTTTCTTAATGAATTCCCAATTATTAATTAGAAGTGTGAATAACTGTTAAGTTTATCATTAAAGTAAGTTAAACCGTGCTATGGGTATAATAATGTGCCTTAAATTTACATCAGCTAAGGGGTGGTTCCCTTACAACTTTAAGTAGTGGTTTTTCATAATTTAAAGTTTGGTTGGTTATTTAGGAAAAGCCCAGTTTTTAGACTGGGCTTTTTTTATACAATACTTTGGAATAAAAATTGTTTAAGATATTGTAATGAAAGTGATTGATTGAGATCAATTACTATTTTTACATTAAACTACGGACTATGAAAAAAATATTTTTATTCGCCCTTTTCTTAACATATTTTGGTGTCCAAGGTCAAAGCTCTCAATCTGCCTTTAAAACGGGGGAGTGGTTAAAATTTAGAATGCACTATGGCTTTTTAAATGCCAGTTATGCTACACTTCAAGTTAATTCTGCAACAATAGATGATAAGCCTGTATATCACGTGGTAGGTCATGGAGAAACCACAGGTGTTGCTAGTTGGTTTTTTAAAGTAGACGATACTTACGAAAGCTATTTTGATAAAAGAGATGGTAAGCCTTATAGGTTTGTTCGTAAAATCGATGAAGGTGGTTATACCAAAGACGTTGAAATAAACTTTGATCATAACACGTCTAAAGCTGAACTTAATGATAAGAAAAACAAGAAAAAGCTTAATTTTACATTAGAGAACAATATACAGGACTTAATATCCGCTTTTTATTTTTTAAGGAACAATTATAAAACAGAGGACCTTGAAGTAGGAAAAGCTATTACCTTGAAAATGCTATATGATGATGACGGTATTTTTGACTTTAAACTTAAGTATTTAGGTTTAGAAGTTTTAAATACAAAATATGGTAAAGTAGAATGCTTGAAATTTAGACCGCTAGTTCAATCTGGTCGTGTATTTAAAGAGCAAGAAAGCTTATCGTTATGGGTGTCAAATGATGACAATAGAATTCCCATAAGAATTAAGGCAGATTTAGCGGTAGGTGCTATAAAAGCAGATATAGATGGGTATAATGGTCTTAAGCATCAGTTTAAAATTATAATGGACTAGACCGTAAATGGAAGATAAAGAGAAAATCGAATCCCAGATATCTAAACTAGAAGAAAAATATAAAGATTCAGGGCAAGATTTAGGCTCTTATTTAGACGGCTTATTGCACCAACGTTATCTTACATATTGGGACTATATTCATTTAGATACATTACTAAGTTTACAAGTTCCAAGAACACACTTTCCTGATGAAGAGATTTTCATCATGTACCATCAAATAACAGAACTGTATTTTAAATTGATTTTGCATGAGCAAAAACAATTGGTAGATGATAAAAGTGGAAGTTTAGAATTTTTTATAGAAAAAGTTAGAAGGGTCAATAGTTATTATAAAGTTCTTATATCTTCATTTAGCGTAATGATAAAAGGTATGGAGCGTGAACAGTTTTTGCAATACCGAATGGCATTGTTGCCTGCAAGTGGTTTTCAATCTGCACAATTTAGAATGATTGAGTTGTATGCTACCCCTTTAGAAAATTTGGTTCATGTTACAGATAGGTCTCAATATTCAGCAAATGATTCCATCGAAGAATTATACGAACATATCTATTGGAAAAAGGGAGCAACAGACTTATCTACTGGAGAAAAAACCTTAACCTTAAAACAGTTTGAGTATAGATATACACCAAGGTTAATTAGAATTGCCAAACAGGTGGAAAACGCAACAATATATCATAAATACTTAAGTTTACCCAAAGAGCAACGGGAAGATAGCGCATTGGTAAATGCCTTGAAAACTTTAGATATGAATGCCAACATAAATTGGCAATTAATGCATATGGGTTCTGCTCATAGGTATTTAAGAAAAGATACTGGTGATATTGAAGCAACAGGAGGTACAAATTGGAAAGAGTATTTGCCGCCTAGTTTTCAGAAGATTGTATTTTTTCCAGAATTGTATACAGAACAAGAATTAAATAATTGGGGTAAGCAATGGGTAGACCATATGTTAAATCCAGATAAATCAAGAGTAGAGTAATGCAGAAATATTGGGGCATAATATTAGTGTTGACTGTGATGGCATCGTGCAAAGACACTAGTGACCAGAAAAATGACATAGCGCAAGAGATTAGTGTAGTTAAAGTGCCAGAAGTAAACGAGAGATTTGGTTTTAATTTAGATGAGTTCAATGTTAAACTAGATACTGTAAGGTACGGTGACAGTTTTGGAGAATTAATGCAAGAGCATAAAGTTGACTATCCAAAAGTCTTATCTATTTCAGAAAATTTTAGAGACACTTTCGATGTTCGTAAAATTAGGGTAGGTAAGCCTTATGTTATTTTACAGTCTAAAGATACATTGGCACAAGCTCAGGTATTTATATATGAAAATGACCCAATTAACTATACCGTAGTAGATTTACGTGATAGTGTAAAGGTGTATAAAGATAAAAACAAAGTAAAATTTGTACAACGTGAAGTTTCTGGGGTTATAGAATCCAGTTTATCGGAAGCTATATTGGACCAAGGGGTAGACTACAATGTTACTCACAATTTGGCAAATGTATATGCGTGGACCATTGACTTTTCTAGATTACAAAAGAATGATAAGTTTAAGATTATTTACAATGAAAAATATATTAACGATACGGTTTATGCAGGTGCAGAACCTATAGAAGCTGCCTATTTTGAGCACAACGGCAAACCTATCTATGCCTTTGCATATGAAAATGATTCACTTAGAGGTCTAGTAGATTATTTTGATGAAGATGCAAATAATCTTAGAAGAACTTTTTTAAGAATGCCTGTAGAATATGGTAGGTTATCTTCTAGATATAATCTAAAAAGAAGAATTAAATATTACGGGTATAAATTACGCCCACATAAGGGTACTGATTATGCTGCACCAATTGGAACACCAATTATGGCAACAGCCGATGGTACTGTTGAAGAATCGACAAGAAGAGGTGGTAATGGTAAATATGTAAAAATTAGGCATAATGGTACGTATTCCACCCAATATCTACACATGAAAGCTCAGAATGTAAAAAAGGGCGAGTTTGTAAGACAGGGCGATGTAATTGGTTGGATAGGTATGACAGGTAATACAGGAGGACCACATGTTTGTTATCGTTTTTGGAAAAATGGAAAACAAGTAGATCCATTGCGAGAAGAACTTCCGCAGGCAGAACCTTTACATGACACTTTAAAAGAAGAATATTTTACATATATCTCTACGTATAAAGAACAATTGGATTGCATTATATATTCTAAGGTTCTATTAGAAGATGAAGAGGATTTACTAACACTTAATCAATAAAATGGCACTAGATAAAATTAACCCGCAACAAACTGATATTTGGAAGAAGTTAAAGACTCATTACGAAGAAACTAAAGGTACTCACCTAAGAAGTTTATTTTCTTCGGAGGACAATAGAGCAGAAAAGTTCACTTTGCAATGGAACGATTTTCTATTCGATTATTCTAAGAACAGAATTTGTGCAGAAACGATGCAGTTGTTACTTAAGTTGGCTGAAGAGGTTAATTTAAAAGGAGCTATTAAAGATTATTATGATGGCGCTTTAATTAATGAAACAGAAGGTAGAGCTGTATTGCATACCGCTTTGCGTGCTAAGAAAGATGATGAAGTCTTGGTAGATGGCGTAAATGTTATACCAGAGATTTATGAAGTAAAAGAACATATAAAAGAGTTTACCAGTTCAGTTATTAACGGAGATTTAAAAGGGTACACTGGTAAGGCTTTTACTGATGTAGTAAATATAGGTATTGGTGGATCAGATTTAGGTCCGGCAATGGTAACTGAAGCTTTAAAATTTTATAAGAATCATTTATCCGTTCATTTTGTTAGTAATGTAGATGGAGATCATGTTCATGAAATTTTAAAAACGTTAGACCCAGAAACGACTTTGTTCGTGGTTGTTTCTAAAACTTTTACAACCCAAGAAACCTTAAGTAATGCTACTACTATTAAGAAATGGTTTTTAAAGCATGGTACACAAGAAGATATAGCAAAACATTTTGCGGCAGTTTCAACAAACAGTGAGAAAATTGCTGAATTTGGTATTGATCCAGCGAATGTATTCCCAATGTGGGATTGGGTAGGTGGTAGATTCTCATTGTGGAGTGCTGTTGGTTTAACAATTGCGCTAGCGGTTGGTTATGAAAACTTTGACGCATTGTTAGAAGGTGCTAATGAGGTAGATGTTCATTTTAAGGAAACTGAATTTTCAGAGAATATTCCTGTGATTATGGCATTGGTAAGTGTGTGGTATAATAATTTTTATGGCGCTGAAACAGAAGCTATAATTCCTTACGCTCAGTACTTAAGTAGGTTCTCTGCATATTTACAACAAGGCATAATGGAGAGTAATGGTAAAAGTGTAGATAGAGCGGGGAATATCGTAGGTTATGAAACAGGTACAATAATTTGGGGAGAACCAGGTACTAACTCTCAGCACGCATTCTTTCAATTAATACATCAAGGTACTAAATTGATTCCTACAGATTTTATTGGGTTTAAACATTCTTTACATGGAGATAAAGATCATCATGATAAATTGATGGCTAATTATTTTGCTCAGACAGAAGCTTTAATGAACGGTAAGACGAAAGAGGAAGTTGTAGAAGAGTTAAAAGTTAAAAATTTATCAGAATTAGAAATTACTAAGCTTGCTCCATTTAAAGTGTTCACGGGGAATAAGCCTACGAATACAATATTGATAGAAAAACTTACTCCAAAATCGTTAGGCTCATTAATAGCATTTTACGAACATAAAATTTTCGTGCAAGGTGTAATTTGGAATATATTTAGCTATGATCAATGGGGTGTAGAGTTGGGAAAACAGCTAGCTGGTACAATTTTGAAGGATATTAAAAATTCAAAAATATCAAAGCATGATAGCTCAACGTTGCAACTTCTTCGATATTTTAAGAAATAATTGGGAATTCTATAATCTTAATCCAAAAACTATAACTATTTAATATTCAGTTTCATTGTTTCATTTTTTACGGTATTTTTGCACTGCTGATTTAACGTTACCTTAACGTTAGAGGACAAAAATTAAAAGACTTTTGCAGCAAGTTAAAAAACTAACAAATACTAGAAAAAATGAAAAAAATGTATTTTGCAATAGCGGCATTTTTAATGACCGTAACTGCTTTTTCACAAGGCTCTATTACAGGTACCGTATTAGATGGTGACACAAATTCACCACTACCTGGTGCTACAGTAATAGTAAAGGGCACTACAAATGGTACCTCATCTGATTTTGATGGAAATTTCACAATCAATGTAAGTGCTGAATCTGGAACATTAGTGGTTTCTTACATCGGTTTCAATTCAAAGCAGATTACTTTTACTTCTGCTGGTAGTATTGGTTCAATTGTTTTAGAGCCAAATGCTGAAGAGTTAGAAGGTGTTATTGTAACTGGTGTACAAGATATAGCTAAGGATCGTAAAACTCCTGTAGCAGTTTCTACCATTAAGGCTGAAGAGATTCAATTGAAATTAGGTTCTCAAGAATTTCCAGAGTTGTTAAACACTACTCCATCAATATATGCTACGAAATCAGGTGGTGGTTTTGGTGATGCACGTGTTAATATTCGTGGTTTTGACACCAACAACTCAGCGGTAATGATAAATGGTGTTCCTGTAAATGACATGGAAAATGGTCAAGTATATTGGAGTAACTGGGCTGGTCTTTCAGATGTAACATCTGCTATTCAAGTTCAAAGAGGTCTAGGGTCGTCTAAATTGGCAGTATCATCTGTTGGTGGTACAATTAATGTTGTTACAAAAACATCATTAAATGCCCAAGGTGGTGCAATTGGTGCCACAGTAGGTAACGATGGGTATGTTAAAACATTAGCGTCTTATTCTTCTGGACTTTTAGACAATGGATTTTCTGCCTCTATGTTGATAAGTAGAACTGGAGGTAGCATGTATGCTGATGGTACTAAATTTGAAGGTTATAACTTCTTTATGGGATTGGGATATACTGCTGGTGATCACAGTTTAGAGTTTATGGTTACAGGTGCTCCTCAATGGCACAACCAAAGAAGTAGAGCTACATCAATTGACACTCAAATTCTTTATGGCGATGGCGATGGCGAGCCAAATAGAAAATATAATGAAGATTGGGGCTATAGAAATGGTGAGGAATATAGTTTTCGTCGTAATTTTTACCACAAACCAGTTATCAGTTTAAACTGGAACTGGAAGTTAAGTGAAAAAACTACATTAGAAACCTCTACCTATGCTTCTTTTGGCCGTGGTGGTGGTACTGGAGAAATCGGAGAGATAAATGGAAGAAGACAATTTGCACTTCCTAGAAGTACTGATGGCTTAATCAGAGTCGATGATATTGTAGCTTATAATAGTGGTCAATTGGTGTCAGATTTTAGTGATACCCCTAGAGAACAAATTAATGGTCAATATGTAAATAATAGTGATCAAAATGATAATGAAAATAATACTAACGGTATTTCAAGAAGAGCTTCGGTTAATTCTCATAACTGGTATGGAATTTTAGCTAACTTCAATAACCGTATTTCTAGTGATTTAACTATTGATTTTGGGGTTGACCTTAGAAAATATAAAGGGTATCACTATAGAAGAGTGAATGATCGTTTAGGCGGAGATGTTTATCAAGAAACAGATAATAGAAATAATCCTAACCAATTATTTTCGGAGACATATACTGCAAACCAACCATGGTGGGTATTTGGTAACATTGATGATGAGGAAAAAATAGATTACTACAATACCGGTTTAGTAAATTGGTTAGGTGTTTTTGGTCAAGTTGAATATAATTTTACAGAAGATATTACAGGTTTTGTTCAAGGTGCTTTATCTAATCAAGGTTTTGCAAGAGAAGAGTTCTTTAATGAAGTACCAGCTGCAAAAACTGATTTTGAAAATATTCTTGGCGGAAATGTTAAGGGTGGGGTAAACTGGAACGTAGACGCAAGAAATAATTTTTTTGCCAATGCAGGATATTATTCTAAACAACCATTATTTGATGCGGTTTATATCAATTTTGGAAATAATTTAAATCCAAATTTGACTAATGAAAAAATCACTGGCTTCGAGCTAGGATATGGTTATAGGAGTTCAAAGTTTAGAGCAAATGTAAACTTATATTATACAAGCTGGAAGGACAGATTTGAATCTGTTGGAGCAACCTTTAATGCAGGTCAGACAGATGAGATTCGTGGTAACGCTAATATTTTAGGTATTACTCAAGTTCACACGGGTATTGAGTTTGATGGAAGATTCCAAGCTAGTGATAAGTTTGCACTAACGGGTATGATGTCAATTGGTAATTGGGAATATAAAGATGATGTTACTGCTACTTTTTTTGATAACGATCAATCACCTATTGTTATAGATGGTGTTGAACAGGTAGAAACATTAGCTTTAGATGGAGTTAAAGTTGGTGATGCAGCACAGTTTACGGCTTTTATAGGAGCAGATTATAATTTAGTTAATAACTTAAATGTTGATTTTGGATATCGCTTTGCGGGTAATTTATATGCGCAATTTGATGCAACAGATGTTGGTCCTGATGGTGCTTTAAAATTACCTTCTTTTGGTCTTGCCGACGCAGGTGCAACATATAGTATTCCATTCGATGATAAAAAATTAAGCTTCAGGATAAATGTAAACAACTTGTTTGATACTACATATATTGCAGAATCTGATACTAATATTTTTGCACAACCTGGTGATGATACGTATGATGGTATTAATACTAGTAACCGTGTATTCTTTGGTTTCGGTACAACTTGGAACTTAAGTGCTAGATTTAACTTCTAAACAAACTAGTTTTTAGAAATTATTTAAAACCCTGACTGTAAAGTCAGGGTTTTTTTATGCTCAAAATTCAGTACATTTAAAACTTAAATTATAGAACTATGTACGAAACTATTCACATGTTACATTCTTACTTGGCATATATAGCATTGGCTGTGTTGATCTTAGCCGTTATTAACGCTATTTCTGGTCTAGTAGGGAAGAGAATTTTTAATATGGGCAAAGATCTTAGATTAAGCCTGTTTGCACTTATTTTATGCCATATTCAATTATTAATAGGGCTAATTCTTTACTTTGTTTCTCCAAGTGGATTAAGTGCAATTCAAGAATTTGGCATGGGTGGTTTATCTTCGGCTGCACGTTTATTAGCGGTAGAACATCCATTCATTAATATACTGGCAATAGCCGCTATAACTATTGGGTGGTCTAGACATAAGAAGTTTGTAGAAGGTAATAAGAAATTTAAGAGTATTGCTATCTTTTACGGAATAGGATTGTTGCTAATTCTTAGCAGAATTCCTTGGGGTCAATGGTTTAACTAATCTTATACAATTTAATAATGAATAAAATTACATCAGTAGTATTGATGGTACTTTTTAGTGCCTCAATGTTCGCACAAAAAGAAGAACTGTTCAATGGAGAAAATTTGGATGGTTGGTCTATCTACGGAACAGAAAAATGGTATGTAGAAGAAGGTTTGTTAATCTGTGAAAGCGGACCTGACGCTGAATATGGGTATTTAGGAACTGATAAGGATTATAAGAATTTTATACTAGATTTAGATTTTAAGCAAGAAGCTGATGGTAATAGCGGTGTGTTTATTCGCTCTAATGTAGAAGGTACAACTGTTAGTGGTTGGCAGGTGGAAGTTGCCCCTCCAGGTGCTTTTACAGGCGGTATTTATGAATCTTACGGTAGAGAATGGTTGGTAAAGCCAACAGCTGATAAAGACAGTGCTTTAAAGTTTGGTGATTGGAACCATATGAGAATTAAAGTTGACGGTAAGGTGGTAACCTCTTGGGTGAACGGTGTTGAAATGGTTTCTTTAAAGGATAGGATTATTGGTAAGGGAGAAGGTGCTATTTTATTACAAATTCATTCCGGTGGAGGTATTAAAGTAAAGTGGAAAAATATCGAAATCGAAGAATTGGATTAATCCGATTTATTCACTTTCTTAATTAAATGAAGATAGACAGGAAAATGGTCGCTATAACCACCAATATAGCTACCGCCAGCATATGTTCTAAAAGGGTAACCTTCGTATTTTCCTTTTGGGTCCATTAGATAGTTAGGAGAATATATACCTACTTTCCAATAGCTGTAACTGTCTTTTTCTTTGTTTATGAAACTAGAAGTCATGTAAAGTTGATCGAATAGATTCCATCTATCTCGGTAAGCTAATGATCCTCTGCCTTTTTTAAATAGTTTTTCCATAGGCCCATATAAACCAATAGAATCTAGGTTTTTAGAATTCTTTTGTACTTTTAAAATCTTTTTGAAACTAGGGTCTATAGGGTCATCGTTAAAATCTCCCATACTTATTATTTTGGCATTTAGGTATTGTCTTCTTACGGAGTCTATAATACGTTTGTTCAATTTGGCAGCCTCTAATCTATATGGTCTGCTTCTTGCTTCACCTCCACTTCTCGATGGCCAATGATTAATAATAAAATATACTTTTTCATTATCTAATAGCCCTTCAACAATTAGCTGATCTCTGGTGTAATCTCGTTTTCCATCTAAATTGAAGAGTAATAATCTATGGCTATTGAAATTTACGGGAACAAAAGCACTCTTCTTGTATAGTAGGGCTACGTCAATGCCACGCTCATCAGGAGAATCATAATGTACTATTCCGTAGTTATAAGTAGAAAGATTTTTATGATGTATTAAATCTTGTAAAACGTTTAAGTTTTCTACTTCACAAACACCTATAATATCTGGAGCAGTGTTATTATCTATAGAGCCAATTTCAGAAATAACCTTAGACATTTGTTCAATTTTTTGCAGATAGCGTTGTTCTGTCCAGTTATCTTTTCCTGTAGGAGTTCTGTCGTCATCAAAAATTAAAGTATCATTTTTAGTGTCAAATAGATTTTCTAGATTATAAAAAGCAATGGTTCTAATTTGATAGGTATTAGCTTCTTGAGCGAATAACCATAATGGAAATAAGAAGAGCAAAAAACTTAAAAATCGCATTGGTGAGGGTATTTTATCTTAATAAATAGCGAGTATACGGAATTTTAATGTTAATTATTTCTTAAAACAGTATCTTAAGGCCTCATTAATAAGGTCTTAAGATACAGAATGATTAGGTGTACCCTTTTATTATTATTTTTTCTTGAAATATTTTCTCTTCAAGCTCAAAACACTTCTACAATTAAGGGGGTTGTAAAAGATAAATTAAAAAGTGAAACAATTACGAATGCAGAAGTAATGTTGGAAGGTGAATCAATATTGATTTATACCAATAATTTAGGAGAGTTTACTTTGATGGTCTCAAGTGCTGGAGATTATATTCTGCAAATTTATACTCCAGATTATAATTTAAAACGAATACCACTAAATCTAAATAAAAATGAAATTGATTTAGGTGTAATTTTTTTAGAACGAGATATTACTGTTGAGAAAGAAATTAACCTTGTAAATATTACTGATGATGAATTATTGGATGATGAGATAAACTCTAATGCCCTAGGTTTACTTCAGTCTACAAAAGATATTTTTCTAAATAGGGCAGCTTTTGATTTTGGACAGGCATTTTTTAGAGTAAGAGGCTACGACTCTCAATATGGAGAAGTGCACCTTAATGGATTACCAATGAATAAAATGTACGATGGTAGGCCTCAATGGAACAATTGGGGAGGCTTAAATGACGTAATTAGAAACCAGCAATATTCTAATGGTTTAAGTGCTTCAGATTTTACTTTTGGTGGTATTTTAGGCAATACTAATATAGATTTACGACCATCGGGTTTACGACCAGGTACTAGATTATCTTCTTCTTTATCGAATAGAACGTATAGTAGTAGGTTAATGGCTACTTATAACTCTGGAGTAAAAAATGAAAAGTGGGCTTATATATTCTCAGCATCAAGACGTTGGGCTCAAGAAGGTTTCATAGATGGAACATTATATGATTCCTATTCAGTTTACGGATCGGTAGAGTACCTGTTAAATGAGAAAAATAGCCTATCAGCTACAGCAATAGTAGCATCAAATAGAAGAGGGCGTTCATCTGCAATTACCGAAGAGGTCTATGAAATTCAAGGAAATAAATACAATCCTTATTCAGGGCTGCAAAACGGGAAAATCCGAAATACTAGAGAGCGTAATATACGTGAGCCCTTGTTTTTACTAAATTATCATCACGAGTCTAAAGGGTTGCGAATCAATGCAGGTTTGGGATATCAAACGGGGAGATACAAGCGTAGTAGATTAGGTTATTTTAATGCACCCAATCCTGATCCTACTTATTATAGGTACTTACCAAGTTTCTATCTGAACTCACCTATAGGTGCAAACTTTGAAAGTGCCATTCAAGCGAAAGAGGGGTTTGTATTAAATCCACAATTAGATTGGGAAAACATATATAAAGCTAATGGTAGTATTAGTCAAGGAGGTGAAGCGGCTTATGTGTTGTATGATGATGTAATTAAGGATAATCAATTTACCTCAAACATAACTTCGAACATTGATATCAATAGTAATTTGAAGGTTGATATTGGTTTTACACATAAACGATTAAGTTCAAAAAATTATGCTCAGATAAATGATCTTTTAGGTGCGGTATATCATCGTGATATAGACACGTTTTCAGAAACGCTCAATGATACATCATCTGAAGTAAATAAAGTTGATGAAGATATCTTCAATTATAATTATCGTTTAATGGGGAGTAATACAGCTATGTTTGCCCAATTAAATGCAGATTATAATAAGGTCAAAGTTTTTTTAACTGGAAAGTATGTTTTAGATAATTTTCAAAGGAATGGTTTGTTCCAGAATGAACGGTTCCTTGATAATTCCCTCGGAGAAAGTGAGCAAGTACAATTCTCGAATTGGTCTATAAAATCTGGTGCATCATATACTATAACGGGGAGGCATTGGGTGTCTGTTAATACAGCACACATTAATAGAGCACCGGTTCTACAAAATGTTTTCATCAATCCAAGAGAAAATAATGCGATAGTTCCCGATTTGCAAAATGAAAGAATAACCAGTGTAGATGCTAGTTATTTTCTTAGAATGCCAAAACTTACCGGGCGATTAACAGGTTTTTATACCCGTTTTCAAAATACCACAGATGTTAATTTCTTCTTTGTTGACTCCGGTGTTGGGTCAGACTTTGTTCAAGAAGTTTTAACTGATTTAGACAAATTGCATTTGGGGGCGGAGCTTGGTTTAGAGTATCAATTATCTAGTGCAGTTAAACTTTCTTTAGTTGCATCAATAGCAAAATATGAATATGCGAGCAATCCATTCGTGACCATTAATTTTGATACAGCAGGGGCAAATGAAGATTTGATAGATGTTTCTGGTTCAAAATTTTTAGGGCAATCCGTCGTAAAGGGATATAAACTGGCGCAAGGTCCGCAAAAAGCTATTGCAGCAGGTATCGAATATAGAGACCCCAAATACTGGTGGATAAGTGGGTCGGCTAACTATCTAGGTAATAACTATGCTAACATATCTACAATTACAAGAACTCAAAGTTTTTTAATTGACCCTGAGACAAAATTGAGATTTACCGATGCTACCGATGAAAATGTTCAGAAACTATTAGAACAAAAACCACTTGATAATTTTTATTTATTAAATATTGTCGGTGGTAAATCTTGGCTTAAAAAAGGGAAGTATATAAGTGTTTTTGCAAGTATTAATAATGTTTTTGACACCACTTTTAGAACAGGTGGTTACGAACAAAGTAGAAATGGTAATTATGGACAGTTAAAGCAAGATAATCTAAGTGGAAATCCATCATTTGCTCCAAAATATTGGTATGGTTTCGGTAGAACGTATTTTTTAAATTTTGCATTTAGTTTTTAAATATGAATTTTAATAGCAACATATTTTATTTGATGATAGCGATTGGTGTTATGCTTGCCTCTTGTGTCAAGAACAGGGAGTTTGATACGCCTAAAAATGAATGTTCAAATGAGGATTTTACAATCATTAGTATTTTGGAGCTAAAAAAATTCTATACAGATAAAACCGTTCAAATTCAAGAGGATATTGCTGTTCAAGGATATGTGATTTCTTCGGACAAAGAAGGGAATTTTTTCAATATAATTTATTTTCAAGACGCTCCTGCTAATCCTACAGAAGGTCTGCAATTAGAGCTAGAGTTAAGAGATTCTCATTTGTTTTTTGATGTTGGTCAGCAAATAACCATAAAATTAAAGGGATTGTATTTAGGGCAATCTAATGGCGATTATAAGATTGGCGGTGTATTTACTTCTTTCGGCAATATAAGTGTAGGTAGATTACCTAAAAACGTTGTTTTTGACCACGTGTTGGTCTCTTGTAAGGCCAATAATGGAATTCAATTGACTTCAATAGCTATATCTGAGTTGAATGAGAATATGGTAAATACTTTGGTAAGGGTAAACAATGTGGAATTTAAGCTAGATGAGCTAGGTAAGAGTTATGCTGTTAAGGAAGAAGAAACATTAAGAACATTAGTTGACTGTAGCGATAAAGAATTGGTGCTTGTAAATAGTGGTTACTCAGACTTTCAATCTAAGATAGTTCCAGATAAAATGGGTAATGCTACTGGTATTTTGACTTTTAACAAGAATGAATATCAATTGATTATAAGAAATGAGAATGACCTAGATTTTAATGAAGAACGATGCGAGGATTTGATAGATGAATTTACTTCTAATTCCATTTTAATAACTGAAATAGCAGACCCCGACAACAATGCGGGTGCAAGATTTGTAGAGCTTTATAATTCTGATAATGAAAGATTGTCTTTAAACGGTTGGTCTTTGCTACGATACACTAATGATAATACTGAGGTAAGTTCTACGATTGATTTATCTGATTTTGTCATGGAAGGAAAAGAAGTATTGGTGATATCACCAAATGCAGAGGAATTTGAAGAAGTTTACGACTTTGCTCCAGATATTTCTGCTGGCACTAATTCTCCGGCAGATTCAAACGGTGATGATAATATAGTTCTGGTAGACCCTTTTGGTAAAATTATAGATTTGTTTGGGGTCGTGGGGCAAGATGGTAGTAATACAAACCACGAATTTGAAGATGGTAGAGCGGTTAGAAATATAGATATTGAATTTGGTAGTCCTGTTTTTAAATCAAGTGAGTGGATTATTTATAATGATACTGGTAATGAAGGCACCTTGAATCAGCCACAGAATGCTCCAGTAGATTTCACTCCCGGTAGGCGATAATTTCATGCATTTTCTTTAGCGTCTATAATCTTTTTAACTGCGCTTTCGGTTAACGGCTTAACGATGTAATCTTTAACCAATTTATGGTTTTTCGCTTTTTCCATATAAGTTGGACTTATAAATGAGCTGGTAATATAAATTTGAATATGTTCTATTTTATCTTCAGGTAGTTGTTCAAATTCTTCTAAAAAAGACCAGCCATCTCTATTTGGCATATTTAAATCTAAAAAAATAACATCTGGCAAAGTGATATTTTCAACCAATAAACCTATGAGACCATCAAGAGCTTCTTGACCACCAGTATAGTATAGAATATTATCGCTAAAATTATGTTGCTTTAAAATACTCTTACCGCTTACAGAAAAAAATTCGTCGTCATCTATAATGCAACAACTAGTAAATACGCTCATTTTAAAATAATTCAGTAGTAAATCTTATTCAGATTTAGGTTTTTAAATGGTGTAACAAAATGCATTTGCTAAGTTATGTAATTAAGGTAATCTTTCTTCTAAAAAAATTACACTAGAATTTATAATTAAAAATGCACTTTAACTTGAGGGAATTTTCTATAGATTATCCTTCCACAGGAGCTCCAATAATCTTTGCAAGATCATCGGGAGTAATTGGTTTTAAGATATAGGTGTCAACTTGATTATAATCTTTAACTCGTTCTAAATCTCTAGGATCTACAGAAGAACTAATAATATAGATTGTAATAGATTTTGATCTTTGACTTTGACAGTTTTTAAATTCATCTAAAAACTCCCAGCCATTTAAAATGGGCATATTTAGGTCTAAAAATATAACATCTGGTAATGGCTCTTTAGCTGTACACATTTTCATAAGTCCGTCTAGTGCTTCTTGTCCATTAGGGTATACAAGAATAGATTCTGCAAAATCTACTTCTTTTATAATTCTTTTTGTGCCATATACGAATATAGGGTCATCATCTATTATGCAGCAAAGTTGAACTTTTTTCATAATCAATTTTTTGTTAGTTCCGTTTAAGTTCTATAAATATAGTGGTGCCATTATCTACAATACTGTCTATCGAAATAGTACCGCTCATTGCTTCAATCTGGTTTTTGGTTATGAAAAGACCTATGCCTTTTGCATCTTTATGTTTATGGAATGTTTTATACATACCAAATATTTTGTCGCCATGTTTTTCTAAGTCAATACCTAGACCATTATCCCTAAATGATATTTGTATGAAATCACCTTTTATTTTAGATTTTATTTCAATTACGGGCGTTCGTTTAGATGATCTATATTTTAATGCATTTGTAAGAATGTTCAGAAATATACTTTCCAAATAAGCAGGAACGGCATTTACGAAATGAGACTTCGATACATCTATTTTAATAGTTGCACTTTGTTCTTCGAGTAAACCGTTTATACTTTTCGTTATTTGGTTGATGGTATTAAGTATGCTTATGCTCTGCAATTTTTCCAGAGCTCCTGTTTTTACTAAAACTACATCATTTAAATGATCAATAGTCTCCGATAAACTTTCAGTAGCACTCGTGATCATTCTATTTAAATTTTCACGTTCATCTTCATCTTTCTCTTCATTTAAGAATTTAGATAGCATAGTCATGTTAGTAGAATGCGACCTAAGGTTATGTGAGACAATATGTGCGAAATTAGTAAGGCTTTCGTTTTGGCTTTTTGTAACCTCTACCAGGGCTTCTAATTTTTTTTGCGATTCAATTCTACTTGTAATATCCAGAAATTGCGTGATAGTATGACTTGGATTTCCGTTTAAATCTTTTACAGGGGTAACCCCAATGATTGCATGTACTATATTTCCATCTTTATGAAAAAATCTTTTTTGTAATTGTAAATTATGACCACTACTATTGAATACTTCAGTTTTAAAAACTTGACTGTTAGTTAAGTCCTCTGGATGGGTGATATCCGTAGTCCTCATTTTTAATAATTCTTCTTCAGAATAGCCTAAACTTTGAGATAAACTCTTATTTATTTTTAACCATTTAAGCTCTGGACTAACCAGTGCCATGCCAATTGAAGAATGTTCAAATGTTTCTGAGAATAATTCGGTGCTGCGGGCCAGTTTAAGTTCAGCGCTTCTTAGCTCTGTAATATCCCAGTTTGCCCCTGTCATTTTAATAGCTTTACCATTAAAATCTCTAATTGTTTTAGAGAGCCCTTTAATATATCTTACTGAGCCATTTTGATGTATAATTCTGAACTCTTCATCAAAATCTTTGATTCCATTTATGGCATCGTTAGTGGCTGCCACAGCTCTTTCTTTATCGTTAGGGTGTATTGTTGATGACCAAGCCTCAAAAGCTCCTGAGAATTGTTCTTTTTTAACATCAAATATTTTATACATTTCTGGATCCCATTCTAGCTCATTTTCAAGTAAATCGTAATCCCAAGTTCCTATTTTGGCAGTCTGGGTAGTAATTTTAAGGCGCTCAGAAATTTCTTCATGAGCTATTTGAACTTTTTTACGTTCGTCTATATCTTGAAATGTGCCAACAAGTCTGGCGGCTTTACCGTTGACCATTTCTACTTCTCCTTTTGCAGACACCCAAACTTCATTTCCTTTGGCAGTAACAATTATTAGTTCTGTATCAAACGGCTTGCCATCAGATAAAGCTGTACTAACTAAATTTGTAATATTATCTCTATGAATTCCTTTCTTGTAAAAATTAATTCCTTCCTCAAGATTAGGAGTGAAATCTTCATCTACTTCATGAATATCTTTGGTAGTTTTGGTCCAGTTAACCAACCCAGTTTTAAGATCAAGTTCCCAGCAACCAATTCTAGCAACCTCTTCTGCTTTGTGAAGGAGTTCAATTTCTTTTTTGTCTACAGTAAGGTCATCTAAAAAAATTATAGCTCCATCAAAACCGTTGGTTTCAAATGTAGATGGTAGAATTTTCCATTTTAACCACTGTATTTTTCCACTGGGTAGAACAAATTTTTGCCCATTGTTTATATCCTCTTTCCCATTAATTCCGTTTTCAATTACAGTTTTGAAAAGATCAGGGGTTTCTATAGTAACATCAAAAAGATGTTTGTTGGTAATATCGGCGTCGTTTAAGGTAAAATTACGTTGCCACTGGTTAGAGTAGCTAATAAAGTTTAACTTAGTATCCACGATAGCAATTGCATTGGGGGACTCTTTTAAAAGAAAGTCAACGGCTAATGTTTTCAATAGTTATTGATTTAAATTTAAAGGTACATATTTCCTTTAAGGTAGGAAAAAATAGTTGATCAGTAAGAAAATACTTCACGGTTTAAGCGCTTTTTTCTTTGATTTTACAGGATTTTTAATAAAATAGGACTATGAACGAGTTTTTTTTCAAGGCCATTAGAGAGGGTAGTTTTAACGAGGTTAAGTCTATGTTAGAAAAGAATCCTATACTTATTAATAGTAAAGACACTAGAGGGTCAACTCCATTAATTTTGGCTACATACTACGATGAAATGGAGATTGCAACTCTACTTTTAGATAAGGGAGCAAAGATAGATGCTGTAGATGCTTCTGGAAACACTGCTTTAATGGGTGTCTGCTTTAAGGGCTTCACAGATATTGCAAAACTGCTGATAGAGAAAAATGCACAACTAAATGAACGTAACGCCATGGGGGCAACCTGTCTTATTTATGCGGCACAATTTAATCGTTTAGAAATCGCCAAATTATTAATGGCAAATGGCGCAGATAAAACAATTAAAGATAATAGAGGAAACACGGCATTAGATCACGCAAAAACGCAAGGTTTAAATGCTTTTATTGATATGCTTGAATAGTTTTTATGGCACAAGAAAAAAGTAATTTAAAAATAGCTTTGATTCAGTCTTCATTACATTGGGAAGACCCAAATGCCAACAGAAAAATGTTCAGTTATAAAATTGAACAAATTTTTAAAGCTGTTGACCTGATCGTTCTTCCAGAAATGTTCTCAACAGGCTTTACCATGTCTCCAGATAATATTAAAAGAGAAGAAGGGTCAATTACATTAAGTTGGTTGAAAGAAATGGCTGCCAGCAAAAATAGCGCAGTAGTAGGCAGTATTGTATTTTACGAGAACGATACACATTACAATAGACTTTTTTTTGTTGAACCCAATGGAGAATATGTTACTTATGACAAGCGACATACTTTTACCTTGGCAGGAGAGCATGAAAAATACACAGCAGGTAATAAAAGATTAATTGTTAACTATAAAGGATTTGCCATTTGTCCTTTAATCTGTTATGACCTCCGTTTTCCAATATGGAGCAGAAATACGGAAAATTTCGATATTTTATTATATGCTGCAAATTGGCCAACTCCGAGAATTAATGCATGGGATGCTCTTTTAAAAGCACGGGCCATCGAAAATATGGCATATTGTATCGGAGTAAATCGTGTTGGAGTGGATGGATTGGGGCATAACTACCCTGGTCATTCAAGTTTATATGACCCTCTTGGGGAATTAATTTCCCTTTCTAAGAAAGAAGAAGTCATTATTGTTGAGGTAGTCAAGAATGAAATAGATTTAATACGTAATAAACTACCCTTTTTAAGTGATAGGGATAGGTTTAGTCTATTAGATTAAATGTCTCTATTTTTTCCCAGTTAGCTCGTAATTCTATTAAAGTAGGGTAGTAGCTTATTTTCTCAGGTTGTCTTTTTTCTAAAAAACTACCTGTATCCCATTTTCCATTTTCGTTATTGTCAAATATTACTCTAGCTTGATATTTACCAGGATTTAAATTATCAAAAGCATATTGCTGCGGTTCGGTTGCGTAAATTTCGCGTTGTAAATCGCCCTTTTCGTTTGTAAGCTGTACAATTATAGGGTAGGCAATTGTTTTACCGTTTAAATTTAAGGTTAGGTTACCATAATCTGCTATGCTTTTGGTTTTAAAAGAATACGCAACAGAGTCATTCGTAGTTTCAAAAAAATCTGTCACGGCACCTGGTATCAGCTCCATCCTATAGCTTTGATCAGGATCTATTTTAAAATTGAAATTCAATAAGTTTTCTATTGTATCTAGCTTTAAACTATAAGCTATTTCAACAGAATCTTTATCCATCAATTTTATTTTAGTACTATCAAAACTAATTAATGGAGTATTGCTTAAAAGATTAATAGGCTTGTTCATTTCAATATTGCCTTTTTGGCTCATTGTTAGTTTTAATGAATCAAAAGCTACTTTTCTGTTCTTTACTTTAAATGTATCCTTTATTTTTAAAGCTTCATTGGTAATGGTAAAAAGAAGGGAATCCATTTCATAAGGTGTAAACCAAAAATTAATAGTGTCCTTTTCTCTTTCTTTAGTAATCTTTGTTTTAACAGAGTCTGGTATTTCTGTAATAGATTCAATTTTTATATCGGTACCAACTCCATAATACCCAAAGCTAATTTTGTTACTAGCTTCCATACTAGGTACGGCAACACTGTAGTCTGGAATTTCCTTAAAAAGATTTAGCAGATAGATAGAGTCTGTAGGTAAATTTATAGTGTCTTTTACGAATCCTATTTTATCTGTTTTTTGATCGAATTTGTTGTTGCTAGAGGCGTCTTTTATACCGAATAGGGCATATTTCCCTTCTTTTAAATTTTTAAGTTTAAATATTACAACACTATCGAGTGTATTGGTAATATAATTGGGTGGTTTTTTATAGACCGTAGAGTCTGTATAGCTAGTATCTATCTTATAGAGCATTACGCTAACAAAATCATCTGCTTTTTTATTGAATGCATCTTTAACTACTCCGGTAAGTTCTAAAGAGTCAATATAATCACCAGTAGAAAAAACATATGTAAAAAATGAATTTGGGTTTTCCTCATTGTTATCTACAATACCTTGTCCAAAGTTAAAGGTGTATGTGGTGTTTGGCTCTAAGGTATCTTTAATAGTTATTTCAACATATTTATTAGCATTCCCCATTGGAGAAAGTACTGGTGAGTTTTTTAAAGGAGGAGATATTATAAGTTGCTTTTGAATATCTTTTAATTTTACCAATTCATTGAAATAGAGCCTAATTTTCTGACCCTTAAAATTGGTTGTCAAATTAGGTGGTTCTGCCTTTGTTAATTCTGGGGGAGTAATATCTTTTGGTCCACCAGTAGGAGTGCCACGTTGTGCACATTGGTAAGACACCAAAACAATGATAAAAACAAATATAAAACCTAAAATTTTTCTGCTCATTAGTGTGATTATCGACCGCAAAGAAACAACATATTTATAGAATTTAATTCGATGGAACAACAGCAATGCTAGAAATGTATATTTCTACTCCCTCAATATCTTTAAATGTGTTAGCGCAAATCTCCATAGTAGCACCAGTGGTAATTACATCATCAACTAATAAAATAGTTTTATTTATAAGGGTTTGGCTATTGTTTATCTCATATAAAGACCGATTGTCATACCATCTGCTTAACCTGTTTTTTTTAGTCTGTGTTTTAGTGTTAGCTGTTTTAACAAGTAAATCATCTGCATAAACAGCATTAATATGAAAGGCTATTTGTTTTGCAAAAAGTGTTACTTGATTGTAGCCTCGTTTTTTTAATTTTTTTCGATGCAACGGAACAGGAATTACAAAGTCAATTTGCGGTAAATCTCCTTGTTGTTTTAGAATTTGTCCGTGCCAATCGCCTAAAAACTGCCCTATATTTTCTTGATTCTTATATTTTAAAAAATGTATGAGATTTTTTACGATTCCAATTTCGGTAAAGAATAAGAATGAATTTGCCTTTTTTATGTTAATTCGACCATAAAAAATACGGTCAACGGCATTTTCATCGTTAAATGTGTACTCGGTAAGTGGTAATTGATGTCGGCAAGATGTGCAGAGTAGAACCTCTCCTCTGTATAATCGTGCATTACATCCAAAACATGATATCGGTAACAGTATGTTGGTAACATCCTTTAGTATATTTGAAATTCTATTTTTCATCAAATTTTACAGATTAAACAACCTACAGCCCACTTATTAAATGGACAGTCAAGATAACAAATTCAATTATAAAATAATACTAGCAGCATTTGTTGCGGTCATTATGGCATTATTAATTGCTTTCTATTATAGTTATGCCCAGTCAAATGCTGAAATAGATTTTTTAGAACAAGAAAAATCAATTTTGGTAAAAGACCTTACATTGATGAAAGCAAATGTTGATCGCTTATCTGCTAAAAGTGAGATGAACGAAATTGAATTGCAAGATTCAAAATTTAAAGTTCAAGAGCTTTTAGATTCGGTAGGGCGTTTAAATTTCACCGTAAAAAAATTAAGGGAGTTCAAAACAGAATTACGTAGGTTGGAATCTAAAAACGATAGTTTGATTTTAAAGAACAACTTTTTACGTTATAATAACATGTTGCTTACCGACAAGTACGATGAGTCTCGTAAGCAAATAGAAAATCTTAGAGCCAACAGTAATTCTTTAGCTGAAGCTGAAGCTTTGCAGAGAAGGAAAATCTTAGAGCTAAACCAGAAATTAAAGACCAAGAGTTATTTGAAAATGGCTAATTCTGAGGGAAGCGGTTTTAGATTAATACGAGGTACAAGACCAACCAAGACCAATAAGGCTTCATTTATAGAGAAGTTAAGAGGTTGTGTAACTATTTTGGCAGACGAGAGTGAAGCTGATAATGATAAAGTGGTTTATTTACAGTTTCTTGATCCTAATAAGCAGATTATTGAAGATAATGCCAATACTATTACTGTAAACGGAAATGTTTACAGTAAAAGAGTTCAGTTTGCTTTCACTGGAATTGACATGTATATCTGTGAATCTATTACTATTCCGGAAGGTTCTTTAATGGAAGGTAATTACACATTAAATGTGTTTGAAGACGAACGTTTAATTACTTCTTCAGAATTTCAATTGAAATAATATTATTTTTTTAGGCTATTATCCTATTTTTGCCTCATGGCAAAGCAAGAAGATGATTTTAAGCGTGTAATTTCTCACGCCAAGGAATACGGTTATGTATTTCAATCTAGTGAAATTTATGATGGGTTAAGTGCTGTGTATGACTATGGTCAAAACGGTGCAGAACTAAAAAAGAATATACGCGAGTATTGGTGGAAAGCCATGGTGCAACTTAATGACAATATAGTTGGGCTAGATTCTTCTATTTTCATGCATCCTTTAACATGGAAGGCATCGGGGCATATAGATGCTTTTAATGATCCATTAATAGATAACAAAGATTCAAAGAAAAGATATAGAGCAGATGTTTTAGTAGAAGATTATGTTGCTAAAATTGATGCTAAAATTGAAAAAGAGGTCAATAAAGCTGCAAAGCGTTTTGGAGAAGCTTTTGATAAAGAGACTTTTTTAAAGACAAATCAGCGTGTAGTTGATTATCAAGAACAGGGAAAAACAATTTTAAGCAGGTTAGGTAAATCTTTACAAAATGAAGATTTGGCTGATGTAAAAGCACTTATAGAAGAGTTGGATATTGCTTGTCCAATGTCAGGGTCTAAAAACTGGACAGATGTAAGGCAGTTCAATTTAATGTTCGGTACAAAATTAGGTGCCAATGCAGAAAGTGCTATGGACTTATTTCTAAGACCAGAAACTGCGCAGGGTATTTTTGTGAACTTCTTGAATGTTCAAAAATCTGGTCGTATGAAACTTCCTTTCGGAATCGCCCAGACCGGTAAAGCATTTAGAAATGAAATCGTTGCTAGACAGTTCATTTTTAGAATGCGTGAGTTTGAACAAATGGAAATGCAATTTTTTATTCAACCAGGTACTCAAAAAGAATGGTATGAAATCTGGAAAGAAAAAAGAATGAAATGGCACTTGTCATTAGGTTTAGGAAAAGATAATTATCGTTTTCATGATCATGAGAAATTGGCACATTACGCCGATGCGGCATCAGATATAGAATTTCGTTTTCCATTCGGTTTTAAAGAATTAGAAGGAATTCACTCACGTACCGATTTTGATTTAAGTAGTCATGAGAAGTTCTCAGGTAAGAAATTACAATATTTTGATCACGAGGTAAATAAAAACTACGTGCCTTATGTATTAGAAACATCTATTGGTTTGGATAGAATGTTCTTGGCAGTATTTTCAAACTCACTTAAAGAAGAAGAATTAGAGAACAATACTACTAGAACCGTTCTTAAATTACCAGCGGTTTTAGCACCTGTAAAAGCTGCAATTTTACCATTATTGAAGAAAGATGGTTTGCCAGAGATAGCTCATAGTATTGTAGACGACCTTAAGTGGGACTTTAACGTTACCTACGATGAAAAAGATGCAGTTGGTAGACGTTACAGAAGACAAGACGCTAATGGTACTCCTTTCTGTATTACAGTTGATCATCAAACATTAGAAGATCAAACTGTTACTATTAGACATAGAGATTCTATGGAACAAGAACGTGTTGCTATATCGGCATTGAATGGTATTATTCATGATGCGGTTGATATGAAAACGTGGTTGAAGAAAATAGAATAGACTACAAGGTGTAGGTTAATTTTACACCACCATAATAATTTAGATTGTTCCCAGGGTAGAAATACCTTGGGGCATTTCCTCCAAATCCATTAGCATTTATTAAAACCGACTGTGCATATTTTGTATTGGTTAAATTGTTGATGCCAAATTCTAATCCTACTCGTAGCTTTTCTGATATTTGATTCTTATAACCTAATTTCAAGTTTAAAATATTGAAAAAATCACTGTAAAGAGAATTTGCGTCTGTAAGCGGAATTTCGTCAATAAATTGATGAGTGATATTTGCGAACAAACCATTACCGAAATTGGTCTGTATTCCTGAGTTTATTTTATTTTTTGGTACTCCGGTCAATGGATTTTCAGAATAATCCTCATTAGCTTCTTCATCTATAAAATCTACAAATTTGTGATTGCTATAGGTGTAACTTATAAATGGTGAAATTTTTATTTTGTCAGAAATCTTAATGTTGTAACTCAAATCCAGATCAACACCTTGGTGTTTTGTTTCACCAGCGTTACGACCAATATATTGGTTATCACTAACACGTTTAGCTACCAATAAATTTTTAATGGGCATTAGGTAAAAAGCGACATCTAATTTTAGTCTATCATCTAGGCTTTTATGTTTGATACCTAACTCATAGTTTGTACCAGTTTCTTGAACGATTTCAGGGTTAATTATTCCTTCAGGAGTTAACGTCTCCTCAAGACTTGGATTAGAAAATCCACGGCTAATATTTGCGTAAAGTTGATTGGTTGGTGAAACAGTGTAATTAACATCTAAACTTGGTAAGAATAGTGCTTTAAAGTCTCTGTTGGCACTAGTATTAGTTGCTCCTGAATTGAATAGGTCCCTAAAATCATATTGGGTTTTATTGATGTTTAATCCTAATTGGGCAGTCAATTTAGTTGTTAAAGAATAAGAGGTAGTAGCAAATGCGTTTATTTGACTGCGAAATTCTTTATTCTGAGATAGCCTCTCACCTTGTAGACTTCCATTGCCATTATTCTCTTCGTATAGGTTGTCAAAAGTTCCCCAAGAATATTCATCTTTATAAAGTTCGCCGCCAAAAGTGTAAAAAAGAGAATTATCTAAAATATTAATATTGCCAGAAAACAAAGTTCTTAGCCCGTATCCATTCGTGTTTTCATCTAAAATATTAAAGGGTGCAGGTTCGTAATGGTCTAAATAAGTATAGAATAAACTAGTTGTGTTTTTTAGTTTGGAACTAGCCTTGTATGTGTGTGATAGCCCTATAAGGCTATAGTTGTTATCTTCATATCCTTTTGATGATTTCCAAGTAAATGCAGCTTGTGTAGGGTCTTCATCAAAGTCTTCTTGGTCTATTGAGCTTGCAATTTGTGCAGAGTAATCAATATGATTTACCAACAGTCCAATTTCACTTTTTTCAGTGAGTTTAAAAATTGTATTTAATAAGAAACCATCACGTTCAAATCTGTTGTTTTCTCGATACCCGTCGATTTCCATATGTCCATATTGAAAAGTCATATAGAAATCGTCCTGAGAATGCGTAAATCCTAGGCTATTTTTGAATAAACCGTAAGAACCTATTGTTGTGTTATTTGTAAGCTTAGTAGTTTGGTTGCTAAGTTGTTTTGTATTTAAAATAATAGCGCCACCTAAGTTGGTTCCAAATCCTGATCCTTTAGGACCTTTAATAACTTCAACAGAAGTTAAGTTTTCCAAATCAAATGCCTCTATAGTTGAAGACCCTGTGCCGTTGGTGACAGGAATATTATTATAATAAAGTCTAAGTTTATCAGTGCCAAAAGGAGTTCTAGAGCCCACACCTCTTATTGTAATTCTATTAGTATTAAGTGCGCCAGATAGGGCATATAAACCAGAGATTTGATTAATGGAACTGATAAAATCAACCGGACTATAATTTGAAAAAGTCGTAGCGCCAATAGTCTTCGAAGGAATGATGCCGATAGCATTTTTGGCAGTAAGCGTATCTATTACAATTACTTCGTTTAATTGAGTGATACTATCATTCTCAACAGTAGTTTGTGCAAAAAGATTTGATGAAATAATGATAAGCGATAATAGCAGTAATATTTTGTTCATAGAGGTATAAACCCCAAAAATACCTATTAAAAGCGGAAACCTAAAGATAAACCGGCTTTGAACATAAAGTCATTTTGAAAATCTTCAGGATTAATATTTCTACCTAAACCACCATTTAGTTCAATTGTAAATTTTTGGCTCCTTGTTGCCCATTTATAACCACTGCCTAAACCTAGGGCTACGGTAGAATAGTCGTAATTTCTATTACCTAAATTTTCAGAATCGTCATCATCTTCGCCTGTGTAATAAAGTCCAAAAATTTCTGCAAATAAGCCACTTTTTGGTCCGTAGCCAAAATAAGCCCTTAGATTAGGACCAATACCAAAGCTACCGTTATAATCTGTTGCTTTTCCATCAAAATATAGGGTCCCGCCAATACTGGTATCTTCATTTATGTAATATTCATAACCAAATTCAACTGTAGTGGAAACTAAAAATTGACCAATGTTCAGCTTTACTTCATGGCCGTTTTCATCATTGCGATAAGCCTGAGCAAATGAAGAAGTAGTTATAAATAATAATGCAAGGAAAAGAATAAACTTGTACATGAGATGCGTTTTAATATGCAAATAATATTTAAAAGCTGTGAAATTATGATTTTAATAGAAAGTATGCACCTTTAATCTTTAACTCTTTTTTATTTTTAAGCCAAAATGAAGATAGATGAAAATCATATCCTATAATGTAAACGGAATTAGGGCGGCAATTAGAAAAGGATTTTTAGATTGGTTGGGTGCCGTGTCTCCAGATGTTGTTTGCTTGCAAGAGATAAAGGCAAATGAAGATCAATTAGATCTTTCTCTATTTGAAGACGCAGGTTATAAATACAATTATTGGTATAGTGCGCAAAAGAAGGGATATAGTGGTGTGGCTATACTATCTAAGACTAAACCAGACAAGGTTGTTTTTGGTACTGGTATTGATTATATGGATTTTGAGGGAAGAAATATTCGAGCAGATTTTGGAGATATTTCTGTTATGAGTATGTATTTGCCATCTGGTACAAATATGCAGCGTTTAGATCATAAACTTACGTATATGGCAGATTTTCAGGAATATGCGAATAAGTTGAGATTAACGAATCCTAATTTAATAATACTTGGCGACTATAATGTTTGCCACGAAGCTATAGATATTCACAATCCTGTCGGATTAAAAAATGTTTCGGGATTCTTGCCAGTCGAGCGAGAATGGTTAGGAGATTTTTTGAAGAGTGGTTTTATAGATAGCTTCAGGGAATTTAATGCTGAACCAGATAATTATACTTGGTGGAGTTATAGGGCAAACGCTAGAAATAATAATAAAGGATGGCGATTAGATTATGCTCTGGTTGCAGTTACTTTAAAGGATAGATTAACTAGATCGGTAATTTTATCGGAAGCAAAACATAGTGATCATTGTCCTATTTTAATAGAGGTAGAGAGTTAACCAAAAGGGTGCAAGTACCCTTAGTTTATTTAGTAGTTTTGTATTTAATATTCGCAAATAATTAAGTTGAATGATTTATACCAATTTACCGCACACAGATATTGAAGTAAGTAAAATATGTCTAGGCACAATGACTTGGGGTAATCAAAACACCGAAGAAGAAGGTCATGAGCAAATAAACTACGCTATTGATAAAGGTGTTAATTTTTTAGATACAGCAGAGTTATATCCGGTTCCGGCACATAAAGACAGGTATGCCGCTACCGAGAAAATTATTGGAAATTGGTTCAAGAAAAATGGTAATAGAGAAGATGTTGTTCTAGCATCTAAGATTGCTGGAAAAGCCGAAATGACCAAATTCATTCGTTCTACAGGCTTTACAAGGGAATCTATAATAGAAGCGGTCGAAGGTAGTCTAACCCGTTTACAAACAGATTATATTGATTTGTATCAATTGCATTGGCCAGATCGTAGCACTAATTATTTTGGACAGAGAGGTTATAAACATGATATATCTGACCATTGGGAAGATAATATTCATCAGGTATTAGAAACCATGCGAGATTTAATTCGTGAAGGTAAAATTAAGCATGTAGGTATTTCTAATGAAACACCATGGGGAACTATGCGCTTTTTAGAGGAAAGTAAAGTTCATGGTACATTACCTAGAACCATAACCATTCAAAATCCTTATAGTTTATTGAATAGGTTGTTTGAGGTAGGTATGGCAGAAATTGCAATAAGAGAGCAAGTCGGGTTGTTAGCTTATTCTCCTATGGGCTTTGGTGCGTTAAGTGGTAAATATTTAGGTGATAGAATGCCAGAAGGGTCGCGGTTAAGTTTGTTTCCTCAGTATAATAGATATATCGGCGAAACGGCTGTAGAGGCTACAAAAAAATATTACGAATTAGCACAGGCAAATGACCTAACCTTAGCGCAAATGGCCTTGGCGTTTGTGAATACCAGACCTTTTGTGACAAGTACTATTATTGGGGCAACGAATATGCGTCAATTAGAAGAGAACATTGGCAGTATTGGCGTTAATTTGTCGGAAGATATTATTGAGAAAATCGAAGCCATTCACAATTCAATACCTAATCCTGCACCTTAATATGAGTAGCCTAGTTTTATTAAATGTCGGATTCGGACAAATTATCCTCATTATAATCGTAATCGTTATTATCATGGTCATGGCCAGAATAATGAGAGATAAACGTTAGCCAAATAAACTACGGGCAACTTCTTCAATTTTAGAAGCTAGCAGTATTTTTATTTTGGTTGATTTCAGCCCTATCTTATTATTTTTAGATATGATAATTGTGGTGTAGCCTAATTTTTCTGCTTCAAGAATACGCTGTTCTACTCGTTGTACTGGTCTAATTTCACCTGCTAAACCTACTTCTGCAGCAAAACAAATTCCTTTATCTATGGGAATGTCTTCGTTGCTAGAAAGAATTGCCGCTATTACAGCTAAGTCTATAGCTGGGTCATCAACAGAAATTCCGCCGGTTATATTCAGGAAAACATCCTTTGCGCCTAGTTTAAAGCCTGCACGTTTTTCTAAAACTGCCAATAACATATTAAGTCTCTTGGCATTGTAACCCGTAGTTGATCGCTGAGGTGTTCCGTAGACGGCGGTACTTACCAAAGCTTGTATTTCTATAAGTAGCGGTCGCATTCCTTCAACGGTAGAAGCAATTGCCGTACCGCTTAATCCATCATCATTTTTAGAAACAAGTACTTCAGAAGGGTTATTTACCTCTCTAAGTCCGCTACCTTGCATCTCGTATATGCCAAGTTCTGCGGTCGAGCCAAATCTGTTTTTTAATGACCTTAGAATACGATAAACATAATTACGGTCACCCTCAAACTGAAGAACGGTGTCAACCATGTGTTCCAAAATTTTAGGTCCGGCAATTGAACCATCTTTAGTAATATGTCCAATAAGTATTACAGGGGTGTTGGTTTCTTTTGCAAATTTTATAAGTTCTGCGGTGCACTCGCGAATTTGTGAAATGCTTCCGGCAGCAGATTCTATATAATCCGAATGTAGGGTCTGTATAGAATCTATAACTACAATATCTGGTTCTGTAGCTTCAATTTGTTTAAAGATGTTTTGGGTTTTCGTTTCCGTTAGAATAAAACATGTCTCGCTATTAGCGTAAATTCTATCGGCTCGCATTTTTATTTGTTTTTGGCTTTCTTCACCAGAAACATATAAGGTTTTATAGGGTAGTTTTAGTGCGATTTGAAGTAATAGAGTGCTTTTTCCAACCCCAGGTTCACCGCCAAGTAGAACTAGGGCGCCAGGTACTAGACCTCCTCCAAGAACTCTATTGAATTCAAGATCAAACGTGTTTAGGCGCACCTCTTTTTCAATGCTAATTTCATTGACCAATAGAGGTTTAGATACTCTTTTTGATGCTTGTGAAGGCGACTTCCAATTTGCTTTTTCTTCTTTTTGGACAACCTCTTCAACAACGGTATTCCATTGTTTACAGGCAGAACATTGTCCAACCCATTTCGCATATTGATTTCCGCAATTTTGACAAAAAAATGCAGTTTTTGTTTTGGCCATCTTTAGCTTTTAAGGTGTGGCTAAAGGTAGCAAGAAGTTTGAAGCGAGTATATCTTAGAAAGAAATTAAAAATTAATTTTCACTCGATCTTTCTTTTTTAATAGCGCTAAAAGCGAGGAAAAATGAAGCCCAAGCCATAAATAAGGCAATACCGTTATAGGCTAAGATAAATTCTCCTTTTAATCCAAAATAAGTAAATAGCACTCCGGAGAACACGAAGTACATTGCGTCAATTTTAATCATAATTAAGTAGGTTGGGCTAATTTGGGACTAGCCGTTTATTAATTCTGTTTAAAAACCGAAATCGGCTTTTAGTGCATCCATTTTTTCAAGGGCCATTTCTTTAGTTAAAAAATCTATTTCTTCCATTTGAAAAGCCTTTTCAAATGTTCTTAATGCTTTTTTAGGTTCACCTAGTTGTTCGTAATACTCAGCTTCAAAATAAAATCCAAGCATAGTTTCTGGGTATTCTTTCTTACAAAGTTCAGATAATGGTTTTAATGATTCAAAATCTTCCTTTTTTCTAGATGCTGCATATATTGCCATTACATCGTTCAGCTCAACAGGTTTACTAAAGCCAAACATATCTACAATGCCTTGGTACTTGTTTTCTAAATAATCGTATACAGGCTCCTCGCTGGTAAGTATTTGAGTCTTATATTCTTTAGGGCTAATCGGCTTAAACATTCCGAATATATTGTCAAATGCCTTGCCGATACCGTATGTGGCAACAGAAATATGATCAGCGTTTTTATATTCATCAAAGAAATAATGTAAAGATTCTTTTTCTAATGCTTTAATGCTCTTATCCATTGACATAATTCTCTTCTTGTCATTGCTGTCTTCGCCTTCAACAATTAATTGATAGAACACTTGATTTTCTATAATGCCTAAACGCATAGGGACCCTGCTTTCCATTTCTGGAGCAAGAGTAGGTGATATACTTACATAGCCATCAAAAATAGAGTTGTCTTTAAACAACCAGTAGTTCATGAAACTTGCGGTAATATCATAACCAACAATCATTTTAAATGGTGCTGTACTATAGTTAAGGTCTAGGTACGGTATAAGTTCCATGCCTATAAATTCATAAAAACTTTTTCCTTTTTCTGATGGTAGGCCGCTATCTGGATCAAAGGCACAGTCTTCGTACCTAATGTCATTTTCACTTTGGTTTATGCCCACAACTATACTTTGTGGCATACCATGAAAACGGCTATAAAATTTTGATGTTGCTACAACTTGTTCAAAAAGATACTCTCCATCAAGTACTATGATTAGAGGATACTTTTTGGTTTCATCCATTTTCTCTGGAAAATAATAATGAACGTCTCTTCTTTCTTGAAGCTTAAACGATTCAAATATTTCTTGTGTCACTTGAGAATAGGAGGTAATCCCAAATAAAAGTGCGAATATTAAAGATACATAACGCATAGGTGGTAATTGTTAGTTGTAAAATACTATTTACTTCTGTTCAATAACGGTAATAAAAGAAAAGATATTGCACCAAAAACGACTATCATCAAAGTCTGTGCAATCCAAATTATCCATCCGAAGGCATCACCTGATACTGCGCTGATTCCAAAAATAGCTAAAGCGCTGCTTACTGCAATAGGATAAAGTCCAATACCACCATTAGTAGTTGCCATAGCGAAAGCCCCCGCCACAAAGGCAACCAAGAGTTGGCTAAGGGAAAGAGGGATAGTTTCAGGCACAGTGAATTTAATAATCCAAAGCATACCAATATAGCATCCCCAAATGAAAAAAGTATGAATTATAAATAGCCATTTGTTTTTCATTTTAAAAATGCTAAAAACTCCGTCAAGCAACCCTTTTACAAAGCTTTTTATTTTTATGGCAAATACACTCTTTGATTTTTTTATGATAAAAACGAACAAAAAGAATAAAACAATACCAAAAACAGCAAGTAAAATAAGCGCCGTTATATTAAACCCTCGTGCTTGAAGGATACCCATAATTATATCTGTCTGAAGCAGAAATGCAATTGTAACCACTAAGAGTAGCATAATTACATCTATAACCCTTTCGGTTACAATTGTTCCAAAGCCTTTTTCAAAAGGAACATTTTCGTATGTAGTTAGGGCTGTTGCCCTTAGAATCTCACCCGTTCTAGGAATGCCTAGGTTGGCAAAATAAGAAGTTAATATAATTAGAATATTGTTAATTAGTTTAGGTTTATATCCAAGAGGTTCTAAAAGATAATTCCATCGAATTGCTCTGGAGATATGCCCTAGAATACCAAGTAAAACAGAAAGGAATACATAAAACGGATTTGCTTCTTTTATGTAGAAGATTATTTCTTTTCTATTCTCTGGGGTTGTTGAGTTGTAAGAGTACCAAACTAAAAAAACTCCCAATGCAATTGGGAGTATGATCTTAAGATTTTTTTTTACCGAATTCTTCAACTTTAGGTTAAAAGATTATTTGTTTCGTTAGGAAAAACTAAAGATGGATTGAATTTTTTCGCATCTTCAATATCCATCCAAGTATAAGAAATTAAAATAAGAATATCACCAACTGACACCTTTCTTGCGGCAGCACCATTTAAGGTGATTTCCCCACTTTTTCTTGGACCAGGTATAATATAAGTCTCTAAACGTTCGCCATTGTTGTTATTCACAATCTGAACTTTTTCGCCACGAATAAAATTTGCGGCATCCATTAAATCTTCATCAATTGTAATGCTGCCAACATAATTAAGATCGGCACCGGTAACTTTTACACGATGTATTTTTGATTTAACTACTTCTATTTGCATATCTAAATTCTAATTTAGGGCTATATTATCAATTAGCCTTACGTCTTCTACGTAAACGGCAATAAACGCCCTGTATTTTACATTATTAATTTTATTGTTGATTGGGGTCAGTGTTTCAACATCGGTGATATCAAAATACTCTAATTGAAATTCATCGGTTTTTTGAAATTCATTTATAACCCAATCTTTAACGCTTAGTGCATTTTCTATGCCAAATTTATTTTTGGCGGTTTGCAACGTTTTATAAATGAATGCAGCTTTTTGTCGTATTTTTTTACTTAACCTTTCATTTCGTGAGCTCATTGCCAAGCCGTGATTTTCTCTGATAATTTCACACCCAATTATTTCTACTGGGATGTGCTGTATTTCCGTAAGCTTCTGAATAATGCGTAATTGCTGAAAATCTTTTTCCCCAAAATAAGCCTTTGTAGGTTTTATAATAGTAAAGAGTTCTTCAACTATTGTGCCTACGCCATTAAAATGGTCATCTCTAAATTCACCTTCCATTACCTTGTCAAGCCCTTCAAAGTTATATATTTTAGGAACGACTGAATCGGTATATATTTCAGAAACTGCAGGTGTAAAAACGACGATATCTTTTGAAATCGAGGAAATCAATTTTATATCAGATTCTAATGTTTTAGGATATTTGTCTAAATCTTCCTTGTTATTAAATTGTGTTGGATTTACAAAAATACTGACGACTACTTTATCGTTTTCATTAACTGCTTTCTGTATTAAAGAAGCGTGGCCTTTATGAAGTGCTCCCATAGTGGGAACAAGGCCTAGACTTAGGTTGTTGTCTAATTTGTTTAGTTCTTCTGTAAGCTTGTTCTTGGTCTCTTTTACCAGCATTGAAAAGTGCATTAGCGAGCAAACTTACTATAATTACTGCTAATCTCTATATTTTTTGTAATTTTGCACTTACGTTCCAGTGAAAAATAAAATATAACCTTTATGAATGGAAAAAAGATATTATTTGTATCTTCTGAATTAGTTCCTTACTTACCCGAAAACGAAGTTTCCCTAATGTCTTATGAAGCACCTAGAATGGTCAACAGCAATGGTGGTCAAATTAGGATTTTCATGCCAAGATATGGGAACATCAACGAGAGAAGGCATCAATTACACGAAGTAATTAGACTTTCTGGAATGAATTTAGTCATTAATGATATGGATATGCCATTAATCATTAAGGTGGCGTCTATTCCAAAAGAAAGAATACAAGTTTACTTTATAGATAACGAAGAGTACTTTAAGCGTAAAGCTACTTTTACTGACAAGCAAGGAGCTCTTTTTCCTGATAACGACCAACGTGCAATTTTCTTTGCCAAAGGTGTTATGGAAACAGTTAAAAAATTAAACTGGTCACCAGATATTATCCATGTTCACGGATGGATGGCAAGTTTATTACCATTATATCTTAAGAAATACTATGCAGATGAACCACTTTTTGCCGAAAGTAAAATAGTATTGTCTGTTTATGGTAAAACTTTTGAAGGTGCTTTAGATAAAGATATGGTCAAAAGGATTGCCTTTGATGGTATTCCAGAAGAAGCAATTACATCATTAGCAGAGCCTACTTATAATAATTTGTTAAAGGTTGCTGTTGATTATTCTGATGCTATTATTTTAGCTTCGGAAGATATTCCTGAGGAATTAGAAAACCATATATCCAACCAAGAAAAACCAGTGTTGCCATATGTCCCCGTTCAAGAGTTTGAAGAGGCTTATGCTAATTTTTATAACACCGAAGTTTTAAAATAATCTGAATGAATTTTATTGTTAAGTCCGCTATCCCTCAGTTATCGGGATTGTTTTTGATATTGGGTCTTTTGGTTTCTTGCGAGCAAGATTTAACAACTGTAGGCTCAGGTGTTGTTGGTAATGAGCCATTTACGACCGGAAAGGAAGTGTTTGATGTTTTTGCCTACAATAAGAATATTGAGGCGGTACAGACCAATAAATTGCCAATTTATCAATTGGGAACTTATAATGATCCAATTTATGGTAAAACAGAAGCTTCTGTAACTTCTCAGTTATTTCTAAGTGCTGCGAACCCCTCGTTTGGTAGTTTATCTCAAGATAAAGAAGATAGGGAAGGTGGTACGGATGAGTCGATTACCACAATTCAGGAAAATGAAACAATAAAAGAGGTATACCTTTATATTCCTTTTTTGACTAATTCATCGGATAGTGATGGTGATGGCGTTGTAGACGAATTTGATTCAGAACCGGACAATAGTAATAATGATAATGATGGTGATGGTGTTTCGAACATTATAGAAACTGCATCTAATACAGATCCATTGGATAGTTCAAGTGTTGATGCCGATAGAGATGGGTTGAACGATGGAGACGGCGCAACTATTTTTGCAAATAATTTTGCCGAAAAGGTTGAATTAGATAGTATTTATATAAACGGGAAGAACTATGATGATGTAAGTAAATCGCCTTTACCTTCATTTAATTTAAAGGTAGAACGTTCTACTTTTTTCTTGCGCGATTTAGATCCGAATGCAAGCTTTCAAGAAGCGCAACAGTATTATTCGAATCAAGTATTCTCTCCTGATTTCGTTACAGGTGCTCCTTTGTTTGAAGGTGTAGTTGAAATTATTGATGAAGAAATATTAATTCCGAATGAGGATGATGATTCTACAGAAGATGTTGATGAGTCCCAAACATCTGCTAAGCTACAACCTGGAATTAGAGTAGCGTTAGATAATGATTTCTTTCAAAATAATATTTTAGATAAAGAAGGAAGTTCAGAATTGTTAAGTCAATCTAATTTTACTGAATTTATTCGTGGTTTGCATTTATCTATTGTTGATGAAGAGGGTAATGATGTATTGGTGATGTTTGATTTAAAAAGTGCTAACGTCACTATGACTTACAGTTATACTAATTATGACACTAATAGCACGGTTGACGACACAAGTGATGATAATCCTAACAATATTTTAGAAAAAGATTTTACATTTTCATTCCTATCTGCAGTTACAACTGGAGTTTCTGGTAATGCTGTCAATACCTTGATTACTGAAAATTATGGTCCTCAGGTTTTACAGGCGCTAGATAATGGTGAAAATGCATCTAGATTATATTTAAAAGGGGGTCCTGGCACGTATGCTGAAATAAATCTATTTGAAGAAGATGGAGGCGAGAGCGTAGTTGAGCAAATTAGAAGTCAGAATTGGGTGATAAACGAGGCTAATTTAATTTTCTTCATAGACAGAGACCAATTAGATGCTGCTGGTAGTGCAATAGAGCCGCCAAGATTGTACTTGTATAATACAGAGAATAAATTTCCTTTAATCAATACACTAACAGAGCAAACGGATCTTGAGTCAGCTAGTTTATTTGGTGCGTATCTTAATTTTGATGGAATTATAGAAAAGTCCGACGGTAAAGGAGTGCAGTATTCTGTTAAGATTACGGATCATATCAATAATATGATCGTTAGAGATTCTACGAATGCTACTTTGGCATTGACATTAACAACAAACATACAGAATTGGAGTATTGCTGATGCAAAGATTACAAATGGAGAAGAGGAATTGCCTATGACTTCTACCGTTACTCCATTGGGTACTATTTTGTACGGTAGCAATATTCAGGCTACTGATCCTAATTTTAATAAGAGATTAAAATTAGAAATATCTTACACAAAGGCAGATTAACTTTTCCTTAGTTATTCTTAACCAATTAATTCATTGTTGACATACCAACGACAAGATATTAACGTTGTATAACCTAAATAGTCTAAATTTTGGTCATGTTCGTATATCTAACATGCGATTAGATTTTAATAAAATTTTCAAACAAATAGTATTATGTGCGGAATTGTAGGTTACATAGGATATAGGGATGCTTTTCCTATTGTAATAAAAGGACTTCAGAGATTAGAATATCGAGGATATGATAGTGCAGGTATTGCACTATATGATGGTAATCAAATAAATCTTGCAAAGACAAAAGGTAAAGTTGAAGACTTAAAGAATAAAGCTAAAATTATTTCTCAAAAAGGGAGTATAGGTATTGGTCATACACGTTGGGCTACCCACGGTGTTCCGAATGATGTAAACTCTCATCCTCATTACTCTAATTCAGGTGATCTAGTAATTATACATAACGGAATTATAGAAAATTATGAATCCATTAAGCAAGAGTTAACAAAGCGTGGTTATACATTTCAATCGGACACAGATACTGAAGTATTAATTAATCTGATTGAAGAGGTTCAAAAAACTGAAGATGTTAAATTAGGAAAAGCTGTTCAGATAGCGCTTAATCAAGTGGTAGGTGCATATGCTATTGCAGTCTTTGATCAGAAAAAACCAGATGAAATTGTCGTTGCTAAATTAGGTAGTCCTTTGGCTATCGGTATAGGTGAAGGAGAATTTTTTATCGCTTCAGATGCATCTCCTTTTATCGAATTTACTAATAATGCTGTTTATCTTGAAGATGAGGAGATGGCTATTATAAGATTAGGGAAAGAAATTAAGCTTAGAAAAATTAAGGATGACTCAGTGGCGTATCCTAATATTTTAGAGCTTCAGATGAATCTAGAAGAAATCGAGAAAGGTGGTTATGATCACTTTATGTTGAAAGAGATTTATGAGCAACCTAGAGCAATCAAAGATACTTACAGAGGTCGTTTGTTGGCTGATCAAGGTTTAATTAGAATGGCGGGAATTGACCTTAATATGGAAAAATTCTTAAACGCTAATAGAATTATTATTGTAGCATGCGGTACTTCATGGCATGCTGGTTTAGTAGCTGAGTATATATTTGAAGATTTGGCAAGAATTCCTGTAGAGGTTGAATATGCCTCTGAATTTAGATATAGAAACCCAGTAATAACAGATAAAGATGTTTTAATTGCAATTTCGCAATCTGGTGAAACAGCAGATACTTTGGCAGCTATAAAATTAGCAAAAGAAAAAGGTGCTTTTGTGTTTGGTGTTTGTAACGTTGTTGGATCTTCTATTGCTAGAGAAACTGATGCAGGTGCATATACACATGCAGGTCCTGAAATTGGTGTGGCTTCTACAAAAGCGTTTACTACACAAATTACAGTTCTTACACTTATTGCATTAAAATTAGCAAAAGCTAAAGGAGTTTTCTCTGAGTCAAGATATCATGAATATTTAACTGAATTGGAAACTATACCAAGTAAGGTTGAAAAGTCTTTACAGTCAAATGCACTTATTGAAATAATTGCAGACGTATATAAGGATTCAACAAATTGTCTTTATTTAGGTAGGGGTTACAATTTTCCTGTAGCATTAGAAGGAGCTCTTAAATTAAAAGAGATTAGTTACATTCATGCAGAAGGGTATCCTGCTGCAGAAATGAAACACGGTCCGATAGCATTAATTGATGAGCATATGCCAGTTTTTGTAATAGCAACTAAAAAAGGGCATTATGAGAAAGTGGTAAGTAATATCCAAGAAATAAAATCTAGGAAAGGTAAAATAATAGCTATAGTTACGGAAGGTGACGAGCAGGTTAGAGATTTGGCTGATCATGTAATTGAGGTTCCTGAAACTTTAGAAAGCTTAACGCCGTTATTAACTACTATTCCCTTACAGTTACTGTCTTATCATATTGCGGTAATGAGAGGCTGTAATGTAGATCAACCTAGAAACCTTGCTAAATCGGTTACGGTAGAATAAATTAAAATTTTAAAAACACTTTAAAAGGGCTTGATTCATTTCAGGTCCTTTTTTTTGTGTTTACAAATCACTTATAGAAATAATTTTGAGACTGTTATAATAAAGTTAATTGCATATATCTTAGAAATGACTGTAGTTAATTATGGAAATTTTACTATGCATGCATAATTTTTTTCAAATTCCTATACTTCGTTTAAAATATTCTGTATCTTAACCCACAACTAATTTTAAACTTTAATTAAGAATGAGAACAATACTACTTTTAGCATTGATGATTATTGGTACATTCGGGTATTCCCAGACCAATATCAATGGTAATGTTGTTGACCAAAATAACGAGCCTATTCCCGGGGCCAATATTGTTATTGTCGGCAAGACCATTGGAACAGTGACGGATTTCGATGGGAATTTTAATTTGGCTACATCCGAGGTGCCGCCATTTAAAATAGAGGTGTCAAGCATAGGTTATACTAATACAACAGAAAATATTACTAGTGCAAGTCAAACTATTACAATAACCTTAAATGAATCTCAAACGTTTTTGGACGAGGTTGTAATATCTGCTTCAAGAACGCCAGAGAGAATTTTTGAATCTCCAGTTACAGTGGAGAGAATTGGTGTTTCAGAAATAAAGAACAGCACAGCTGCTGATTTTTATGGCAGTCTTGAAAATTTAAAAGGGGTAGATGTAAATACGAACAGTTTAACATTTAAATCGATTAATACTAGAGGTTTCGCATCTTTTGCCAATACACGTTTTATGCAACTTGTAGATGGTATGGATAACTCAACACCTGCATTAAACTTTCCTATTGGTAATTTGGTAGGTTTAGTTGAGCCAGATGTACTAAGTGTTGAACTTTTACCTGGCGCATCATCTGCACTTTATGGGGCAAATGCTTTTAACGGTATTTTGTTCATGCGTAGTAAAAGTCCTTTCGATTATGAGGGTATAAGTGTTTCAATTAAGCAAGGAATAACTTCTCAAAAAGCTTCTGGTGATAATTCATATACCGATTTTGGAATTAGAGCGGCACATAAATTCAGTGATAAATTTGCTGCAAAAGTTAATTTCGGTTACTTAAAAGGGACTGATTGGGCCGCAAATAATACGGATGATAGAAATACACTTGGAGGCACAAGAGATAACTTGAACTATGATGGGATCAATGTTTATGGTGATGAGGTGTCTACTAATATTAAGGAGGTAGCTCTTACATTAGAAGGTTTAGGTATTTTGCCTTCTGGTGCAAATGCTTTGGTACCTTCTGAAATTGTTAGTAGAACTGGGTATAATGAAAGTGATTTAACGAATTATAATGCAGAAAGTATAAAAGCAGATTGGGGCTTGTATTATAGACCAATTGAAGACAATAGCTTGGAGATTTCTTATGTTGGTAAAGTAGGTACAGGTAACACAATTTATCAAGGTACTAATAGGTACAATATTGCTGGATTTTTTCAAGAACAACACAAATTGGAAATTAAAAATGATAACTTTTTTGTAAGAGGTTATGTTGTTGGTGATAAAGCTGGCGATTCTTATGATATGGTATTTACAGGTATCAACATTAATAGAAGCTGGAAAGATGACAATACTTGGTTTGGTGAGTATACTGGAGCTTATGTTCAAGCTACTTTAGGAGGTGCTAACGACCAGCAGGCGCATGCTGCTGCGAGAGCACAAGCGGAGTCAGGCAGATTGTTGCCAGGTACGCCAGAATTCGAAGCTGTATTTAATAAAGTTATTAAAGACCCAGACTTAAGTGTGGGGTCACAGTTTTATGATCAATCTAAATACTATCATGCTGATGCTAACTACAACTTCAGTCATTTGATTGATTGGGCAGAAATACAGGTTGGTGGTTCTTTTAGGGAATATAGTTTAAATTCTTTAGGTACTATCTATACGGATTCCGAGGAAGACGGTCCTATTGATTATTCCGAATTTGGAATCTACTCGCAGGTTCAAAAGACATTACCTATGTCGGGAGATAAAAGTTTAAAATTAACAGGTTCTCTTCGTTATGATAAGTCTGAATTTTTTGATGGTTTTTACTCTCCAAGATTATCTGCAGGTTATACATTGAACAGAAATCATAATATAAGAGCATCTGCTCAAACTGGATTTAGAAACCCGACTACTCAAGACCTTTTTATTGGTTTGGATGCAGGTAGAGCAATTCTAGTAGGATCTGCACCTGATAATTTGGAGCAATATTCAAGAGATTTTGATGTAAGCGCTACAGGTCAGTTGTTAGGTCAACCTTCGTCGGTAACTCAAACTGGTACAGCGGCATATAGCAACTCGTACTCTGCTGCTTCTGCCACGGCATTGGGTGAGACAGGAGATCCTTCGGTACTTGAAGTTGCTAATCCAGATTTAGTTAAGCCAGAAAAAGTAACATCTTTTGAAATAGGGTATAGAGGTAAGATTGATAAGTTTGTAATTGATTTTAGTACGTACTATAACAGTTATGAAGACTTCATTTCCCAAGAGGTGGTTGTTGCTCCATTCTACGGAGAAGTTGGTGATGGCGGACTTTCTGTTGCGGCAATAGCGAATGGAGATTTCCAGGCATATAGTACATACACAAATACTGATGCCAATGTTAATTCTTACGGAGCTTCTATTGGTCTTGATGTTAAGGTATTGGGTAATTTTGATTTAGGTGGTAGTTATACTTTTACAAAATTGGATTTTGATCGTGATGCAAACCCAGATGTCATGTTGAATTTCAATACTCCAGAACACAAATTCAAAGCTTCTTTCGGGAATAAAGAACTTTTTGAAAATTTCGGATTTAACGTATCGTACAGATTCAGTGATGATTATTACTGGGAGGCTACTTTTGGAAATGGTGTAATTCCGGAATTTCATGTAGTAGATGCGCAAATCAATTATGATGTGCCAAGTATTAAGTCAACTTTTAAATTGGGTGGTACTAACCTTACAGGTAAAGAGTACTACACGGCATTCGGAACTGGATTTATAGGTTCTATGTACTACTTATCTTGGACAATTAACAACTAATTAAAATCAAAAGTTGAAATGAAAAACTTAAAATATTTATATATTTCTTTAGGTCTATTAGCTTTTACAGCTTGTAATGACCCAGAGGATGTTGATCTTGATCCAGAAGTAATAGCTGAAGAGCTTCCTGCGTTAAATGCTGGTTCGGTAGATTTTTCTAATTACGTTTCTTTAGGAAATTCATTAACGGCAGGTTTTACGGATGGTGCCTTGTTTCAAGCAAGTCAAACATTGTCAATGCCAAATTTGTTATCACAAAAATTTAGTCTTGCAGGTGGTGGTAGTTTTATACAACCATTAACCAATGATAATATTGGTGGTCTTGCTCTTGCTGGCACTAGAATTCAGGGTCCTAGATTGGTATTTGGTGGAGCTGGTCCTGTTTCTTTAGAATCTCTAATTGGAGATGTAACGGTCACTACAGATATAGCTCTAAATAATCCAACAGGTCCTTTTAATAACTTAGGTGTTCCTGGTGCTAAAAGTTTTCACTTACTAGCACCTGGTTATGGTAATATTGCCAATGTACAATTAGGCCTTGCAAATCCTTATTTTGTTAGAATGACTGGTTCAACTCCAGACGTTAGTGTATTACAAATGGCAGTAGCGCAGGCACCAAGCTTTTTCTCTTTATGGATAGGTAATAATGATGTATTGGGATATGCTACTACAGGAGGTGATGGAACAAATCCAATTACACCAGTTTCAGGAGCGCCAGGAGTTGGTTTTGACGGAAGTTATGGAGCTTTAATAGCTACTTTAACTGCAGGAGGGACACAAGGGGTTGTTGCCAATATTCCAAATGTTACTGATGTGCCTCATTTTACAACGGTACCTCATAATCCTTTGGATCCTACCAATCCAGATTTTGGAGGACAGATAGCAACTTTAAATGGAATTTTTGGACAACTGAATCAAGTGTACGCTTTCTTAGGTGTACCTGAACGTTCAATAGAATTTTCTACAACAGCGGCAAGTGAAGTGGTTATAAGAGATGAAACGTTAACTGATCTTTCTGCTCAAATTGCAGGCGTGTTAATTGCAAGTCCAACATTTCCAGCTTTTGTGCAGTCTTTTGGGTTACCTGTTGAAACAGCACCTTTAGTTGCAGGGTTATTAGGTAATACTTACGGACAAACAAGAGAGGCAACAGCAGATGACTTATTTGTATTGCCAAGTTCAGCTATCATTGGTACGGTAAATGTAGAGTCGGTTGGTGCTTTAATGGAAGCGGGATTGCCTCAAACATTGGCAGGTCAATTTTCAGTAGAGGGTATTTCGCTTCCTTTAGAGGATAAATGGGTTTTAATTCCTAGTGAGCAAGCAGAAATAGCTGCGGCTACAGAAGCTTTTAATCAAATAATTGCAGCTACAGCCAATCAGGCAGGTTTAGCTTTAGTTGATGCAAATACATTATTGAATCAATTGGCAAATGGTGGTATTACAAGTGGAGATTTCACTTTAACGTCTAGTTTGGTAACAGGTAGTGCCTTCTCTTTAGATGGTATACACCCTACTGCTAGAGGGTACGCATTGTTGGCAAATGAATTTATGAAAGCAATTGATGCTACATATGGTTCAAATTTTGAAGCCTCGGGTAATTTATTAAATGTAGGTGATTATCCTACAAACTACCCAGCAACACTACAATAATAGTACATAAAATAGTAAGATTTAAAAGGTGCTTAATAGGCACCTTTTTACTTTTGTAAAAAAGGAAAAAAACAATTTTTCTTTAAAATTGAAAACTATATCTTTGCAGCCTGAAAATGAGAGCATTTTTCAGGTTTTATTAAACGTAATAAATAAACATATAAGTAATGTCAAAAGTTACAGGTAAAGTTTCGCAAATCATTGGACCCGTAGTTGATGTAGAATTTCAATCAGGTGCAGATCTTCCTAGAATCTATGATTCCTTAGAGATTGTAAATAAGGATAAGTCTATTTTAGTATTGGAAGTACAATCTCATGTAGGCGAGAATACGGTTAGAACTATTTCTATGGATTCTACCGATGGTCTTAGTAGAGGGGTTGATGTAGTTGCTACAGGTAGTGCGATTCAAATGCCGGTAGGTGATGATGTATATGGCCGTTTGTTCAATGTAATAGGTGATGCTATCGATGGTTTAGGTAATTTACCTAAAGCTGGTAAAGCTGGTCTTCCTATACACAGAGATGCGCCAAAATTTGAAGATCTATCTACTTCTACTGAAGTTCTGTTCACAGGTATTAAGGTTATCGATTTAATCGAGCCTTATGCAAAAGGTGGTAAAATTGGTTTGTTTGGTGGTGCAGGTGTAGGTAAAACTGTATTAATTCAAGAATTGATTAACAACATAGCTAAAGGTCATGGTGGTCTTTCTGTATTCGCAGGTGTTGGTGAAAGAACTCGTGAAGGAAACGATTTACTTCGTGAGATGTTAGAGTCTGGTATTATAAAATACGGTGATGATTTCATGCATTCTATGGAAGAAGGTGGATGGGATTTGTCAAAGGTAGATAAAGAGGTAATGAAAGGTTCGAAAGCGACTTTCGTTTTTGGGCAAATGAACGAACCACCAGGAGCACGTGCTAGAGTTGCACTTTCTGGTTTGACAATTGCAGAGTATTTCCGTGATGGAGCAGGTGAAGGTCAAGGTAAAGATGTACTTTTCTTTGTTGATAATATTTTCCGTTTTACACAAGCAGGTTCTGAGGTATCGGCATTATTAGGTCGTATGCCATCAGCGGTAGGTTATCAACCAACATTAGCAACAGAAATGGGGGCTATGCAAGAACGTATTACATCAACCAAAAGAGGTTCTATTACTTCTGTACAGGCGGTATACGTACCTGCAGATGATTTAACGGATCCAGCACCAGCAACAACGTTTGCTCACTTAGATGCAACGACGGTATTGTCTCGTAAAATTGCTGAGCTTGGTATTTACCCTGCAGTTGATCCATTAGATTCTACATCAAGAATTTTAACTGCTGATATTCTAGGTAAAGAGCATTATGCTTGTGCACAAAGAGTAAAAGAGCTTTTACAACGATATAAAGAACTTCAAGATATTATTGCCATTTTAGGTATGGAAGAATTATCAGAAGAAGATAAATCTGCGGTAGGTAGAGCAAGACGTGTACAACGTTTCTTATCTCAACCGTTCCACGTAGCGGAGCAGTTTACAGGTCTTAAAGGAGTTTTAGTTGATATTAAAGAAACAATTAAAGGCTTTAATATGATTATGGATGGTGAATTAGATCACTTACCAGAATCTGCTTTTAACCTTAAAGGGACTATTGAAGAGGCTATCGAAGCAGGTGAGAAAATGTTGTCTGAAGCTTAAAACTAGTAAACAGTTTAAGGTGTCAGTTTTATAACTGAGTGCCGAATGCTGAATACTGAATACTGAAAAAATATGTATTTAGAAATTGTATCACCAGAAGCTACATTATTTGCAGGAGAAGTTACTTCGGTAACGGTGCCTGGTATTAATGGAGAGTTTCAAATGTTGAAGGATCACGCACCAATTGTATCTTTATTGCAAGAGGGCAAGGTCAAGATTTCAGGTAATATATCTTTAGAAAAAGAGTATGTATCTAAGTTTACTAAAGATGCAGAAGGTAATACAGTATTACAAATTTCTAGCGGTACTATTGAGTTGAAGAATAATAAGGTTATTGTGTTAGCAGATTAACACAATACATTATAAATATAAAAAGGTTATACTGTAAAGTATAGCCTTTTTTTTATTCCTTTTTATAAGCTAAAATATCAGCTGGTTGGCATTCTAATGCCTTACAAATGGCTTCTAAAGTAGAGAAGCGTATAGCTTTAGCTTTTCCTGATTTAAGAATTGAAAGATTAGCTTCTGTAATGCCTATCATTTCTGCTAACTCTTTGCTTTTTAAGTTCCTTTCTGATAATACATTGTCTAGATTTACGACTATGCTCATAGTTATATAGTTAGGTCATTTTCATTCTTTAGCTGATACCCTTCTTTTATCAATTTGGCTATAATAAGTAGAAAAATAGCTATTACTAAAAGTGATATTCTTCCACTTAGTACCGTTCCAAAATTTTTACTTAAGGTATATGAAGCAGAAACACTATATTCTAAAGTTATTTCAAAGCATTTTTCTATTAACCTTATAAAGAAAATTAATACAGAATAAATTATAAGTCCGTTACCGACCTTTCTAAAAATAGTACTATTTTTTTCTGTAAATATTGTATCCGTTATAAATTCGGGTATTACTTTTCTAAATTTCAAAAGAAGCCAGAATATATAACCTTGTAATATAACAGTTAGTAAAGGAATTAAAAGCATTAGTATCCAGCTATTTTCTTCATCGGAATATTGAAGCAAATCAAATTTTATAAGAACGTATTTTGATAATTCACCTAAGTTTATAATTATAGATATTATTACGGAGAAAATTAATAAGCCATTTGAGTGCAGTAAGAAGATTTTTCATATAATATATTTGTTATCGTTTAACGATAACAAATATATAAAAATTATCGAAAAACAATAATTAAATATATAAAAATTATTTTCAAGATGTTTTCAAAGAGATCAAATCCCAATCTTGTCCTAAACTATTGTATGTACATATTTTTTTGAATCCTACGGCGTAATGAGCTCCTGAAGAACGAGTATTAGTAGCATCAACTTCTGTGATGATAGCGTCATATTTAGGGTAAGAGGCAATTTTCATAGCGTTATAAAGTCCGCGAAAAACACCCATCTTTCTATGGCTTTTGGCAACACATATTTGGCCCATGGTAATGAAATTTTTAATGTTTACGTTTTTTAATTTGGTAAACATTGGTCTTAGAACTGAAATTTCATCTTTAAAATCATCGGTCATCGATAATGCGTAGCCTACCACTTTATCGCCATCTTTGGCAATGATATGTGGACAGGCATTATTCATTCTTGTCAGAACATCTAAAGTATGGTGAACGGTAACGAAACCCTCTTGTTCCATTTCTAAATCAGAAACAGCTGATTTTAAATTCATTTCTTGTAAAGAAAGAATTTGTATTAATTCTTCAGTAGTTGTGGCTGTAGTATAAATTAGGCTCATTTATTCAACTTTTAACCAAGCTTGGCGGGCTTTTAATACTTTTTTTGAAGGAGTTTTGTCATTTTTCTCAACTAAGTTGATGGCATAGCTTGGGTCAGAGGTTAAAGTGACTTCTGTTTTTCTTTCTAAACCATCCCGTAAAAATGTTATTGAAAGGGTGTCTTTTGGTTTGAATTCATCTTTGATAAACGTATTAAATTGAATTCCGTTAGGGAAAGGTTTATTGTTTATTGATGTGATGATATCATCTTTATCTAACACGGCAATATAAGCGGGACTCCCAATTTTAGTATTGCTTCTAATTTTGCCATATAAATCATCTGTTATAGAAACAGCGGCTCCGAAATATGCGGCTTCATTGTTTTGAGATAAACTAACACCTACAGTTTTTAATAGTTCGTTATACTGCGGCATATTGCTTTTGTGAATATAACCGTTGAAGAAGTTATTACCGAAAGTGTCACCAGCATAAATGTTCAAGGTTTCATTTAAGTTTTCAATAGTATACGAATTTTCAGTTTTTCCGTAGGTATTCCAGACTAGTTTCATGAAATCATCTAAATTCAATCCTTTTTCTCTTAATGATAAATCTAAAGCTAGACCAAGAACACTACCATAGGAATAGTAAGAAATAAATGTATTTTCTCTATTTACAGGGTCAACAGAGGTCGAGGCATCAACAAATGGTGCCTGATAACTCATTTCAATAGGGTTAAAAAATTGCCTGGCAGGTGAATTCCATACATAGTTGAAGGTACCGGTTAACCCTTCAACATATTTTTCAGGAGTAATTAGTCCTGCTCTACAAAGAATAAGATTGGTGTAGTAGCTTGTAAAGCCTTCTGCAAACCAGAGTTCTCCACTCATGTTTGCTTCTTTATAATTAAAAGGTTCTAAAGATTTTGGTCTAATGCGCTCTACATTCCAGCTATGAAAAAATTCATGGGATACGGTACCTATGTTACCTTCCATACCTCCATTTGCCAAAGTTCTTGTGCTGGTTAAAATTGTAGAATTTCTATGCTCCATACCGTCTCCAGATGCATTTGGGACATAGCATGCTAAAAAGGTGTATGAACCATAATCAAATGAAGGTAATGCGCCAAAAACTTTCTTTTCTTCAAGTACAACTTTCTTTACCTTTTCAAAATATACGTCTGCTTCTTCTTCAGTGCCAGGGTCGTGTAATGCTAGTTTAATAGTTTGCCCATCAACATTAAATTCTCTGGTCATATGATTGCTTAACTCTGTAGGGCTATCCATAAAATAATATAGATCTGGCGCGCTATAAGTAGAGCCATTTACATGGGGTAACTGGGTTGCAATCTGCCAATTTAAATCTTCTCTTACTTGAAAATCTACCTTTATATTCCGTTCGCGGAGTGAAGGTGCGTACATAAATGTAGCAGGTATATTTAAATGCGCATGAGTTTCATCGATTTGAGAATATGTACCATCTCCTCTATTTGCAAATAATGTGTACGTGATATCTACTTGACCATTATGACCATAAATTTTCCATTCATACGGGTTGGTTCTAGAAACTAGTAGTGAATTTCCTTTACTATCTTTTGCTTTGAAATTATAGATATTTTTGGCAAATTCATGTAAAGCATACCTACCAGGCGATGTTCTACTCATTCTAAGTGTTAAAGTATCTGATGCTATATCTGGAAAAGTAGCTGAGATATTAGCTTCGTGATGAACGGCATTTTCAAAAGAAATTGAATATGAGTTAGTTTGTGCAATTAATTGTATTGACTGAAAACCAAAAATGATAAAAAGAATAAAATGGCGCATACTATGATTTTTAGCTAAGATAATGAAGCTGTTTCAAGTATGTATCTACATTAAATTATTAATAAATATAACGTTCGATATTAGAAAAAATTTAGAATTTATAAGGTCTAGTTTTTTTCAAACTTATTTAGAATGGTTTCTTTGATGCCTTTTAGGTGATACTCGGTAATAGGTTTTGTTACAAATTCTGCTACAAGCGGTTTTTTCTTTAATTTTTCAATATCATGACGATATGCGGAAGACGTCAAAACAAATACCATACAATTATCTGTTTTGGCTAATAATTCTAGTTGCTCCATAAATTCCCAACCGTTCATGACAGGCATATTAAGGTCGAGGAATATGATATAGTTGTGTTTATCCGAATATTCCTTAGTCAAATAATCTAGAGCAGGTTTTCCATTTAAAAAACTAATTACTTCGCCTTTCAGTTCTGCATGATCTATTCCCTTTTCCAGTAAAAATGTGAATATAGGGTCATCCTCAATTAATAGTAGTTGGTAATTCATGTAATTTCGTCTAGGTCAATTGCATTAATAGTGTTTTCAACTATATCTTTAATAACATGGTCAATTTCATTTGCAGAGGTAATTATATAATTAAGAATACGTTCTTTTTCTTCGAGTTTTAACTTTTCCTTATCATCTTTTAATAAATCAATCAAGCCCATTAATCTAGCAACAGGAGCCCTAACGATATGAGATTGTGTCCATGCAATTTTCTTAAGCTGGACATTCTGTTCTTCAATAGCTTTTAAATGTTGAACCTTGGTAGTAACGTCTTTAGAGTTTACTACGATACCCATAATTGATGGCTCGTTCAACTTATTGGTTATAATGGTTTCTAACCAGATCCAATGGCCATCGCCATGTTTAAATCTAAATGGCTTTATAGCCACTTGGGGTATATCTAAAACTTTTATAAATTCATTGTATACCGTTGCGTAATCATCAGGATGAACATATTCAAAGGCATTAGTGTCAACAAACTCTTCTGGTGTAATATTTAATATTTTTGTTGATGTTGGGCTGGCATAAGAAAATACAGCTTTTTCATCAACAATGCAAATCATATCACTACCCTCTTGTACTAGTGTTTTATAACGACGCTCACTATTTTCTAATTGCTCAATAGCTTTTTTCTTATCGGTAATATCTCTAGAAGTAATTACGATACCGTTTATTGAAGGTACATTTAATTGATTGGACAATAAATTTTCGAACCATGTCCAATTTCCTTCTTTATTTCTAAATCTAAAAGGTTCTATTTTTACAGAATCATTTTCTGAAATAGAAAGGAATTTGTTCTTAACTGTATCAAAATCCTCCGGGTGAACATTATCAAAAGCATTTTTACCAACATATTCCTCAGGAGAGAAACCAAGAATTTTTTTACAACTAGGGCTTACATATGAAAAGTAACCTTCACTATCTACAATAGAGATTATATCACTACTTTCTTGAACAAGAGTCTTAAAGAGTTGTTCGCTGTTTGCTAGTTGAAGTTCTGCTTTTTTCTTTTCAGTGTTATCTCTAGCAATACAGTAGTAAATACGATCCTTTTCATCCCAATTAGAGGACCATAGCATAGGTACTATAGTTCCATTTTTGTGTACATATCTATTTTCGAAATTGACTATTTTTTCTCCAAAAGAAACAGATTCGGCAGAATTTTCAGTTGATTCAATATCATCTTCATGTACCAATTTAATATAATTAGTACCTATTAAATCTTTTGGATTGTAACCCCAAACTGTTTTACATGCTTTATTGATGCTTAAAAAATAACCTTCTTCATCTAACGTGCAGATAATATCTAGAGAAGTATCCATTATTTTTTGCATCTCTTCTTTAGCGCTTATTAAAACTTGCTGAGATAATACTTCAGAAGTTATGTCTTTTGAAAAACAGGTTATACCTATTTTTTCACCTTCTTTATTATACAAAAGGTCAAATGATGTAAGGCCATAGGTTGTCCAAAATTTTCTCGGATTTTGTATTTTTTGTTTCACTGAAAATCGACCGCTGGTAAGAGCTCTATTATAGTAAGATTTCCATTTTTCGGTGATTTGTTTAGCTACATGATCAGAAAGAACTAAACTACCTTCATTGAAAGGCTTACCTTGAATTTTTGTAACTAATTCATGAAATGCTGTATTTGCAGTAATAAGTTTAAATTCTAAGTCTATAGACCACATTAAATCTTTAGTGCTATTAATCATGGCTTCTTGGTTGTTTTTAACCCTTTGAAGCTCGGTATTATAATTTTTCTTATCGGTAATGTCTTGAACGGTACCATACATTGATAATGGTTTCTTGGTATCGCTCCACTTTAAAACTTTACCTTTTTCATGAACCCATTTATAAGTGCCATCTTCCTGTAAGAATCGGTATTGAACGCTACAACCGACAGAAGGATAACTTAAGCATTCTAGCATTTTTTTCTTTACCTCAGGTAAATCATCTTGATGAATAAGGCTAAACCATATATCTGTACTAAATTGATTAATAGAATCTTTGTTCAAACCAAAAATACCAAAAGCTTGCTTGTTTAATATTATAGAATCTTCATTAAGATTACGTTCCCATATACCTATTCCGGTTGCAGAAACGATATTGTCTAAAAGTTGTCCCTTTCTTTCTAAATCTAATTTTTGGTCTTTCTCTTTCTTTTTAGACTTTCTTAATTCTAGTAATTGTACAACTTGTTTAGCAAGTGTTTGAAGTCCGTCAATTTGTGTATTGTCTAGTTTTCTTGGTTTGTAATCTAACACACATAAAGTTCCAAGGCGATATCCATTTTCGGTAGTTAATGAGGCACCGGCATAGAACCCAACATTAGAGTCATTTTTAACAAGATTATAGTCGTTAAATCTATTGTCGTTGTGTGTGTCTTCTACAATGAGTAAACCTACATCATCACTAATTACGTGCTTGCAGAAAGAGTCTTCTAATGATGTACCGTTAATATCTAACCCATGGTGAGATTTAAAGAATTGCCTTTTATCATCTACTAGTGATATTAAGCTAGACGGGGTATTACAAATAGCAGCGGCAAGAGATGTAATTTCGTCATAGATAGCCTCAGGATGCGTATCCATAACGTCAAAAGACATCAATGTATTTAATCTATTATTATCAAAAATTTTGCTCCCTTTCATTCAATCGTTGTCAAAAGACATACACTTAATCTATTACTTTAATATTAAAGTAGGAAATTTCTTTAAAAAAAGACGCAAAAATATGCCATAAGTTTATCTTTTTATCATTTTAAATAGAATTTTTTCCTCAATGTGGTAATTTTTTGATTTTGTAAATCATTACTAGTCAGATTTATAAAACGATTTTCGCACTGGTTTTATGGAAAGATTGAAAGACTTTCAGTAATATGGGTAAACACGTGGGAAAAATTTCAGGAATTCGTTAATTAGGCTACAATCATTTCCGAGAAAAGCTATTTTTGTGAAATGAACCAACTGCCCAAAAAATTACTTAATGTTTTAGAAAACCGTAAAAAGGAGGAAACTTTCAGGTCTTTAAATTCGCTTGACGGACTAATAGACTTTCTTTCTAATGATTATTTAGGCTTTGCGACCAATGAAACCTTATTTTCTAAAACTTTTCAGCTGTTATTAACCGAGAGTATAGCCTCAAATGGTTCTGGTGGATCTAGACTTTTGTCGGGTAATCATAAATTGTATCAAAAATTAGAGCCACTACTGGCTACTTTTTACAAATCTAATGCGGCATTGGTTTTTAATTCTGGTTATGATGCCAATATGGGGCTTTTTAGTGCCGTGCCGCAAAGAGGCGATTTAATTTTTTATGATGAGTTTGTACATGCTAGTATAAGAGAGGGTATTCGTATGAGCAATGCAAAGGCTTATAGTTTTTTGCATAATAATTTATCAAGCTTAGAAGAGAAGATAAACTTAAACGCTGCAAGAAATGAGAATGAGGACTTCGCAGTTTATATTGTCACGGAAAGCGTTTTTTCTATGGACGGCGATACTCCAGATTTAAAAGTGTTGGCAAAATTCTCTAAGTCTAATAGTTATAATTTAATAGTAGATGAAGCCCATGCTGTTGGTGTATTGGGAAAGAATGGAGAAGGGTTAATTACAGAACTAGGACTTGAAAATGATGTTTTTGCTAGAACAGTTACTTTTGGTAAGGCTTTTGGTTGCCACGGTGCAGCAATACTTGGTTCTGAAGATTTAAAAGATTACTTAGTCAACTTCGCTAAACCCTTTATTTATACCACGGGTTTAACACCGCATACTTTAGCAACAATTATTACAGCACATGAGTATATTAATGAACTGGGAAAAGAATCAAAAGCGGTATTGAAAGAGCATATTGAGTTTTTTAAAAATCAGCTTAAAATTCATAAAATAGATGAAGTTTTTATACCTAGTGATACTGCAATACAGGGGTGTATAATTTCTGGTTCTAAAAAAGTAAAACAAGTATCTAAAAAATTAATTGATAAAGGTTTCAATATAAAGGCAATTCTATCACCTACGGTACCTGAAGGGCAAGAACGACTTAGAATTTGTTTACATAGTTTCAATTCTAAAGAAGAAATTGGCTTATTGGTGAAATTGTTAGCTAGTTTTATATAAATATACATGGAAGAAAAATTCTATCAACTGGCTTCTTTTGAATATGTTGCCGACGTACAGATTGTTAAAGGTAAATTAGAATCTGAAGGTATTCCTGTATTTCTTAGGGATGAAAATACTTTAAACTCAGATCCGTTAATTAGTAATGCAATTGGGGGTGTAAAATTACAGGTTTACTCAAAAGATAAAGAAAGGGCAATTACCATATATGATGAAATTAGAGCTTACGCAGTTGATAACGATGGAAATACAATTGTATGTCCCAACTGTAAAGCACAAAGATCAGAGCCATTTTATAACAGCAATGGAGTATTTTATAAACTTTTTCCTTTTTTCGAAAAAAGAAAATATAAGTGTTTAAATTGTGGTATAATCACAAACTCAAAGTAAGAATACATGCAAAAAATATTTGTTACAGGAATTTCAACAGAAGTAGGTAAAACAATTGCATCGGCTATATTTACTGAAGCACTGCAAGCAGATTATTGGAAACCTGTACAAGCTGGAGATTTAGATAATACGGATACTGATATAGTGAAAAGCCTTATCTCGAACAATAAATCTAAATTTCATCCATGTAGTTATGAGTTAAAATCTGCAATGAGTCCGCATGCAGCAGCTGAAATAGATGGAATTCGAATAGATAGATTTCATATTAATGAACCTGAAACAGAAAATCACCTTATAATAGAGGGTTCTGGCGGTATTTTAGTGCCACTAAATGATGAGGATACTATGTTCGATATTATCATGCCAGATTATAAAGTCGTTGTTGTATCAAGAAATTATTTGGGTAGTATAAATCATTCGCTTTTAACAATTCAATGGTTATTACAAAAAGGATATGATGTTTCGGTAATATTTAGTGGAGATGCGAATCCACATACAGAAAATATTATTCTTCATAAAACTGGTGTCTCTTTAATTGGTAGAATAGATGAAGAAAAAGAATTCACAAAAGAGGTGGTTAAAAAATATGCAGATAGGTTTACGGGAATATTAAAATCACTCTAAACGCTGTAATATTTCGGCGTTATCTACGGTAGCAAACAATTTATAATGTTGGGCTAAATAGGTATCTATATATTCATTTTCCTCAATCTCCTTTTTATCTAGAATTCGTCGGTTCTTTCGTATAACAACTGTTTTAGGTTGTAATTCTTCCATTATATACTGAAGTTCTTCGATGGAGTTTTTTCTTGGATTGTTGAAAAATGAAAATAATTCGTCTCGGCAAATATTACTAGGGTGCGTAGAAGCGGTTGTAGGTGGTAGTGTGTCTAAATTCCAATAACCAATATGATATTCGAAAAACAAAATGTTCTTGGTTTCCAATTTATTTTCTATAATGAATTGAGGTGCAGAAAAACCTTCACCATTAAAAAATGTACCCTTCTTATACTTGTTATTTATGACATTAGCATATTCTAAATAACTCTCAGCAGGAATCAATAAAACTAAAAATACTAAGTATGTAGGTAGTTTTGGTTTGTGTTGTAATGTTAAGTTATAGATGACAATCCCCGCCAATATAAGTAACATTGGGTGTAGTTGAATAAGATAATGACCATTGATTCTTCCGCCTTTAACAAAAGAAAACAGAACACCTAAAATGGCAACTAGAAGTAGTTGTATGGTTCTATTTTTAAAATTTAGATTTTTGGTTTTATATGCATAGAATAAGAAAAGGCCAGTAATCACAAAAATGGGTGCTAACTTAAGAATGGAGTATCTTCTAGCTTCTGTATATTCTAAGGGTGCTAAGACTACAGATCTCCACCATACAATTGTTTGGTCGCTTAAATAATACGGAAGTATAGTCACTAAAATTAACATTACAACACCGATTCCAAATAATAACACGTGTATTAGGTTGGTGTTTTTTTTTGTAAAAAAGGATTCGTAAAGTAAGAATAGACCAATAAATAGAATAGGGAATGCCATGTTCAATTTCACCATAACAGTAGCGCCCATTAGTAACCCAGCCAAGAATAAGTAACCTGCAGTTTTTTTTGTTTGTAAAATATAAAGTGCAGGAACAAAGAAAGCAATACAAATATGTTCAGACATAACACCTTGTAGACTTCCAAAAAGGCTTAATAGAAAAATGCAAAATAAACCAACTAGAACAGAAGCCTTTTTAGATATGATAGTCAGTGCTATCTTATATGTAAAATAAGCAGTTATTATTACTAGTAACACCCCTGCAAACCTTATAGCAATAAAGCTTTTGCCGAATACTGATATAATTGCAGCAAAGAAGGCAAATGTTAATGGTGGTTTTAAATCCCACAATTGTGTATAAGGTAAAAAGCCATTAGCCCAAGACTGCCCTAAAAGTATAAAGGTGCTTTCGTCGCGATCTATATAATCCCTAAAGAAAAAAGGGAAACGAATAAAAAAAGTGATAAATGAGAAAATGAAAAATACGGATGTATTTTTCATCTGAGAGAAATTTAAAAATGCTTTTTGGTTTCTTTTTAAGGGCATCTCTTTGTTGCGGTTTATTTCCCGATCTTTGCAAGATAGATAAAATGAAGAATTATAAATTCTATGAAAGTGGAAAATCTATCTACTCGCGATAAAAAACATTTATGGCACCCCTTAACGCAGCATAAGTTAAACAAGTCGCAATTACCAATTGTAAAGGCTAAAGATGCTTTGTTGTTTGATGAGGAAGGTAACGAATATATTGATGGAATAGCATCATGGTATACGGTCATGTATGGGCATGGTAACCAACATATCATTTCGGCAATGACCAAACAGATGCAGAAATTAGATTTTGTAATGTTTAGCGGGTTAACTCACGAACCGGCAATAGAACTTTCAGAAAAGTTAATGGAAGTTTTACCTCGTAATCAGGCAAAATTATTTTTTAATGATAATGGTTCTACAGCAATTGAGGCAGCAATAAAAATGGCGCTTCAATATTTCCATAACAACGGAGAAAGAAGAGATACATTAATTGCTTTTGACGATGGTTTTCATGGCGATACATTTGGTGCAATGAGTGCATCAGGACTCTCATCTTACAACGGTCCGTTCGAAGATTTTCTATTAAAAGTCGTTCGTATACCTACTCCCCAAGGCGATAATATAGGTGAAGTAAAAAATAAGCTAGCTCAAATACTAAAAGAGAATAGCTGCGCGGCATTCGTTTTTGAACCATTGGTACAAGGTGCGGCAGGTATGAAATTTCATTCTGCTGCAGGTTTAGATGAATTAATTGAATTATGTCGTAAGAACGAGGTATTATGTATAGCAGATGAAATAATGACCGGTTTTGGTAAAACAGGAAAAGATTTCGCTTCAGATAATTTAGAGAACAAGCCAGATATTATGTGTTTAAGCAAAGCACTTACGGCGGGTATGTTTCCTTTAAGTATTACTAGTTGTTCTCAAGAAGTGTATAATCGGTTTTTAAGTGATGAGGTACATAAAGGATTTTTTCATGCGCATACTTTTAGCGCACATCCTATAGGTTGTGTAGCGGCAATAGCAGGTATTGAGCTATTAAATTCAGTTGATGTCTTAGAAAGAAGAACATATATTAAAAAGGCTCACACCGAATTTGCGGCTAATATTGAAAGTCATATTAAAGTAGAACAAGTAAGAGTAATGGGCGTAATATTAGCCATAGACCTTCAGATTAAAATGGAACGTTATGGTAATCTACGGGATGAACTTTATAACTTCTTTTTGCAAAGAGGTGTACTATTAAGACCATTGGGGAATACAATTTATGTACTACCGCCATATGTAATTACAAATGCACAACTTCAGAAAATTTATGATACAATTACTGAAGCATTAGATACCTTTTAGAATAGAAATTGAAAGAAAAAATATCCATAACGGCAATTGCCTCCTTATCTCCCCTGGGAAGTACAATAGAAGAAGCTTGGAAGGCATATCAAAATAACGATCATTATTTTTCTTTAGCAGAAGAAAATGGAGGTAAGTCTTGGGTTGCGCCATTGTCATCCTCTGCAAAAATTAAAGTCGAAGAACTTAGAAATTCTGATAATAAATATAAAAAGTTAGATGATAGTGTGCTATTCGCAATGGTGGCGTCTAGATTGGCGGTGCAGCAATCTGGTTGGGGAAGCACTTCGGAGTTCGGAATTAATTTGGGCTCCTCTAGAGGAGCAACAAAGTTATTTGAGCAGTACCATGCAGAATATTTAGAAACGGGCATTACATCTACCTTAAGCTCGCCTACCACCACGTTGGGTAACATTTCTTCGTGGGTATCTCATGATTTAGGAGCTACTGGTCCAGAAATTTCACATTCCATCACCTGTTCAACGGGATTGCATTCGGTATTGAACGGAGTAGCATGGCTTAATAGTGGTATGGCAAGTAAATTCTTGGTAGGTGCAAGTGAGGCTCCTTTAACTAACTTTACAATTGCCCAAATGAAGGCATTGAAAATTTACGCAAAAGCGCCCGAGTCTAATTCTACTTCGGTAGTTGAGCTTAGCCGAGACTACCCTTGCCAAGCATTAAATCTTAATAAAGAATATAATACTATGATTTTGGGTGAAGCTGCTTCAGTAGCATGTTTAGAAACCGGAATTGTAAAGAATTCTTTAGCAACAATTGATGGTGTAGGTTATGCCACAGAAATATTAAAACATAACACCTCAATATCTGCTAATGCTTTATGTTTTCAGAAGTCTATGAAAATGGCAATGGGCGATATAGATCCTGCTGAGGTCGATGCAATTGTAATGCATGCGCCAGGTACTTTAAAAGGAGATTCGTCAGAATTCAATGCTATTCAAGAGGTTTTTGGAGATAATGCTCCTCAATTAACTACTAACAAATGGAAAATAGGGCATACGTTCGCTACCTCTGGGATGCTTAATTTAGAGTTGGCAGTTTTGATGTTACAGCATAACCAGATGATTTCAGTTCCATTTCTAGAAACTAAAATGCGTAGCGAAAGCTTAAATAAAATACTCGTAAATGCTGTAGGATTTGGTGGAAATGCGGTGAGTATTTTAATTTCAAGAAATAAGTAAATAGTAATAAATAATGATTGATTTAAGGGTCATCAGATTAATTTAAAACCTCCCAATTATTTTTTCAATTTAAATTCAGTTATTTTTGAACCCTGGTAACAACCTAAGATTATATGAGCGAAGCAAGACATAATTGGTCAAAAGAAGAAATCCTAGAAATATATAACAAGCCTTTAATGGAGCTACTTTATGAAGCTGCAACTGTGCACAGGAAAAATCATGACCCAAATACAGTACAAGTTTCTACATTACTTTCTATAAAAACAGGCGGTTGCCCTGAAGATTGTGGGTATTGTCCTCAAGCTGCTCGTTATCATACAGATATTGAAGGGAACGATCTTATGGCCGTTTCTCAAGTAAAAGCTCAGGCATTAAGAGCAAAAGCTTCTGGTAGTTCTCGTGTTTGTATGGGAGCTGCATGGAGAAATGTAAAAGATGGCCCAGAATTTGATCAAGTTCTAGAAATGGTTCGTACCATTAATAAACTAGACATGGAGGTGTGTTGTACGTTAGGTATGATTACAGAAAACCAAGCTAAGCGTTTGGCTGAAGCAGGTTTATACGCTTACAATCATAACCTAGATACTTCAGAAGATTACTATAAAGATGTTATCTCTACTCGTGCATTTGAAGATCGTTTAGATACTATAGAAAATGTTCGTAAAAGTAATGTTACCGTTTGTAGTGGTGGTATTATTGGTATGGGTGAAGAATTAGAAGATAGAGCGGGTATGTTGGTAGCTTTGACTTCATTGAATCCTCAGCCAGAATCTGTTCCAATAAATGCATTAGTAGCCGTAGAAGGTACGCCAATGGAAGATATTGAGCCTGTGTCCATATGGGATATGATTCGTATGGTGGCTACAACTAGAATAGTTATGCCAGAGACTCAAGTGCGTTTATCTGCCGGTCGTACAGAAATGAGTAGAGAAGGACAAGCAATGTGTTTCTTTGCAGGGGCAAACTCAATTTTTGCAGGAGATAAATTATTGACGACTCCTAACCCTGATGTTAATGAGGATATGGCAATGTTTAAAATGTTGGGATTAAACCCACAAAAAGCATTTACAAAAGTATCGCAGCCAAAAACAGTGGAAGCAGCAGATTCTCAAATTCAATCTTTAGGTGAAAAACCAAAATGGACTAGACCAGGGCATTCTATTGAGCGTAATGAAACTGCCAAGCAAAAAGCTAAAATTGTTGACTAAGTTCATATTAATACATTTTTAAGAAATTGTTTTCTTATCGTTAATTACCTTTGGCTTCCCTAAAAAACCATGTGTAATTGAAGTTAACAGATATTCCAAGGGTAAGTCATATTACCAAGGACAACTTTATTAATGACTATTTTAAGCCTCAAAAACCTGTGGTGTTAGAACAGGCTATCATAGATTGGCCTGCTTTTAATAAGTGGAATTTGGACTATATAAAAGAAGTTGCGGGAAATATAACCGTACCTCTTTATGATGATAGGCCAGTTCAACACAAAGATGGTTTTAATGAACCGCATGCTAAAATGAAGATGGCAGCGTATGTTGATCTATTAAAAAAGGAGCCTACCAAATACAGAATTTTTCTTTGGAATATCTTAAAAGAAGTACCCACTTTACAGAAAGACTATAGCTTTCCTGATTTTGGTTTAAAGTTTTTGAAGGGTGTGCCAATGATGTTTTTTGGCGGACGAGACTCGTATACTTTTATGCATTACGATATCGATTTGGCTAATATATTTCATTTTCATTTCGATGGAGAAAAAGAGGTAGTTCTATTTCCTCAGTCAGAGACAGAGAATCTTTATAAAGTCCCACATTCTCTAATTACACATGAGAGCATAGATTTCTCGAATCCTGATTATGATAAGTGGCCAGCATTAAAAAATGCTAAGGGGTTTAAAACGACCCTTTCTCACGGCGAAGTTTTATATATGCCAGAAGGTTATTGGCATTATATGAAATATAACACCCCTGGGTTTTCAATGAGTTTACGGGCATTAGCGCGCAACCCTAAGAATTTGGCTAAAGCATCGTACAACATTGTAATAATGCGTTACTATGACGTGTTAATGCGCAAGTTGAAAGGGCAAGATTGGATAGATTGGAAAAATAAGAAAGCCATTTCTAGAACTAACAAAAGTCAAAAAGTATAAGCAGAAAGTTGAAGGGATACTATTTTATAAGCTCATAAAGTTTTTCGTACACCAAATGACTTTCCCACCCTCTGTACAAAAGGTAGTCAGCTAATTTTTTTCTCCGCTTTTGAATATTGGTTTCGGTAATCTGTCGAAGTCTTTTATTTGCTAAATCATCTAGGGTAGTCAAATATGCTTCAGGTTCAATTTCTTTTAATGCAGTGGTAATATTGTATTTAGATATATTTCTAAATTTCAGTTCTCTAATAATTCTGTTCTTTCCCCATTTTTTAATATTGAATTTACCCCTTGCAAAGCTTTTGGCGAAGCGCTCTTCATTAAGAAATTTATCTTCGATTAGTTGAGCTATTATGGTATCAACAGATAATGGAATCATACCCATTTCTTTCAATTTAGAAACCACTTCTTTATGGCACCTATCTTGGTAGGCACAATAGCTTTCAATCTTTTTAGTGGCTTCTTGAACTGTGTAGCCTTTTGTTTTTTGATTCATGCATTTCAAAAGTAATAAACCAATAGTAACTTTACTTGTTTATAAAAAGTTATAGCCAAGTACTATAGAGAGCACTTTGTAATCAGACGAAATAGCTGCGTAATTGCTAAGCAAAGCTCTTCTTGGATTGTAATTTAATTTGATACTTGCATTTTTATGGGCAAAACCGAATCCGAAATTAAAGGAAGTACGAGGTGCAATTTTAAAATCACTACTAGTTTCAAAATCTATATATGAATCTAAGGCACTGTCTATTTGAAATGCTGAATTAATAAATATTTTAGAATCTGGGTTGAGGAAAAAGTAATGTCTTACTCCAATAGAAGTTTCGATTGATTTGTAATCTACTGATACGTTTTGAAATTCTAGCTGTGCTTCACCTTTAAAACTTTGATACATGGGTTGAATAAATAAAGACCACTTGTTTTTATTGAATGGCAATATGGCTTCAAGTTCAATACCAAATCTTAAGCTAGAGCTGTTATCAAGATTAAAATTTGTGCTTGATTGTGGTGACTTATAATCCATTGAAGCAGAATTTAAACCAGCGCGTAAACCCAAATTAAATACTTTTCTATTATTTGTTTTAGAAGCGGTAGTATTTACATAATCAGGATTCTTGCATTGATTATATAGCGTAAAAAATTCTATTAATTCAGATTTTTTATATTCGGTAGATTTTACATCATTAAGAGATAGATTATCGCATTTAAGTACGTCCCAAAGCTGTTTTTTATAATCTGTATTTTCACCTATACGATTGTCAGGGGTAAGGTATTTTTTATAAATCAGCTGCTGTGTGCTGCTGTTATTGGTGTTGTAAAAGAATCTAATTAAATTACTGTCTTCATAATAGTATAGATTGGCATCACCTGCAATTAGTTGTTCCAAAAATAAAGTTTCAGTTGTGAATTCAGGATCTTTACTTTTGCTTAGCCTTTTTACTAGCGATTTTGACCGGTCAATTTCTAATTTTTGTTTTACATATTTCTTACCGTTATCAATAGAAAATTCGGCAATGTTGTATACGTTTCCTTCTACTACGGTTGCAGCTTCATCTATTTTATAATCAAAAGATTCTGGGTTATTTTTCCAGTCATTGTTTTTAATCAGACAAATTATTTTTTGTCCAGAATTGTCGACGATATAACCTGGTTCAAAAGTAACTTGAGAAAAAATATTAAAGCTTAAGAATAGTAGAACGAATAGTGAAAGTACCTGTTTCATATAAAGTGAATTGATTTATTAGTTTATTCTTCGTCACTTTTTAGAAACAAAAAAAGCGACTCCGTATGGAAATCGCTTTTTTCATTAATATATTGTTTTGCCGTCTTTATTTTTAAAACGGTACTCAAGATACGTATACGCATCGCGCGGCTGAATTTTAATCCATCTTTTGTATTCTAAGAACCATTTTGTTCTCATTGATGGAAACCCTTTAGTTATGTATGCTGCTATGAACGGGTGTATATTTAAAGATATACTGTTATCCTTTGCAGGTCCTTTTAAAAGTTTTTCAAGGTCCGCTGTAATTTTATCTATTAAAACAATTGGTGCTTCCACCTGTTTCCCTGCGTTATTAGGGTCTTCTTCCGTTGTTTTAATATTCATTTCAGGTCTTACCCTTTGTCGGGTAATCTGAATTAAACCAAATTTACTAGGAGGTAATATTTTGTGCTTGGCACGATCGTCTTGCATCTCATCTCTAAGATGTTCAAAAAGCCTTTTTCTATGTTGTGGTTTTATCATATCGATAAAATCTACCACTATAATTCCGCCCATATCACGAAGGCGTAATTGCCTTGCAATTTCCGATGCGGATAAAAGATTTACCTCTAGGGCAGTATCTTCTTGATTTTTGGCTTTATTAGATCTATTACCACTGTTTACATCTATTACGTGAAGTGCTTCGGTATGCTCTATAATTAAATAGGCGCCTTTGCTCATTGCGGCAGTACGGCCAAAAGACGTTTTAATTTGTCTTTCGATTCCAAATTTTTCAAAAATAGGCACATTAGTGTTGTTGTAGTGCTTAACGATGCTCTCCTTTTCAGGAGCGATTTCCGCTACATACTCCTTGATTTCATTAAATAAGGTGTCGTCATCAACATGTATACCGGTAAAACTATCATTAAATACATCTCTTAAAATAGATGATGCTCTATTGAGTTCTACGAATACTTTAGATGGTGTTTGAGCACGTTGTAATTTTTTACACATTGCTGTCCATTTGTTCAGCAAATTTTCTAGATCTTTGTCCAGCTCGGCAACTTTTTGTCCTTCTGCGACTGTTCTGATTATAACACCAAACCCTTTTGGCTTAATGCTTCTAACTAGTCTTTTTAACCTGTCTTTTTCTTCTTTGCTCGCTATCTTTTGAGATACAGAAACACGGTCAGAAAAAGGAACCATAACCAAGTAACGTCCGGCAATTGATAGCTCAGAGCTAATTCTTGGTCCTTTAGTAGATATAGGTTCTTTTACAATTTGAACCAATAGTGATTGGTTCGCTTTAATGACATCGGTTATAACACCGTTTTTGTCAATATCGGTCTCGAACGGGAAATTTCCTAAGGAGTAATCCTTTAATTTTCCTGTACTCACTTGTTTTATGAACTTAAGCATAGAAGATAGTTGCGGACCAAGATCGTGGTAATGCAAGAATGCATCTTTTTCATAACCAACGTTTACAAACGCTGCGTTAAGACCAGTCACCGGTTTTCTGATTTTAGCAAGAAAAATATCGCCAACAGAAAAATCGTTACTATTCTCTTCTTTATGTAGTTCAGTGAGTTTTCCGTCCTTCAACAAGGCAAAGTCAACGGCTTGGGAACTAGATCTTACGATTAATTCTCTATTCACCTGAATATATATTTAGTTGTTCCAACTATTAAAATAGGGAACGAACTGATTAAACAATACCATAGACAAATACAAATGTATCTGCCGAGATCCAAACTATGGACCTCTATGTCAATGAACGTATTTTAAAAAGAAAAAGTAGTTATAAAACTACTTTTTCTTGTGTCGGTTAGCTCTTCTACGCTTCTTGCGCTTGTGTGTGGCTACCTTATGTCTCTTTCTTTTCTTACCGCTTGGCATAAAGTTCTTTTTTTAAGATTAATTATTTTACGTGTACGTTGCTCTTAACTCCTTCGACAAAAACCTTTGCAGGCTTAAATGCTGGAATGTTGTGAGCGGGTATTTTAATAGTTGTGTTCTTGGAAATATTTCTACCGGTTTTTTCGGCTCTAGTTTTAATGATAAAACTACCAAAACCTCTTAGGTAAACATTATCACCACTTTCTAATGATGTTTTTACCTCTTCCATAAAGGATTCAACAGTTGCCTGCACATCTCCTTTTTCAATTCCCAGCTTATCTGAGATCTTCGATACAATTTCCGCTTTCGTCATCTTTCAATATTAGATTTTCTGTATGTTTTTTCGGGTTGCAAATATATAAATTAAATTCAATCTTTCTTTCTAATGGGTTAATTTTAAGTGTATAAACTGCTACTTTTATAACTTAGTATTCAATAGCATGTCATTTTCGGGTAAAATTTTAGATTGGTATCACAAAAATAAACGCAGTTTACCATGGCGTAAGACTACTGATCCATATAAAATATGGCTGTCAGAAATCATACTTCAACAGACACGTGTTGCTCAAGGAACCCCGTATTACTTAAGCTTTGTAGATAATTTTCCTTCTGTTCAGGATCTTGCCAATGCTAATGAAGAACAAGTTTTAAAACTTTGGCAGGGTTTAGGGTATTATTCAAGAGCAAGAAATCTTCATGCGGCGGCTAAAATGGTCGTAAATGAGTATGGTGGTGTATTTCCTGATAATTATAAGAAACTTTTAACACTGAAAGGGGTAGGTGATTATACTGCTAGTGCCATTTCATCCATATGTTTTAATGAACCACAAGCTGTAGTAGATGGAAATGTATACAGGGTTCTGGCTAGATATTATGGTGTATATACTCCAATTAACAGTACAGAAGGTATCAAATATTTTAAGGCTTTAGCTGAAAAAGTAATGGATCCGATAGAAATAAGGGATTATAACCAAGGTATTATGGAGTTTGGTGCAATTCAATGTTCGCCAAAGAAACCATTATGCCTGCTTTGTCCTTTAAATGATAGTTGTGTGGGTCTCGAAAAAGGTGTGGTTGATCAGTTACCTGTTAAGTTAAAGAAGACAAAAGTTAGAAATAGATACTTCAATTATCTTATACCTATATATAAGGATATGGATGGAGCTCGATTTACGAGTTTAAAACAAAGAAAAGGTAAAGGTATTTGGCAAAACCTTTGGGAGTTTCCGCTTTTAGAGTCAAAAGATATCTTGGAAATCGATGATATTACTATAAGGTATAAAGAAGCGTTAGATGATATGGATTCTGTTGAGTTGTTAGAATATAATGAGAATGCCATTGTGCATAAATTATCTCATCAACATTTACATACTAAGTTCTGGATAGTGAACACAGATAATGATTTTGACGGTAAGATTTCGATTGAAAAATTAACTGAATTTCCTGTACCTGTTTTAATAGCAGACTTTATAAAAGCATTTAAATTTTAGTACTTTTGATTTTTATATCTTTAAGTTATGAGCGGTACATTAAATAAGGTGATGTTAATAGGGCATTTAGGTGATGAAGTTAAAATGCATTATTTTGAAGGAGGCGGTAGTATTGGTAGATTTCCAATAGCTACTAATGAGACATATACCAATAAATCTACAGGAGAGCGTGTTACCAATACAGATTGGCATAATGTTGTGGTAAGAAATAAGGCTGCTGAAATTTGCGAGAAATATCTTAGTAAAGGTGATAAGGTTTATGTGGAGGGAAGACTAAAGAATCGCCAGTGGCAAGGTGAAGATGGTAATACCAGATATTCTACCGAGGTACATGTACAAGAATTTACTTTTTTGACAACTAAAAAAGAGGGTATGCAAAACAACGGCGGTGCGGCACCTAGTCCTCAAAAGGCGGATACTGAAAACAGAACACCTCCAAAATCACCTGCTCCTTTAAGTCAAGATGCAGATGACGATTTACCATTCTAACAAAATTATAAACAGAAACTATTGGACCCAGACCCCTTACCGTTTTTAATGACAACATTGGTTGTTAACGGTGTTTTTGCAATGAATATAATTGTGCTTTGTGTACTGCTTATCTGCTCTGCACTTATTTCTGGTGCCGAAGTGGCTATGTTTGGTCTGTCGCCAACAGAAATTAAGGAGCTACAAGATGAGAAATCTACAAAAAGTTCCATTTTAATTAAACTTTTGGAACGTCCAAAAAAACTATTGGCAACTATATTGATTGCTAATAATGCTATTAATATCGGAGTAGTGCTGTTGTTCAGTATTATAGGCGACACCCTTTTTGAAAATATAGACAATGTATTGTTCGGTGTCGTATCTGTGCGTTTTCTTTTAGAAGTTGTAGTTGCTACTTTTCTTATTTTAATGTTTGGTGAAATTTTACCTAAGGTATATGCCAATAGAAATAGAATGAGTTTTTCACATCTAATGGCTTTTCCGCTACGTGTGTTGGATTTTCTTTTTTCGCCATTGAGTTTGCCTATGCGTTCAGGTACTTTGTTTTTGTATAATAAATTGGGAAAACAAAAAACTAACTTGAGTATTGATCAGTTGTCGCAGGCGCTAGATTTAACTTCTCACGGAGATACCACTAAAGAAGAGAAAAAAATTTTAGAAGGTATTGTAACCTTTGGTAATACAGATACCAAACAGGTGATGAGACCTCGTATAGATATTTTTGCACTTAATGAGCAAATGAAATTTCCAGAAGTTCTAGGGGAAATAAAAAAGAATGGATATTCTAGAATTCCGGTATTTGGTGAGAATATAGATACAGTAAAAGGTGTGCTATATGTAAAAGATTTGCTGCCGTACTTAGATAGAAAGACCTTTAATTGGATGACTTTAATACGGGAACCTTATTTTGTGCCTGAGAATAAAAAGTTGGATGATTTATTAGGTGAATTTCAAGAGAAGAAAAATCACTTGGCCATTGTGGTTGATGAGTATGGAGGTACTTCTGGTTTGGTAACCCTAGAAGATATTATTGAAGAAATTGTTGGAGATATAAGTGATGAGTTTGATGATGAAGATCTTATATTTTCTAAGTTGGACGATTTCAATTATGTCTTTGAAGGAAAAACACCTCTTAAAGATTTTTATCGGGTAATTAAGTTGGAGGATAGTGACCTATTTGAAGAAAATAAAGGGGAGTCAGAGACATTGGCTGGCTTTGTTTTAGAAAAAGCAGGAAGCTTTCCGAAGAGAGGAGAAAAAATACTTTTCGATTCCTATACATTCGTTGTTGAGGGGATGGATAAAAAAAGATTAAAACAAATAAAAGTGACCTTGCCACATGAAGCTTAATTCGTTAGTAGGATTTTTGATTTTATTTACTTTAGTGCTTAGCTGTAAAGAAGAGCCTACAATTCCTAAGCCGAAAGCTAAAATGCGCTTAGAGTATCCTCAAGGTAAATTGGCGAATTTAGAAACTGAAAATTTCAGTTTCAAATACAATCAATTGGCAATTGCAGAATTAAATGGTGATAAGGCATATACTATTTCATATCCTGAAATGAAAGGTGCTATATTTTTAAGTTATAAAAAGATTGATGGTAACTTGTCTCAACTAATCAATGATTCAAAAAGGCTAAGTTATGAGCATGCTGCAAAGGCAGATAATATTGTAGAGCAACCATATGTAAATCCTGAAGAAAAAATCTACGGAGCTTTATTTGAAGTACAAGGAAATGCTGCTTCTCAATCTCAATTTTTTGTAACGGATAGTACAGAACATTTTTTAACCGGTTCCGTTTATTTTTATATTAAACCAAATTATGATTCCATTCTTCCGGCGGCTTCATATCTTCAAAATGATATAAGAGGTATCATTGAGACACTACGGTGGAAAAAATAATATTGCATGATGACAAAGCAGGATTTTTTAGATTGTCACACACGAATAAAACCATTTGTTCATAATACCGCTATTTTCACCTCTAGACTAATTGATAGAGAAGTCAACTCAAGCATATTTTTTAAATGTGAGAATTTTCAAAGAGCAGGAGCATACAAAATGCGTGGTGCTACAAATGCAATTTTACAATTATCAGAAGAACAAAAAAAATGTGGCGTGGTAACGCATTCTTCAGGTAATTTCGCACAAGCATTGTCATTAGCTGCGCAAAGTGTGGGAGTAACTGCATATATTGTAATGCCGAATACAGCACCAGAAGTTAAAAAAGTTGGTGTTAGGGAGTATGGCGGCAAAATATATGAGTGCGAGGCTACTGTGGAGGCAAGACAAGCTATGGCAGATGATATTGCTTTAAAAACGGGAGCTACATTTGTGCATCCATCAAATGACAATAATGTTATTTTAGGTCAAGGCACAGCGGCTATGGAACTTTTGCATGAACACCCAGATTTGGATATTATTTTTTGTCCAGTAGGTGGTGGCGGACTCATTGCCGGTTCTGCGTTGGCAGCGAAATATTTTGGGAATAATTGTAAAGTCTATGGTGCTGAGCCATTTGAAGCAGACGATGCATATCGTTCTTTACAAAGTGGTAAAATTGAAAGTAATGAAACTACTAATACCATTGCAGACGGACTAAAAACAGTGTTGGGTGATAAGAATTTCCCTATTATTAAAAGTCTAGTTAGCGGTATCGTAAGAGTTACCGAAGATGAAATTGTTGCCGCTATGAAACTAGTTTGGGAACGTATGAAAATTATCATAGAACCGTCTAGTGCTGTAACTGTGGCTGCAGTTTTAAAACAATCAAAACTACAGCCAGAAGTTTTTCAGAATAAAAAAATAGGCGTTATTATTTCAGGTGGAAATGTAGACCTTTCGAAATTACCTTTTTAGAAGACTTTAAGTTCTATTGCTTACTAAGAATTTCTTCTGCATTTTTAATACTAGAATTTATATTCTCTTTAACTTGATTAACTTTTTCTTCTTCTTCTTTTAGCCATTCTTTCTTTTTATCAGAAAGTTCCTTTCCGTCCATTATCTCTTCAGCATCAAAACGGTCGCCAAAACCTTGCATCCAATCCATCATAGATTTATTGGCTTCTTGTAGGTCTTTCATTGCTTTTGCTTCTACAGATTCGACTCCAAGAGAATCTGCCATTGGTTTTAGTTGACCAACCAGTTTTCCTAGAGTTCCCATTTTTGGCATTACTTCATCATGTATGCTCATTACATGCTCCATCTTTGAAGTTTCTTCAACCTTCTTTGTTTCTTTACAAGAGGTTAATGTTAACAATATGGCTGCGGTAAGTGTGTAAAGAATATTTTTCATGCTAGTTGTTATCTTGTGGTGTAACTGAATTAATCGTGTAGTTGTAATCTTTTACTTTGGTGTCTGTAATAACAGATTTAACTTGGTCAATAGAAATTAAAGAGGTGTCATAAACGATAATTCCGTTTTTATTTTCAAAGCTAATATCAGCAGAAATTACACCGTCATTCGTTTTTAAATTAGAGGCAATTTTATCTGCGCACCCTTCTTGGCAGGCCATACCATCGATATTAACAACTATTGTATTTGTAATTCTATTTTCAATTTTGATAGGACTTTCTTGTGCTTGTGAAACATTGGTGGCTAAAACAAACAGTGCCAAACCAAGAAATAATATTTTAAATTTCATACTTCAAATATTTCATACTGATTAACAAATAGAACAAAAACTCCTTGTAAAGATACCAATTATGTAAAATGCAATTCAGAATTTGATAATAATAAACTTGTAGTTAGATATTCTTCTTGTAAAAAATCCCACTTTTGTCTTAAACTAATAGTTTTGAAAAATATTGATCAAAAGTGGATTTACCTCGTAATTCTCTCATTTATATGGGGCTCTTCGTTCATTTTGATTAAGAGGTCCCTTATTGGGTATACTCCATTACAGGTAGGTGGTTTAAGAATTGTTTTTGCATCGGTTTTACTTTTTATTCTTGGGTTTAGGTCATTGAAAACACTTTCTAAAACAGATTGGAAATGGATTGGTATAGCGGGGCTTTGTAGCTCATTTTTTCCACCATTTTTCTTTGCCTTGGCTCAAACGGAAATTAGCAGTGGTATAACCTCAATTTTAAATTCTGTTGCTCCGCTGTTTACCACTTTAGTAGGTATAGCACTATTTGGTTTAATGCTAAAGAGCAGACAGGTTCTTGGGGTGTTTATAGGTCTTTTTGGAACTGTAGTGTTAATTGCCGCTGGTATGGAGAATAATGTGAACCAAAATTACTGGTATGCGTTATTTATTATTTTTGCGGCTTTGGGGTATGCTTTTAATATCAATATCATAAAGAAATATCTTTCGCATTTAAGTCCGTTGGCAGTAACAACTGCTAGTTTTGGTGTAGCTTTTTTTCCTGCTTTGTTTATACTTATGTATACTGGGGTATTTCAACAGTTTGTTAATGATAGTGCTATGCATCAGGCGGTTTGGTATATAATGGCATTGGCTTTTTTGGGTACAGCTTTAGCGAATATTCTATTTAATAAATTGATAAAATTATCTAGCCCGGTATTTGCTGCATCGGTAACCTATTTGATTCCACTAGTTGCTGTCTTGTTGGGGTTTTTAGATGGTGAGAATATTAGTTTAATTCAGCTCTTAGGTGGTCTTATCATCTTATTTGGTGTATGGCTTGTAAATCGTAAAAAGACGTAATTTGAATTAAAAAAATTAGGCTTACTGTAACAAACTAAAAATAGTATTGTCTTTTTAGAGAACTAATCTAAAACAGAAATCATGAAAAAATTACTATTTGTTCTGGCTATAACCTTCATGGCAAGCGGAATACAGGCACAAGAAAAAACATTCAATGTAAAATCTTTTGATAAATTAATAGTTAGTCCACATATAGAGGTTAATCTAGTTGAGGGTGAAGAAGAAAGTGTAGTCGTTGATAATGCAAAAATCTCTTTAGATAAAATTAATGTAGAGGTAGAGGGTAGAACCTTAAGGTTGTATTTAGATGGAGCCAAAGTGGTAACAAAATCTGAGCGCATTTCTAATGATCGATGGAGAGGCAGTAAATCTCTTTATAATGGTACAATGGCTTCGGTTACGGTAACATATAGAAAGCTCGAAAATTTATCTATTAGAGGGGAAGAGATAGTAAGATGTAAGAATCAATTTACTTCCAATGATTTTAAAATGTCATTATATGGTGCTGCTAAAGTCTATTTTGATGCCGTTTCTATAGATGAATTAACCGTTGCAATTTATGGCAGCAGCTATTTGGAAATTGGTAAGGGTAATGTTTCGCGACAAGTATTTAGAGCCTACGGAGAAAGTGAGGTAAATACTGAAAACATGGTAGCCGAGGAAACTAAGATAACTGCTTATGGAGAAAGTAATTTTAGAGTTAATGTAGTGGAACGATTAAAAGTAACTTGCTACGGTGAAACTAACGTGAACTATACAGGTAATCCTGAAGTAGATAAAGGGTTGATATTTGGGGAGGCCAGAATTAGAAAAATAGGATAGAAGTAAAATCTAAATAGAAATATAAAAAACCCGCTAATTAGCGGGTTTTTCTTTTTGTAATACTGTGTTGTTATTTAAAATCTGAAGGCGAAACACCGTCGTTGACTTTAATTTCAGATACATTAAATTCAAAGGTTTGAGGTCCTACAGTTTGTATTAATTTAAAAGGAAATAATATGCCAGAAACCTCTTTGTAATTTTCAAAATTAGAAGTACTTACAATTTGTTGTCCTTGTATTTCGGTTACTGAAATTTCTTGAAGCTTAAGCCCTGTTTCTACATCATAAAAAGCAGTTTTCTTTCCGTAGATTTTTACTTTGTAAGTGTTTTTATCGCCAACCATTTCCGTACCCTCTAAGGAAATAGATTTGGCTTTTAAAAATTGAAGTTCAGGAAAAGGAGCAGATTCCCCCTTGAATATTACAATTTCTTCTTCGGCGAAATCTTTGCGTTGCCCTTGGATGACCATATAGCCTTGATTACCGTTAAGAACTTGTTTGCTAACTGAATTACCCATCATTTTTACATCTTGCATAATTTGATAGCTAGATGTCTTTTTCATTTCAAGATCTAATTTCATTCCTTGCATTTCAGCTGCAGCCGTCATGGCTAAAGTGTTTACGCTTTCTAGTTTGTCTTTTCCGCCAATAGCTTCAATATATTTTTCTATTATAGACTGAGCAGAAACGCCGTCAGGAATTGATGCTTTGTAATCTGGAGTTTCAATTCTATCGGCAGTTTTAGAATAGGATAGAACAGGTAGTTTTTTACCATTGAAATTAACCTTTTCTAAGTTGGCTGTAATTTCACTACCCTTACCCACTACAATAACACGGGCATTATTTACATTAAAATATTTTTTAGCAGCAGCTTCAACCTCTTCTTTACTAACCTTATCTAGTCTTTCTAGAAACAGAAAATTCAGTAGACGAACTACTAAAGTCAGTTGTTGTTGCTTTATTTAAATCGAATTCTGCCATTATACTGGTATCCTAAAGGGAATAATTAATTGTAGGTCTGAACGTGGGGCGTCGCCTGTCTGTTCGTCGTTGGCTATTGTCCCTCTGTTAGCTGGGTCGTGATAAACTCTCGCTGTTCCTGCCCCTCCACTCCCTTCTTCATTTATTATAAATTCTAATCTTAACTTCTCCCCGACTGCGAAGTGTGTGTTTGGGATAGTCATAGT